>Ga0335082_10000055_pt1 | contig 113277 bp, 101 predicted proteins | sample Lox_Sample_41_FD_206718 | JGI IMG/M metagenome (GOLD analysis project Ga0335082, IMG submission 206718) | Soil microbial communities from Loxahatchee National Wildlife Refuge, Florida, United States - Lox_Sample_4.1 | ecosystem: Environmental > Terrestrial > Soil > Wetlands | place: USA... | reverse complement strand
AAGATCAGAATTGCCGTCACAACCGCGCCCGCCGCAATGATGACGAAACGATTCTGTTGGATTGGCTGCCTCGCGCGTTGCTTGCTTCTGGTCGCGGCCTCTTGCAAAGCATCGGCCGGGAGCACGGGAGTCGAAACATCATCAGCTTCAGCCACGCCGAGATTTTCGACTAAACCGGTGCTTCCGTTGTCGCTATGTCCATTTCGACGAGTCACTTCCCACCCCCAGCAACTGGAGCTACGAACGCAATGGGCGCCAACACCGGACGGTCGACCTCTTCTACCTGGGCAACTGCCAGCAAGAGCCGTTCATTCGATTCCTTAAAGCTTGGCCTTTCGAAAAGGACCACGCCATCGGCTCTCGCGCCCGGCGCGAGTTTGCGTGTTGTTAACCAATAGTCCTCGATTGCAACCGGCTCAGCTTTGATTGCTTTCCGATGCTTATCCTTCGATGTGCCAGCCAGTTGTACTTGTGGTGGGAGAACCTCAATCGTGCGCGAGGAAGCATTCAGTAATGCGAACGCCACCGTCATTTGCTGTTCCTTCTCGCTTGTCGGGCCCACGGCAACCCGCAGCAACTTGCCTTCCCAGTGCGGATTTTCAACACGTTCTGCCTTCAGCAGTTGCTTCTGCTGCTTTGCGGCGGCGTTGGCGCCAGGAGGGCTCTCTGGTGGGTCTGCGGAGGCAATGCTCCGCGTCTCGCCCACCACAAAGCTGGAATGATTCGACGTAATCAAAAGGCTGCGCGGAGGCTCGAAGTTGAGAACGTAATCGACAATTTCACTCTGGTCCGATTTCCCCAAGCTCACCAGGCTCAATGGGATTTCTCGGCCACTTCTAGTCGTGATTAAAGCGTTGGTTTGCGCTGCTTTCCCGCTCGTGGTTTTGAAGAACACCAGTTGTGGCTCGGCTTCGGAGTGTTCGGCTCTAAACTTCCCAGGATCACCCAGCACGACCGAACTGACTTCCTCGAGCACTCGAACCGAGCTGACGTAGTCCGGTCGCAGATGAAGGATCAAGACCTGTTCGGGATCAACACTCCGGTTCACGATTCGTGCGTGCGGCAAATCGCCTTGGGCCGCGCACATGCCGGACGTCAACCAACAAATCATTATCAGATGCACCAAACTCAGACATTTGTTCATCTCACATCTCTTTTCTCAGTGGCCGTGGTTTCTGCTTCAAGGCTTGCTTCGTGAAGATAAGCTGCTCGAACGCTTGAGACGTACCGGACGACGTCAGAATTTCTGTAGCTGAGGGCTCTTCTCTCAATGCGCTCTTCACCGACATAGTAAGCAGCCACCGCGAGCCTGAGATCGTAATGAAACCGCTCGATGAGCCAGGCGAGATAGCGCACACCGCCAGACACGTTTTGATCGAGATTGCATCGGTCCGTCACCCCCAGCCTCGTTGCAGTTTCGGGCATCAACTGCATAAGCCCCAGAGCGCCCTTCGTAGATTCTGCGCAAGGCTGCCAATTTGATTCGCGCTCCACAATCGTCCGAGCGAGCGCAACCGGAACGCGATAGTGGTTCGCATATGCCGTCACGTAATATTCGGCTTCTGCCCGAGTCGTTCGCACACCCGATTGCGCCTGGCAAATCGCGGCTGCGCACCACACGACGATCAGCAAGGTTTTCATGCTGCAGGGCCTCGCCGGGCCTCGGCACTGTACTGCTGCGCGTCGTAAATGAGGCTGGCAAAACCATCGCGCAGCAGAAGTTTCCGCCGATCGGCCTCGGTCTTGGCCAGCAACGGAAGGAGAATATCTCTCATCTCCGCCGTAATTTGTTCCGTCCCCAGAATCGTGAGTGCCTGCGCAAGGTCCAGAATTTCGGACACAGAAGGCGGTTTCTCGAGGCTCCAGCCGCGCAGCGCCTTGGCGAGTCCTGCCATACCGGCATGGAATTCGCGGCTCGACTCCGGCGTTCGCAGCGCCACAATTTCTGCTTCACGTTCGGCGGTCGGGTGTTCAACGCGGAGATAGAAGCTGCGACGGCGCAGTGGATCGCCGATGCGCCGTTCTTCGTTCGAAGTCAGCACAACAAATGGAATGCTTTTCGCCCGAATCGTGCCGAGCTTTGGGATGCTGAGAGTCCAGGCGCTTAGGAGTTCCAACAGCATGGCTTCGAATGCGTGGTCTACTTTATCGAGTTCGTCAATCAGGAGGACACAGGGCTTCTCGTACTCGAGAGCGCTGAGCAAAGGGCCCGCGATGAAGAATTGCCGGCCATGCAGTCCGGTCTGCAGCGATTCCCAATCGACAGTGTTGGATTTTGCCTTGAGTTCGACGCAAAGCCTCTGCAGCGATTCATCGAATTTCCCGATGGCTTTTTCTTCGTCGATACCTTCGTAGCATTGCAAGCGCTCGACAGTTGTGTCTGCCGCCCCCGCAACAGCGTAGGCCAGCTGCGTCTTTCCGCTTCCTGCCGGGCCTTCCAGAAGCAGTGGTTTATGGAGCTTGGCTGCCAGGTAAACGGTTGTGCTTGCGATTGGATCCGTAATGTAGCCGGTATCCCGAAGACCTCGCTCAACCTGCTTGAGTGACGAAAACATTTCTGCTTTTCCTTGGCCAGCCTGCCTCGAATTGCGAAGACGCTCGCGAAGTTAATCCGATCGAAAATTTCGGTCAAATGGCCACGAATTTCGGAGTTGAAATGTCGCGGAGTCTTCGCCTGTGGGCCTTGACCGAATTCAGCGGTGGCCCTAAAAGCAGTGCAAGTGGGAGGCCAGCCGTGGCGGTGATCAACGTTCAGAACCAGCAGAGGCGCTTTCTCGGCACCAAGGCCGCTGCCGAATACTCAGGAATTCCAGCCGGCACCTTGCGCGCCTGGAGGTGTCAGGGCATCGGGCCGAAATTCTATAAACCCCGCGGACGCGCGCTGTATGATGTGTCTGACCTGGATGAATTCATCCAGTCCGGCATCCGCGTTTCCTCTGTGCGCGCAAGCAGGGAGGAACGGAATGTCTATCTACCTGCGGGGTGAGGTCTGGTACTACCTTTTCTACATCAACGGAAGGCGGTACCGCGGCAGCACCAAAACCAATAACGAAAAAGAGGCGCTGCGTGTCGAGGCCAGGAAACGAGTTGCGGCAGAGCAAGGGCAATCCTTGCGGCCCCAACGAGTTCCCCTGCTTCGGGAGTTCGTCAAGCCCTTTGAAGAATGGCTCGACAAAACCACGCTGGCCGCGAACACCAAGAGCGATTACAGGAACGGCCGACGTCTGATCCTGAAGACTCCGCTTGCAGGGATGAGGATGGATCTGATTACGGCCGATGACGTCGAAACCACGAACTTTCACGAATCGCCCCACAGCCGCAACTCGGCCATTCGGACAGTGCGACGGATGTTGGGCAAAGCCCGCGACTGGAAACTGCTTCGTGAGGTCCCGAGAATCAAGACCGTAAAAGTATTTCCCAGGGACCGCATGATCTCGGTCGATGACGAGAAACGGCTCCTTGCGGCGGCGAAGCGGCCCTTAAACGACGTGCTCACGATCATGCTGGATTCAGGAATGAGAAACGGGGAGGTCACGAGAATGCGCTGGGAGAACATCGATTGGAACAGCGCCTTCTATTTCAACCCCAAGGGCAAAACGCGCAAAGCCCGGCGGCATGTGCCGCTGAGCGAGCGTGTCATCGCTCTGCTCAGAAACATCCAGCAGGAGCAGTCGAAAGAGCAGTCTAAGCAGCCGTCAAAAGGACGCGAAGGATGGGTGTTTCCTTCGAAGAAATCCCCGTCCGGATATATCGGGCTGAGCGGTCTCGAGCACAGATTCAGAAAGCTTGCCCGAACGCTCGGGATTCCGGATGCGCTGAAACTCTACTGCGCGCGGCACACGTTCGGCACGGTGGCGATGGCGGAAACGAAAGATCCGGGACTGGTCCGAGAAGTGATGGGGCATGAAAGCCTCACCACGACGCTCGGGTATCTTCACCCGGAAACGGCTGCGATCAAGGCGGTCATCGATCGTCGCAATCAGCAGAAGCTTAAGGACGAAGCTGTGGAAGAGCAGCGTAGCGGTGGACAACTGATTCAGGGGAAATACGTGATGTAAAAATCAGTTGCACAGCCACAGAAACAGCCACAGCAACTGATTTTGTGGACTGGGGTCTCTGTAAGTAGTTGAAAGATGGTGAGCGCGGAAGGAATCGAACCTTCAACCTACTGATTAAGAGTCAGTTGCTCTGCCAATTGAGCTACGCGCCCACGGTGGGAATTGGCGGAAAGCGCAAAGTCGAATTATAGCATTCAACTCTCCCGTTGCCGCCGTTCTCGCCCGCCGGAGTCATCTTTTATTCCTATTCTCAGTCGAATGGCGCACCGTAGCCCAAGCACCTTGCCTGTTTCACTTTGGAAATCAATCACTACTCGATGCCCAGTTGTCGCTGAATCTGTTCCAGCGGTACTCCCTTGGTTTCCGGGACCATCGTCTTAACCCACAACAATTGAAGAACCATCATGCCGGTGAAAAACGAGAAAATGTAACCCGGTGGCAGCACGGAGACCATCTTTGGGAAGAATGTGGTGAGCAGTGCCGCGAATATCCAATGCGTGAAACTGCCGAGCGTCTGCCCTTCAGCGCGGTGGCGGTTGGGGAATATTTCGGAGATGAATACCCAGATAACGGCTCCCTGGCCGATGGCATGAGCGGCGATGAATGCAAAGATGCAGAGCGGGACAATCGTGTAATGCCGCGAGAAGAAAGCCCAGGCTGTCAATCCGAGTGACACGATGTAGCCGAACGATCCGATGTAAAGGAGCGTTCGCCGCCCGAGTCGATCGATCAGCCAAAGACCGACGAAGGTGAAAATCAGATTCGTAATTCCGATACCAATCGATTGCAACAGCGCTGCTTTGGCGACAAGCCCCGTCAATTCGAAGATACGCGGGGCAAAATAGAGGATCGCATTGATTCCCGAGAGTTGATTGAAGAACGCGATCAGAAATGCCAACAGGATTGGCCTACGCAATCGTCGCGTCCAGAATTGTCCGGATGAAACTTGCTCGGTGGAGGCGGTGATAATTTCATCCGCCAACGCTGCAATCTCACCATTGGGAGCCTCTGGCTCTATCTCTTGCAGCACCTTCACGGCAGTTTCCCGGTCACCCCTCTTGGTGAGCAGCCATCTTGGACTCTCAGGCAGCCCCAAACACAGCAGAGCATAGAGCAGCGATGGAAATGCGGCGACGCCCAACATCCATCGCCAGGCGTTTTCGCCGACACCGGCGAGCAGAGCATTCGACACAAAAGCAATCAAAATGCCGAACACGATATTGAACTGGAACATTCCCGCCAGGCGTCCGCGATGCTTGGGAGGCGCAATTTCGGAAATGTACATCGGTGCCACGACGGTCGATATGCCAATACCCAGGCCGCCAATCGCGCGGGCGGCGATGAAGACCCAAACATTGGCAGCGAGTGCCGATCCCACAGCGCCCAGCAGATAGAGAACGCCAATCCAAAGCAGCGTGGTTTTTCTTCCGAATCGATCCGCTGGCCAACCACCAATCAGAGATCCTACAACCGTGCCGTATAAAGCCGAGGCCATGGCAATGCCGTGCACGCTGTCACTTAGTCCCCAGAGAGCTTGGATTGTTTTCTCCGCGCCGGAGATAACTACCGTGTCGAAGCCGAACAGAAATCCGGCGAGCGCCGAGGTCAGCGACCAGAAGAAGATGCGGGCGTTCATAGTTGGGACGCGCGCAGCTTATCACAAAATCGTTCGATTCCTGTGAGAATCGGGTCACCCCTTCACGAGGGGATATGATTTCTCGCGCCATCCCCGGATGCCGCCATCCATCGAGATCACGTTTGTGTAGCCCATCTTTTGTAAATTGTCGGCAGCGAGGGCTGAGCGGAATCCGCCGCCGCAATACAGAATCATCTCCGCACTCAGGTCGGGTACACGCCCTTCAATGTCGCGTTCGATTACTCCCTTGCCTAGATGAATCGCACCAGGAAGATGATCCCTGGAGAACTCGCTCTCCTCGCGCACGTCAACCAGGAGGAATTTGTCCCCGCGATCCATCCTTTTTTTCACGTCGTCCACATTGGTTTCACGAATACGGGTTCGAGCGTCGTCCACAATCTTGAGAAAACGCGGTGGGTGCTGATGAGCCATAAGATCTCCTCTGCAGAGTATGGTAGCAAGGTGGCTGCAATCTCCGAGGAGTGGTGCGGGCCGGCCGCCTTGGCCATCCCGCCACGCTGGGGAAGTCGCGCTTCGAGTAGCATGGAACTGTGGCCGAACATGACTCGCGCAGAACTGGCCTGGCTCGTGCCCTGTCCAAGCTGGGCTACTGCTCACGCTCGCAAGCTGCGAAGCTCATTCGTGCCGGCATTGTGACAGTTAACGGTGCCATTCGTCGCGATCCCGAAACTCCCTGCCACATCGACCGCGATCGCATTGAGGTGGACGGCCACGCGGTGAAGCAAGCGCGGCGAATCTACCTGATGATGAACAAGCCTCGCGGCTTGGTAACCACGACTTCCGATGAGAAAGGTCGAGAAACGGTGTATTCCATTCTCAATCCAGAAGAGCGATCTCTCTCATGGATAGCGCCCGTCGGCCGGTTGGATAAGGCCAGCGAAGGACTTCTTCTTCTTACGAACGACTCAGAATGGGGAGCCCGCATCGCCGCACCCGAAACGCATTTGCCTAAGATTTATCATGTTCAGATTGATGCGGTCGTGGGTTACGAAGTAACCCAGATGATAGAACAGGGAGTCAAGGTCGACGGAGAGCTTCTGCGGGCCAAACGATGTCGGCTTTTGCGTAGTGGCGAAAAGAACTGTTGGCTTGCGATCACCCTCGACGAGGGTAAGAACCGCCAGATCCGCCACCTGCTCGCCGCTCTCGACAGAGAGGTCCTTCGTCTCATTCGCGTGTCAATCGGGCCGTTGCAACTTGGCGCGCTAGGAAAACGCTCATACCGCCATTTGACAGCCCAAGAAAAAATGGCTCTCGATCGCGCGATGAAACCAATCCGCTCCGGCGCGCGGCGCTGACCGGCCGCCTCATTCGCTTTCGCTCGTCGGGAGTGCAACCGAAACCAGTCTTACAGCGTCTTCTGAAACAAAGAGGATCACATAGCCGGTGCGGTCGGGGACAATCTGTGGCCTGGGGTTGAAGTCCATGGCACCGTCTGACCTAACAGGCGTCCTTGAGGAGCAACATCGATAAAAATGAATGCAAGACTCCAATAGAAGACGCAGAGATAATTGCCCGGAGCAAACATCCAATCCTCAAAAATCGCGTGCAAAATCCCGGCGATCATAACCCCGGCTAAAACAAAAGCGGGACTGGCAATGGCCCCAGATTTGTGCACAAACAAGACCGTGCGCACGATCTTGCTAATCAACAGGAGTAGCAGGGCAGCAAAAGGAATTGTTCCCAGGATCCCGACCCCTGCGACAATTGATAGATAACTGCTTCCATTTTCCGCTGTCACAACTCCCGACGACACGAAAGTACCCTGCTCTTGTTCGGGACCACCGCTCGCTGCTGTGGTACCCAGCCCCATTCCAAACCAAGGGTGATCGCGGATGTTGTCGATGGCAGATTGCCACGGCGATACTCGAGAGTCCAGAATGCCGTAAGAGTTGTTCTTGTATACCACGGATGAAGTGAGAGATGCGATGAATCCGGAATTAAACAGCGAAACGGCCGCTAGTGCAATTATCAGCAACGTTGTTCCCTGAATCATCAGTTTGTACCTGTGCATTGCCAGACACAGCACCGCCGAAGAAACAAATGCGGCCCCAATGCCGGCACGTGCATGACTCACGAATGCGAGAAAGATGCATATCCCATAGAGCAGTAGTCTACGCCGGTACGCATTACCACCTAGAAGAGCACCCCATAACAGTATTGGCGCCCCCATCCCCATGACAGCACCAAGTGAATTCGGATTCCCCATGGCTTCTATGCCGAGCGCGTAGAAAGCGGCGTTGGCGCCCACAAATATTTCACATCCAGTGAGCAAAGCATGGAAAAACTTGGTTTCGCGCGCGGGTACAGCAACTCGTGCCCCCGTCGCAGCATAGACGAACAATAGAAGAAGGCTAAGCACCTTAAGGCGCGCGACATCCGGATTGAGCGAGACCGATGCAGATATCAGACCGGCGAGGACTGCAAAAAAAGCAGCTAGATGAAAAAAACCGAAGTGATACCCCCGATGTTTCAGCACCATCAACACGCCGACGAACGCTCCCACACCAAGAACTGGCCATCGCGCAGCCGCCCATCCCCTGCCAACAGGCAGGTTTAGCCCAGCCAGAAGGAACGATAGAAGCACAAAGCCGAAGAAGACTCGCCGGTACATCCAGATCGCGACTGCTAAGATTTCGAGAAACAGGATTCCGCCGAGATAGGTATAGTCGGTGAAATACCAAGGGCGCGTATAAGCAGCATAGAGGGCAAGAAACACCGCCACCAGAACAACGCCTACCAACACGCTCTTTGGAATCCGCTCAAACATTTGTAACAAGATCGCAGCCGCCGAGGCGGCCGTCAAGGGCAACCTCGGAGAAGAATGGGTTTGACTGCATTGCGTTCCTGTCTGATCGAGCAGCACCGTGACGCAGTCCGTACGCGCGGGAATAGCCTTCCGTTGCGCTCACTTTCTTGCCTCGCAATGCCACTCGTATCGGCGAAGCAAATTGAGTGCGTCCCGATTTATCGAGTCGGCTTCGGCTGAGCAGCGTGCGATGTAGGCACTTCGAAGGTCGCCGCTTCCGTAGCGATCGGGAAACTTAGGTCCCGAGAATGTGATCCATGTGCTGTACCCCAATGCTCCAAACCCGGCAAGGGAGAAGAGGGCCGTATACCCAATCAAGGTCCATTTAGGTACCCTCGCGAATATCCGAACTATCGCCTTCCAGATTGCCACAACGACATAGGGCATCACGGGCATCCAGAAGCGCGGGTCCGTGTAAGGCCACGGAAGTATCAGGATGGCGCACCCCGTTAAGTAGAACGAAATCAGAGCTGAGGACTTGTAGAGTGCGATTACTCCGATGAAGAACGCAACCAGGCCCGCCGCTCCGGTCACGATGATCAATTCGGCGGTCCAAGCCGGGAGCTTCGTCCAGGGGACGTTGATGATCAATTGTCCAAAATCCTCGCAGTGTGTCACGCTCGAGAGCCAGAGGAAACGCCGCAGGCCATAAATCTGGAGAAGCGACGAATCTGTAGCGAAATAACGCCGCACAGTCCAGATCCCGATGGCCAGTGAACACGCCAAAACCGAGCCAAGGGGAACGAGAACCTTGGGACGCCTTGCGGCAGATTGCCAGATGAGAAAAGCAATTGGTACAAACAGTGCGAGTCCAAGGAGTCGAACTTCCACTGCGCACAAGCTTGGCAAAACAGTGAGCCACCTGTACCTGGTTCTCTTCGTCATAAGCCAGAACGCAAACGCCGCCAAGAAGAAAAAGAGGAAATCGCTCATCGCTTGTGTGACGTGTTTGACAGTTGCATAGGAAAGATAAGTGAACAAGCAGCCTATCGATGCAAGCTCACGCTCAACGCGCAGGTTGATCAAAGCTCGAAAACTTAACGCCAATGCCAGCGCAAGAAAGATCAGATTCGAAGCAACGAGAGTGGCCGATGAGAACCATCCCATCCGCATCAAGGCGAATAAGAAGAACGGGTATCCCTTCGGAAGGTAAAAGTTGCTATGGCGGATGGCACTCAGTCCATTGCCTTGAACGGCTGAGTCCGCAAATGAGAGGTAGGAAATTCCGTCGGTCGTGAGCCGGAGCGGAGTGAATATTTGAACCAGGTAGAGCAGCGTAGCCAGTCCGAAGATGAGGACAAACACCCGTTCACGTGCCTTGAGAGCGAATCCGGCCGCGTCTACACTCTTAGAACTACTCAATGACAATCTTTCTTCGATCTCCGAAATCACCGACTTGGGTCGGTAAAGTACTCATTGCAGCCCGCTACAAAACCAAACGATCGTATCACGGCGCCTAATGCACAAGGAGGAAGCACTGGTAATAATGGCGGATGCAATTGCCCCCGCCTCTGATCAACTTCTGCCAGTGGGTTCCAAAATTTTTACTCAAAGAGAAATCGCAATGACCGATCTGACACTTGCACCGGCTGTTGAAATGAGGCTACACATTCGCGAGAAGAGAATTTCGCCCCTGGAACTGGCCGACCTGCATCTAGCCAAGATTGAGCGCTTGAATCCCAAGCTCAACGCCTTTGTGCAAGTCGATCGCGACAGTGTGCGCCGAAGAGCGCGCGAAGCAGAAGCCGCACTCACGACCGGCAGTTTTCTTGGCCCGCTGCATGGTGTGCCGATCAGCATCAAGAGCTCGATCGATGTTGCCGGTATGAGGTGCGAAGCGGGAACGCGTCTGCGAGCCGGATATGTCGCCAGCCTCGATGCTCCGTTGGTCGAGCGACTCCGGCGTGCTGGAGCGATCATTCTCGGGGTGACGAATACCCCAGAACTTCTGATGGCATGGGAAACCGACAACCTTCTCTACGGTCGGACGAACTCGCCTTGGGATCTACAACGCACACCGGGCGGTTCGAGCGGAGGAGAGTCGGCGGCCATCGCTTCGGGAATGTCCGCTGCTGGCGTTGGCAGCGATGGTGGTGGCTCGATTCGCGTTCCCGCGCATTTCACCGGAATCTGCGGGTTGAAGCCAACGCCAGGTCGGATTCCTTGCACCGGCCACTTCCCGCCGTCCGGAGGGCCATTTGCGCTGCTCGGAGTGGTCGGCCCGATGGCCCGCACAGTTCAAGATCTCAAGATTCTATTCGAGGTCCTGCAAGGTCCCGATGACGGCGAGACTTGTGCCGCCCCGGTCCCGCTCCGCTGGCCGGAGGAAAGTGAACTCAAGCGTCTCCGCATCGGCTATTTCGAAGACGATGCTCGGACACCGGTCACTCCGGAAATACGGAGTGCCGTCCGAGTTGCCGCTAAAGCGCTGAGCCGTACTGGTTTCCACGTCGAACCATTTCGTCCCGAGGGTCTCGAGGAGGCCCGCCTTCTGTGGAAGAAGTTCTTCGTCAAAGCTGGCGGCATGTTGATTGACCCGATGTTCAAAGGCCGCGAGAAGGACAAGACTCCCATACTCACGCAGTTCCTCGACTGGTCAGCCGCAGAGCCAAGCCTCTCCGGACAAAATGTGATCGATGCATGGATTGCTCGTGATGTTTTACGCGCGCGCTTTCTCGAACAGATGCGCAGTTATCCAATCCTGCTCTGTCCGCCGGCGGCCATTCCCGCCTTCCGCCATGGCGAGCGAAACTGGATCATCGATGGCAAAACTGTCGAATATCTCGACGCCTGGAGTTATACCGAGTGGTTCAATCTGCTTGGCAATCCAGCGGCGGTGGTTCCTGTGGGTCAATCGCCCGAAGGCCTTCCTATCGGAGTGCAGATTGTCGGAAGACCCTGGGAGGAAGAAGTGGTCTTATCGGTGGCTGCGGTCCTTGAAAAGGAAGTCGGCCCGGAAAGGACGCCGCCCATTCCCTAGCCGGCAGAATTGGCGTAAAGCGTGCCGAACAGAGGCTAAAGACTGTCTCTGATTCTTCCGATGGTAGTTAAGGCGGGGAGTTGGCTCGCCCCCGTGTTGTGTCCAATGGCCAAGGTCTTAATTGCTGACGACTCCCGCTTTCAACGGCAGATGCTGGCGTCATTTCTGTTGCCGAACAAGTTCGAGATTCTCTTTGCGGTTGATGCCCTGCAGACCTGGATGACAGCGCTGCGCTCCACTCCCGACCTCATCCTGCTCGATATCAACATGCCCGGCGGCACCGGAATCGAAGTCCTCAAACGCCTGCGCCTGTCCAGCAAAACCCAGCAGATTCCTGTGATTGTAGTCAGCAGCGAGGAAAAAACAGCGACGGAGGCGACGGCACGAGAACTCGGAGCGCTCGATTTCCTTCATAAGCCGGTCGACCGCCTAACACTCTGCGCAGTCGTTGATCACGCGCTCGGGGTCCAACCAAGGGACCTGTAGATCAGGGGTCGCCAACGTCGTCCGAGACACCACAGAGTCCGAGCACTCTAATATCTTTCTATTATTCCTCAGTCCGGAACGACTAGCTAAGTTAGAGGGCGGCGCTTAGGTCACTGTGGGACCGAGGCGAAACATCCTCTTGCTGTCGCCATTCGGGAAATGCCAGCTTCCGGAAGAAGTATCGATCGAATCTTACAGTGGCTGATTGCTTTTCTAGCTGCCTCCGCGGTTTACCTCTACACGTTTCCACAAGCGAACGTCTTCTATGCGGTCATTGTGTTCCTGCATGCCGCGGGAGGCGTGCTAGCGACCGTACTTTTGCTTCCCTTACTGATTCGTCTTCTGCGATCAGGCAGCTATACCACCCGAGTGGGCTGGCTGCTGATGGCCGGCGGTGCCGTGCTGGGGCTGGTTCTGATCAAGACTGGAACGCTGCGAACCGAGTGGAACAAGCTCTATCTACACATTGTGCTTTCGGTGGCCGGAGTGGGCCTGCTGCTGGCCGGCCGTTGGTGCGCACGCGCTTCATCGGACGCCGGGTCGATCGGATCTCGACTGGCGGCCAACGCGATCCGCATGGTGGTCGTTCTGGGTTTGCTCGGCGGTGTTGGATACAGCGCGCGTTACATCCGCGAAAGCTGGCAGACTCGCAACCACATCCAGAATCCCACAATGCCTCCGGACACCATGAATGGCGAGGGTGACGGCCCTGAAGGCTCGTTCTTTCCAAGCTCTGCGCAGGTTTACGGCAATCAGAAAATTCCCAGCAAGTTCTTCATGGAGTCCGATTCCTGCAAACGCTGCCACGAGGACATCTACAACCAGTGGTTCAGCTCCGCGCACCACTTTTCTTCTTTCAATAATCAGTGGTACCGCAAGTCCATCGAATATATGCAGGACACGATCGGCACCAAGCCATCGAAGTGGTGCGGAGGTTGCCACGACCCCGCTGTGCTCTACGCGGGTCTGATGGATACACCCATCAAGGAGATCGTCCATCGCCCCGAGGCCCAGGCTGGACTCGGCTGTATGATGTGTCACTCCATTGCCAAGGTGAAGAGCACGATGGGCCAGGCGGATTTCTACCTCGAATATCCCAAGTTGCATGAACTTGCCGCGACCAAGAATCCGATCGCACGCGAGTTGCATGATTTCCTCATCAAGCTGAATCCCGAGCCCCACCGCCGAGTTTTCCTGAAACCGTTCATGCGCGATCAGACCGCGGAGTTTTGCTCGTCTTGCCACAAGGTCCACCTCGATGTTCCCGTTAATCACTATCGCTGGTTCCGCGGATTCAACGAGTATGACAACTGGCAGGCTAGCGGCGTGTCAGGCCAAGGTGCTCGCTCGTTTTACTACCCGTCCAAGCCGCAGCAGTGCGCTGATTGCCACATGCCCGCCGAAGCGTCAAAGGACATGGGCAACATCAACGGATTCGTGCACTCGCACCGGTTCCCGGCGGCGAACACCGCGGTGCCTACTGCAAATGAAGACGCGGCGCAGTTGAAGCTGACGCAAGATTTCCTCCGTAGCGGCCAGCTGACGGTGGATATCTTCGCGTTGTCTCCCGCACAGTCTCCGTTGAAGCCTGGCGCGGCGACGCAATCCGATATCTCAACGACATTCGCGGTCGGAGAGGAATCCGAGAGCAAAGTTTCGGTAGCCGCTGCGGGCGATGTCGCTCCTATCACTGCCCCATTGAATCGTGTGCAGCCGGCTTTACGCCGCGGCGATACAGTTCGAGTCGATGTTGTGGTACGAACCAAGAAGGTCGGCCACTTCTTCCCGGGTGGCACCGTCGACGCCTACGACACGTGGCTGGAACTGAAAGGCAGCGATGAGAAGGGTCAGACGATCTTTTGGAGTGGCATGGTCGAAGACAACGGCCACGGCCCGGTGGAGAAGGGAGCCCATTTCTATCGCTCGCTGCAGATCGATGCCCACGGCAACCCCATCAACAAGCGCAATGCGTGGGCGACGCGCGCGGTTGTGTACGTCCGTTTGATCCCGCCAGGTGCGGCCGACACCGTCCACTACCGCATCCACATACCTGAAAATGCCGGCAACAAAATCACGCTGCATGCAAGACTCTGCTATCGCAAGTTCTCCTGGTACGGCACACACGAAGCGTTTGCGGGGGTCCCAGATCAAAGCAAGCCTGACGCGGTCGCGCCCGATTACGATGACCGCCAAACGCTGTTCACGGCGTCCTTGAACGGAGTCTCCGCTAAGCAGGAGGAGATTCCCGATCTGCCCATCGTCCCCGTGGCCGAAGACGAAGTTACATTGCCAGTAATCGCGCACAACGCTCCCACACCGCAGCCGACTACGATCGTCCGCAAAGAAGAGTGGCAGCGCTGGAATGACTATGGCATCGGGCTCTTCCTGCAGGGAGACCTGAAGGGTGCTGCTGCCGCTTTCGAAAAGGTCACCGAAGCCGATCCCAACAATCCAGACGGCTGGGTCAACATCGGCCGCTGCGCCGTGCAAGAAGGGGACATGGCGAGAGCGCGTACGGTCCTCGAAAAGGCTCTATCGTTGTCTCCAAGTCTGGCACGTGCCAACTTCTTCTACGCCAAAGTCCTTCGTTCTGATGGCAACTATGATGGAGCGGCGACGCGGCTCCACAGCGTGTTGGCACAATACCCGCGGGACCGCGTGGCGCTAAACGATCTGGGCCGCGTACTTTTCCTCGAGCGCAAATACGACGAGGCAGTCAGGGTCCTGCAATCTGTGCTCGAAATCGACCCCGAAGACTTGCAGGCGCACTATAACTTGATGCTCTGCTACAACGGCCTGGGCAACGAGAAGCTGGCCAAAGAACACCAAGCGCGTTACATGCGGTTCAAAGCCGACGAGTCTTCACAGGCGATCACCGGCCCATATCGCCAGCTCCATCCTGAAGACAACAATGAGCGCCAATCCGTTCACGAACACGTCTCGGTCCCCTTGCCATTAGGCACCACGACTCATGTGGGGAAAGCCGCTAAGCCTGCGCCTGCGCTGAGCACAGTCGAAGGGGCTGTCCGGCAAAGTGAAGCGAGCCACACTTCAACCGCAGCCGGAGCCTCCCGATAAAATGTTCCTTCGGAAAAGAGAATTCAATAGTGAGTCATGGAGCCACGGAGCACGCTGTTGCTCAAGATTCCTCCCTGTCCTCGTGTCCGCCCGGTTCATCTTATGTTCTCTGGTTCTCCCTGCCCAGGCCCAAGTTCATTTCCGTGACATCACTACTGAGGCCGGCATCCACTTCACCCACAACAATGGAGCCTTCGGCAAAAAATGGCTGCCAGAAACAATGGGACCCGGATGCGCCTTCATCGACTATGACAATGACGGATATCCTGACATTGTCCTGATCAACGGCGACGATTTCCCTGGTCATCCCCATGGCGGTGCAACAACACTAAAGCTCTATCACAACAATCACGACGGCACCTTCACTGACACGACGCGGAAGACGGGACTCGCCGTCCTGATGTACGGATTCGGTGTCGCCGTCGGTGATTACGACAATGACGGCTTCGACGATCTCTTCGTGTCCGCGTTAGGCCAGAGCCACCTCTTCCACAACAACGGCAACGGGACCTTCACCGATATTACGAAGGCTGCCGGCATGTGGGGACCGAGCGAATTCTCCTCTAGCGCTGCTTGGGTCGACTACGATCGCGACGGCAAACTCGATCTCGTAGTCGCGAACTATGTCCAGTGGAGCGAACAAGGAGATCTCTACTGCACAATCGACGGTGCTCATAAGTCCTACTGCACACCCGAATCGTACAAGGGTACCTCGCTACGTCTCTGGCACAATCTGGGTGGCGGCATGTTCGAAGACGCCACGCAGAAAGCCGGACTCGGGGATCCCACTTCGAAGAGCCTGGGTATCGCCATTCTTGACGTGAACCTCGACGGCTGGCCCGACATCCTGGTCGCCAATGATACGCAGCCGAACAAGCTCTACCTGAACAGGAAGAATGGTACTTTCGAAGAACGAGGCGTGGCAGCTGGAATCGGCTTCAGCGAAGACGGCGTTGCGCGCGCCGGTATGGGTGCGGACGCCGCCGACTACGACCGCAGCGGTCACGCGAGCCTGATTATCAGCAACTTTGCCAACCAGATGGTCTCGCTCTATCACAATGAAGGCAACGGCCTGTTTGTCGACGAAGCGCCACAATCGGAGATCGGCCGGGGAACTCTCGTTACGCTGGGTTTCGGCTGCTTTTTCTTCGACTATGACAATGACGGCTGGCCCGACATCTTCGTCGCTGACGGCCACATCGAAAACGAGATCGAGCGCGTGCAGAAGCGTGTCAGCTATGCCGAACCTCCGCACCTGTTCCGCAATCTTGGTGGAGGAAAATTCACCGAAGTCACTGCGCAGATGGGCAAGTCCTTTGCCGCACCCAAAGTTGCCCGTGCTGCTGCCTACGGTGACATTGATAATGACGGTTTTCCGGATATCCTGCTCACGACCAACGCGGGTCCCGCTTATTTGTTCCATAACGAAGGAGGTACGAATCAGAGCCTGCGGATCAAGCTCGTCGGTACGAAATCCAATCGCGACGGCATCGGTGCTATCGTTCGCGTCATCGCCGGAAACGACAAGCAGTGGAAGATGCTGCGCTCTGGCTCGAGCTATCTCTCCCAGAGCGAACTCATCCTGACCTTCGGCTTAGGCCCGCACACCAAGGCCGATGCGATTGAGATCCACTGGCCCAGCGGCCAAGTCGGCAAACTCTCAAACGTCAACGCTGGCCAGACGGTGACGGTGCAGGAAGGGAAGGGAATCATCGCCAATCGACCGTATTCCGCACGTGCACATGCTGAGAAGCAATTAGCGGTTGGTAATTAGCAATTGGCCAACCGGTTGTCATTCTGGGCTATATACCACCTCATCGCTAATCGACAACTGCCATTGCTGCGTCCGGTGTCTCCTCTGTGGTTAAATCTCTATGGAATGAGTGTGAGAATCCCATCAGCCTTCTTAGCCGCGATCCTGGCCGCCCTAGGCGTTTTGGCCCCCGCGTCTCAACCCGATCCTGTAGAAGCTGCGCGGCACAACAACCTGGGTTGCGCCTATATGAATCAGCAACTCTTCGAAAAGGGATTGAAAGAATTTCAAGCAGCGCTCTCCGCCGATCCCAAGTTCATGATCGCACGCCTGAATGAAGGTGTTGCCTATCTCAACCTGCAGAAAATCGACGAAGGCAAGGCGGCCTTTGAGGACGCGCTCAAGCAAGACCCAAAAAATCCCAACGCATGGTACAGCCTTGGCCTGCTGTCGAAGAACACCGGAGACGCTCCGGCCGCGATCGACGCCTTCAAGCACGTTACCGAAATCGATCCAGCCGACGCCGACAGCTGGTATTTCCTCGGTACGGCCTATGTACAGGCGAAGGAGTTCCCACAGGCGATCCAAGCCTTCGAGCAAGCTCTGAAGATCAACCCTCTGCATGCCTCAGCTGAGTTCGGTCTCTCACGCGCCTACCAGCAGTCCTCCGACGGAAGTCACGCTCGCGAGCACCTGAAGAAATTCCAGTACATCACACAAAACAAAATCGGCTCCCCCATGAGCCTAGCCTATGGCGAGCAGGGCCAGTACTCGCGCGCGGTCGAGTCGCTCCAAGCGCAGTTGAAGCCGCCGCCGCAGATCAAGGTGCAGTTTGTGGATGTGACGAAGTCGGCTGGATTCACATTCAAGGCTCCCACGGTATCCGAATCATCCCGAGATTTCGGTCCAGGTGCATGCTTCCTCGATTATGACAACGACGGCAAACCCGACATTTTCATCGCAGATAATGGCTCTCAAGGTGGCGTGTCTCTATACCACAACGTGGGGAGCGGAAAATTCGAAGACGTTACTCCAAAGATGGGGATAGACTCGAATCTCCACGCTATTGGTTGCACCGCCGGTGATTACGACAATGATGGTTTCACCGATCTAGCTATCAGCCGGAACGATGACGTGCTGCTGCTCCATAACGAGAAGGGAGTCAAATTCCAGAACGTCTCAAACGAAGCTAACGTTCTGACGAACAATTTGAACCTCGGGCTTACCTTCATTGACTATGACCACGACGGCGACCTCGACCTGCTGGTAACCCGAAGCGGGGACAAGGCGGAATGGGGAGATATGTTCCGCAACAATGGAGACGGAAAATTCACCGATGTCACCCAGGCGCTCGGATTCGAGACTATGGGTGCATCCGGAGGAGAGGGCGCGATCGGCACCGACTACAACAATGATAAGGCGGTAGACATTTTAGTTGCCGATCTTGGACCGGCGATTCTTGAAAATCCGCGAGAAGGGAAGTTTGCCGTTAAGAAATTGTGGTCAGATGCGATGCCTGGACCGCCATCCGGTTCTGCAGTTCTCGATTTCAATCATGACGGCTGGATGGACGTTGCCTTCACACACTCCGGTTGGACGAACGGGAAAAGTCTCAGTTTATGGCGGAACAGTAAAGGTAAATCGTTCGATTCGGTTTCATTTCCAGGGGTCGAGTGGTCGAAAGCCTTCGGCGTCGCCGCCTTTGACTACGACAACGACGGCTGGGTTGATCTGGTGGCGGTCGGCGAAACGAAAGGCGGCAAAGGCGAAGTCCGCCTCTTCCGAAACCTCGGCCCTGACGGATTCAAAGACGTCACCAGCGACGTGGGCCTCGACAAGATTCATCTCCAGAGCCCGCGCGCCATCATCACCGGCGACTACGACAACGACGGTGCTACTGATCTGTTCATCACGCAGAATCATGGTCCTGCTGTGCTCTTGCGGAACGAGGGCGCGACACAGAATCATTGGCTGAAGCTCTCGCTCAAAGGATTAAACGACAACAAATCTGCCATTGGCACCAAGATCGAAGTCTTTTCCGGCGGGAACCGCCAGAAATTTGAAATCTATGGATCGAACGGCTATCTCGGCCAGAACTCGACTGACATCATCGTAGGCCTCGGCCAGTCCAAGGAAGCCGACATCGTCCGAATGCTCTGGCCCACCGGTGTGCTACAGGACGAGATCCAGATCGCCGGAGACAAGAGGCAAGAATTTCTAGAAATTGACCGCCGCGGCAGCTCCTGCCCTACACTCTTCGCATGGAACGGCGAGCGCTATGAATTCGTTGCCGACATGCTCGGCGCTGCGGTCGTTGGCCACTGGATTGGCCCGAATCAGCGCGATATCCCGCGCCCGGTCGAGTACATCAAGATTCCAACGGGATTGGTTCGTGAGAAGGAGGCCCCCCACTTCTCCCAGACTCAAGGGGAAGCCGGGCACTCGAACCGCATTTTGCGAACGACCAGCGACCAACGTCCAACGACGGTTCTGTCTTTCCGCTTTATGGAACCACTCGAAGAAGCCGTCTATCTGGATCAGGTGCGCCTTCTGGCCGTCGATCATCCCGCCGACCTTGAGGCCTATCCCAACGAATACTTCGCCTCGAATCCACCGTATCCAGAATTCAAAGTCGTCGTAAGTCACGACGCGAAGCCGCCCGCTGCCGCTTGGGACGAACACGGCCACAACGTGCTGCCCGACTTACTCGCTCACAGATTCCTCGGCGACTTCGACCTGACGCAATTTGTCGGATTTGCCAAGCCGCACATCCTGATACTAGATCTCGGTGAGCGGTACAACGGCGGCCCGCTCTGGCTGCTGATGCACGGCGAAATCGAATACTTTACCGCCAACAGCATGTACGCGGCGGCGCAATCCAAGCTCGAACCGATTGCGCCCTACGTCGAGGCCCAGGAGGCGGACGGAAGCTGGAAACGGGTAATTGACGATATGGGATTCCCTGCCGGCGGTCCGCGCACCATGACCGCCGATCTCACGGGCAAGCTGCCCAAGGGCACACAGAAGATTCGCATCACCACGAATCTACAAATCTACTGGGACAGCATCGTGGTCAGTCGCACCTTGCAGGCGGCCGGCAACCGGAACCAATCTCTGCGGTTAACTCCAGTTCCTATGCTGCGTGCCGATCTTGAATTTCACGGTTATCCATACAAGATCGAAGGTCTGCCTCCAGGCAATGTGCACTACATCTACGAGAAGACGAGCGCGACCGGTCCTTACACACGTCCGCAGGGACCGTACACGCGTTATGGCGACGTCCTTCGCCTTCTCGCGGCGACGGACGACAAACTCGCAGTTTTTGGCTCGGGCGACGAGGTCCGCCTCGATTTCGACCCTTCGCATCTGCCGCCGCTTCCGCCCGGCTGGGTGCGCGACTACTTCTTCGCTGCCAACGGCTACGAAAAAGATATGGACTTCTACGCCGCGGAGGGCAACTACGTCGCGCCACTCCCGTTCCTGAGCATGGGCGAGTATCCGTATCCGCCGAAAAAGTCATTCCCGCTCGACGACGCACACGTGAGGTACCTGCTCGAATACAACACTCGCCATATGTCCGGCAACGAGCAACGGGGGTATTGGTTCGACTATGGTGAGAAGCGCAAGCAATGAGAGCTGGAGTACGGCCGACTCTTGGTTGTCCAGCACAAGTTGAACCTGCAAGCTAGGGATGAGTCACGTAGAGAATCGTTTTAATATTGACATCTCCGCCGTATCCATAATCCAATAGCCGTTCTCATGGAAACTTCCACTGCCGCATCTTCTGCTGCTCCTAGACTGCGTCGCACGTTGACTCTGTGGGACCTCATACTCTACGGAATCATTGTTATCCAGCCAGTGGCGCCGATGTCGGTATTCGGAGTACTCAGCGACGCCGGTCACGGACACGTGGTCACGACTCTGTTGATCGCAATGGTCGCGATGCTGTTCACTGCCTTTAGCTATGGACGCATGGCTCGTGCATATCCAAGTGCGGGATCGGCATTCACGTACGTGGGACAGGAGATCAATCCGGCGCTTGGATATGTCACTGGATGGAGCATGACCATGGATTACATGCTCAATCCGATGGTCTGCATCATCTGGTGCAGCCAGCAGGCTTTCGTTTTCGCGCCTGGTATTCCGTACTGGCTTTGGGCGATTTTTTTCGGCTCAGTGTTCACCTTCCTCAACATTCAGGGGATCAAAACGTCCGCACGTGTCAATACGATACTCGCTGCTGGCATGGGCGCTGTGGTTGCGATCTTCTTCATGGTGGCGGCTCGGTACATTTTCGGTCACCCTCACGACGGCGCTTCGTTCTTCACTCGTCCCTTTTATGATCCGAGTCTCTTCAACTCCAAGGCGGTGCTGGCCGCCACATCGATCGCGGTGCTCAGTTACATCGGTTTTGACGGTATTTCCACCCTCTCAGAAGAGGCGGAGAATCCAAGACGCAACATTCTGCTGGCCACTGTACTGACCTGTCTGGTCATTGGAATCCTCTCCGCCTTGGAGGTGTACGCCGCGCAATTGGTATGGCCGGCGAACGAGCCTTTTCCCAACAGTGATACTGCCTTCACGTACGTCGCCGGACGCGCCTGGAAGCCGATGTTTGCCATTCTCGGCTTCACTCTATTGGTGGCTAATTTCGGCTCAGGAATGGGTGCGCAGATCGGCGCTGCCCGCTTGCTTTACGGCATGGGACGCAGCAAGGCATTACCCCAGTCGTTTTTCGGTGTCGTGGATCCGAAGCGGCATGTACCCCGAAACAATGTAGTTTTTGTTGGAGCGATTGCGCTAGCCGGTGCACTGCTTGTCAGCTTCGGTCTGTTCAGTTACGGGCTCGGGGCAGAGATGCTGAATTTCGGAGCCCTGATTGCCTTCATGGGCGTTAATATGGCAGCTTTCGTTCGTTACTATGTTCGCGAAGGCGGACACAGCGGGATCCCCCCGTTGGTGTTGACGGCTGCTGTAATCGGCCTTGTTCTTTGGCCGGGATCGCATTGGATTCTGCTGATTGCTGCGGCTCTCGGTCTGGCCCTGATTGCAATCTGGACACCTCCGCTGGCAGGATTCATAATCTGTTTCTTCCTGTGGAAGAATCTTAGCTGGAAGGCTTGGATTGTTGGCGGGATCTGGATGGTCGTGGGTATCGCCGCCGGCGCATGGAAGACGCGCGGTTTTCGAGGCGATTTGGTGAATTTCGAATTACCCCCCGAAGAGTCATAGACGCTTTCGGTCCCGAATCGACTGTCGGAATTAAGTGAAGCCTCGTGCGGTTTCGAAGTACTTCCTAGGCGTCGTCCCAAGTGCTCTCCTAAACATCGAGATGTAAGCGCTTGGTGTGCTGTAGCCCGCATCGAGTGCGGCACTCGCGATTTTCTCCCCCGCAGCAAGCAGTTGCAGCGAGTGAAGCAGGCGCAACTGCTGTCTCCACTTCCCCAGCGAAAGATTGGTTTCCTTCTCAAAGGCTCTCTCGATTGTCCGCTTACTTGCGCCGACTTGTCGGCAAAGTGCTGCCAGAGAGCGCACATCGGACGGATCACGCTGCAGGATCGCCGCAACCTTCTGCGCACGTGGGTCCACCGGCGCCGGAAGCTGCAGCGGAATTGACTGCACGCTCTCAAGCTGATCCAGCATGAGGTCAATCAGATGCGCTTGCGTCTTTGCCCTTCGGTTCATGCGAGGGAACTGACAGGCATGCAGGATCAATTCCTGCAAGAGTGGTGAAACATTCACGACACAGCAATTCCGGGGGAGTTTTCGCGCCATACCCGCCCGTAGATACAGCGTGCGCATCGAGACTAGTCCCGACATGGCGATACTGTGAGGTGTTGTCGCCGGAATCCATACCGCGCGCCGTGGCGGCACCACCCATGTGCCTTGGTGCGTTCGCACCGTCATCACTCCACGTGTCGCATACACGAGCTGGTCTTCAGGGTGAAAATGAATCGGGATCACATGTCCAGGACTGAAGTCGTATGCGAGTGTGGCCACCGGTGTCCGCAGGCTGGGACAGGCATGTACGCCCTGTCGCTTTCTCGACATTTGTTGTCACAATAGCGGAAGAAAGACTAATAGGCAATCCGCTAGATTCTTTAAGTTCTGTGGCAATCGAGAATCGCCGGAGGCTGAAATGCTGGGGACAACTGAGATCATCGCTTTTGTTCCAATCAAGGATTCGGATAAAGCGCGCGTATTTTACGAGGGGGTGCTAGGATTGCGGTTTGTCTCCGATGACGCCTTTGCGCTCGTCCTCGAGGCGAACGGCACCATGCTGCGTGCAACCAAGATGAAGGAGTTCACGCCGGCGCAGTTCACCATTCTTGGGTGGAAGGTCTCAAACATTGAGGACGCAGTGCGCGGCCTCGCCAAGAAGGGCGTGAGATTCGAGATCTTTGGATTCTTCCAGCAAGACGAACTCGGGATCTGGACCGCCCCTAGCGGAACCAAAGTGGCATGGTTCAAGGACCCCGACGGGAACATCTTGTCGGTCTCACAACACGAGTGACCCGTTTCAAGTGAAGTGTTTCCGCCACAGACGCCGTTTTGTGGTTTGGAGCACTCAACTCCGGGTTATGCGATCGCCCAGTCGGCTCATTCAATATTCCAGCCGCCGATTTCCACGACAGGCTTCGCTGTTCCAAGTTCGCTCGCACGGTACGCTGCGCTCACCTCGCGTTTCTCTCCAGGCAGCAGCGAAATATAGTTGTCTTCCCACACTACCGGAAGGATTTCTTCACCCTTTGCCCCCTTCGTGACTTTCAGCCGCACAAAGAACGCCAAATTCTTGCTCGGATTCTCAAGAGTGACATTTGTGATGGCATCTTCGCCTTCGCGCTCGGTTCGATCCGTGATTTTCAGTTTCGCCTTGGGCATCTGCGAGATCGCCGTAAAGTCGGCGTAAGACGAGGTAGGAGTCATCCACCATGTCGATTTTGCCCAGTCGAGCGTTTCCGGTTTGGTCGAAAGCCAGTAGAAGTTCGATCCCACGAGTTTTCCGCTGGAGTCTTGCAGTTTCAGCACCAGGAAGTAGGTAGTGCTCAAGCCGGAGACGTCCGGCAACGTAAAGATCTTCGCCGTGCTGTCGGCGGGAGCATCCAGCTCATTCTGCTGTGAAAACTTCTCGCTTGCATCGAGGTTGTAGATTTTGGTCGTGAGCTTCAACCCCTTGGCGTCTGTGTACTGGCTGCTGACCACCCAGATCGAATGGTCGTCATAGCCGTAGACCGGATGCAGCGCCTCCATGGCACGCTTTGCGCCAAAGTATCCGCCGCCAGGACGCAGGTAGTAGTCGTACAAGTGCCAGATCATCGACGGCCAGGCATTGTTCAGCATCCACTGAATCACTCCCGTTGACTGGTACTTGTTCCGGCTGTACGCCTCATACATGGCGCGCACGCCTTCGTAGGTCTGCATCTGCGATTTGATGGCGAAGTCTTCCACGCTGTCCGACTTGCCGTAGCGATTCGCTAGCGCCTCGCTGAACACACTGATCGTTTTGAACTCTCCGCCGCCCGCGTGATAGTTCCATGCGTCATCGATCGGCCACAGGTGATCTTTGCCGACCATTGCCTGGATGCTTTCGATCGGCGGGACCGCAGGCCCCATGCTGGTTTCGGTATTGAAACCGTAGGCACCCCCGCAGCCCCCGGGATTGCACAGTTTGCGACTGGGTTGACCCTCAGGAGTGTCGACCAGCCAGTAGCTGGGAGCTACGTATTCGTAGGGCCCGCTCATTTTTGCGCCGCTATCACCGGTTACACTGGTCTTCTTTCCGGTAGCTGACGACACCACCGGATTTGGCCACAACAATTCTTTCTCGATGTCAAGATACATCTGCTCGACATCCGGCGGCGGTGGATTGTCGCTGCCGTTCAACCACATCACCAGGCTGGGATGGCTGCGCAGTCGATAGATCTGATCGCGCAGCGACTGCCTGGCAATTTCAAAGTCCTGCGGCTGCCAGCGCGGCCAGCGCTCCCAGAAATCACAGCAGCACCATCCCGCCATTACCAGGATGCCCCGCCGATCGGCAATCTGATAGAACTCCTCGGATTCGAGCTTGCCTTCCAGGCGGACAGTGTTGAGCCCCATGTCCTCCACATAACGAAATTCGTCATGCAGGCGCTCAGAGGTCTCGCGCAACATCATGTCAGGAGTCCATCCCGCCCCGCGAATAAGAATGTTCTTGCCGTTGATGTGGAATGCGCGTCCGCCAATTGAATTGACCTCAGACGTGACTTCGCGGATTCCGAACTCGGTGTGTGATTGGTCGCTGATCGTGCCGTTCATCTCGAACTGCATGGTGAGCTTGTAGAGGTTGGGCTTACCCATCTGCGCCGGCCACCACAGCCGAGGGCTGGTGAACACGAGCTGCGGGAACTTGTCGGGCGTGAACGTCACATTTTTGGATTCGTTCGGCGCCAGTTCGACATCCTGTTCGAACGCGGCTCCTGCCGTCATCTCGGGTATAAGTCCTCTGAGCTTTCCCTTCACCGGCTGATCGGTTCCATTCTTCACCTGCGCGCTAACCGTAAGCTGTGCACTGTCATTGGCAGGCGGATTCAGCTTCGAAACCACCGTCGGATAGCGCAGCGCAACCGGCCCACCCGTAGTCAGGTAAACCTCGCGCCACAGTCCCATGTTCTTATCCGGCGGAGCCGGATTCCAGTCAACAAACGTGATCGCGAGATCGTGATCGGTTGGCGCCCACGCCTGCACCGCGAGCACGTTCTCTGCGCCGGGCTTCGCATTACCAGTGATGTTGAATTCGTAGGTGCGCCATGCCCCGGCTACGTCGTCCGATTTCGCAATCTGTTTTCCATTGAGAAAAATGTTCGCGCGATAATTTATCCCGTTGAACTTCAGCCAAATCGTCTTGCCCTCGTATGTCGCGGGAACCGTGAACGTTTTGCGATACCACCACGAGACAGCGTAGGGGCTGTCAGAGGCCATCTCGATGTTCGAGAAATTCGCGCCAATGGGGTAGGTCACGCCGGGAAAACTCCGCAGATTCATCCCCGGGAACGGGTCGGGCAAGGTTTTATCTTTCACCAAAGCTGCCACGACGGTTGTTGGAACTGTTGCGGTATGCCATCCCTTGGGTGCGAACGCTGCAGTCGAGATTACCTCCCCTTTGGTTTCCACCTTCGCAGACGTTTGCAGTTCCCATCCCTCGCGGAGCATCACTTTGCTTTCGGTTCCTGGCTTCGACGTAGCGGTAGCCGAAGATTTCTGTTGCGCCCAGACGGAGAAATGCAAGAAAGACTGCGACAGGAGAATTAAGACGGCAATGAACAGCTGCTTGCCTGATTTCATGGTGCTCCTTTGTGGGTAGCGTCGTAGTTCGGCACTGGGATCTTCGAAATATGTTTCAGAAAGGGATAACACTTCTATTAATTCGTTTCAATAGCCAGTTTTTGGCAAGTTTCGGGATTACGCGGCTGCTGTGTCTCCCGATAAGCCGAATTGTTGAGAAGAAGCCGGCAGGTCTTCATTTTGGAGTCATCCTGTAGTTTATAATTAAAAATTCGGCTTTCCGCTCCGGAGTGATAAGAACATGATTCGCTTTCTGCAACAGTCTGGCCAGACGACGAAGTATATCCTCGGAGGTCTACTGCTGATCATCTGCGCCTCGATGGTCATCACGCTGATTCCCGGAGGCTTAGGAACAGACCTTCTGAGCGGCGCTCCCGGCAAGGGCTTTGTCGCCAAGGTCGACGGCACCGAGATCTCGGCCGATGACGTGCGTACAACGGCTCGGCAGATGTTGCAGCAGCAAATGCCCCAAGGAAGCTCCGCCAACATGAGCATGCTGCTGCCTTTCTTCTCGCAGCGCGCCGCCGAGCAACTCATTACGCGACAGGCCCTCATCAGTCAAGCCAAACACATGGGCCTGCGCGTCAGTCCCGACGAGGTAAAAGAAGAGCTGCAGCACGGACGTTATGCAGCCACCTTCTTTCCTGGCGGTAATTTTATCGGAGAGCAGGAATACCAGGACCTGCTGCAGCGAGCAAACTTGACGCCGACCAAGTTTGAAAACTCCGTAGCCGACGACCTTCTGTTGAGCAAACTGCAGGCTCTGATTTCCGGCACCGCGACCGTCAGCGAAAACGAGATTCACGACCAGTTCATCAAACAGAGTACGAAGGTGAAGTTCGATTACGCTGTCCTGAAACAAGATGACATCAAAAAGGGCCTGCATCCGACCGAAAGCGAATTACAAGCCTATTACCAGAGCCATCTTTCGACCTACAACAACTCGATCCCGGAAAGACGGAAAATCAAGTACGCTGTCATCGATACCAACAAGATCGAGGCGGGTATTCAGGTCACCCCGGACGATCTGACCAACTATTACAGAGATCACCGCGATGCCTATCGCGTTCCCGAGCAAGTGAAGGTGAGCCATATCCTGATCAAGACACCGCTTCCCGGTCCGGATGGCAAAGTCGATGAGAAGGGCGCGGCAGAGGCTCAGCGGCGCGCCGAGGATCTGCTGAAGCAGATCAAAGGTGGTGCAAAGTTCGAGGATCTGGCAAGGAAGTACTCGGAAGATCCTGGCAGTGCCAAGGAAGGTGGTTCTCTGGGCTGGATCGGACGCGGGCAGACTGTGCCGGAATTCGAAAAGGTCGCATTCTCGTTGCCTAAAGGCCAGATCAGCGACTTGATCAAGAGCAGCTATGGGTTCCACATCATCCGCGTGGATGATAAGCAGGATGCGCACCTCAAGTCGCTCGATGACGTTAAGAGCGAGATTGAGCCGGCTTTGAAGCACCAGAAGGCGCAGCAGATTGCGCAGAAGGTGGCCGACAGCCTCTTGAAAGACGCGCGCAGCAGCACACTCGATGGTGCGGCTGCGAAGCAAAACATTCCCGTCATTACCTCAGATTTCTTCGCCCGCCGCGACATGCTGCCGGGTCTCGGGCCCTCGCCGCAATTCATGGAAGCTGTCTTCGCGGCGCAAGAAAAAGCTCCGCCCGACATGGCTCCAACTTCGCAGGGAACCGCGGTCTACGAATTACTGGCAATCAAGCCGCCTGCGACCCCGACGTTGGAGGAGATTCGTACTCGCGTAGAAGATGAATTCAAGAATGAACAAGCACGAACGCTCCTGAATCAGAAAGCACAGGAACTGTCCGACCGCGCCAAGGCTGAACATGACTTGAAGAAGGCTGCGAGGGAACTCGGCGCGACCATGAAGAGCAGCGATCTGGTTCTTCCCGATGGCCAGGTCCCCGAAGTGGGATCGATGTCGGGGCAGGCCTCGGTCGCCTTTACTATGAAGCCGGGGGAGATCAGCGGACCAATCACCAGCGGCAGCGACGCCGCCGTGCTACAGATTCTCGAAAATCAGCAGCCCACCGAGGCGGATTTTGCGGCCAAGCGAGATCAGATTCGCGATTCTCTGTTGCAAGGGAAACAGCAGGAGCGCTTCCAGTTATTCATCTCGAGTCTTGTCGATGAAATGACGAAGTCTGGCAAGATTAAGCGGAATCAGGAAGAGCTCAAAGCGCTAGCCCGCACCGCGAGCGAATCCGGAATGTAGCGGCAGTATCATGTCCTTTGCCCGTGCCGCCGGTATTCTGCTCCATCCCACATCCCTGCCTTCGCGGGGCGGGATCGGGGATTTCGGTCCCGCTGCCAATCGTTTTGTAGATTTTCTTCACTCTGCGCGGCAGGGTATCTGGCAGGTCCTGCCTCTTGGGCCTCTGGGCTACGGAAACTCACCGTATTCATCCACATCGGCTTTCGCTGGTAATCCCTTATTGATCAGCCTGGAACGTCTGGCCGATCATCGCTGGATCGACCGCGCTCAACTGGAAGCCCTTTTGCCAGCTTCCGGCGTTGTTGAATACGATCGGGTATTCGCGCAAAAGCTTCCACTGCTGTTTGAAGCCGCGCATCGTTTTCTGCGGTCGGCTTCGCCCGCAGCTCGTGGCCGGTTCGAAGCTTTTCGAGCACAGAATGCATGGTGGCTCGAAGATTTCGCCCTGTTTGACGCGCTGCGCGCCCACCGCAAACTGGACACTTGGAATCAATGGCCGCGAGAACTCGCCGCTCGCGAACCCGCCGCTCTCGACAAAGCGCGTCAGGAACTTGTGGACGACATCATGCTCCGGAGCGCGCTGCAGTTTGCATTTTATGAGCAGTGGCGGGCATTGCGCCGCTATTGTGCGGAGCGTGCGATTCGCATTGTCGGCGACGTCGCAATCTTCGTCAATTACGACAGCGCCGACGTTTGGACTCACCCTGAACTATTCCGCCTTGATGCCAACCTCGAACCGGAAGTCGTGGCTGGCGTCCCCCCTGATTTTTTTAGCAAGACTGGACAGCGTTGGGGTAATCCGCTCTATCGTTGGGATGTCCTGAAGCAGCGCGGGTACGAATGGTGGGTTCAGCGCTTACACTGGGCAACGCAGCATTGCGATTGTGTGCGCCTTGACCACTTCCGTGGATTTGACCAGTTCTGGGAAATTCCGGCCCACGATCCAACCGCCGTAAACGGCCGGTGGGTCGATGGCCCGCGCGATGACTTGTTCAACGCTTTGCGCAATGCCCTCGGCGGTTTGCCTTTCTTCGCCGAGGATCTCGGCTACATCACGCCTGCGGTCCACGCTTTGCGGGACCGCCTGAAGATACCTGGTATGTCGGTCCTGCAGTTTGGCTTTGGCGATGAAGGTGCCCATATGTACCTGCCCCACCGAGCGACCGGCAAGGTCGTTTATACGGGAACTCATGATAACGATACCGTTCAGGGTTGGTGGCGTTCCGGCGCAGCCGAGCACGAACGCCGCAATGCCGAAACGTATCTCGGTCATTGCGAAGATGGCATTCACTGGGCATGTATCCGCGCCGCCCAGACTTCCCCGGGATGTCTGAGCGTAGCCCCGCTCCAGGATGTACTCGGTCTCGGCAGCGAGGCCCGGATGAATACTCCAAGCGTTCAGGCGGGAAACTGGCGCTGGCGGTTCGATGAGAATCAATTGAACCCTGATATTGCTAGGAAACTTGCCCTGCTGGCTGAACTGACCGACCGTCTGCCGAAGCCGTTCGCCAATTCTACGGATGACGACTTCTTCGCTTGAATGATTGCCAGTCAGCGCGGGTAAACAACCCCGGCGACGAAAATAACTGAGCACTACTGCCGCGACAGATTCCAGCCAGCCGGCCATGGACCGGCGGCAGGGGAAGCCCGGCACCGAAAGCGCCGAGACGAGAATCTCTAGAAAATTCACGCACCAATGGCGCCTCGTATCGAGGGTCTCTGGTCAGAATGTGAACAAGCAATTAAAAGCGACGCGTTTTACCGCAAAATCGTGTATAGAACGTAATGGAGTCTCAGGGTGAGCGAACCGATCATTGAAGCCGTCGCGGTTGAGAAGTCCTATCCGCAGCCCGACGGCACCCGTATCCAGGTCGTGGGCACGACCAACCTCGCTATCGAGGCTGGCAAGATCATCGCTTTGCTCGGCCCGTCGGGATGCGGAAAGTCGACGCTACTGCGAATTCTGACCGGACTCTCACAGCCATCGTCCGGAGCACTCCTCTGGCACGGCAAGCCGCTGAATGGACAGACCCCCAATGTCGCCATCGTGTTTCAGAGCTTTGCGCTTTTCCCCTGGCTGACCGTCATCCAGAACGTCGAAGCACCACTCGAGGCCAAAGGCGCTGCTGAGGTGGAGCGACGAAAACGTGCACTGAGGGCTCTGGATACGGTAGGTCTAGACGGCTTTGAAACCGCCTATCCCAAGGAACTCTCCGGAGGCATGAAACAGCGCGTAGGATTCGCTCGCGCACTGGTGGTCGAACCCGAAGTTCTGTTCATGGACGAGCCGTTCTCCGCACTCGATGTCCTCACGGCAGAGAACCTGCGAAACGAACTTCTAGAACTTTGGCTGAACAAGAAGATGCCGACCAGCGCCATCTTCATCGTGACGCACAACATTGAAGAAGCCGTCATGCTTGCAGACCGCGTGATGGTTCTGGGAAGAAATCCGGCCCGCGTTCGCTCGGATTTCAACATCCGACTGAAGCATCCGCGCGACCGCAAGTCCGCTCGCTTTGTCGAACTCGTCGACTACGTTTACAAAGTCATGACAGAACCTGATATCGAACACATTCTGCCCGACGCCGAGACGACAGCTGAGATCATCCTGCCTCCAGGTGGCCTACCGAAGGAACCGTTTAAGAAGCAGGAAGCGCCGATCCGCACGGCCCGTTACCAGATGCTGCCTCACGCACGTGTCGGGGGAATCGCGGGGCTGCTGGAATTGCTTCGCGATCGCGGAGGTCGTGAAGACCTTTTCCGCTTGTCAGAAGAACTGGTCATGGACGTCGAAGACTTACTGCCGATTCTCGAAGCCGGCGTTCTCCTCGGCTTTGCGCACCTCAAAGAAGGCGATGTGCAAATTACGCCACAAGGGGTCGAATTTGCCGACGCCGATATCCAACGTCGCAAGGTCCTGTTTCGTGAGGCATCACTCGAGCGCGTGACGATCCTCAAGCAAATCGACAGCATTCTCAAGCGCAAGGCCGATCACTCCATCAATGACGAATTCTTTCACGATATCCTCGACGAGCATTTCGCCCAGGACGAGGTTCAGCGCCAGTTCGAGACCGCGATGAACTGGGGCCGCTACGCCGAGATTTTTGACTATGACCGTGAGAAGAATCTACTGATGCAGGCAGAGCCTCCCGCATCCCCAGATGCATCGGTAAGCACGCAAGGATCGTCCTGAGCATCTGAAGATGAAAGCGAACGGGTAGGCGGTTGTCGGGGCTACTCAAAGGAACCTCTTATAGACCTCAGCGTTTTAGGATTCTTTCTGCAAAATGCAGAGAAAGAGCACTTCTCATTCAAATCAGAGTAGCGAATGCGTCTTAAGAACGACATCAGCCCGCGAGGATTCTCGGCCTACCGGCTCTGGACACAACTGCCACGCGTCGAGATCTCCTACCTTCCCGACCTTCTGATGTTTGGTGCCGCCATGGCGCTGTTCTACGGTGTGCTCCAGGTCGGCCGCACATGGCTCGGTCCCTTTACTCCCGAAGTCGAAATCTCGCGCAGCCTGTGGGCGTTACCCGCCTACGCGGGATACTCGCTCCTACGAATCTCAATCGCCTACGTGCTCAGCTTAGCTTTCACGCTCGTCTATGGGTACATCGCCGCCTACAACCCCAGGGCCGAGCGCTTCATGATTCCTCTACTCGACGTCCTGCAGTCGATCCCGGTTCTCAGCTTTCTGCCGGGTGTAATGCTTGCCATGGTCGCCCTGTTCCCGGGCCGCCAACTCGGAGTCGAGGCCGGCGCCATCCTGCTTATCTTCACAGGCCAAGTCTGGAACATGGCATTCAGTTTCTACGCCTCTCTGAAGAGCATTCCGAAAGAAATGCGCGAAGCCGCCACAGTCTATCGCTTCAGCTGGTGTCAGCGTTTTATTGAGATGGAATTGCCCTTTGCTGCGATCGGTCTGGTGTGGAATTCCATGATGTCGGTCGCCGGCGGGTGGTTTTTTCTCATGGCCTGCGAGATGTTCGTGCTCGGCTCGCGCGATTTCCGCCTGCCGGGACTTGGATCTTACCTGCAGACCGCAGCCAGCGCTGGCGACACGCGTTCCATTCTGTGGGGCATTGCCACCATGATCGCGGTCATTGTGCTGCTCGATCAGTTTGTATGGCGCCCTGTTATCGCTTGGGCGGAGAAGTTCAAGAATGAGCAGGTCGAGAGCACCGAAGCCCCCCGCTCTTGGGTCCTAGATCTTCTGCGTCACTCACGCGGCTACGCGAAACTCAGCAGGCACACCGTGCAGCCGCTGCGCGAAAAACTGATCCTGTTCTTCGCCCGAGAGCATCGCGATGAAGAGGGCGCGCGGCTCACCGGGTGGAAAGTTTGGCTAATGCGCACGCTGGCCATCGCAGTTCTCGCCGGTTTGGGCTATGGAATTGTGCGAGTCGCGATGTTGCTCTTCAGCCTGCAGAAAGCTGAGGTACGAGTAATTGGCATCGGGCTCATAGCCACACTCCTCCGTGTGAACCTCGCCCTCGTATTCGGCGCATTGTGGACCATTCCGTTAGGCGTCGCGATTGGCTTCAATCCAAAACTAGCGCGCATCGCCCAGCCGCTTGCCCAGATCGCGGCCTCCGTTCCTGCAACAGCGCTCTTTCCCGTGGTTCTGTTGCTGCTCATCAAGGTCGGCGGAGGGCTTGGCTTAGGGTCCATCGTCCTACTATTATTAGGAACGCAGTGGTACATCCTGTTTAACGTCATTGCTGGCGCTATCGCGATCCCGACGGATTTGAAGGAGTGCTGCTCGGTTTTCCGGCTCGGAGGGATTGAGCGCTGGAAAAAGCTGATCTTGCCAGGCATCTTTCCCTACCTGGTCACCGGCTTGGTGACGGCCTCAGGCGGCGCATGGAATGCGAGCATCGTAGCCGAGTACTTCCACTTCAAGGGCCACACTTACACTACGGTCGGCCTCGGTGCCACCATCAGCCAGGCGACCGACGGCGGCAACTTCGATCTTCTCCTCGCCGCCACCATTCTGATGGCCGCCACAGTAGTCACCATCAATCGCCTCGTGTGGCGCCGGCTCTACGCACTAGCCGAGACGCGCTACCGTCTGGAAACCTAGGCGAATCGCCGGTTGTCCTGACAGGTGGTTACTATTGCTTACCTTACGCATCTCGAGTTTTGCTTTTCGCTTCTTGTCCTTCATGGTTCCGGCTTCTCATTTCACCGAATTTTAATTTCTTCTTCATTCGCCTGAAACGCGGTTTTCATATGGATATACCATGCCATCAAACCAACTTGAGTCGAGTGAGACGCACGCCGAGGTACTATCCCGCGTTGCTCATTTTCCCGGCCTAGCGGGAAAGTTGGCACCGGTCGACAAAGTCAGACATCTCTACCGGCGAGTCCAGAACTCGCAGCAGGGTTTTCGTCTGGAAGGTCTCCTGGCCGAGATGCGCATCGAGTTGAAGGTTCATTTTGCGGACCAAGGCCGAATTCCAGCCATCGGCCCCGTAGTTGTTGTGGCGAATCACCCCCATGGCGTTCTCGATGGGGCCCTTCTCACAGTGCTACTGACCCGAGTTCGCACCGATGTAAAGGTCCTCACGAACTTCGTGCTGGGTGATGTCCCCGAACTGTGGGACAACTGCATTTTCGTGGACCCCTTCCAAACCGATCGCTCGGCTGAATCCAATCGCAAACCCATCCGCGCAGCACTGGCCTGGCTCGAGAGAGGAGGCATGCTTGCCATTTTCCCGGCCGGAGAAGTTTCGCAGTGGCATATGCCGACAGCACATGTCGCCGATCCGGAGTGGAACGATACGGCTGTGCGCCTGATTCGTCGCACCCACGCAACCTCTTTGCCTGTATTTTTCTGCGGACACAATGGCGTTGGCTTCCAGTTGCTCGGCATGATCCATCCGAAGCTGCGGACTGCTTTTCTGTTGCAGGAGTTTCTCAACCAGGAAGGAAAAACGGTTGAAGTCCGCGTCGGGAGTCCTGTCCCAGTCGAAGCGATCCAGGCAATTGCCAGCGACCGCGAAGCTACAGAGTATCTCCGCTGGCGGACCTACCTGCTGGCCCGAAGAAGAAAGGCCGGAACCTCGTGGCCCACCGTCCTACGGTCAAAGTTGGCCTCCAGGATCCAGGAACCGATCGCAGAACCCGTTCGCGAAGATCTGCTGGTACGCGAGATTCGGATGCTATCGGGGGATCGTTGCCTCGCTGAAAGTGCGGAGTTCTCCGTTCACCTCGGAATGGCACGTGACATCCCGCAGTTACTTCTTGAAGTCGGACGTGTGCGCGAATTAACGTTCCGTAGCGCCGGAGAGGGAACAGGAAAGAGCCGCGATCTAGATTCGTTTGACGAGTACTACTGGCATGTCCTGCTTTGGAATAAATCTAAGCGTGAGCTTGTCGGAGCTTATCGTGCTGGTAATACGGCCGAAATCCTTGCGACCCGTGGGATTGCGGGACTCTACACCAGCACATTGTTTCACTACGACGAACGGCTGTTTCAGAATCTCGGCCCGGCGCTGGAATTAGGACGTTCCTTTGTGCGCCCTGAGTATCAGCGTCAATACGCTCCTCTGCTTCTTCTCTGGAAGGGAATTGCCCGGCTGATTTCAAGCCATCTGGAAATATCGATTCTTTTCGGAGCGGTCAGCATTAGCAACGATTACAGCAAAGCCTCGCGCGAGATGATCTACCGATTTTTCCAGTCGCGGATGCAGGATGATGGCTTGGTTGGGCTGATCGAACCGCGCCGCCCATTCCGTTCTGGCCTGTTGCGGCATTGGGATTGCCGCGCGATGTGTCGAGCCCTGCATGACCTCGACCAGCTGTCAGAGCCCATCACCGACGTGGAGACCGACGGCAAAGGCCTGCCAATTTTGCTCCGGCAGTATGCGAAAATCGGCGGCAAACTACTTGGCTTCAACGTCGACCGTAAGTTCTCGAACGTGCTGGATGGCTTGGTCGTGGTGGATCTGCGCCAGACGGATGCGGCTGTGCTCGACCGCTATATGGGGCGCGAAGCCGCGCGGGCCTTCCGCAAAATTCACGCCGTCACAGCGTAGCACCCGGCATCTACGCCGACACTCAAGGTCGCCTATAGCGCAGCCGTGAAGCGGCTAAAGAGTAAGCCTATCGCCTAAGCCAGGGGCAGCTGGAGAAAAGAAACCGAACCCTATACGAGAGAATGAACCATTGCAGGCGAGGTCGCACGCACTCACTACAACTGCTGAAGTTTCTTCCCTGGCAAAGCACACACCTGCTCCGCGCTTTTCAGCGCTTCCTCCAGCTCTCGCCCCATCACCGCGAGTTGCTCGCGGCTCATCAATTGTTGAAGACCCTCGAATAACTGGCGCTCCTCTTTGCGAATGTGTATCGAGAGTTTCCTTGAGAATTCGGTAATCTCCGCGGCTGACAATCGCTGAGCTTCCGCCCTGGCAAAGCGATCGCGCAACCATGCGTGTTCCGACACCAGGTCGTCAACCAGCAGTGTCATTTTCGGGAAGCCTCGCGCGGGCGGAAACACAAGTTGCTCTTCCGCCACGAAATGCATACGAACTTCAGTGCGAAAGTGCTGGGCAATCTCCGTTTGCCACACTGCAAGATCGGATTCCGGAATTGGCGAGGCCCGTTCAATCCGAACGCAAAGCGCCAATGCGTGCTGATGCTGTCGTGACAATGCGACCAGATTCTCGTTGCGCAGCATGACTATTTACGAGTTTACAGTTAGATCCGAGACGTCTTCCCGCTCGCATGGTTCCACGGCCGCGCGTACGGTGAGCCAATCAGTCCGCACCCGCTCCCACTCCTGGATGAGCATGCCATTGGCTTCGAAGAACCCGCGAATCCGGTACCGCTCCCATCCCGCGATTTCTTCCAGGATCGGAGCCAGCACAGCCAGCGCGCTAGTGCTGAGTACTGTACGTTTCGCAATCTGAGAGACATTGCGCGACTCCGATACGGCGATCGTCAACCCGTCCCGCGAGTTAATGTGCAGCATCACGTGGATATCGGAACTGCCGTCGCCGGTGTAGATTACGTGATCGGGGCCAGCAACTTTTTCGACGAGCAAATTATCCAGCACCGCGACTTTTCCGTACCCCGCCGTGGCGCGGACGATACTATCGATCTCACCAGAAGGCTGGTAACGGAACTCAGTTCCATAAATGTGATCAGGAGGCACGATATCTTCCAATGCGGAGCGCACAATTTCCACCGGTGCCGCCGACAATACATAGAAGTCAAATTGATGCCCGTCGATCCCAGATTCGAGCAATTGATACAGAAGTTTGATGTCACTCTTCAACCGGATCCGCTTGCCCACTTCGCGGAGATGCTCCTTGCGGACCTTCGTGCGAAACTCCGGATCGTGCAAGAGCAAATATGCAAGTTCTGCCCCCTGCTGCACCAGATTGATCTTTGCCATGCCTTTGGACTTGCGTTCGAATTCCTCTGTGGGAATTCCTACCAGGTCTGCCAAGACATACCCGGAGTCGTTAAATGTGAGCGTCTGATCGAAATCGCTCGCGAAAATATACCGTCTCACAAAGTCTTCTCTCATACGAGTATTCGATTCAACGCACGAACTCTAAGCCCCATAAAAAGAATTGATTCGGATTATATGCTTGTAAAGTCCAATACTTTAAGACACATCCATGCACATTCTGAGAAAGCATCACACCGTGAACAATCACGTACTGCGGTTCCATATCATCACCGGCGGCCCGGGTTCCGGAAAGAGTTCGATCATTGAAGGCTTGCGGCAACGCGGTTTTGCATCGGCCCCGGAAGCCGGTCGCGCTATTATTCAGGATCAGATGGCAATAGAAGGACGCGCCCTCCCCTGGGCGGACCGGATGTTGTTTGCCGAACTCATGTTGTCCTGGGACATTCGCTCGTACCGTCTCGCCGCGGAGCACAATGGGCCCGTATTCTTCGATCGCGGCATTCCGGATGTGCTCGGGTATCTCCGACTTTCAAACCTTTCAGTGCCTGAGCATATGAACAAAGCGGCTGCGGTCTTCCCATATAACCCCACTGTCTTCGTTGCACCGCCTTGGAAGGAGATCTTTCACCAGGATCGCGAACGCAAGCAGGATTTCAACGAAGCAGTGCGCACGTATGAGGCCCTGGCATCCATGTACGAAGAACTGGGCTACGAACTGGTGGGACTCCCGCAAGGTCCCGTCGATGACCGTGTAGGCTTCATTCTCGGTCGTGTTGGTGCTGCTCGATTATTGTGAGACCTCGCTTTACTAAATCCCCACCACCCGTCCAAAATAGAACGTTCGACACATTTTGGCGTTGAAAGAGGAGCCTCATGGCGGTAGCGACCGGAGAACTGATTCGCGCAATGAACTACGTAGACGACATCACGGCGACCCTGCGCCGTATCTGCATTTACATCCCCAGCATGAGCGCCGAAGAGCGCAAGCGTCTGGCCGAAGCCATGCAAAAAGCTGCGGATTCCTTCAACTCCTGTCTCGCCGATCTCGAAAAGGCGGACAAATAGGTGCCGACGGTCCAGACTATTGCTGTCATCGGCGCCGGTATCATGGGACGCGGCATCGCCCATGCGTCCGCGCTTGGCGGTTACCGCACCATTCTCGAGGACATCCTTCCCGCTACTCTCAGGAAAGCGGAGACCGAGATCCGGACCAATCTCGACAAGGCTGTCGAACTGAATAAAGTTACAGCTGCTGATGCCGACGCCGCCTTCCGCCGCCTCCAATACGCTGGCTCCGTCGAAGAGGCTGCTCGGGAAGCTGATCTGGTCATCGAAGCCGTCCCCGAGGAGATGGAATCAAAGATTGAGATTTTCACACTCCTCGACAAGATCTGTCGCCCGACCACAATCATCGCCTCAAATACTTCCTCGCTCAGCGTGACCGAAATTGCCAGCGTTACCTACCGCGCAAATAAATGTGTGGGGATGCATTTTTTCAATCCGGTGCACAAAATGAAGTTGCTGGAAATCGTGCGTGCGCTCGAAACGGATGAAGAAACGCTCGTCACTGCGGTAGAAGTGGGCAAGCGTATGGGCAAAGAAGTTGTGGTCATCAAAGAGAGCCCCGGCTTCATCACCAGCCGCATTAACGCGATGATCGGGAACGAAGCCTTCCATATGCTGCAGGAAGGAATCGCGTCCGCTGAGGATATCGATAAGGCCCTGAAGCTGGGATTGAATCATCCCATGGGCCCGTTTGAGTTGGTCGATCTCGTCGGCCTCGATACCCGCCTCAATATCCTCGAACATCTGCACAGAACTCTCGGGGACAAATACCGTCCGGCTCCATTGCTCCTCCAGTACGTAAAGGCAGGAAGACTGGGGCGCAAATCCGGCCGTGGCGTATATGAGTATCCCGAACAATCGAAGTAGTAACGTTCAGGTTCATTTCATTAGGCACGCATGAACTTCGAGTACGAGATCGGTCCTGAAGAGTACGTGGCATCCCAACTCCTTTATCTAAAGCTCACTCGTGATCGAAAGCGTCTTCAGTGGGGTACCTTCTCGATCGCAGGCGGGGTGCTTTTCTTGCTTGTCGGCCAGAGCCGGTCTGATTTTCACTGGTCCGAGTTCCTTCTAACGCTGATGGGCATCTGGTGGATTACCATTGGATTCATCAATTTCTTCCCGGGCAGGTACTATCGCCGCGTCTACCGCACCGCAGATCTTGCAGGCAAAAAGTTTACCACCAACATGAACGAGGACGGATTTGAAGTCACAGGAGAGTATTGCTGCTGGCGAGTTCGGTGGCCCGGAGTTCGTCTTAAGGGAGAGAACGAGAGGGTGTTTGTGATCTGTTCCGCTGGGACCATCTTTATGTTTGGAAAGAGGTACTTGGCCGACGAGCAGCAAAAGGAACTCCGCAGGTTTTCTGGACTGGTATCGTCCTGACACACTGCGGAGTTCTAGTCCAAATGATGCGTCAGAAGCTGAACCTTGCCTGCAACTGTATCGTCCTGCTTCCAAGAGCCGCTCCCGCAATTCCGAAATTGGAGTTTACGCTGGTTACCGCTCCTGTCGGATCGACGGCCCCGAGCGCCCCGTCGATCGTGGCTACATTAATGTTCGTCGTATTGAAGAGATTGAATATGTCGGCGCGGATCTCGAACCGTGCGGCTTCGCCGAGAACACGATTCTTCGGCACTCCGAACGCTTTCGCTAGGCTCAGGTCGATATCGTTATAACCCGGCCCGTTCAAGCTGTTGCGACGAATTCCCGCCGTCGGTGCCGGAGCCGTTGCAGGAAAAGATGGGCCCGGTACAAACGTTGGCGGCAGAAAGAACTTCGTGCCGTCCCCACCAAAATTGGGATTCGTTGTCTGTTCGAACACACCCTGGTCGGTGCTCGATCCGAAACCCGACAGTACCGCGGCGGGCCGCAATTGCGCATATCCGCTGTTCTGATAGTAGAAGTTCGTGCTCGCGTTGTAGAACGGATCCCACGGGAACCCTGTGTGCCAGTTCCAGATTCCACTGACTGACCATCCACCGGCAATCTTCTCGATCCAGTTATGGCTTCCACGGAAAAACATCGGCTGCCATAGTCCATAGAGCTTGAACGCATTGCGCACGTCGTAATTCGAGCGTCCATAGGCGTTTTTCGGGTCGAACGGATAAGGATCCTGATAGTACGGTCCCGACAGTTCATCCATCGCACGCGCCCAGGTGTACGTCGCCGTCGCCTGGAAAGTATGCGAGAAGTTGTGGCTTAGCGTCGCTACCATCGCGTTGTAATTGCCATTTGCTATGTTTCCCCAGAAGTTGATGGTATTGACTAGCGGATTCAACGCGAATCCATTGGCAGTAGCGATTGCGTTCCAGTTGGAATGCGCGAACAGGTGCCGCGTTTGATTCCCCAGATATCCCAAGGTGAAGATCAGGTCCGGCCTGATTTGATCCTGGATATCGAGCGAGTAGTGATAGTTCGCAATCGTTTTAGGATCGCCCTGGAATCCGGTCAGCACCTGGTTGCCGGCCGCGGGAATATTTTCAGGAGTAAGCGTGGAGATCGCCGCCGGATTCGGCGCGTACCCGAAGATCGAATGAAGGTCACCTGCCGTCTGATACAGAATTCCCGTGCCCCCGCAACTCGGGTTCGTCGTGAACGGAAAGTCACAATGAAAGAACGGCTTCGACGCATTCGGCGGATTGCTGGAGGCGTTCGCAGTGATTGCGATTTCGTTTTGGTTGTAGTTGATCCCAAATCCGCCGCGCACCACGACCTTGTTCTGCAAACGCATCGGCGACCACGCAAATCCGACCACCGGACCGAAGTTCGTTTTCTGTGGCGTGTACAGGTTTCCTCCGATTCGAATGTGCAGTCCGTCGAGCGGATTCGCCCCGGGCCCGAAGAACATCACATCCTGATTGTTCTGCTTCGTGTAGAGTGAATCAAAGTACGACCAGCGCAATCCTAGGTTAAGCGTCAATGTGGGCGTCACCTTGAAGTCGTCCTGCGCGAACACCCCCCACAGATTCTGTCGATCATCCTGCCGGTTCGCGAATGGAACGCCGGTCCGGAAATCGAATTGCCCGCCGAAATTCCCGCCCTCGCCATACGGCGCATCATTGGCGAAGTCCCATATATTGTGAAAACCGAACCCCGGACGCGCCGCATAAATCACTTCATTCAAATAGAACAGCCGAGTGAGGTCGCCACCGACCCGTATGCTGTGCCGTCCGTGAATCTTTGTGAGGACATCTGAGAAGCTGTAGGTCCACTGATTCAAGATGCTCGGTCCCGGTGGCCCGAAATATTGCACCGTCGCCGCGCTCGTGTTAGCGACAGTCCCACCGATCGTATCAATCGACGTCGCCGGCAGCCCAAACGGTTCTTGAGGATTACTTGCCACCTCGTTCCAGCGCCATCCCGCAGCATTCACCCGAGCTTCATTCAGCAGCGTGGCTGAAATCGTGCGGTTCCAGATCGCCGTGTAAGCATTGTTCGTCTGCGAGTGATGCCACAGATTCGCCGACCGCACCGGTCCGTTGTAATTGTTGATGCTGACCGGTACGTAATAGATCGTGAAAGTGACACGATCCTTCTGCGTGAGATTCGCATCAACGCGCCCGGTGTATTGCATTTGTGATGTGTGCGTCGGATTGACGGTATTGAAGAACGCAATATCGGGAACCCCATCCAACCCGCCTCCTATGCCGGGTGCGCTAGGGTTTCCTCCATAGGTCAGATCCTGAAGCCCCAGCCCCGTCTTAATCGGAGAGCCGACGTCGAGACCACCCGTAACCGTGTTGCAATTGACTCCTTCCACGAGACCGATCTGCGAGCAAGTCCGCTGAATCATGCTGTTGGACGAGACAGCATTCCCTGGAAAGGAAAGATATTTGGCCGCAATACTGCCGGCCGTCGCTGCTGCGCTGTCGAACTGCGACGTCTCATACCAGCCCTGTGCCGTCGTTGACGACGCCAGAGGACTTGTCTCCCAGTTGAAGAACGCAAAGATCTTATTCTTCCAGATGGGCCCGCCAAGACTGCCGCCGTATTGATTGAACCGATTCTCGTCCCGGTTCAATCCGCGCGCAGCCGGCGTCCCCGGTTGGTTCGAGCCTACTCCGTTCCAAGCCTGATAGGCATTCAGTCCCGGCCGCGATGCTTTGAAGAACGCGCTGCCATGAAACTGGTTCGAGCCACCCTTGGTGATCACCTGGATCTGCGCGCCGGTGAACCGCCCATTTTGCGCGTCGTAACTATTCGAGACCACCTTCATGGTCTCAACCGAGTCTTCGCTGGGGGTGATCACTGACGTTCCGCCCCACACCGCGCTCACTGTGCTGATGCCATCGATGTTAATGCTGTTCGTCTCATATTGCCCACCCGCATTCTGAACCTGCGGACCATTCTCCGTCGCAAAGATCCCACCCGATCCGCCCGGAGTTCCGCCTGGCCCCTGATTGCCGGGCAAATTAAACGCACCGCCGCCTGCCGCCTGCGAAGCGTCCCCGAACGTCCCCGGAGCCAGTTGCGCCAACTGAAAGACATCGCGATTGAACGAAGGCATATGCTGAATCTGATTGCTGCTAATCGTTCCGCTGACAGTGGCCGTTTCGGCATCGAGCGGCTGCACGGTTCCCGATACTGTGACGGTCTGCTGTACATCTCCGAGGTCGAGTTGCAAATCAAGCGCATTCAACTGCTCAGGGATGATCTGGACATGTTCCAGCATCCGCACCTTAAAACCAGGATGCTCTACGGTGAGGGAATATGGCGCCGGCTGCAGCGCGCCAAACTGATAGATTCCGTTCGCATCCGTCGTGGCGACCATCTTCTGATTTGTGGCCGTGTTCGTCAGAGTCACGGTTGCGCCCGGGACGGCGGCGCCCGTTGGGTCGGTAACAGTTCCGCGCAACGAAGCCCGAAACTGGGCATTGGCGAGCAATGCACTTATGGAAATGAAAGCTAGCAACCACAAAGTACGGGAAAAAGACAGGGACCTGCTCATGATGTCTCCTCTGCCTGAAAGGCGTCGCGTTTGGATGGATCTACTGCTGTATGCTGATGAACTCCCCAAAACCCGGCTGATCGGTTTGAACGTGCGGAACGTTTCTGAGCGGAGAAGAGAAACTCATTCCGGTGAACTCCCGGTGCTGCCTTCGCAGCGGTTAAGTTGGTTGCGGATGTTCAAGAATTGGTTGCTTGTATTCTTGACCAAGGTTTTGAATCGATCACGGGCATCAGGCGACTTGAAGTCTAGCCGTCAGCAGTGCGGAAACCAGACTGAGAGTGAGTGTTTGTTATGTTGATTGGCATGATGGGTGTCTCTTACAGGCGTGCGTAAAGTCTCCCCTGCCGCAACGGAGGAGCAATCTCCGCGGTCCTGATCGCGTGTGTCAACTGCTGATGCCAGGCCTTGTCTCGCCACATTCCCGCAAATTGAGGACCACAAAAGTTGCTGGTGGCGACCGCCAGCCATTGCCCAGTCCAAGCCGCGCGTTGTGCGCCGAGCGCGCACAAATCCTTCACCCAATCCCATTTCAGCAACGGCCAATCCTTGTAATCGACAACGCCCCAGCACTCGGTCGTGATCAGGGGCGCCTTCATCTGGTGTGAAACCGCCGCATGACGGTCGACAGTGTCTATCAGTAGCTTCTGCCAGTACTCTGGCCGCCCACGATAAAGGTCTTCCGACTTGAGGCTCAGATTCGTGTATCCCTTGGCATCGAAGCGCTCATAGCCATATCCGGAAAGTTTGTAGAACTCTCCATTGTTCTGCTGGACCATCCAAATGTGCGGATCAAGAAGGTCAAAGTCGCTCAAACCATGTTCGAGGTAGTTTTCAGGACGGTCTTCAGCGCAGGAGAACAGCAGCGGTATCTCCGGATATTTCTCCCGGACGAGCGCGATCGCCTTGTGCATGTAGTCCAGCGATTCGGGTTTGGCCCAGTCGCCGTAGGTCATGTGCGGCTTCACAAACGGAGCCCAGTCTTCCCCCGGCCACTCGTTGCAAAGATCGGTATAAAGAATCGAATCGATGAACCCAGCCTGTGAGATGAGGTCCAGGGTCTTGATCCAGTTCGCTGCCATTACTTCGGGCCCGGTGACGGTCATGCGCGTCTCAGCGTCATCCTTTCGATACCAGGTCGAGAGCCCCACTATCATGCCGCGCTCGCGGCACTTCCCCAAAAACTCAAACAACCCTGGCAGCAACACGATGCGATTCACATCGGGCGATCCCCACAGCTGCGTATTCCACTCCGGCCAGAGCGTCCACGCCTTGTGCGGATCAGCGGCTAGCAGATGCGGAAACGGATCAATCCGCACGGCGTTGTACCCACGGACCACCAGATCATCGAGAGCCTGATCCCAGTCCTCATATCCGGCACCGGGCCACCGTCGCTCGATCCAGGAAAACTCCCACATAGCGATCGCACGCGGATGCTTGACGGGAGCGGAAGATGCGTCATGAGCTACCGTTTGCGCTTGTGAATTCGTCGCCGCTGCAAGCGATTGCGGCACGATATGCGAAGCCGCAACAGCCGAGGCTGCCGTGTGTAGAAATGTCCTGCGATTCATTGCAGTTCTCCTTGCCCAGTTGGTAATTCTAGGGCTTAGACCACTCGGTCAAGGCCCATTCCGCGCTATTGAAACCTGTGGGGCTGGCTCTTAATATGCAGGTTCAGTTCCACGGGAGATTCCACATGGATGCATTCTTCACTACTTCTGGTCTCCTCGCGCTCATCACGCTGACGTTTCTTGAGATCGTGCTGGGCGTCGACAATGTCATCTTCATCTCGATTCTGTCGAGCAAGCTTCCGCTGTCACAGCAAAGCCGGGCTCGACGGTTAGGCCTGCTCGCAGCAATGGGCATGCGCATCCTGCTTCTGCTCTCCCTGGTCTGGATCGTAAGGCTGACGGCTCCTCTTTTTTCCATCTTGGGGCGCCCCATCTCCGGACGCGATGTCATCTTGATTGGCGGTGGACTGTTCTTGCTCGGGAAGGCGACTGTCGAGATTCACGAGCGCTTAGAGGGGGAAGAGGGCCACAGTTCGGCTCGCGTGCGCCCGTCATTTGCAGCAGTCATTCTTCAGATCGCGGTACTGGACATTGTCTTTTCGCTGGATTCGGTCATCACTGCCGTCGGCATGGCAGATGAAATAGCCATCATGGTTGCAGCGGTGATCCTGGCTGTCGTGGTGATGATGTTATCTGCGGGGCCCATCAGTTCCTTCATCAATCGCCATCCGACCGTGAAAGTTCTCGCATTGTCCTTCTTGCTTTTGATTGGCGTTTCATTGGTTGGCGAAGGCCTTGGCCTGCACATACCCAAGGGCTACATCTATTTTGCAATGGGTTTCTCGGTGGTTGTGGAAGCGATCAATCTGCGTGTCCGGAGAGTGGCCGCGCCAGTTCACCTGCATGAGCCGTATGTTTGACTCTGATTGCTGACAGGTCCGATCACAAGTGCTTCAAAGGAAGAAGTGTAGGGTTATGGTTGATGGGTGATATCGAGATGACAAGCCGATCGGCTGCTCGGGGCCTTCGGTATCAACGGAATACCGCCGTCTGTTCCTGGTTGCGTTCGCTTCATCAGGCGCTGAAGGGCGGAGATGCACTTTTGTATTGCCGCCAGCTCAGCCGGTGTTCCTGGATAAGTCCCCCATTCAGAATAGCGTCTTTCCAAGGCGTTGAGTGCGTATTCAATACGTCCGATCAGTTTGATGGGATCAGACTCTATCAACGCCGATTCATAGGCTTCTCGCCAGGAATGAGGTACACGTCGCATCTTGGCCCCTTGCAATGTCAGACGACGTGGACGCGGGCTTGGCTGACCCTCAGGGCGCGGACTGAGGGCAATTACCGATGAACAAATCCACGATCATTATGCCACTCGCTTGAGGTCGCACGAGAGATTTTATTGCCCAGTAATTCTCTTTGGTAATGTACTTCCTACTAGGCGACCCCCGTAGTCGATTGGGGTAACACTCCAAACACTGGCTATGCCATCACTCAGAGGAGCGAATCGAAGAGAGGTCGGAGCAGTTGAGCCGGGAAATCGTGCGACGAACGAATCTTGATAACAGTTCAGGCCGGGATCAGATTCCGGTAGATCGCCATGCCGACGACTGCATCAACACCCAAGGCGTCGAGCGCGGCAATTTCGTCCTGGCTCCGAATACCTCCGGCGGCGATCAGGCGGCGAGAAGTGGTACTCCGTAAGTTGCGAACCAGATCGAGTGGAATTCCCTGTAGCAACCCCTCAGTGTCGATATTTGTATATAGAAACGCGCTGCAGAAGGGTTCGAGAGCCCGGATCATCTCCGCCGCCTTAATCGGAGTGGATTCTTGCCAGCCCTTAATGGAGACGTAGCCGCCCCGGGAATCGACAGCGAACACGAGCTTGTCGGGGCCTAATTGACTTGAGATCTCGCGGGCAAAAACAAAGTTGATAACGCCCTCCAAAATCAGCGACGAGCCGAGAATAACCCGCTGCGCGCCCATTTCGAGCGTTGAGCGGGCGGAATCGATCGAACGGATTCCGCCGCCGACCTGACAGGGAATCTGGTGGGCGATTTCCGCCACCAGGCTCCGATTGTCGCCGCGGCCCATGGCTGCGTCAAGATCGATGACCTGTACCAATGGGTATTTGGAAAAGCGATCGATCCACTCCTGTAAATCGTCAAACTCGAGCGCTTTTCGGTTGCCTTGCACAAGTTGAACGACCTTGCCTTCCATCAAATCGATCGATGGGATCAGCACGGCCACCTCACAGAAATACCTTGTGCGCAAACGTGTTGTTTGAGGTCAGCGAGGGAGCTGAGGCTGTAGTGAAAGATCGAAGCTGCTAGTGCGGCGTCGGCATGTCCCTCACGAAAGACCTCGACAAAGTGGTCGGCGCCCCCGGCTCCTCCGGATGCGATCACAGGAATGTTGAGGCGGTCGGCAACGGCGCGAGTCAGCTCACAGTCGAAACCGCGGGCTGTGCCGTCGCGATCCATGGAGGTCAGCAGGACCTCTCCTGCTCCTCGGGATTCAGCTTCCAGAGCCCATTCCACGGCATCTCGGTTTGACGGGGTGCGTCCCCCATGCGTAAAGGCCTGCCACGATTCGTTATAGCGCTTTGCGTCGATGGCCACGACGACCGCTTGTGAGCCGAAGCGCTCTGCAATTGTTGTGATCAGTGTTGGATCGGCGAGCGCAGCGGAATTGATACTGATCTTGTCGGCACCGGATAAGAAGACGGCGGAAGCCTCGTCGAGCGTCCGGATACCTCCGCCCACGGTAAACGGAATGAATAGCTCTTTTGCGGTGCGGCGAACGGTCTCGAGCAGTGTGGCACGGCGCTGATGTGCCGCTGAGATATCAAGCAACACGATCTCATCCGCACCCGCCGCACTGTGCGCTTTGGCTAGTTCGGCGGGGTCGCCGGCGTCGCGTAGGTGAGTGAATTGCACACCCTTGACGACGCGGCCGTCGTGGACATCGAGGCAGGCGATGATGCGTTTGGTCAACATGTCAAATGGCGCAGAAATTTGCGAGAAGCCGCAGTCCGGCCTCGCCTGATTTCTCGGGATGAAATTGGACACCGAATAGGAGATCGCGTTCAATTGCTGCAGAAAAGCTTCCCCCATACTCACAGCGGGCGACAGTTGTGCCGTTGAGCGGCGCATAATACGAATGCGTGAAATAAACGAATGGCGAAGCCGATAATCCACGAAAGAGGCGGGAAGTGGTCGCGATTTCAAGTTGATTCCAGCCGACATGCGGCGACTTCACGTTTTGTGGAAATCGCGTACATTTTCCAGAAAATAGACCGAGGCCCGGTGTCTCAGGCGATTCCTCGCTGCCGTCAAACATCCATTGCATGCCGACGCAGATCCCGAGAAAGGGAATCTTGCGTGAGATGGCCTGGGAAATCGCCTGCCACAATCCGGAGCGTTCCAGTGAGCGGGTCGAGGAGAAGTGACCGACACCGGGAAGTACGATTCTAGATGCACGCTGGAGATCCGCCGGATTGGAAGTGATGGCGCACTCTTGTCCGAGCCATTCGAACGCTTTCTTTACGGACACCAGATTTCCGGCGCCATAGTCGACAACCGCGATCATAGAACTCCTTTGGTGCTCGGTAACAGGCCAACCATCTGGGGGTCAAGCCAACAGGCGGCACGAATCGCGCGCGCGAAAGCTTTAAACAAAGCTTCAATTTTGTGGTGGCTGGATCGACCATACAGAACGCGTGCATGCACGTTGGCGCGGGCGCCCCGAGCGAAGCCCTCGAAGAAGTCCTCCACCAGTTCCGATTGAAGATCGCCGACCAGTCGGGTACGCACTTTTGTGTCGACCACGGCGGCTGTACGTCCGCAGAAGTCAACTGCAGCCATGCCCATTGTTTCATCCATGGGCATGAGGAAATAACCAGCTCGGAGGATTCCACGCTTCGTGCCAAGCGCTTTATCGAAGACTTGTCCCAGCGCGATGCCGACGTCTTCGACAGTGTGGTGCTGATCAACGTCGAGGTCGCCACGGGCCTTGAGTGTGAGGTCGAAGCCTCCGTGATGGGCGAAAAGTTCGAGCATGTGATCGAAAAACCGGATGCCCGTGGAGACGTCGTAGCGGCCGCGCCCCTCAATGGTGAGCGATGCCTGAATCTGCGTCTCCTTGCTGTTGCGATGGATTTTGCCTTTTCTCATGAGCCCGCTGCTCCATTGGTTATCGCGAGTACTTCAAGAACTTCGTCGAGCGCGATCAACAAGCGCGTCGTCTGCTCCTCCGGGCCTAGAGTGAAGCGCACGCAACCTTCACAGCCATGATCGGACGAGCGATCGCGGACGAGGATGCCGCGTCGACGCATCTGCTCGACGAACGCCTGCGAATCCGATTTTGTTGAGCCTACGCGCGCAAGCACGAAGTTAGCCTGACTCGGCCAGAACGGGATGCTGCGAGATTGAAGCGTGTTTTCTAAACGCGCACGCGATTGCAGAATCTCATTGACATATCGCTCGATATAACTCTGGTCAGCCAGGGCTTCTGGCAAGCACGCGAGTGCGATGGCATTGACATTGTAGGGAGAACAGATGCGCCGCAATGAAAACATCTGATCGGGATCGCCAATCAGAACACCAACCCGCAGACCGGCGAGCCCATAAGCCTTCGAGAAAGTTCGGGTGATGAATACATTGCTGTGGTTGCGACGGGATGGCAGAAATGTCGTTCCACAGAATTCGAAATAGGCCTCGTCAACCAGGATCGCAGTCTCGGGTGCTGAACGCGCGATCTGGATGATGTCTTCGGTTGGAGCCAGTCGTCCCGTTGGGTTATTTGGATTGGCGATTGCAATCAGGCGCGTTCGGTCCGTAATGTGCTCGCGAACGGCACCAGCGGGGAATGTGAATCCATCTCCGGCAGGAATGCTAGTGACTTCGGCCCCGGTCGCGCTCATGTAGATCCGATACATCGAATACGTCGGAACCACGACCAAGGCCTCATCGCCTTGTTCGAGATATGCCTGGCAGAGCAGATGGATCCCTTCATCGACTCCGTTTGTCAGAAGTAAATCTGACTCCGGTACGGTGAGGTACTTCGCAAGGATCGCTTCGCTCGGCTGTCGCTCCGGGTAGCGCGCCAGGTCTTCGGCGGTGATCTTGCTAAGCCGCGCGAGCACGCGGGATGAGGCGCCAACCGTGTTTTCGTTGAAATCGAGGCGCAGTCCTTCCCGTCCTGCAAGCGGGGGATGGTACGCGGGGATTGAATCAACAGCTCTTCGGGGCCTAAGCATTCGCGCACCTTATGCGTATCGATTCAGCGTGGGCGCGCAGACCCTCGATTTGAGCCAGAGTCTCGACGGTTTTTCCTATTTGTTGCAGAGCTTCACGGGAAAGCTCCTGCACGGTTATGAGTTTCATAAAGTCCCCTACGCTCAGTCCTCCGCGGAAGCGCGCCTGTCCTGCGGTAGGCAACACGTGGTTGGGTCCCGAAACATAGTCACCCGCCGCTTGCGGAGAGTAGTCGCCGACGAAGACTGAGCCGGCATCTCGAATGTAAGGTACGTCTTCCCGAGCAACAGTGATGTGTTCTGGGGCAAGGGCATTTGCCCACTCGCGAGCCTGCTCACGCGATTCCGACACGAGAACAGCTCCCCGTCGTCGCAGAGAGCTTTGGGCGATGGGGTTCTTCGTGGCAAGTTCTTTCACGTTGCATTCGACCCTTTTAGCGAGTGTCGGGTTTGTCGTGATGAAGATGGACAGTGCGTCGGGATCGTGCTCGGCTTGCGAGACGAGATCGGCGGCGATGAATTTTGGATCACCGGACTCACTCAAAATGACCGCTTCGGTTGGACCTGCCAGAAAGTCGATCGCGCAGTCAAATGAGACTAACTTCTTGGCGGCTGTCACGTAAGCATTCCCAGGTCCGACGATTTTATCCACGCGGCGGATCGTCTTCGTTCCGTAAGCAAGGGCCGCGATGGCTTGCGCCCCACCGATCCGGTATAGTTCGCGAACGCCGAGCATTTTTGCTGCGGCAAGGACCTCGGTCGACGGTCTTGGGGAAACGACACAGATATGCTTGACGCCTGCGACTTGTGCCGGAATGACAGTCATGAGCAGAGTGGAAACCAGGGGATAGCGTCCACCGGGCACATAGCATCCAACCGACTCCAGCGGGATCGCCAACTGACCCAGAGAGATGCCCCTGCGCCTTCGAGTCCAGGAGCGGGGCTTCTGCCAATCACAGAAGCGGCGAATATTCTGGGCTGCCACACCGAGCGACCTGCGCATTTCCGATGGAAGTGTCTTCCATGCGGTTGCCATGTCTTCGTCGCTCACTTCCAGCAGTTGATCCGTCGCGAGGCCATCCCATCGCTCTGCGTAGCGGCGTAGTGCGCGATCACCTTTGCTGCGGACATCCTTGACGATGTTGCGCACGCGTGGCTCAAGAACAGTAAGCTCGGTGGAGCGCGCAGCAAGACGCTTGACCATTCTGAGCGCCTTTTGGCCAGAGAGGATCCGCATCACAACACCACCTTGTTCAGCGGATATTCGACGATGCCGTGAGCCTGCGCCTCCTTGAGACGCGGGATTACTTCCCATGCTGCGGATTCGTCAATGACGGTGTTGACCGCGAACCAATCCTCATCGCTCAGATGAGAAATCGTCGGTTTCTGCAATGCAGGCAGCACCCCGAGCACTGCATTGAGATTCTCTTTTCTGACATTCAGCATGAGCCCCACACGTTCCTGTGCTTCCATCGCGCCCTGTAGCATTAGAGCCAAGTTTTCGATCTTCTTTCGTTTGCTTGCATCAGCGTAAGAGCATTTGTTGGCAATCAACTGTGTATTGGATTCGAGAACCGTTTCGAGAATACGGAGGCGATTTGCCCGAAGGGAACTGCCGGTTTCAGTGACCTCGACGATCGCGTCGGCGAGCATTGGGGCTTTTACTTCGGTTGCGCCCCAGGAAAACTCAACGCGGACGTCGATGCCCTTCTTACCGAAATATCCTCGTGTCACACTAACGAGTTCTGTCGCGATGGTGCGGTTTGCCAGGTCTTCCGCACGCTGAAAGGGAGAATCCTCAGGTACCGCCAGCACCCACCGGACTTTGCCGCGGCTGCGCTTGGCGTAGATCAGGTCGCTGACCGTGACAACTTCGAGCCCGCTTTCGACGATCCAATCAAGGCCTGTAAGCCCGGCGTCCACCGCTCCGTGCTCAACGTAGCGGGCCATTTCCTGAGCTCTGATGAGCAAGCAATCAATTTCAGGATCGGCAGTGGTGGCGAAATAGGACCGACCGTTAGTGTAGGCAGGAAGACCGGCGCGTGCAAAGAGTTGGAGCGTCGCTTCCTGGAGACTTCCTTTGGGAATGCCAATGCGGAGCTTCATGCTGTCTCCTTTGTAGAGGCACCTTGGGAACTGCGCCAAGGTAAATCCTCGCTGAAACATGAGCGCGTACCGCGATGGCAGACTAGCCCTGCACCCTCGACTTCAACGCGAACCAGCACAGTATCGCGGTCGCAATCGGTGCTGGCAGACATCAGGCGCAGGCGATTGCCTGAGGTCTCGCCCTTTGTCCACAATTGTTTCCGCGTGCGGCTGAAAAACGTCACATAACCACTCGTCAGGGTACGGGCCAGAGCTTCTTGATTCATAAATCCGACCATGAGCACTTCGCCGTCGGAGGCGTTCTGCACTACGGCGGGAATCAAACCGCCCAGTTTGTCAAAGTCGAGTTCGGCATTCATTCCGTTTCTCCAGAAAAACAGAAAGCCCGCTGCGCTCCATGCGTCAGCGGGCTGAACTTGCTATGAGTGCTGGTTAAGTCAGGTGCACCCCCGCCAACGCGCTATGCGCGTGATGATGATGGCGGTGGTTGACGTAAAACGTCATTGCAATCAAAGAATAGGAGGGCCCGACTTACCCGTCAACAATATTTCAGGCAACACTCGACTCGTTTTTTTGATGACATGCATTCGTTATTTGGATGCTCATGGCACCTCTCGTCCACAGAGCTCTGAGACTGCCCCTGCATCGTGCACGGGACAATTACCGCGTGGCTCCATTGCCCAGCGACGTCGGCCGGGTGCCAGGCAGGGAAATTCGAGGGTGCACAACAAAGTCCACCGCAAGGACTAAGGTCAAGCATCTAATGCGCCGGAGCAACAGCAATCTGCGAGAGTTGCTTCCTTTCGGCTTCTGCCTGCTTGGCGGCTTTGCTGACTTCCAGCGTGACATCCCGAGATCCAAACCCAATCCCGACCTTCTTTAGAAACGCGGTTGGTGGCGTGCCTCCTGCGAAAATCCAGGCGAAGTCATTGGGGATCTCCTGCTGCTTACCGGCGATCTCAAGAATTACTGATTCGGGTTTGAACTCCAAAACATTGGAGTTGAACAGTACGCGGACCTTCCCAGACTTCGTGTACTCTTCAATGCGTTTTGCATTCCGCTCTTTGATTCGACTGAAGCGCTCGCTGCGGTAAGAGAGCGTGACCTGGTTGCCTTTCTGGTTCGCGAGTCCCATGGCGGCTTCGACGGCACTGTCGCCTCCGCCTATGACGAGAATCTTCTTGTTGATGTAGTGGTCGGCTTCGATCAGGCGGTACATTACCTTAGGCAACTCCTCACCCTTTGCCCCCAGCTTTCGCGGGTCGCCAGCACGTCCAAGAGCAAGCACAACGGTACGTGAGCGATATTGGTTCGTGGCTGTTGTGACAGTGAAGATTCTGTCTGGCCCTTTCTGGATGTCTTCCACCTTCTCACCTGTCGAGCAGTTAAAGTCGGAGCGATTCAGAACCATGTCCCAGAAGGCGAGCAGAGCTTCTTTGGAGAGCTGCATCTTTTTGAATTTCCCATACATGGGGAATTCCACCGGACTGGTCATTACCAACTTCTGTCGTGGGTATTTGGCGACGGTGCCTCCGATCTCGTCGCGTTCAAGCGTGATGTAGCTGAGTTTGCTCTCAATTGCGCGTAGCGAAGCGCTGATTCCGGCGGGACCGGCGCCCACAATCAAAACGTCGTAAGTACCATCGACCGGGCGAGCCGGATTGGCCCCGAGTTTGGCGGCAATAGTATCGATGCATTCGCGTCCTTGATTCACGGCGTTCTTGATCAGTGCCAAGCCGCCAAGTTCACCGATAATGAACATGCCGGGGATTGTGGTTTCGTACTCGGGTGTGAGCTGAGGCATATCGGCAGCCATACCTGGGCTCGCCATGACCATTGTTATCGCGCCGACGGGACATGCATCGGCGCACAGTCCGTGGCCAATGCATTTGTGGCCGTTCACGATCACGGCCTTCCCGCCGATCATCGCCAAGACGTCCCCCTCTGGACATACGCTGGTGCACGTAGCACAGCCGATGCAGTAGTTGTTATCGATATGTGGATGCTGGGCCTTCGGCCCCTCAGAAAAGAGTTTGCCCTTCTCAGCGGCCTCGCGCGCGTTGGATTCCCGCCTCTTTAGGCTCTTGAGATAAAAGAACAGAAAAAAGAAGCAAATGATCCCACCAATGCCGTACGTCAGAAACGTATCCATTGACTAAAAATAACCCAGAACGAACTGCAGGCCAATATGCATCAGCGCGAGTACTGCAAAGGCGTAACTGAAAGGTTTGTGAACTACGTGCCAGAGGTGGAAGACTTTTTGCGAGCGTGAGAGGAAAAGCAGGCGCTTAGAAAGTGCAGCCTGCTCTGCAGCCGCATGAATTGCTTTTTCGAGTTCCCGGTGTTGCGAAGGAACGAACCCAAGGAACGTCCTAAAAGACTGGCCTGAAGCGTGACGACGCAGACGCGCGACACCAAATTTCCGAACGACATCCAGGACCATCATGTACAGCAGGGCAATCGGGATCGGAAGTCGAGCTACTTGCTGAGCATTAGGCAATCGCAACAGGGCTTTCAGATCGGCCTCGGGAAGTATTCTCTGCGAGGCTAATTCCTGGCACAGAGTTTCCTGCAGTTCCTGCAATTCCTTCATGGATAGTTCTACGGTGGTAACTCTGCGCGGAATTTGAGCGTACAGATAACGTCCGACCACGCCGCTGGCGGAGACGGCAAACATGATCCAAAATGCCATGCCAGCGATACCTTTAAATTTCAACGTCGAGTGGAACGCGATGATGAAGGGCGCAGTCAGGCCCATTAGGACGTGGATATCAAGCCAGTGACGGGTCTTGCCAATCTGACCGAGCCAGGCCCAGTGCTTGCGAATCGGATACAGAAAGATTCCGACGAACAAAGCGACACCGACGAATCCGAGGTAGAGCCCGATCGGGCCACTGGGCCGTAACATGTGATGCTTGGGCGAAAACGGGCGGTCCATCGCTGCGAGCTTGTAATAGTCGAAGCCATAAATAAAGATGGCGAGGTTCGTTGCGATCGCAAGCAAATATAGCAGTCGCAGGCGAATGCGATGGCCTCGCTCAGTGTCGATGACCGGCGCGGTGCGCTCGGCAATGCGGGCGGTAGCAGTTGCACTCATTTTTGTGTGACCTTCTCTTCTGTACTCACTGAAAATTTCTTGTAGCCGGTGAACTGATGCAAATTCCGCCAGTGCTGGCGAGCGGTTTCGACTTCCACGCGGGCCTGGATGGGATACCAATAAGGCTGCTTGGTATCGGCAAAGTTGAGAGGCGCGAAATCGATTTCGGATGTTAGCGTCTTCAGACCAACATCCTGCAGCGTGTCTGCGATGCCAGCTTCGATCTTCGCGATGGACCCCGTCTCGGGATCGATCCACGCAGTCCCGGTGAGCTCAAGCGGATATTCCCTGCCACGCAGAGCCAGGGCGGCGGGCGATTTCATTCCGGTGATGTGCTGGAACGTAACCTTCTGAAGTGTGTGCCCAGCCACGACGTCCTGCTCAGCAAGAGTGAACTTGAATGCATCGGCATAGATCGGATGAAATACCAGGAACAACGTCGCGAAGCCATTGCTTAAGAGCATGGAGGTGTTTTTCCGATCCTTCTTGGCCTCGTGAACGGGGATGCGCGACTCGGACAGGTTCAGTTCGCCCCCCGCGTTCGTCAGGATTACGAGGTAGTCATAAGTGGATTCTTCCTTGAGTTCGACCTTATTGTCCTTTCCCAGTTTTTCCTGGCGGACCTGCTCCGTGCACTTTACGTCGGAGAACTGATCGAGGAAGACGGAAGTCTGCCCGGCGGTACGCTCAAGGATCCCGTTGAGACGCTGGGCATCCGGGGCGCCGGACTCCGCAGCAAAACTCAATTCGGCCAGCAGAGTAGAAACGAAGGCGGCGCTCAGAGCCAGGATTGCGATTTTGCGTCGATTTGTCATTCGCGTTTCCTCCTGTTGTCAAAGCGGTAGCCCATAGAGAGCATGATTTGGTCGTAGCTGAGGTCGCCACGGTTGGTAGTGAAGTTTCCTTGCAGATAATAGTGCGAGCCCAGCGTTGTTTCGACCGTTCCCGTCAGGAAACGGCTGCGATTGCCCGTGGTGAGCGTGGAACCAAAATCCTGCTGCCCCAGAAGGGCCTCGAACCTGAGGTGGTCTCTTACTTGCCGCGATAATGAGAGCGACTCATAGTGGCCGTCTCCGAAGGAGCTGTTGAAGCGAGAATAATGAACGTCGGCACGCAGGCTTATGATGGGAATTCGGCCGAAGGTAACTCCGTACATCTGGTTCAGGGAAGCCTGAGCGTCACCGCTACGGTTGCTGCGACCCAGAGTAGTACTAATCCAGATTTGGGGTAAGACCTCGACGCGTCCACCTGCGCTGAAACCCTGGAACAGAAACTTGTCAAGCAGGCCCGTACCCACCAGAGTCGTATCAAAGGTCGGAACATCGCGGAAATAGTTGTAGTTCGCATCGATCTCCACACGCGCCATCGGGTTGACGCGCAGGGTAGTGAAGTTGCGCCCGAGGCCCGGTCCAGGCGACGCCGTAACGGCGTTTCCACTCGGATTATCGAATTGTGCTGATTCGTAAAGCGCGATCGTTCGCTTATAAGAAACAGAGTCTTCGAGGAATATGAAAGGACGGTCTAACTGCCATTTCACCATGCTGATTCCGCCGCCGACGGTACTGCTGTAATGCCAGGCGTCAAACCCGCCGCCGTCGAAATTCACGAACCCACCGCTGATGACCCGGTCGGGACTGTAGTCCCATGAGGAAGGATCGGGAGTTGAGCCGCCGAAGACTCCGAGGATCGTTCCCTTGCTAAGATGTACTCCGAAGTAGCCCCCGTCGATGGTATCGAGACTGGGAGCCCAGGGCAGATATAAGCGGCCGAAACCAGCGACCAGTGCGGAGTTCGGGTTGTCGTAGGTCATATTCAGATGGTACGTGCGGTTGAGTGTTTCCTGCAGCGTATTCTGTGCCGCCTCTGACTCACGAGTGATACGACCGCGCCAATAGCCACTCAGATTCCAGTAAGTCCCGCCAATCCTCGTGACGTCCCCGCGAAAAACAACCCCAAGATTAGTGCTGGTCACGGTGTTAGCGCCGTGGCTGAATGTTTCGATGGAATCAAAACCAATTCGGCCACGCGCTCGGTTTACAGAAGGTGAAGGCGGCCGTGGAACCTCTTGGCGCGCCTCTTCATCGAGCGTGTCTCCTTCGGTGAATGCGATCACAGCCGGGTACTGCCGAGTCGAGCTCAACGTCCGTTGCTGCACTAGGGTCTCAGCGTCGCCATTGGACAGATACGCAAGATCACCCACTTTCACGGGTCGTTTGGGATTGTGAATATCCGTCACGGCGGATGTCTCAGCAACCGCAGAGACTTCGAGTTCAGCGACGACTTTGGGATCGGCCGCGTTGACGCTTTCCCCCTGTTTGGCCGCGTGGTTTGCATCTCGCACCAGAAGCTTCATTCCTTCCGTCAGACCCTGCGTCCGTCCGCCCTCCAAATAAGCAACGCCGTCAGCCACATACTTCACTCGAAAAACCGTGTGTAGGCTCGGGTCATCGCTACGGGTGATAAGCGTAGTTGTCGACGTTGTTGGCTCAGGTTCTGCCGGCGAAGGCAAGGCTTCGGCCGATTCGGTAACTCCGCTCGTAGTCGGAGTTGCGTCGGCAGACGGAGTTGCGACTTCCGGAACAGCCGCAGGGGCAGATGTTGCCGCTGTGACTTCGGAGGCCTTTCCTTCCGGCTGGGGTGACAGCGTTGCAACCGGCGAAACGGTCGCTGTGGGGGCCGGTTGTGGCGATGCCGCCGGAGGGCCCGTAGGCGCCGGCACAACGGGTTGCGGCGGTGCTGGAACGGACTCAGCCGTAATTCCGACGGGTTTCTCTTCCACCTTAGGCATGGCGGAAACAACCGGAGCAGGGGGAGAGACCGGAGGTTCCGCAATTTTGGGAGTAACGGAGACTTGTTTCTGCTCGAATGTGCCCGATGCGGTCGAATTCGAGGGCATCGCAGCAGTCGTTTGTGCCCGAGCAACCGCAGGTGGTGGCGGGGGAAGAGCCGTGGCTGAAGAAACGCTCGAAGGTGGTTGGAATTCGGGGCCCGCTACAGCCGGAGGCGGTGTAGGCAGTGATGGTGAATCTTCCTTCGTGCTATCGCCAATTACCGGGCCAGTTCCATCCCGGCGCCGGCGGAAGACGCCGGCTAACATGTTGCCGGACGTCGCGGCCACCGGTGCGCCGTGCGACGCATGTTTCTCTTCGCCAGCAACAGTGAGAATAATGCTGTTTCCTTCGGCTGTGACGACGTACGGACGAACCTCATCCAAGTCGAGTACAACTCGAGTGATATACGGACTGGTGCTGTGCTGCGCGGTTCTCACCTGCCGCACGCCGTTGGCGTGCACCGAAACGCTCTTGGTGCTGTTGTTGCAGATCGTGTTCGGGAAGTCCAACAATATGCGATTCGGATTCGCGGCAGTGTCAACGGACGGCTTAACCGGAGCACTGACCGTGATTTCGATCCGCAAGTCGGATCCCTGTCGGGCAGTGGTCACTTTCCGCACCGTGATCGGGATCGGATTCTGTGCCGCAGCACTCGACCACAAAAGCAATGCGATCCAAAGATGTTTCTGAGCTGCCGTCATTCTCTGTCAACACTCGCTGGCGCTCCACTTGCCGCCTGGGGGATTTTCGGATACAGAGCTAAGCCCCGGATCCGTCGCGGCCCCGAAAGGGATCGCGATTTGGCGCGTATTCATCTACTGCCATACTTCACGGAGTCCGCGACTCCGGCTAGTCTCGACCACTTGGATGACACTGATAACAGTTGACGCTGTTGTACACATACCCATTGACCTTAGGGTGGTCGAAATTGTTGGCATTATCGGCCCCATGTTCATGACAGTCTATGCACTGGAAGACTGCGTAGTTATTTCCAGTGGTGTGGCACGTCGTGCATTGGCCGTTCGCATTTCCATGGTTCACAGAGAACTGCGTGTACTGCGTGTGGTTGAAGGTTGCCCCTGTCCACGCGCTCGTGGTGTGACAGGTCGAGCATTGCGCGGACGGGAAGAATACGGAATTCGCCGACGCGGCATGCGCCGGGTTAGTGGTGCCATTGTAATCGCTCTGATGGCACGTGATGCAAGCATTGCTGGTCAGGTTGTAATTGTTATTAACGTGGCAGTCGGTACATACCCTCGGCGGTACTGTATGCTGACCCGTTAGTGGGAACCCTGTGTTGTTGTGATTAAACGTGGAATCGGTCCAGACGATCGTGTCATGACAGGTTTCGCAGGTCGTTGGGAATCCGGCTGATGCGTGCGCCGGGTTTGTCGTTCCCGCGTAATCCTTCTGGTGGCACGAGTAGCACAACGTACTGTTCAGTGAGTAGTTGTTGTTAACGTGGCAATCCGTGCAGAGGCGCGGCGGTACCAGGTGTGCGTTGGTCAGCGTAAAGCCAGTTGTCGAGTGGTCAAACTTGCCATCCGTCCACTGAACGGTGTCGTGGCATTGATCGCACGTTGTCGGGAACCCAGCTGACGCGTGGGCTACCGGCGAAGTAGCGTTGTTGTAATCAGTCTGATGACAGGTGACGCAAGCTGTGCTGGTCAAGTTGTAGTTATTGTTAACGTGACAATCAGTGCAGGCCCGCGGCGGTACCGTGTGACCGCCGGTCAGCGGGAACCCCGTACTGTTGTGGTTAAAGGTTGCATCCATCCAGTTGGAAGTGTCGTGACAGGTATCGCAGGTCTGTGGGAAATTCGCGCTGACGTGATTCGGGTTCGTCGTTCCCTGGTAGTCCTTGAGATGGCAGGTTACGCACGCGGTGCTGTTCAGATTGTAGTTGTTGTTGACATGGCAATCGGTGCAGGCGCGCGGCGGAACTGTGTGCAGTCCCGTAAGCGGGAATCCGGTGCTGGAGTGGTTGAACGTCGCGTCCATCCAGTTGGAGGTGTCGTGACAGGTATCGCAACTCTGCGGGAAATTCGCAGTAACGTGATTCGGATTCGTCGTTCCCTGGTAGTCCTTGAGATGGCAGGTTACACATGCCGTGCTATTCAGGCTGTAGTTGTTGTTGACATGGCAATCGGTGCAGGCGCGCGGCGGAACCGTGTGTAATCCGGTGAGCGGGAAGCCGGTGCTGTTATGGTTAAAGGTCGCATCCGTCCAGGTACTCGTATCGTGGCACTGATCACAGGTCTGCGGGAAATTCGCAGTAACGTGATTCGGATTCGTCGTTCCCTGGTAGTCCTTGAGGTGGCAGGTCACGCATGCCGTGCTATTCAGGCTGTAGTTGTTGTTAACGTGGCAATCGCTGCAGGCACGCGGCGGAACCGTGTGCAACCCCGTTAGCGCGAATCCAGTACTGGTGTGATTGAAGGTCGAGTTCAGCCATGTAGAGGTGCTGTGGCACTGGTCGCAAGTCTGGGGGAAATTGGCCGAAACGTGATTCGGATTAGTGGTGCCCTGGTAGTCCTGCAGGTGACAAGTCACGCACGCGGTGGTGTTCAGGCTGTAGTTGTTGTTGACATGGCAGTCCGTGCACTGCCGAGGGGGAACCGTGTGCAATCCGGTGAGCGGGAAGCCGGTGCTGCTGTGGTTGAAGGTCGCGTCCGTCCAGGTGCTCGTATCGTGGCACTGATCACAGGTCTGCGGGAAATTCGCAGTAACGTGATTCGGATTCGTCGTTCCCTGATAGTCCTTGAGGTGGCAGGTCACGCATGCCGTGCTATTCAGGCTGTAATTGTTGTTAACGTGGCAATCGCTGCAGGCACGCGGCGGAACCGTGTGCATTCCGGTTAAGGCAAAACCGGTTGTGGAGTGATCGAATTTCCCGTCGGTCCACTGCACCGTGTCGTGGCATTGCTGGCAAGTCGTCGGAAAGCCAGAATGAGGAACCGGTGATGTCGCGTTATTGAAATCGGTCTGGTGGCAGCTGACGCAAGTAGTGTTCGTAATGTTGTAGTTGTTGTTAACGTGGCAATCGGTACAGGCGCGCGGCGGGACTGTATGCGAACCGGTCAACGGGAACCCTGAAGTCGAGTGATCAAACTGCGCCGGCTGCCAGGCCGCGGTGTTGTGACACGTGTCGCACGTCTGTGCAAATCCCTCAGCAACGTGGTTGGGGTTCGTTGTCCCCTGGAAATCCTTGAGGTGGCACGAAACGCACGTATTGCTCGTCAGGTTGTAGTTATTGTTGATGTGGCAGTCGGTGCATGCGCGTGGGGGAACGGTATGCATGCCCGTCAACGGGAAGTTGACACTGTTATGGTCGAATGTGGCCGGCGACCACCCGGCGGTCGTATGGCATGTATCGCAGGTCGTCGAAAAATTGGATGACACATGGTTGGGATTGGTCGTACCCTGAAAATCCTTCAAATGACAACTGACGCACGCCGTATTGGTCAAAGTGTAGTTGTTGTTGAGGTGACAATCCGTGCACGTGCGCGGTGGCACCGTGTGCATGCCGCTAAGCGGGAATCCAGTCGTGTTGTGGTTGAACGTCGCGTCCGTCCAGTTGCTGGTGTCATGGCACTGATCACAGGTCTGCGGAAAGTTCGAGGTGACGTGGTTGGGATTGGTCGTGCCCTGAAAATCCTTCAGATGGCAACTGACGCACGTCATGGTACTGATCGTATAGTTGTTGTTAGTGTGGCAATCGGTACAAGCACGCGGTGGTACCGTGTGCATTCCACTGAGCGCGAAACCGGTGCTGGCGTGGTTAAATGTGGCGTCCGTCCAGTTGCTGGTGTCATGGCACTGATCACAGGTCTGCGGGAAGTTCGAGGTGACGTGGTTGGGATTGGTCGTGCCCTGGTAATCCTTCAGGTGGCAGCTCACACAAGCCGTGTTGGTGATCGTGTAGTTATTGTTAACGTGGCAATCCGTACACTGCCGCGGCGGTACCGTATGCAATCCGGTCAGCGGAAAGTTAGTGAGATTGTGGTTGAACGTTGCATTCGTCCAACTGCTGGTGTTGTGGCACTGATCGCAGGTCTGCGGAAAACTCGATGCGACGTGGTTGGGATTGGTCGTACCCTGGAAATCCTTCAAATGGCAGGTCACGCAGGCGGTGCTGTTCAGAGTGTAATTGTTATTGACGTGGCAATCGGCGCACTGCCTGGGAGGAACCGTGTGCAGACCGGTCAGCACAAAACCGGTGGTCGAGTGATCAAACTTGGCATCGCTCCACTGCACCGTATCGTGGCAGTTTTCGCACGTCGTGGGAAAACCGCCATGTGGCACCGGAGCGGTCGCGCTTGCGAAGTCTTTCTGGTGGCATCCAATGCACGGCAACGCGCCCAGGGTGTAATTGTTGTTTACGTGACAGTCGGCGCATTGCCGGGGAGGGACCGCGTGACCGCCGGATAGAACGAAGCCGGTTGAGCTGTGGTCAAAACCCGTAATATTTGCATTCAGCCAATTGTCCGTCGTGTGACAGTTCTCGCAGGTTGTGGAGAACTGCGCTTTCACGTGACTCGGATTATCGGTCGACGTGTAGTCCTTCTGGTGACAGGAATAGCACGCCGTCGACATGAGCTGAAATTTGCTGGTAGCTCCCCCTTTGTGACAGGAATCGCAATCGACAGCGGCGTGGGCACCCGTCAATGGGAAGCGATTGTTGTGCTGCTCCACGTCCTTGATCGAAACCTGCCATCCACGAACCGTATGGCATTGCTCACAGTTGGCTCCTAGCTGACGCTTATGGATGTCGGCATGGCAGTCTTGACAACGTTGACCGACGTTCGAGAACACCATCTTTACGTGACACGAAGTGCAGGCCACGGCAGAATGCATGCCGCGCAGGGGATAACGCGTTTGGTTATGGTCGAACTCGGGAACCGCCCGGATTGGCTTCCAACTGCTCGCGGTATGGCAATTCTGGCAGGGAAGCGCTAAATTGCCATGCGGGCTGTGCGTGCCCTCGGAGGCCTGCGCTCGCGCGATTCCAGAAAGTCCGGAAAGCGCCAGAACCATCACCAAAACAGATTTAGGGATACCCCCTGCGCCCATGACCTGCACCTTGCTTTCGTTCTCTTAACCCCAGGAATCAAAAAACGCAGCCGAAGACATGTATTTAGATCGGCTTTTGCAATTCGCAGTCCAACTAGAGTATCGAGTTTGAGAGCTTAGCCAAAAGTTACGCCAGTGAGAGTCCGAATGTTCGCTGGGTCAGGGTTTAGCCCACGAAATCGGCCATTACCGTAGTTTTTCCGTGTAACTCCTGCCCTGTTGTTTGGCAGCTTTTTCCTTCGATCCGGCGCGTAGTGAAGACCAAGTGGTTGTACAAAATACTCTAGTCTGGTCGAAGCGGCAACTGCGGACGACAAGCTTTCTTAAAGATATACCTCGGCAAGGGATGTGGATGGGGGCCCGGAGGTTGTAGTCCTTCAAGTACACAGAAGTACATGCTGGCGGGTTTGCCAGTTGACATGCTTCTACATGCCGGTTTTCTTGCTACCCGCTACTGGGGGATTCGCGCCGTGGCATGAGACACAGTCTTTAGGGGTAGGCTTGTAGAAGAGTACTTGCTTAGCGCTAACCTCCTTGAAAAGCTTGTGACACTCTCCGCACTTGACGTTCTGGTGGGCCCCGCGCAACGGGAATGTGGTCCGCTTTTCGTGGTCGAACAAGGACGGCTTCCATTTCATCGAGTTGTGGCAGTCGGCACAAGGCGTAGTCTCGCCCTTGGCGAATTGCCTTCCATGGATGTCCTCGTGACAGTCTTCGCACAACACCGGCGCCACCTTGAAGTCGGCATCGATGAGCTTGGTCCCTAGATTCGGAGGCTTGTGACAGTCGATACAGGCCGTCGCACGGTGTGCCCCCAGCAACGGGAACTTTGTTTTGGAATGATCAAACCCCGAGAGTTCTTTCCATGACTTAGTCGTGTGACAGGCCTCGCACCCTGCTGGGCTTCCGTCCGCCCGCACCTGCTGCATGCGCTCGTTGAACTGCCCTTTGTGGACATCTTCGTGACAACTGCTGCAGTTCAACGTCTTCCAGTGATAGATGAAATCCTTGGGCTGGAACTCGGCGGATTCCTTGTGGCAGTCTGCACAAGGCACCGCTGCATGGCCCCCCGTCAATGCAAACCGGGTCTGCTTGTGCTTGGCGAGGGTAAAAGTAGAAGGTGTGTATCCGTCCAGGTTATGGCACTTGTCGCAAGCGTTGAAATATGGTGCAGCTGCAAACTGTCCTGAATGGCGATCTTTATGACAGTCGGTGCAAACGGCAAACTTTAGCCGGTATAACGTGTCTTCGCCCTTGGGGAGGTGGCATTGCGCACACTGCACGCGTGTGTGTCCGCCTTGAAGCGGGTACTTGGTAGAAGCGTGTTCCTTTACCGTAAAAAGCGAAGGCTTCCAGCCCTGTACGTTGTGGCAAGAGGAGCACTGGCCGCCGTCTTGGCGCTTCGTAAACTGTCCCTTATGGGCGTCCTTGTGGCAATCCGTACACTTCTGGAACTGGAGCGGCTTTTTGAAATCCCCGTTGGCGTGGCACTTTCCGCATTCGACTGTAACGTGCTTGCCTTCTAGCGGGTACTTTGTCGTGGAGTGGTCGAACTTCTCATTCACGCTCTGCAGCGAGAGTTTCTTCCATCCAGAGGTGTTGTGACACGACGAACAGGCTTGCGGAAAGCTCCCGCGGTGCGGATCTTTGTGGCAATCGGAGCACAGCTTGAAGGGGATGCCAACGTATTGCGGCTTGCCATCGGCGCCGTTGGTGTGACATTTGGCGCACTGTACCTGAATGTGCTGGCCGGTTAGAGGATAGCGGGTCCTGCTGTGGTCGAACTGGGCTATGTTGATGGTTTTCCAGTCGACAAAGTTGTGGCATGACTGGCAAGTTGGGCCCAGTCGCCCTTTGTGAAAATCCTCGTGGCATGGAACGCAGGCGGTCGACAAACCAAGGTACGAACGATTCAGGTCTTTATACTTGATCGTCGGTCGCTCCTGTTGAGAAATATGCGAGGCGGTGTGGCATTTGTTGCACTCCAAACCGGCGTGCTTGCCTTCGAGTAGATAACCGGTCTCGTTGTGGTTGAAGGTCTTGGTATTCCATTTGATCAGGGGAAAATCTTCGCCATTGTGGTCGGAATGGCAGCGAGCGCACTCTTGGCTCGAGCCGGCTGGAATATTGTAAGTTGCGTGCAGTCCTCGGTGAGTCTTAAGCCGGCTTGCGATCTCTGTGTGGCATTCCAGGCACTTAAGGGCCGCCTGCCCCCCAAACTTGTGACAAGCCACGCAGTTGGTCGATCCATTCAAAGACTGGTGTGCCCGCGCTAGAGGGCCGGGCGAGATTTGCCCGGAACTAATGCCGCTGAGGACAAGCAATCCTATGAGCAAAATTCCGGTTCGGACAGCAAAGTGCAAGGCAACTGGCGGAAAGGATCTGCGCTTTGGACTTTCCTGTATCGTATGAGACGCCTGTCCGGGATTGTGATGGCGCACTGTACCCCAATTACCCCTTGCTTCAGGAACGCTTCTCTAAAGTCTAGCGAGCCAATGGCGGAATGCACCAGTCACTAAAGGTACACCCGCTTGGTCATACGGAACCGCGTTCTTCATCATCATATCGGGAGGGGAAGCATCCAGAAGCGGCACCATTGAACTGACCTTCGACTCCAGAGCGAGGCGGCTGGATGTAAAGGGTTTTGAACGGTACAGGGAAAGTTTTCTGTACGAGTCCCGAGCAGAATTGCCATCTGGAGGGCGTGGCCAACTCTAGCGGCTGTGATGAGGATCACATACTTGAAATTCGTCGGCACGCATTCTTTAGCGAAGACGGGAAACAGGTCAACGCGGCCATCAGCGTTTCGATCCAGAAGCTAGGAGGACAGTTCAACTCAGTGTTCCAATCGCCATCTTTGGTCGCGTCGGATCTAGATTCCTTTCGCAGGCAGGAATCGATTCTGATAGGCCTCAATCTCCTGATCCTAATCGCACTGTTTTCATTGCACCTCTATTTCGCTTCTTTCTGGGGCAAGCCGCGGCAGATGCTGATTCTGGCCGTGTGTTTCGGAACCGTTATCAAGTCGGCGGAATGGGCATGGCTGCGGAGCCTCACGCGCGCGTTGAAACCGAAGGAGTTGGCCATTCTCACTTGGGCGTCGATCGCCCTAAACATATCCCTTGCCATCGTGTTAAGCATACTCACAGATAAGGAGGATACCCCCTACTTTGCGCTGCTGATGGTGCCGGTTCTCGAGGCCGCATTTCGCTTTGAATTGCCTGCCATCGTGGCTGTCGTCACGGTCGTGGATGTATCGCTGTTTTGGCAAGTGCGTTGGTTTTTCGACAAACATCCGCCCCTGGACGTTGGCGAATACTACGAGGCTGGTATCACCTCCGTGCTGTTTTTCATTGTGGGATTTCTGGTTTGGCTGCTCCTCGCCGATCTCCGAACGAAGGATGCTCGACTGGCAAACAATTTGCTTGAATTGCAGCGAGCGCGCAATCAGTTGTTGCGTGAGGAAGGGCTGGCGGCAGTGGGACGTTTTTCGAGTGCGATTGCCCATGAGATCCGAAATCCCGTGGCAATGATCGCCAGTTCGATCGCCACTGCCAGGCAACTGAGCGGCGAAGAACGCGAGGAGATGTTTGCCATAGCCGCCGATGAGGCGAATCGACTGAGCGACTTGACCACGGAATTCCTAGACTACGCGCGCGCACGGCCGCTGAGTCTCTCGGAAATGTCGGTAGGCGACGTGGTCGGTTACGTCGCCGATGCTTCTCGAGCTCACGCCAGCAAGAAGCGAGTTCGCTTCGAACTCGACGTTCCAGTGGAGCTTACGATCTGCGCCGATGGAACCCAATTACAACAGGCGCTGATGAATGTTCTTTTGAATGCGGTTGACGCATCACCGTCTGACAGCAAGGTTCTAATCCGCGTGCATGACACCGATGAGCGCAAAATTCGCATCGACATCGAAAATGCTGGGACGCCGATTACAGAACCGGCTCTGAGCAGAATCTTCGAGCCGTTCTTCACCACCAAGCCTCGGGGGACGGGACTGGGACTTGCGATCGCGCGCAACATCGCACGGGCCCAGGGGGGCGATCTCGTGCTCGCCGGAAACGAACCGGGCCGAGTTTGTTTTTCCTTAATCATGCCGATGTTCTGCCAGACGCCGCAGCAACAGGGGAATTAGACAATGGGAAGAATCCTGATCGTTGACGACGAGCCGAACATGCGTCGCATTCTGGCCTCGAACCTGCGTCTGGACCAGCACCACATCTGGGAAGCGGGAGGTGTGGAAGAGGCACAGCGCAATCTGGCTGCCAGCGACTTCGACGCAGTGATCACGGATCAAAAGATGCCGGACGGCGAGGGATTGACCGTGCTGGCCTCAGCGCACGAGAACGACCCCACTCTTCCAGTGATCATCCTTACCGCAGTGGCCACAATCGAACTGGCCGTCCAGAGTATGCGGAGTGGTGCATTTGATTTCCTCACCAAGCCGTTTCAGCCGGAAGTAGTCCGCGCTACCATGCAGCGAGCGTGTGAGCGTACCCGGCTGTTGCGTGAGAATATTCTGCTGAAGGATGCGGTCGTTCGTCTTGAAGGTGCTTCTGAAATTTATGGCGATAGCCCCGCTATGCATGAGGTGCGAGAGCGGATTGCACGCGTTGCTCCCACGCACACCACTGTTTTGATCACCGGTGAAACTGGCACAGGCAAGGAGATTGTCGCGCGGTCGATTCATCGCAACAGTCCGCGAGCGGCAAAGCCTTTCGTGGCGGTCAATTGCGCAGCGTTCACTGAAACGTTGCTGGAGAGCGAGCTCTTTGGCCACGAAAAGGGTGCTTTTACCGGAGCCGACCGACAACGGCAGGGGCTCTTCGAAGCAGCGCATGAGGGCACGCTTTTTCTGGACGAGGCCGGAGAGATGTCGCTCGCGGCCCAGGCCAAACTCCTGCGAGTGCTTACCGATGGGCAGGTCTTGCGAGTGGGCTCTACGCGGCCTAGGCGCGTGGACGTTCGCGTGCTCGTCGCGACTCACCGAAACTTGGAGCAGCGCGTGAAGGATGGGCAGTTTCGCGAGGATTTGTTTTATCGTCTGGCTGTCGTCCCTATCCACCTTCCCGCATTACGAGATCGCGGCGAGGATATTGCGGGACTGAGCGACGTGTTCTGCAACCAGGTAGCAACAGACCTTAAAATGCCCCGGCGGCGTCTGAATTCCGAGGCTCTGGCCAAACTGCAGCAATATCGTTTCCCCGGCAATCTGCGCGAACTGAAGAACCTGATTGAGCGTGCGTACATTTTGAGCAGCAATCAGGAAATTGGGGCCGACGACTTGCCCATCACTCCAAAAGAAGCGACGGCCAACGGGAACGGCAACGCGCATGCTCCCGGACTTTCGATTCCTTTCATGGATTCGTTCGATCTGACCGGTGTCTTGGAAAAGGCAGAAAAGGAATTGATCGTTCGCACACTCACCTCAACTCACGGGGCGCAGGCTGAAGCGGCGCGGCGCATGGGACTGTCGCGCAGCGCGCTCGCATACAAACTCACGAAATACGGCATTCGCGCGACTGAGCAGAACTAGGACTTTCGCCGGATGACTTGCCTGGCCGGGACCGCGCGCCAGACCCTGCACTACCTATTTGGTGCGAGTTCTTGCTTCCGCTTCAGCCAGCCATCCTCGTCGCAGCTTTTCCGGCGGGATGTTCGATAGGTAGGGCTTGAGGTCGAGGATAGGAGTGCCGTCCAGCATGTCAATGCCGCGGACTGTCAATGACCGGCCCTCCTGGCCCATCAGTTCGACGACTGTAAGTCCGATGGGATTCGGACGACGCGGAGAGCGCGTCGCAAAAACGCCGTGTGGATGATTGTCGGAGGGCGGTGTCCCGATCAACTCTAGCCTGTCTTCTTCGGTCAGTTGATCGAATACCCAAAGCACAATGAGGTGCGAGAACCCCTCGATGTCAGTCAGGCCAATCTCATACTGTGGCAAGATCTCAAGAATACCTTCTGCCTCATGCTTGGCGCCCAAGCCCTTGGGAACCTCTTGCGTGCTCTGATAGGGGCTGCGTACGTATCCGATGGGTTCGAATGAAAACTTCATTTTGTTTCCTCTGGAAAATTGTTTCACAACTTACCTCTGGTAAACGCGCCTCAATCTGCAATGCTCGGGAAACGAGCGACGAATCCGAATTGCACTAGCGCCATAGAAAACTTTACGCGAGCTTGACGAAACTCTAGGTGGGTTCGTGCAACGTCGCCGCAAAAGCGTCGCATCCCAGCAAATTGATCGGAATCGTCCAGCAAGATGTGCGGGTTCTCTCCGGCGCACGATGCGTTCGATGTATCAGGGTGCTGATTCCTGCGAATGCACCAAAATCGAAAGGAGCTTCGGTGATGAAAAGGGTGGGCATGGCAGTGGGTATTGCGCTTGGCTTTACGTTGGCATCATTTGCGCAAGAGAACCGCTCGGAAATCAGTGCGCAGGCCACGGGGCTATTTACACTGAGCACGGCGGGAAACGACACTGCTTACAGCGCTACCGACAGTGGCGGGTTCCTGGGTACCTATCGCTATCATCTGAATCACTGGATTTCCGTGGAAGGAGCCTACGGCTACAGTCTTAATACCCAGAAATATTCGCTCTCGTCTGCCGCATTTCGTATTCAATCTGGAATTCATGATTTTACTGGCAGCCTGGTCGTGAATCTCCCGTCGCACAGCCACTCGCGCATCAATCCGTACTTGCTGGTTGGCGGTGGAGCCGTGCGTTTCGCACCTACTGACAATCAGTTCAATACCCTTTCGGGCGCGCAAGGACAGACCAGAGGCGCCTTCGTCTACGGCGCGGGAATCAATTACGGGATCTATAAGGGATTATCGCTGCGCGCTGAGTATCGCGGGATGGTCTACAGTACTCCGGACTTCGGATTTGGCGCCCTGGCTACAAATTCGGTGACTCACACTGCGGTACCGACCGTGGGTCTCAGCTTCAGGTTCTAGAGGTGGTGCCGGAATGGATGGTGGCACTCTGAAAGATTGGCGGGTGCCATCCAAGCAGTCAGCTATGAATCGGTCACGATTGCACGGCGCTGTCGCTTATGAGTGGCCCTTCTCCGAACCATCTTTGGCGGTCTTCAACGGTGCTTTGGGTTTCTCCTCGCTGTCGACGGAGAAGAGCATGTAGTGATCGAAACTGTGCCGGCGGAAATAGTGGTGCTTGCGGAAATCGAAATAGATGTCGGCGCTCTTTGGAAGCCAGAGCGTCGTGTTTTTCTTAGGGAAGGGAACGGGCCCGTACTCGACCACCTGGAGCTCGCTAAGGAGTTGGATTTCGGGCATAGGTTTCACCATCTCCGCTTCGACACGCATAATCTGAAACTTGTCAGTGCTAATCCAAGCTCGGCCCTTGAGCGGCACAGGATGAAATTGGTCTCCTACCTTGTAGGAGTGCATGCGGTTGGGGCGATCGCTTCTCTGCTGAAAACGGACAAACCAGCTTGCCTTGCCATGCCAGTCCCCAAGTCCTTCGCACACCAGGTCGAAGTTGTCACGCATATGCGGGTGAAAGACGAAGGCGAGCGTGGCAAAGCCAGTGCTAGCAATGTTACCGGGATAGTCTGACAAGGAAAGTTTGGCGGCGCGGTCTTCTGCGACGGCCAAGTACCCCGGCTCAACTTCAGAGATAGATGCCACGTATGCGAATTTCCGAGTTTCGGTGCGAACCGGATTTCCGTACGCATCAAGAGTCTGGTGAACGAGTTCTTCAATCGCGGAAAACCGCGCCAAGTCATCCACGAGTTCCTGCACGCGTTTTCCTGACTCGCCGATGACCTGATCTGACGGACAGGCGACTTCTGGGGCAACAGCAAGCTTGATGTCATCGATGCCGGGAGGCCGCCAAGCTTTTACTGAAAGGCTCGGATCGGGGAGAGCGGAGAGAGGATCTACCCCGGCGATCTGAACTTTTGTCGCGGGAGTTTCGTCCTTCAACTCGGAAGCATGCTCTTCAAGCTCACCGATCAGGCTGCGGACTTGTCCGGCTACAGGATGTCGCGGTGACTTTTCCAGAAACGTCTTCAATGCTTCCACGCCTTCCTTTTCGCGGCCCAGGTTTACAAGTGCTTCGCCCAGGACAAGCTGTGCGGGTGTGGCAGCGGTTTTACCTTTCGCAATTGCAACCTGAGCTTCGATGCGAGCCTTGTCGTAATTCTTTTCGTGCAGATAGGCGTCAGCGAGAAGGTTGTGCGGAAGCCAGTTGTCCTCATCTGCCATGACAGCCTGCTCGAGCGCGGATTGCGCCGCCGGGTAGTTTCTCTGTTCAAGGCTGGAGCGCCCCAGCAAGGTGAGTGCCTGAAGATTGTTCCGGTTGACCCTCGTTGAAGCGGTCAGATAATTGCTGGCACTCTCATAATCCTTTTTCTGGAAGTAGAGATAGCCGAGGAGAAAATTCAGGTTCGCGTCCGAAGGCGACGCCTTATAAGCTTCGTCGAGATGCTTTTGGGCGTCGTCCAGTCTTCCCGACTTAAGCGCCGTAATGGCCCGCTTCGCCTCTTTGCGAACCTTAGGCGATAGACCGGCATCATCGACGTCGAAGTTGATGGCCGCGGGATCGCGATGTAGCACAATGTCAAATTCCAGAGCACTATGAGTGCTGATGACTCTTAGTTCCTGGTACGAACTGAGGTACCCAACCGCGCTTATTTCCGCGCCGTAGTCGCCGTATGGGATGTCGGTGAAGACTCCCTCGGCGTTGTCGCCAGTGGGCCGCCAGGTCGCAGTCTGGTCGGCAAGATTCACGAGTTTCACCACGGCCTGACGGTTGAGGCGGCTGCCGTTCCGTTCGGCGAAGACTTTGAACGTGATGATGCCGGTGTTCGGAGAAGTCGTGAGGGTGACAACCCTCGACTCCTCGGGGTGACCGTAACTGCCGCCGACCTGGGCGATGGCGTGAAATGAGAGGAGCCCCAAAAGCATCGATGCGCTGATCGAGTGAGAAGTCCTACGGGGCATACTCGCTCCGGTGGGCCAGTCTTGCACAGTTGGGAAAGGTGGTCAATCCGGGCGCCACCTCGGACAAACTCGGAGTCAGCCCAGGGTAACTGGCCCTCGAAGAGGCCATCGAGCGTCGTCGACGGGTGCGAGATTGGCGGCTTTTTGGTCCCCGCGAACGCGTAACGGTCAGGCTCACTGCTAAAGGTCGGTACGTCACTGCGAGTGCGGCTGCTCTTGCTTGCCTAATTCAGTTGCAGACTTGGCATTCTCGTCGTCGGCGTTTTTCACGATGTACTGGACAATCACAGAAATGCGTCGATTGGCAGGATCAAGAGGTGCGTCCGGCTTGCGAAGGTGCTGGTCCGCAAATCCACGAACCTGAGTGACCTGATCCGCGCGAATACCGTGATCCTGCATGACTCGGCGGGCCGCATTGGCCCGGTCGGCAGAAAGTTCCCAGTTGCTATAGACGGCCGAGGGGGAGTAGGGCTGCGAGTCCGTGTGGCCTTCGATGGAGAGCTTGTTAGGAAGTCCGCCAAGCTCTTGAGCAAGGGTGCTGAGCAGCTCCGCACCGTCATTGTTGAGTTTGGCGCTGCCGCTGTTAAAGAAGGTGCCGCTTGCGGACTCCGTCAATTCAATGCGCAGACCCTCGGCTGTGACAGTCATATCAATGTGGCTCTTGAGTTTTTCGAAGTCGGCCATCTGCCTCATTGCTATTTGCAGTTGTTCTTTCAGCTTCGGCATATTGTCGCGCGTGAGCACGAAGTTCTCACCCCCACCCTGCATGTTAGAGCCGACTTTCTTGGAGCTCCCAGTGGGATCTTTAAAATAGCCTCCGACTGCTTCCTGAACTTGCTTGCTGCTGTTGAGCAGCCAGAGCACGATGAACAGGGCCATCATGGCCGTGACAAAGTCCGCATACGCCACTTTCCATGCGCCGCCATGATGGCCGCCGTGTCCAGCTTTCTTTTTCAGAACGACAATGGGGCGGCTTTTGTCCATGGTTCAAATTACGAGCCTGCACCCGCGGCCGCGGCCTCTGGGGGTGCCGTACCTCCGCTGCGACAAGCCTGCTCCATTTCTTTGAATGAAGGCCGCACATGGCCTGGAACCGCGCGCCGGGCTACCTCCACCGCCATAATCGGCGCCGTCCCTTTCAGAAAGGAAACGATCAGGACTCGCATGACGTAGAGAAAGGCGTGCTCTTCCTCTGCGCACTTCGTCATGTTCGATGCAATCGGACCAACGAACCCGTAGCACAGCAGAATGCCGAGAAAAGTGCCGACGAGCGCGGCGGCAACCTTATGTCCGATTTCCTCCGGCGGCCCCCCAAGTGCGCCCATCGTGATGACGACGCCCAGTACCGCAGCCACGATTCCCAAACCCGGCAGGGAATCCGCCATCGTGCTCAGGGCGGTGGTCGGCTGAGTGGCATCATGATGGTGGACTTCCATATCAAGATCGAGCATCTGGTCCAGTTCGAAAGCATCGAATCCCGTAATCGCCATCCGCAGAGAGTCACACACAAAATCCCGTACATGATGGTTCTTGAGGAAGGTCTCGTTTTTGGAAAAGACAGGACTCTTCTCAGGCTCTTCAACGTCGGCTTCCAACGCCATCAGTCCGTCCTTTCGGGCGCGATTGAGCAGGTCGTACATGCTTTTGAGCGCAGCGACATATGTCTGCTTCGTGAATTTCGAACCGCCGAAGACCCCGCCAATGCCCCCCACAATCTTCTTGATAATGTGCAGCGGATTAGAGATCAGAACCGTGCCTGCCGCCGCGCCCCCAATAATCAGCAATTCTGCCGGCTGGAGAAGCACGCGTAAGTTGCCGTGCTCCATGAGATACCCGCCCACGATGCACCCAAAAACTACCACGATGCCGATAATTGCGAACATTGCTAGCTCCCGGGAGATTGGTTGTTGCCTGTGGTGGTAACACGCCTGTGCTGTTCCGAAGCGACATCGAGCGATTTCTGGGTACGCTCCAGAATCGATGCAGTCGTGTCTTCAGCCTGCACTGTGGCCTCGCCCATCGAAACCGGCAGAGAACGCCGTTCACCCCACCACTCGATGGAATCATTGGCCAGAGCGCACCGCAGACGCTCGCCCACCGTTGGTAGCGACTCGCCGGTACAGCCATTCAAGATCACGATGAACTCATTGTCCGCCCAACGCCCGACAATATCGGTTCGACACAAATCGCTTGCCAGCGAACGGGCAATGACTCGCAGCAGAGAAGAAGCGGCATCAGGCCCAAACGCCGCGCGGAACCGCCCCAGGCCTTCCACGCGAAACTGAAGTACGCTGAAGACAGCGCTCCGCTCGGTGAATGCGGCGAGCGCCTCCCGCAAACCAGATAGGAATTGTGCCTGGCTGGCCACACCAGTCACATCGTCGAAGCAGGCAGCCAGAGTTTTTTCACCGGGATGTATGTCGCTCTGCTCCAGTTCGTCGAAGGTTTCGACCGCACCGATGATCGAACCATGCGGGTTATGAACGGGAACCGCTCGCACGCGTACCGGAATCTCATATCCGGACTTATGGTGGAGAAATCCCGAGCCCTCGACAGCGCGACAAGTCTTCATCGCGCGCGCTAGGGGGCACTCCTCGCCGCAGAACTCGCAGCCGGATTGCTGACAATGCAGCAGAGCTTCGGCCGCACAATACCGTCCGATGACTTCGTGACGGAGGCGCCCGGTGATGCGCTCGGCGCCGTCGCTCCAAAACATGATCTTCTTCTGCATATCCACGACACACACACCGGTCAGCAGGCTTTCTAGAATGTTGCGGCAAACGTCGAACTCATCGAATGCGGACATGCAGGCTGGGTCCTGAGACGCTCATCGGCAGGAATTCATAGGGACTTCAGCGGTCGGAAAACGGTGAAAACAGCGCAAGTCTCTGAGCCTCTTCGACATGCGGGTTTAGTCTTTCCTGGAGGAGTCATGGCACGGAAGTGCCATAGGCAGAAATACAGGAGCGTTCTATTTTGCTTGGTGAGCAGTTCTGGGGGAGGGCTGCCCGGGCGTCCTGAACTCGAAAGAGTTTCGGGGCGCCCGTTATTTTCTTGCGCCATTGCTTGGACCACCTTAACGTCGGTAGGTGCCCATCCATTCGACTTGCGCCAGAATGTGGCCCTTCATGGTCTTCTCTAGATCCCCCTTCCGCGAACCCTGCTTGAGCTCGATTTGACTGTCGAGGGCAAACAGCTTGAAGTAGTAGCGATGAGGTTTGCCCGGCGGGGGACACGGGCCGTTGTAGCCCGTCTTCCCAAAGTCATTTTGGCCTTGCTCCGTCCCGTCAGAAAGCCGTGCGTCCTTGCTGACCCCTTCCGGGAGGCTCAGCAAAGTGGCGGGCAGATTCCACATCGTCCAGTGATTCCAATTTCCCGCCGGCGCGTCCGGATCATCCACCAGTAACGCGAAGCTCTTTGTGCCAGTGGGTGGCTCGGTCCATGCAAGCGTCGGGGAAACGTCGGGCCCATCACACGTAAACTTCTTGGGAATACTGCTTCCGTTCGAAAAAGCCGAGCTTGAGATGGTGAATAGCATGGGCGATCCTTCGGGATCCGAGAACCATGGTTGCATTGAATATGAGGAAAGAGGTTGCAAATGCCGCGATCGCCAGTATTCGCAGCAAACCCGCATCTGCGAAAAGTCTGTCAATCGGACGATACTCCCGCACGGCGGTCTCCGGCTCAATTCGTGGATATCGTAAAATTGACGGTAATATTCGCCCTGGTTTCGACGGGCAGCGAGCCCACGTAGTGGGGTTTGAAATGCCATTGGCGAACTGCCTCCTCGGCGGCATTGGCCAGAATGGGTGGTCCGCTGAGAACGCGCAGGTCTTGGATCAATCCATCGCGCCCAATTAGAGCCTGCATGATGACTGAACCCTGGACTCTCATTTGACGCGCTAGCATTGGATAGTCCGGCTGGATTGAATGACTCACGACCTCGGCGGTGCTCGAGACAAGGGCACGCTGCGCCGCGGGGGTAGTTACCTGTGCGGCACTCTGGCTTGTATCATCCTGCATCAATGTAGAACCTGGTCTCGGTGGGGTTCCTTGCAAGTCCACATGCACCGAGTTGGTGCCGGGGCGCAAAGTTCGGTGTGCATCGCCAGCCACAACTTCCACTTCAAGTGGCGGAAGAACAGTTCTGGTCGCCGTAACTGTCGCCCCGCTCGGAGAATCCTGGTCGACTTGTGGATTGACCGGCACCGACTCGTGCACCCGTTGCTTTTTCTGGCGTGGGATTGTCACACCCTTCGGAGCCGTGCTGGCGGATGGTGTAACTTCCGTCGTCGGAGCCGAGAGCGGCTGATCGTCGGCCTCTTCTGTGTCGGGAAACCAAAAGTCACGGTCCCGATAGAGAACGAAACCCAAAGACACCAGAAGCAAAAGAAGTGCGAGGACCATCACCCGCCGCTGCCGCGGCGGACTTGATGGTGTTTCCCCGCGCAGCAGAGGCCGCCCGGTTCGAGGACTTCGCGCCTTTTCGTCGAGCATGGATAAGAGCTGTTAGTCTCGCCTAGTATGCTCCGCCTTCCACTGCAAAGGCCAGTGATATTCTTTTCCCCCATACTCGGGTGGCCCGCATGTCCATCAATCTCTGGACCGAATATGATCGGTTGACGTAACTTTGTGGGGCCCGCCGAATCCAATGAGAAGGCGTGGGAAGCTTGTGGGAAGCTTATGGATTCACAAAAACCGAGTGCGGCACAGGTTGGCAAGACGGAGAACGTTGAAGTGGCAGCCGGGACAGGGACGACTATGTCGAGACCTGCCGAGGTGGCCGAGGCTGCGTCGGAACCTGCCTCAGAACGACAACCAGAGCGTGACCCAAAGAAGATCAGTCCTAATAGCGAAGCAGCCTTTGCGCGCCTGTCTCGCCGCGAGATTCTGAAGGTTGCGCCTGTCTTGCTGTTGGGGGCTTTCGCCCTCCCCAGCCTGCAGGAGTCTCTCTTGAAGAGAGGATTGGGGTTTAGCGATTGGGCGTCAAAGCGGTTGTTTCGTCAAGGGCACCTCGCGCCCACGTTTGAAGATTCCGACTTGACTCCGGTTGATATGTTTCCGATCAACGACTATGACGTCGACGATCCCGGAGTCATCCTTGAAAGCTGGAGCCTTACCGTAAGTGGGGCTGTGCAAAGGCCTGGTGAGTACAAACTGTCGCAGATACAGTCGCTGACTCATATCCGCCAGAACACCCGCCATGTCTGTGTGGAAGGATGGGACGTGATAGGCCGTTTCGGTGGTGCTCGGCTTTCAGATTTTCTGAACATGATCGGCGCCGATACTTCAGCACGGTTTATCAGCGTCAGCTGCGCCGATGATTATTACGAATCACTGGACATGGCGACCGCTCTGCATCCGCAAACCCTGCTCTGTTATGAGATGTATGACCAGCCCCTCACGCGCGAGCATGGTGCCCCCTTGCGTCTGAACATTCCAACGAAAATTGGCTACAAGCAGGCGAAGTACCTGACGGACCTGAAAGTCACAAACATTCTCGACAAGGTTGGGTATTGGGAAGACCAGGGATATTCCGAGTTTTACGGGCTCTAAATATTGTCGTGTGGTCATCCGTGAAGGCGGCCCAGGGATCTCGGTTGCTTTTTTCATGAATCAGCATATGAATGGAGAACATGCGTGAGCAGCACACTAACCGAAATCATTCGTCAGAAAGACGATGAAACCGAGTTCGTTGGCCGCGCCGCGTATGAGCACCCGCTGGTTGTGCGTCTATGCCACTGGGTTAACGCGGTGTCACTCTTCGTGATGGTAGGCAGCGGCCTGCAGATCTTTCGTGCGTTTCCCAGTTTCGGCGCCAAGATCCCGCAGAAAGACTTGCTGCATTGGCCGAAGGCGTTCGCGATCGGAGGATGGCTCGGCGGCGCACTGCAGTGGCACCTCACCTTCATGTGGATCTACATCGCAACCGGGTTGATCTATCTCGGCTATGAGATCTTCAGCGGCAACTATAAACAGGTTCTATTTACTCGCCACGATTTTCCCGGCGTTTGGCCGATGGTGAAGCACTACTTTCTCTTTGGTCCAAAGCCGCAGCAACGCGAGCCTTACAACCCCCTTCAGAAGCAGGCCTACACAGGCATTGTAGCGTTGGGAATTCTCTCAGTCCTCACCGGATTGGCCGTGTGGAAGCCAGTGCAACTCTCCTGGCTCGCCTGGCTGGTGGGCGGTTTCCACTGGGCACGTTTGTGTCACTTTCTTGTGATGTGGGCGATGCTGGCATTCGTGTTCGGGCATCTGGTGATGGTGCTTTTGCACGGTTGGAACAACTTCTTCTCCATGTTGACTGGCTGGAAGAAAGATCCGGAGTACTGACGCAGCGGAGCGGGATGGCCGAACTGAATATTGTTTTGACCAATCCGGAACAAGGCTCGACGCGCGAGCAGCAATTAATCGCGCAAGTGCAACGTGGCCAAACTGAGTTCTTCTACGAGCTGGTGCGCCCGTACGAACGGCGCGTTTACGCAGCAGCGTTGGCAATCCTGCGCAATGAGACTGATGCCGAGGACGTAGCGCAGGAGGCGATGCTGAAAGCCCTCGCCAACATTCGCCAGTTTCGTGCCGAGTCTCGCTTCAGTACGTGGCTGATACAGATCACGGTTAACGAAGCCCTCATGCGCCGGCGAAGGGAGCGGACGCGGATGACCGAAGCCATTGAAGACAACCGCGATGAAGAGGGCGAATATACTCCACGCGATTTCGCCGACTGGAGAGAAATCCCTTCCGAAGCGCTCGAACGGAAGGAAGTGCGGCAGAAGCTGGCTGAAGCTCTGGCTTCACTCGACCGTAAATATCGTGAAGTATTTGTGCTGCGAGATATGGAACAGTTGAACATTCAGGAGACTGCTGAGGCACTTGGAATCTCCGTAGCCTCGGTGAAAACGCGGTTGCTGCGGGCACGCCTGATGTTGCGAGATCTGCTCGCCGGAGGCTGGGAGCGGGGCTGGTTCAGCCGCTTGCCTTTCGAGAAGGGAACGAAACCATGGTAGTCAACTGCGAAAAGGTGTGGAAGGAGATTTCGAATTACATCGAAGGCGATGTGGATACTGGATTGCGCGCGGCGATGGATGACCATTTCCGGACCTGCAAGAAGTGCACTTCAGTACTGCAAGGGACTCGCAATGTAATCCAGTTGTATAGCGACGAACGCATGATCGAGGTGCCAGCGGGTTTTGGACGACGACTCGAGCGCAGGTTGGTACAAGGTGCGCGAGTTCGCCGAAGGGCCTGGTCGTCCTGGTCGGCATGGCTTGTTCCGGTAGCTGCTTTAGCGCTAATTGCGGGAGGGTTGCGTTGGGCTAATTCGCTCACAGTTGCACATCCCTTGCGGTCCGAGCACGCCCAGGCCAGCCGCAATATTCCGCCCGATATGCCTGTCGTCGTTACTGAAGGGGCGAAAGAATTCCACGTCGCTGGTTGCGAGTTCATTCACAACAAGGACAAGGTGCGCACGTTGACCGCAAAGGAGGCGATCCGCGAAGGTTACGTGCCCTGCGTGAGATGCATGCGGAAGTACCTGCAAACGGCGTCTATCCCGTTCACTTTTGAGGCGTTAGAAGCCAGTTCGGGTGGCACAATCGGTGTGGAAGAGTGGGTTCACGGTCAATGAGAGTCTTCAGAATCGTGCGAAGAGCACAAATCAGTTGGCGCGGACCTATGCCCGCGCCAGAATGCTGAATCCTAATTGCTTTTCATCTCGTCCTTCTTCGAATCGTCTTTCTTCATGTCATCATGCTTCATGTTGTCCTGTTTCATATTGTCGTTCTTCATTTGATCTTTCTTCGCAGCTTTCTTGCTCTTCTTGTCTTTTCTCATCTGATCGCTGTTCATCGAGTTGTGCTGCGAATCGTCATTCTTCATGTTGTCATGTTTCATTTGGTCTTGAGCAAACGCCGCCATGGCGCTGCTCAAGACACACATCAACATCAATCTGCCGAAGGTCTTTTTCATTTCTTCTCCTCAGGATTTCTGTTAGCAGGCCTGGCCTGCGGTGAACATGGGATGTGCTGCGTGCGAAGAAGTTACAGGCGCCTGGAGGAAGTGGAGGTAGAGGTGAATCAGCAGGATAACTGATCGCGTGACAGCTTCAGCCCGTTCAGGTTGCCCAGAGCCGTAACCGCAACAAACTCCGGCTTGAAATACTCATTAGCCAGACGAGTCAGGTCTTCCGCCGTGACCGCTTCGATCCTTTCAATCAATTCATCGAGGTCGTAATAGCGTTCGAAATACATCTCCTGACGTGCAAGGTTCGACATTCGCGAGGTGCTTGATTCAAGCGAAAGCATCAGGCTCCCCTTCAACTGCGCCTTCGAGCGGTTCAACTCGTCTTCGGATACTGCCTCAATCTTGAGCTTGCGGAATTCACTCACGACCGACTGCACAACCTTGGCAGCCGAGGCCAAGGAAGTGCCTGCGTAGACGGCAAGGCACCCAGTATCACGATAGGGATTCAGGTCGCTGTAGATCGAGTATGCTAGACCCTGCCGCTCCCGAATGTTCTGAAACAGCCGCGAACTCATACCGCCGCCGAGAAGGGTATTCAGAACGTATCCCGCGTGGCGCTTCTCATGCGCAATCGGGTGAGCCGGCACGCCGATACATAACTGAACCTGTTCCAGTGCTTTCTTGTTCCGGAGAATAATACGAGAAGAGATCTTCGGAGTGGACGAATGGAAGCCGTTACTCATCGGCTTCATGTGTTCGAAATGGCCACGAACAAGTTCCACAAAGCGATCATGATCTAGATTTCCAGCCGCGGAGACAATGATGTTGCCCGGTGCAAAGCGATGCACATAAGCATCGAGTACAGGTTCCCGCTCGAACCGCTTAACCGTCTCCTTCGTCCCGAGAATCGGTTTGCCTAATGGGTGATCCTTCCAGAAGTTCTGAGTGAAGATTTCGTGGACGAGGTAATCCGGATTGTCCTCATCCATCTTGATCTCTTCCATGATCACGCCGCGCTCCCGGGCAATATCGGAAGCATCAAAGATGGGGTTAAGGACCAGGTCGCTGACAATATCCAGCGCCACCGGTATATGCTCATCGAGAACCTTGACGTTAAAGCAGATGCACTCCTTAGCCGTAAACGCGTCCATGTTTCCGCCAATGGAGTCGACCTGCCGCGCGATTTCCTCCGCGGTCCGGTGCTTGGTTCCCTTGAAGACCATGTGCTCGATAAAGTGCGAGATGCCGTTCCACTCAGGATCTTCGTCGCGCGAGCCAGTCTGCAGCCACACTCCGATCGATGCCGAGCGGATGTGCTGCATCTGTTCAGTAATCACCGTCAGGCCATTGGGTAGTTTCTGACGGCGAATATTACGGACTTCGTGAGCCATGAGAGTGGCCTGCCAGTATCCTTACAAAACCCCAGATAGACACGCGCTGAGAGGGAACGTTACTATTCTTACACAGGGGCGTAGGGTGTGCGAAAATAAGTTTAGTCTTTTGTAGTCAGTAATTTACGAGAGTCAGCAGTGGGCTGGAATTAGCAATTTCGCTGCGGATTCCCCGGATGGCTAACGCCAATGTTATATGACTCAACTACCCCTAATCTGCTGCTCGGATCCGATCGTGCAGAACTCTCCGCTATGGTCGAAGCGGCCGGAGAGCCAAGCTTCCGTGCCCAACAACTCTTGGAGGCCATCTATCGAAACCGGGTGGAGTCTATTGATCAGATCTCAACGCTTCCCCAGCGATTTCGGGCTGACCTTCTCAGTCAGGGATACTCCATCGGGTCCCCAACTGTCGAGAAACGATTTGTTTCTAAAGATGGGACTGTTCGCTACCTCATCGCATTTGTGGACGGGCAGAGCGTCGAAACGGTGTGGATGCCGGAAGGAGATGGCGGGGAATCGGGAGATGGCACCGATGCTGGCGACTCCGTGGAAAATGGTTCCCGCACGTGGGACCGGGCTACCATCTGCGTCTCTAGCCAGGTGGGCTGCGCCGTCGATTGCCAGTTTTGCCTTACGGCGCTGCTGGGTGTGAAAAGAAACCTTACCTCTGGCGAGATAGTCGGGCAGGTATTACGGGTCCTCTCGGATCAGAACGTTTCTCCGCCCCAGGATCGAGTCAACCTTGTGTTCATGGGTATGGGAGAGCCTTTCTTGAATTATGAGAATTTCATCAAGGCCGTGCGGTTGCTCGTCGAAGAGGTGGGCATCCCGCAATCGCGGATGACTGTGTCAACGGCAGGAGTCGTGCCGCGGATCTATGATCTGGCCCTAGAGCCAATTCGCCCGAAACTCGCCATTTCACTGAATGCTTCGAATGATGAAGCACGCACGCGACTGATGCCAATCAACCGCAAGTGGAATCTGGAGAAACTGATGGCTGCGGCGCGTGACTTCCCACTGCGAAACCGCGAACGCATTACCTTCGAATACGTGCTGCTCAGCGGAGTAAACGACGAGAGTCGGCATGCAGTCGAAGTCGCCGATCTACTGCAAGGCGTTCGATGCAAAGTGAATCTGATCGCTTTGAATCCGGGGCCAGGGATTGATTTTTCTACTCCTGCTGTTGACCGGGTTTCGGCGTTCCAGAATGTGTTGATTAAGTCGGGTATCCCGACCTTTGTGCGCCGTCCGCGCGGGCGAGACATCTTCGCTGCCTGCGGGCAACTCAAGCGGACGGTTGAGGCTGCCACGTTGCCGTGACTGTTGGTTCCTTGCTAGCTCTGGGGTCCAAGGCAGGCAGTTCCATGCATAGCAGTAGCGTGCCGTCTTCCAGCAGCTCGCGAAACACTCGGCCATTGTGTTCCTGCACAATTCCCTGGCATGCGGTCAAGCCCACGGAATCGTCAGAATCTGGCGGAGAAGACGGTTCAATTTCCGTCGCGGAAGCCGCATGGGTAACGATCTTAAGCTGGCAGGTTCCCGTATTCTGCTCGGTGCTGACGGTCAGGATGCTGCCGCCGCGCTCGTTTAGTACGTGTAAACCGTTGCTGACCAATTGTACGCAGACTTGAAGCAGCTGATTAGAATCCCCGAGAACCTTCGGGAGTCTGGCATCGAAGCGGCTCTGGACATCCAACTCCACTGATTTCCAGTGAGGTTCAGTCAGCTTGACTGCCGTTCGTACCAGAGTGTTCAGATCGATCTGCGTCTTGGGTGCCGGCGCCTGCCGGGCAAAGCTGATCAGACTCGCGACCAGCGACTTGGTGCGTCGAACGTGCTGACCAATCTTGGCGGCCAGCGGTTGCTGACTCGCGCTCAGAGGGGTGTTAAGCAGCAGATCGGAATAGCCGAGCATGGCCGTGAGCGGGTTATTCAGTTCGTGAGCCGCACCGCCAACTAACTGTCCAATTGAAGCCAGCTTCTCCGATTGCAGGATCTGTGCCTGTAGGCGCTGCAACTGCTCGAAAGCAGCTTGTGAGTGATCGAGCAAACGCACGAGTTCCCGATCAAGGATGCGCTGCCGGACAAGAATGATCACTCCCATGCAAAACCCGGCCAGAAGCGTGAAACACACCCGGAACACACGAATCTTCGACGGAACGTGATCCTCGGACAATGCCCAAACTGCGAAAAGTGGAAGTGAAAACACTGCAATCATGCTGCAGCGCGCCACCCATAGACCGTAGGCCGAAGACCCGGCACAAGCATCCGCCTCAAGCTCATCGGGCTTGGTGCGGAGCCCGATCCAGGTGAGAGAAGCCATCGCGGCAAACAGAGGAATATCGTGGATACTCCCCGTGTAGTAGGTTTTCCGCGCGATCGCAAAGTTTGCCAGCGCAGAACCTCCGGAGTAGCAGAAACTCATGGCGAACAACGATGCGAAGACTCTCCTCCACGCGCCCCGGCTGGCGCTCCATGAACCTAGAAAGCCCGTGAGCAAGACCAATTTTTCAGCCGAGTAAACATCATTGAGATTACGGTTATAGGCCGTCAATTCGGGGACAACATACTGCCATGGCATCACAAGCAAAACGTAAAGATAGAACCACCAGGCCAACAGCAATGCAAAGTCCAGGCGTCCCACGCGGGACGAGTACTCATCCCGCGAGAACTGCGGACGAATCCCAAGCGCCGCCATCAGCGGTACCATGTGCAGAAAGAGAATGACATCCCACGCGCAGAGATCAGGAACATCACGGTGCAGCACCACTTCGTAGTATGTCCAGAAAAGCTGATACGCCAACCAGAAAGTGATTCCCAGAACGATGAGGGACCAGAAGAAGCGGAGACGTCCCCGAGTACCCACCGCCAGTGGCACAAATGCCACGGCGCCCGACAATAACAACAACGACTGGATGATATCGCTGAGCGCGGTCAGCCCGAACGATCGCGGCAGAAAAGTTGCCGCAATAAATGCGGCACACATCAAGGACGCCACAATGGCCAGCCAGATTTTGGATCGCTTGCTCAAAAGAAGACTCTCAAAGCAGCTATTCTAGATGGGAAGATCGCAAGAGGCCGGGTTACTGTAGTAACCTTGTGGCCGAAATTCCGGGTTGCTGTTGTTTCTCTGGTTAACCGAGTAGACTTGTCGGTATCCTTCTTTATCAATAATATGCAGCTGCATTCGCGCCAGGGCCGTGAACCCTTGAATTCTCGCGTTGAGCGCTATCGTCAGTCCTGGAGGCTCAGAGTCCCCCCGGACCCAGGTGAAACGCGCCGTATTGAACGCTGGCTGGCTACCGCCCGTGTGGCTTTGGCAGGCGCGACGTTAGTCGCGATTCGCATGGATCCGACTGAGTTGGGGCGCTCCTGGGCTGCTTATGGCCTATTCGTCTTTTACCTGGCGAATGCCATTCTGATCTTGATGCTGTTGAAGCGGAGACAGCAATCCACTTCCGCTTTCCGGTTCCTGGTACACACCGGCGACGTCGTATGGCCTGCCGTAATCTCCATTTTCGCTGAGGGCCCCCGGACGCCCTTCTTTCTGTTCTTCTTTTTCGCTCTTGCGGCAGCAGCTTATCGTTGGGGCTTATGGGAGACGCTCGGCACGGCAGCCGCAGAAGTGGTTTTGTTGTGGTTTGAAAAGCTGGTCGTCGTCGATCTATGGCTTGGCCCCGGAGGATCACAGCGTTTGCATTCTCTGACGGGACTGAACGTCAACATTCCCGATTTTGACCCACAACGACTCTTCATGCTGTCGATCTATCTCCTCGTGATGGGGCTACTTCTGGGCTATCTCGCCGAGCAGCAGAAGCATCTGCGGGCAGAGAAGGCTTTGGTTACGGGCATGCTATCGCGGGTGCGTGTGGAAGCGGGTCTCACCGGCACCATCCAGCAGATTTTTGACGAGATCGTCTCCATGTACGGCGCATCGCGCCTCATGATTGTCTCCCAGGAGACCCACAGTCATCGCGTCTTTGCTGGCGAAATGAATAAACCCAGCGGAAGTGCACAGGGTGAGTTTCGCTGGCTAGAGTCCGGGGTGCGCGATGCTAAAGCTTTCCTCGACCATTTCCCTGGAGAGGTCTGCTTTGCGTCCGTGAGCGGGGATCGCAGCAAGACTGTGGCCCTCGACGATTCAGGACACCAGGTGACGGTGACCGATCTCGCCCCATTGTCCCACTTGCGGCTGGCGCAACCTTTCAATTCTCTGATTACGGTTTCATTCTTGTTTGGGGGCGACTGGAGAGGGAGGGTATTCCTTTTCGATCCATCATGGCGGGGCGAAAAACAGGAGGAACTCCGTTTTCTCCTCGATATGGTGCATCAAGTGGGCCCCGCCGTTTACAACGTCTATCTCCTGCATCGATTGCGCCGCCGGGCATTGGCGGCGGAACGCGCACGCTTAGCCCGCGAGCTTCATGACGGTGCCGTCCAGTCGCTGATCGCTGTCGAAATGCAAGTCGATGTCCTACGTCGACAAGCGGAAGCAAACCGGCCAATCGATGGTGAACTGGGTAGAATCCAGAGTCTGCTGCGGGAGGAGGTCCTCAAATTGCGAGAACTCATGCAGCAGATGAAGGCGATCGACGTGGGGCCGGACCGTCTCCTGGTCGTGCTGAGGGATACGGTGGAGCGCTTTCAGCGGGAGACTGGCATTAATGCCCGATTTCTTACCGATCTCGACCAACTCGATATGGCGCAGAGTGTCTGCCGCGAAATTTTGCGGATTGTGCAAGAATCCTTGGTCAACGTAAGGAAGCACAGCGGTGCACGTCATGTGCTGGTGCGCTTGACGACCATTGCGGACAAATGGAGCATGGTTGTGGAAGACGACGGAAAAGGATTCTCGTTCTCCGGCCGTTGCACTATGCAACAAATGAAAGAGGCCGGAATTGGGCCAATGGTCATCATGGAACGGTTAGGTTTGATTGCCGGAGAACTCACGGTAGAATCGAATCCCGGCCAAGGAACGCGCCTGGAAGTCACAGTGCCGCGCAACGGGGACTTGTCGCATGAACTTTAGAAAGCCACAACAGCAAATTAGGCTGGTGATCGCAGACGATCACCCAATCTTTCGTGATGGGCTGCGGCGTTTGCTCGAGGCGGAGGCCGACCTTAAGGTTTTAGGCGAGGCTTCCGACGGGGCCGAAGCGGTGAAACTGGCGCGACTATTGAAACCAGATATCCTTTTGCTCGATCTGGCTATGCCAAAACACCCGGGATTGGAAGCGTTGCGCGAACTCAGTACGCCTGCCAATGCCGCACCCGTGAGAGTGATTCTGCTGACCGCTGCTATCGAGAAAGGTCAGATTGTAGAAGCACTTCAACTGGGCGCCCGGGGCGTAGTATTGAAGGATTCCGCCACTCAGGTTTTACTAAAAGCTATACAGACGGTGATGGCGGGCGAGTATTGGGTACATCGCGAAAGCGTCTCGAACCTGGTGCAGTACTTGCGCACTCTCATGCAGTCGTCGCACGATGAAGCCCGCCAGAAAAAGTTCGGCCTCACACCACGCGAGTTGGAAATCGTTTCCGCCGTCGTCGCAGGTTATTCCAACAAGGAAATCGCCGAATATTTCAAAATCAGCGAAGATACCGTCAAGCACCACCTCAGCAATATTTTCGACAAATTGGGCGTTTCGACGCGCCTGGAACTGGCTCTGTTTGCGGTCAATCAAGCACTTCCTCTGAAGAGCATCGCCTGACTGGAATCCTGTCAGCATGGCACTTATGTGCCATTGGCTCTGCCTTCGGTCCTGTTTATAGTTCTTGCTAAGGACTAGCCTGCGACTGTCTCTGCAAGCCAAGCAGGATCTCTTGAGTCCGGAAGTTTGAAGAGGAGCCCCGTGGCAAACCTTCTACAGCAGTTGTGGAAAGATGAGCACGGCCAAGACATCGCAGAGTACGCCGTCATGTTAGCCGTGATTCTCGTCATTGTTGTGGGCACGATTCGACTCATCGGATCGAATGCCAACAACGTATTCTCCCAAGTCGGTAGCGCCATTCAGTAGAAGCTAACGCCACCACGACAGAATGCCCTTGCGTTCGCCGGGCATTTATCCCCGCGCCGCGTTGCCTATGTTCAAATCCATCAAACTCACTTTGGGCCGGTTTGTGCTTCAGGGGTAGCAACCGTTGCCATTTTCTCCGCTCCGGTGGTGATGCGCGTTAGATAAGGGAAGAACGGCGTAATCTCAAACTCCATCTTTTCCCGCGAGTACACAAGCGGCACAGGCTTCGCCTTGGACAGTTCCACCTGGTCAGTCCAAGGATCGACCTTAATGCGTCCGCCCAGCGGCAGTGCCGCAATCTGATCCAGCTTCTTCTCATCGAGCGCGGGAGCCGAAGCGAGCAAAGTCGACATTCGTGTGCTCTTGGTCCCGGCGAGGCCGTTTCCAAGGTGCGGCCGGATGAGTTTGGGCAGATCCGGAGCATGCTGGTCTAACGCTTTCAGAAACAATCCCGCATTGCCAAGCTTATCCCTGTACGGCGAGTTCTTCAGCAGTTCCAACGCCTTTGCGTCAGCCGCCTCTTCGTCTGCCGCCGTCCGCTTGAAATCGAGACGCTGAAAGGACTCTTCGTCCGGAAAGAACAATTTGTCGTTGAAAGCCAGTTTCGTGTCGAAATGATGCCCGAGCACGATGTGACTGACTTCGTGCGCCATCACCATGGCTAACGACGCTTCATCCGGCAGCACGTCCAGAAGCCCCCGACTGATGACGATTGTGTGCCCAATTGTGAAGGACTCCAGGGGAGACGTTAAGAGTATCCGGCAATGAAAGTCGCTCTGCAGATCAATATTGTTGGTGATCAACAGATTGTTCACGACCGTTGTCAGGATCTTGTCGACCTCGCCCGGAGGCGCAAGCAAGCCGATCTTCTGCAGGCGCTCTACAGCATTCTCCTCCGCCTGCTTTTCCCACATGCGCTGGGCAACGACCGGGGTGGCATCAGCACCCACATCACTTTGGTCCTTGACCGATTGAGGAGCGTCCACCAGAATCTGGGTGAACTCCTCGTTCTTGGCCAAGCCCTTCAAGTCGTATCCCCAGAGCCTGGTCTGCGCCTTAAAGTGAAGAGTCTTCGAAAGGCCCGTCTTCAGATTTGACTCTTCCGTATACACATACGCCGGAAGCCATGTGCCCGGGCGCATGTTCAATCGCCAGCTGTCGAAGTGGAAGAAGAAATTGATTTTGGGTTGCGGGTAGTACGTTCCGTTGAAGCGGACGATGTTGTAATCTTGATCTTCGACCCAAATCCTACCTTGGAACCGCGCCGTTTTTTCCCCTTCTCGCGGTTGAACATCAATTACCAGGCAGCGAACCTCACCGAGAAATTCACGCCGAACAAAGTTGAACCTGTAGTAGCGCTTTTGGAAATCGGAATCAAGCACCACCATCTGCGCGAATCCCATGGGCAGATAATGCAGGGAATAGACCCCGGTAAGCTTGGCGAACATACGATGTCCAAACCCCGGCTGGCCTACGAAGGAGACGTCCTCGGGGCCATCACTCATCTCCAGGCGGCCGAGAAAGTACTGGTCCTTCACCGGATAAGGATTTCCGTTGGGATCGTTCTTCAAGTCTTGAAGATAAGTTTCGACCAACGGATGCATGTGCCGCATCTGTGCCATGAAATAGTGCTCGCGCTGCACAACACGGTCGAGAACGTCGTTAAGTGTAAGTGCACCACTCGGCACACCCCCCGTTTGGGCGGGCTGCGTCGAAGCCGAAGTTTCCGGCATCGCCTTCGTATCTAAAGTTGACGCTGCTGAAGAAGCAGAATCCTGCCCTACCACCAACAGCGAAGCCAGGAGAATGAACCCCAATACCAAACCCGAACCTACCTTTGTCATAGAAACCTTCTGGGAGTCGATCACGCTAACTGGAAAATGATGTGGACGACCGCTGTCGAGTCAGAGGGCTGGCCATCCTTTAAAGCCGGCTTGAAACGAATCTGTTCGGCTGCACGGACAGCATTCTCGTCTAGCCCGTGCCCCAGGCCCCGCACAACTCTTACAACGCGCAGCTTTCCTGTTGCTTCGAAAACGACTTCGAGGAGAACCTCTCCCTCAATTCGCTTCGTTCGAGCCTCATCCGTATAACTAGGGGTAGGCTTCGAGAGGATTTCGGCGGGAATAACCTTTAAGGGAGCAGGTTGTGCTCCTCGGGACTGGGCAGTCGGTTGAGCAGGAACTTCAGCGCTGCCGAACCCCGCCTGTTTTACAGTTCCGGCAGTCTGCGTAGGCGATGGTCCCGTAGCCACGCCATTGCCGAATCCGGTACTGGCGACGACTCCACGCACGCCGCTTGCAGCGCCAGTCCCATTTCCATAGCCAGGTCCTGTCGGCATGTCGAAGCCGCCCGCAGATGCAATATTGACATCCCGCGTTTGCGTAGTGCGAGCAGCAATTCCGTTGGGATCACCAAATCCCCCGGTCTGCACCTGTTGTGGCGCACGCTCTATCGTCTGCGGGGCCGAACTGCCTGTTGAAAAGCTTCCTGTTTTGATCGTCCTCGGCATCACAGGCGCACTCGTGGCCGGGACGACCTCTGGAGTTTTGGTGGCAACCTTGATTTCTGGCGGGGGCGCGTCCTCAACCCTTGGCCTCGGCTTCATTACCGGAGCGGGCAGACGCAATGCAGATGGAAGGGGATCAATCGGATCGAGTTTCGCCGCCAAGACCGGTCTCGGAAGCTGCCGCTGCGGTTCGTGATTCACCGGAACCGGCGTGGGAACCAACTCGATTGCATGATAGTCCTTCTTCGGTGGCTCCAGAATCTCGGGATGCAGAACCGGGATCCACACCAGAATCCCAATAATGACCGCTTGCACCCCATAGCTGAGCACGAACTCAGACCACGGTGTGTTCCATCTGGGCAACGACGAAAACAGGACGGACTCTTGCGACCGCGGACTCATAATTCAGGCTGCGACCTCACGAGCTAAACCCCTTGGGCGATCCAAAAGTTCTCCCTGCCCGAAAATCGAGGGTACGCTGGGAAGGGCAGAGTACAACCACAGACTCTACTCCTTCAGCATACAGCATGCACGGGAGAGGCCACTTTTAAATGCCTGTGAATAGTCCTAAGTAATTATCAGTAAATGACTTACGGGATAAGTCCCACCACTACAGGATAACCCTTAGGGCTCTGCCGTGCAAAAAACTACACTGCAGACAAGGTAGATTTTCCGACGGTGGCCGACGTGGTCCGTTTTTTCAACAGCGTACGATCTTGGGGCTCTGGATGTCCCTGGTAGCATTTCGGGTATCCACCACAAGCTGAGCCTCCTGCACAATGCGCTTGTAATCGTAATCCGAGTGATCGGTCACAATTAGCACACAGTCATACTGACCCAGATCCTTCAATTCTGCACGCGTCATCTGCAAGTCATATTTCCGCCCCTTCCCGATGAACGGGAAATACGGGTCGTTGTAGCTGACCTGAGCGCCCTCTTTCTGCAGCAGCTCGATGATCGTCAGAGAGGGCGATTCACGCAGATCGTCGATGTCTTTTTTGTAGGCCACTCCCAGCACAAGAACGCGCGCTCCGTTTACGGATTTCTTGCGCTGGTTTAAGGCGCTGCTCACCGACGCCAGAACGTGGTATGGCATGTTGATGTTAATCTCACCCGCGAGTTCAATGAATCGCGTCCGGAAATCCCACTCCTTTGCCTTCCAGGAAAGATAAAAGGGATCTACCGGGATGCAATGCCCGCCTAGGCCAGGCCCGGGATAAAAAGGATGAAATCCGAAGGGCTTAGTCGATGCCGCCTCAATCACCTCCCAAATATCAATTCCCATGCGCAGACATAGCAGCTTCAGCTCGTTGACCAAGGCGATGTTGACACAACGGTAGATGTTCTCCAGTAGCTTGGTCATTTCGGCTGCAGCCGGAGATGAAACGGGTACCGTACGATTGAAGATCGAACCATACAGCGCACGGCCCAATTCCGACGCTTGCGCATCAAGCCCTCCCACTACCTTCGGGATATCAGGACGCGCGACTGTCGTATTGCCTGGGTCTTCGCGCTCAGGAGAGAACGCAACAAAGAATTCTTTGCCAGTAAAAACCCCGTTGCGCGCCGCTTTCAGCCCTGCCTTGTTTTCCTTCTCCAGAATCGGGATCATCACTTCTTCGGTGGTACCCGGATATGTGGTGCTCTCTAAAACCACAAGTTGCCCGGCCCGAAGATAAGGTGCGATCGAATGTGTCGTGCTGGTGATGAAGCTGAGATCAGGCTCGTGATACTCGTTCAACGGAGTGGGGACGCAGATGATGATGGCGTCCATCCCCGACAATCGGGAATAATCGGCAGTCGCCGCGAAGCCGCTTGCCTGGGCCGCCTGGATCTCCTCGGGAGCGATGCGATAAATGTATGACCCACCCTTGGCTAAAGTTTCGACCTTCCGTGGATCAATATCGAATCCCGTGACTTTGAACTTCTTCTCGCTATACAACAGAGCCAAGGGGAGCCCAACATACCCCAGGCCAATGATGCCCAGCCGGGCCTGTCGTTCTTGAATCTTGTTCTTAAGTTGATCGATCGACATATCTGCGGCAGAGTAGGTAGACATGAGACCTCCGGGGCAACACCGACAAAAGGGTAATAAGCACTTAATTTTAGCGTACCCGATCCAACTCGCCGCTAGCACAGAAGTGGGGGGTATTTCAGCATCCTCATTACTACTCCGTGAGGTGCGATTTCTTGCTTAGAACGCCCAAACGCACCCGGACTCTACTGTTTTCGACCCTTCTTGTCCTTGCAGTTCTCATTACCTTCGCGTTCACCGGCGGACGGGTTCTCGTCATCGATGCTCCCCAGCCTTCCGATCTTATCCTCGTGCTTGCCGGCGAGACGGATCGTCGCCCTGCGCGCGCCCTTGAGCTCTTACATCACGGCTTTGCGCGACGCGTGCTGCTCGATGTTCCAGCGGACGTGAAAATATACGACTTTATGCAACTGGATCTGGCCGAGAAGTTTGTCCACAGCCTGCCCGATTCGGCTTCGGTCCGTCTATGTCCGATTGTTGGCTTGTCCACGCGGGAGGAAACCCACGACGTTGAAAAATGCCTCACTCCCGAGGACGGCTCCCGCATTCTGATCGTCACTTCCGACTTTCACACGCGCCGTGCACTCAGCATTTTTCGACACGAGTTCCGCGATAAGACCTTTTCCGTAGCTGCTACCCATGAGCCCACCGAATTCGGAACACGTTGGTGGACACACCGGCAATGGGCCAAAACCTTCGTGGGCGAGTGGGTGCGCACTCTGTGGTGGAACGTCGTCGAGCGCTGGAGGTGATCAGAATGGCTTATCCAGAGCGGCAATCCGCCGATTTCGAATCATGAGTTTTCCACCGAAAACTCACAGCCATAGCACAAATCCCATTGACGGACAACTCCATCGGAAGGTACGATTTCCGAAAGGTCACCAACATAGTTATTAACGGAGTTTGGGAATGGGCATGTCCGCGTTACGCGGTATGGTCAGTAGTGTGCTAATAGTGCTGTTCCCCCTCTCGTTGTTCGGGGCCGACTCCAACGCGGCAATGCTTTATACCAGCGGTCATGCTTGGGTAAATGGCACGCACGTTCCCCGACCCTCCTCGGCCATCTTCTCGGGCGATCTTCTCCAGACGCGCGCGGATGCCGTCGCCAACATCAATCAGCCTGGCTCCACGGTCCAGGTGCTTGCGGATTCTCTCGTTCAGTTCGAAGGAACCTCGGTCAAAATTGATCACGGTGCCGTCAGGGTTTCGACCTCCAAGTTGATGGCAACGACTGCCGGTGACGTGACGATCGTGCCCACTTCGAATGATTGGACCGAGTTTAACGTCATGGACATCGACGGAACAGTAAGGATTTCAGCCCGAAAAGGCGATGTCACGGTCAACGACGGCAAAGAAACCGTCACTCTTGCTCAGGGCCAAGAGACCACCCGCGACGAGTCCTCCGCACCTTCTTCCGACAAAAAGGGACACAAAAATCGCAAAACGGCGGCGGGGGCCAGCCCCGGTGCAACCGGCGGAATTCTGAACTCGCCCTATGCGATTGGAATTGGCGGTGCTGCAGTTGTCGGGCTAACAGCGTGGGCCATTTTCCGGGATGACGACCCCGTCAGTCCGGCCAAGCCGTAATACTTGGCTTTCAAATCTGCTGCAATCGGGCGCCGACCACGATTCCTGTCTTTCGGTGAAGTCGTGGTGCGAAATCCGATGAGCACGGACCTCGGCCAAATAAGACTCTCCGTCCAACCCATTTATAATCTCCCTTCCTCACAAGGAACGAGGATTCCCTTTGGCCCTTGACGAAAACATTTACGAGCTGCGCCGCGAGAAGCTGAAAAAAATTCAGGCGCTCGGACAGCCGATTTACCGTACGAAATACGAATTTACTCACACAGTCGAGCAGATTCTTACTGACTACTCTGGCAAAACGGCCGAGGAGCTGGAACACTCGCGAATCAGTGTCCTGGTCGCCGGCCGCATCATGGCTATCCGCCTGATGGGTAAGGCCGGATTTGCCCACATTCAGCAGGGCGGCAAGCGGTTGCAGATTTATGTCAAAAAAGACGCAGTCGGAGATAGCGGATTTGAGCTTTACAAACTGCTAGATCTCGGCGACCAGGTCGGTGTCAGCGGGTATCTCTTCCGCACCCGGACCGGCGAGCTCACCGTGCACGTCGAGCAGATCGACTTCCTCAGCAAGGATCTTTTGCCGCTGCCCGAGAAGTGGCACGGCCTTACCGATGTCGAACTGCGCTACCGCCAACGCTATGTCGACCTGGTGATGAACCCTGAAGTCCGCGAAGTCTTTCTCAAGCGCACGAAACTCGTTCAGTCGGTCCGGAGCACGCTCGACGCTCACGGGTTCATCGAAGTCGAAACGCCGATGATGCAGCCCATCGCTGGCGGCGCCGTCGCGCGACCGTTCGTCACCCACCACAACACGCTCGACATGGATCTCTACCTGCGCATCGCGCCCGAGCTCTATCTAAAGAGGCTTGTCGTTGGCGGGTTCGATCGCGTCTACGAGATTAATCGCAACTTTCGAAATGAGGGTCTCGGCTGGCGCTGGAATCCCGAGTTCACCATGATGGAGGCCTACCAGGCCTACACCGACTATCAGGGCATCATGGCCATCACCCAGGAAGTGATTACTGAAGCGGCAAAGGCCGTTAATGGCAGTACGAAAGCAAAGTGGACCGTGACGGAAGAGGGCAAGGAAACTGTTTACGAACTCGAATGGGCGAACTGGCAACGGCTCACGATGCGCGAGGCCATCATCCAATTCTGGCCTGAACGCGCGGGGGCCAAGCCTGAGATAAGTGACTTCGCCACCCACGATGACGTCAAGAAATTAGTGGAGCGCTTCAACGCCCGACATTCTCACATGCCCTACGATCCGAACGCTCCCGCTGGGAAGACCATCGCGGCCCTGTTCGAAGCCTCGGCGGAAGAGCATCTCATGCAGCCCACCATCATCTACGAATTCCCCACGGCTGTTTCCCCGTTGTCCAAGCAAAAGCCCGACGAGCCAGATTGGACCGAGCGCTTCGAAATCTTTGCCGGTCAGATGGAGATCTCCAACGGCTTCAGCGAGCTCAATGACCCCGAAGACCAGCGCCGTCGCTTCGAAGCGCAGTTGAAAGAACGCGAGCGCGGCGACGAAGAAGCACATCAAATGGACCGAGACTATATCCGCGCCCTCTCCTACGGCATGCCTCCGGCCGGCGGCGTCGGACTGGGTATCGACCGCCTGTGCATGCTGCTCACCGACCAACACACCATCCGCGACGTCATCCTCTTTCCACTTTTACGCCCTGAGAAATCCGAGGATAGCAAGACAAGTGATGGCTCCGAGGACGCGACCGACAAGAAATAACTCAGATAACAAACTAATTGAGAAGTAAGTCATGGGGGGCCGATAGCTCATCGCGTCGAAAAGGGCACGAGCAACTCACGCCGCTCAGCCGCCAGCCCTTTGCCTGAAGGGCGCTGACACGCCCGGTATCTCCCAATGCACTATGAGTAGTGCATTCCCATTCTTATACTCTTGACATAGGTCGGGCTTGTTATCAGCGGCGCTACCGTAGTGTCCGGAAGCCCTGCAGGATACTGGGTCGGTAGCGCTTTGCCGTCCGCTACCGTTGCCGACTCTTCGTTGCGTTCACTTTGCTGCTTTTCTCCGAAGATGTCCGGATCGGTTCGTAAGCAGGCCTTTCCGCTCCGAAGTTCGAACTCAGATACTCGATTAATGCATCTCGATCGTTCGGATCCACAACCGCTCCCCACTTCACCATTTTGTCGACTTCCTTCGTCCATATCGCCTTGTTCAGGCGTTGTTGCAAAATGATGCGCGCCTCGTGACATTCCAGGCACGCAGTCGTGGCCTTCGCTTGCATGCTTCCCGCGGGAAGATCCTCGTTCACCTTCGCAGCTTGGGCACCAGGTCTCGCTACGCCCGCACCACCAGCCAACATCAGCAACAGGACGAGAACGGACCTATGCGACATGGATCTTCACCTCGTCGACTGCGTTGTAGAGATAACCGCTCGGATTCCAGACGGCTGCGGCAGGCTGTACTCGTCCTTGGCTGTCAGTCGACCGAGACTGGATCACACAGTCTCCTCGTTTGGCGTCCCAGTCATAGCTCCATAGACGCCATGCGTAGTGCGATTGCTCACGCCCCAACGCCGCAACACTCCACGACGAGCCGCCATCGGTCGAGATTTCTACCTTCACGATATCCGCCTCGCCCGCCCAAGCCGCTCCGTGTACTCTGAGCTTTCCCGCCTTCAGAGTAGATCCATCCAACGGCCCCGAAATAACCGATTTGACGTTCAACCCGGTCAGTACGTGAGTGTCTTCCGGCTTGACGGAGTCCCCCGGCTTCACTGGCTGATTGGGAAATCGATATCCAGGGCTCATGAAGTTGCCCACAAACTCCGAATCCAGCACTCTAACCTCCGTCAGCCACTTGCATGAGGCAGCGCCAATCCATCCTGGTACCAGCGCGCGGGCGGGGAAACCATGGTGCTTCGTCAGTGGCTCATCGTTCATATGCGTCGCAATCAGAGTATCGGGATCAAGAGCCTTCTCAATCGGGATGCTGCGAATGAATGGTGGCACCTTCCCGGGGACCTCGTCGAGCCCACGGAACATCACATGCTTGCCGCTGGCCTTTACACCGGTCTGCTGCAGGACATCGCGCAATCGTGGACCTGAAAACTTCGCGGTACTCACCGCACCCTTTCCCCACTGAATGCCCGGAACCTGCGGACGATGAAGACTACGCCCGTTCCCTGCGCACTCCAGCGTGTTCACCACCGAGTGCGACTGCAGTTTGCCTACATCCGCAAGCGCAAGTGTGAGCGGCTTCTCTACTTCGCCGCCGACGCTGAGGCGCCAACTCTCCGCACTCAGTTCGCTTGGCTCATGCGTGTGGTTCCGGACGAAGAAACGCGACACAGGAGTGAGCCATCGATCGAAGTACTCCACTGGGGTTTCCAGATCGAAGAATCGCGCTGAACGAACGAGCATTCCATCCTCGCCTGGAATTGCCACGGAATCACCTTGACCGAAGGCTATCTCCCATGACGGTACCGCCGACACCGTACCCAAAGCCAGCGTCGCACCATAAACTTGCTTCAGAAATGTTCGTCTCGAATTCATAAGACAATCCGCCACAATGTGGGGTCAGGTACAGAATATTGTTGAATCTAACACCGCCGGTCCGGATAAAGGAGAGAACCAAACCGGACCGGCGGCGATTCTGAAGAATCGTCTCTTCAGAAGGTGTCCGGTGCTAGAAGACGAACACCGTATCGAACTGCAGGCGCTCGAGCCATGGCTCGCTGCTGGCCAGCGGACGTCCGACCAAAGCCGTGAACCCAAGTTGCACGCTCTTGTCGAACATGTAAAACATGTCGAAGCGGTGCTGACTCACGTTGGTTCCCTGGCGAATGTCGCTGTAGTTGAAGTTGCCCACTACGGCCTCGCGCTCGATATAAATACGTGTGTATCCGAACTGAAAGTCGTTCTTCTCTTGCAGCCGTCCCACTCGTCCTTCCGCCCAGTAACCGCGCCGCTGGTTTGAGGCGCAGGCTGCATTCAGTGTCTGTTTGTAAGTCGTCGTAGCAGTGTTCGCCGGAGCCGGGACAATGTTCTTCACGTTTGCGCAGGCCTGCGTGTTCTGGACGTAGTCGCCGATAAACGACACGGGGAAGCGAGAATTCCCGGTGTTGATGTCGATCTTCGCGAGGTTGTCAAACAAGCCGAATTTCGAACCGAACTGCGCGTTCGTCACAGCCGTGACTCCAGTCGGATAAGCAGTTCCGTTGACCGTGATGATGGTTGTTGCCGTAGTGGTGTAGGTCGAATCCTGGACGGGGTTGCCGGATCCCAATGGCAACAAGCCGACGAGTGGAGTTTGTGGGTTCTTGGAGCTCGCTCGCGCCAGGGCAAAGGCGATTGAATCGGCGCCGTGGTAGTCGTAGTACCCCGAAAACGCGCTCAGCGTAACTCGCGGACCAAGCTGCCACGCAGTCTGCAGCTGGCCACCGTAGGTGATCTGCTGGGCGATTCGCTTGTCAGTCGGTGAAGTTCCTGCGACTTCGGCGAAGGGCAACTGGAAACCAATCAGTGCGATCCGCTTGAGCACAGGCGTATCGATCTTGAATCCCAGCGTTTCGGCCACGCCTTCCGGGTTCAGGTCCTTGTCCCACGTAAGTTCGGTGTTGAACCAGGGATAGTGGAACTTACCGCCGATGATAGTCAGATTTTTGAACTGATCCGGAGTGAATTCGACGAATGCCTGATCCAACGCCACGGCTTTACGCGTATAGAAACCGGTGAGTGTCTGATTAGTCGTGGTGGGATCATTGATGTCGCCGCTGGCGAGCGAGATGCCGGTACGGAATTGCGAGCCCAGGTTTGCGTTGGCATTGAAGCGGACCCGAATGCGGGCGCGCGCCCGGTCCATCGACTGATCACTGGGACCTCCAAAAAATGGTTCTGCGCGCAGTCGAACGTCGCCGCTGAAGTGGAGCGGACCCAGAGCCTTGATTTCCCGTTCCAGGGTGCGGATGCGCTCATCAGAGCTTCCGGACTGCACTGTTTGCGCACGGGACACGTTTGGGGCTTGAGGAGGGTTGGCTTGGGGCGCCGGCGTCGAATCCTGAGCCTTCGCTGGGGCGCTGCTGATTGGCGTCGTCGAGGCGACTTCGATTGCCGGCGGTGGATCTGCCTTGCGGCCGCTTTCGAGAGCTTCGATTCTCTGCTGTTGCTCCCGGACCAATTGTTTCAATTGGTCAAGTTCCGAACGGAGCTGCTGCTCGGGGGAAGGTGCCGGGCTCGCTGGCGCCTCGGCCGGAGGAACTGCCGGAGCTACATTTGCGGCAGTCTGCGTTTGTGCCCATGCTCCCGCTGAAAGAGCGGAAAAGGTCAGAGCAGTTAACCATCGTTTGCGTGGTTTATTCATGGAAATACGGTCCTCTCCTTTTTTGAGTGTCCTGCGCCAATTTCGGGGGAGACAGCTGGAGTGATTTCGGTTTCGCTAACAGGCGAACGGAAATCTCTCTGACTCCCAACGGCATGGGGAGCCATGAACTGCGGGCAATACCATTTTATGAATTAATACAATAAACATAGTAGAGATTAACGGAAGACTCCACCCTGATTGTTGCGGACGTGTTAATTATTTAGTCGGCAACGAACTTATGCGGCGCTTCTAGTTCGCGGGAGCCAGACCCCACTTGTTCTGCAGATGCCGCTCCATGGCCTTAAAAACCACCCCGTCGATGATGTAGCCGATCGCAATGATCAGCAGCATAACGGCGATGACCGCGCTCATGTCATTCAAATCGCGGCCCATCATCAGAACCTGCCCCAGGCCTAGGCTCAAATACAGCATCTCAGCCGTGATCAGCGACCGCCACGCGAAAGCCCATCCCTGCTTCAGTCCTGACACGATGAACGGCAGGCTTGCCGGCAGCAAGACATACCAGAACAGCTTGATCCCCTTCGCGCCCAGGTTGCGGCCGGCTTGCCCAAAGATTTTCGGCATTTGTTTGCGCCCGTCTTCCATCGCAAGAGTGACCGAGAGCAGCGACCCCATGATCACCACGAACAGTATCGCGTTCTGATTCAACCCAAACCAGAGCAGCGCCAGCGGCCACCAGCAGATGCTCGGCAGGCTTTGCAGGCTGACCAGCAGACCTCCCATCGTGTCTTCGAGGAATTTGTTGCTGGCCACACCGAGACCGAGAATCATCCCCAGCACCACCGAGATGCCGTAGCCAATCAACACCCGCTGCATGCTGACGCGAATCGCGATCCAGTAGGTGTGATCCTGAAACCCGGCGTAGAGCGATTCCGCAACGCCCCACGGTGTGGGGACCAGGTATGGAGGCCATATTTTCAGCTTCGCGAGCAAAGTCCACAACGCTAGTAGCGCAGCGTAGAAGATGACGTACCGTGCTGCCCGTTTCATGCTTCCTCCCCAGGCGCGATGTGAGGCTTCACGCCGGCCGCGTATTCGGCTTCGAGGGAGCGGTTGATTTCATCGCGCAGTTCCTCGAGAACCTCGCGGGCTGTGAGTGCAACTTCAGGATCTTCCAGACTCCGTGGGCGTGCCAGCGAAATGGGAAATTCGCTCTTCACCCGCCCCGGGCGGAAGGTGAGGAGAACCACGCGGTCGCCCAGGCGAACAGCCTCGCGCACGTTATGAGTTACAAAAATGATGGTGCGACCGGTTTCGTTCCAGATACGCTCCAGTTCATCGTGCAGAAGGTCGCGCGTCTGCGCATCGAGCGCCGCAAACGGCTCATCCATCAGTAGCACGTCTGGCTCGGTCGCGAGCGCGCGAGCAATCGCCACCCTCTGCTTCATCCCTCCTGATAGCTGATGGATATAACTCTTCTCGAACTTCGCCAGATGCACCAGCCGCAGATAGTGCCGCATCTTCTCGATGCGCTCGGCCCTGGGTACTCCCTTCATCTTCATACCGAACTCAACGTTCTCGGCAACGGTCAGCCAGGGGAACAGCCCATGTTCCTGGAAGATCAGAATGCGATCCGTTCCAGGTCCTTGCACCGGATGTCCATCGACCAGAACCTGCCCCGAGGTCTGTGAATGCAAACCGGCGATCAGATGAAGCAGCGTCGACTTCCCGCAACCCGACGGGCCGACAATACACACAAACTCGCCCGCCCGCACCTGCAGGCTGATGTGATCGAGCGCCAGCAGCCGCTCTCCAGTTTGCGTGCGGTAGCTCAGGCAGATCTCGTTGAGGCCGACCTTCGCGATCGGCGCAGCCTGGCTCGCATCGGAATGACCGACGCAAACAGGCCCCAGCTTTGCTGCACGTGCAGGCGCGCGCGGTTCAATTGGAATTGGATACTGGTGGGAAACTGCGCGCGCCTTGGTGCTCATTGGATTGCCTTTCGCTTCTTCTCCCCAAGAACTTGATTCAGAAGCGTCAGATCGTAAAGGTTCGAGAGATTGGGCATCTCGCGTCCGAGAGAGCCGTTTTCAAACGCCTGCTGCGCGGCCGTGTTCAATGCCGAGTGCAGGGGATCATAAGTGACCTGCATGCGCGAGAAGGCTTCGTCCAGAACATCGGCAGGCAGCGCCTTGTTCGTTTCCCGCTGGATCTGTTCATTCAGCAGCTTCTTCGCCTCTGCCGGATGCGCGTCAATCCAGTCGGTCAGTTCGACGTGTGCGCGAATCCAGTTCTTCACTAGGTCCGGATGCGCCTGGAGGAATTTGGAATTGACCACAAGCAGGCCGATCACAAACTGCCCATTCGGCCACAGCGAGCGCTCATCGACGAACAATCGCCCATTGCCTTCGTGGATTAGCCGCGTTGCCCAAGGCTCAGGAGCCCAGGCCGCATCGAGATCCTTCTTCAAAAAAAGCGTCAGCTGATCAGGATTGGCCATCGGTATGATCTGCACATCCCCACCCTTGTCGTTCGTCTTCAGGCCATTCTTCTTGAGCCAATTCCGCAGTGCCACATCTTGCGTATTCCCAAATTGCGGAGAGGCTACGCGCTTGCCATGAAAATCCTCCGGCTTGCTGATCCCTGCATCGTTACGGACGATCAGCGCCGCTCCACCGCTGGCCGCTCCTGCCACCACGCGCAGCGCTTCTCCGTTCGAACGGACATAGCCGTTGATCGCGGGATTCGGACCGACATATGTCATATCGATCGCACCCGCGAATAGCGCCTCAATTGCGGAAGGGCCGGCATTGAAACTGGTCCACTGAATCTTCACCTTCGGGCCCATCGCCTTGTCGAACCACCCGTTGGCCTTGCCGACCATCGCCTGGGCGTGCGTGATATTCGGAAAGGCCCCTACACGGACCGCGGTGACATCACCTTGGCCCCAACCCGAGACCGAAAGGCTAAGCCAGAAAAAAATGCCCAGCACCAATCTTCTATTCACCTTTATGACCTCCAACCACCATGGGGAGGATGCTGGCGGATTGCTTCTTTTGAAGTTTGAGATGCTTGCGAGACTTGCCCGTTCGTCGCGTGTCACTGGTGATGAGATCCGCAAGAGTGGTGTTATCAAGAATGCGTGCCGCGGCGTCCCGAACATCGAGAAAAACCTGGTACAGTGCGCGGTGCTCCAGATCGCGGTCGATCAGTTCGCGCAACTGCTCGGCATCCCCAAATGGAGCGAGCGGACCATCGATAAGTCGGATGATCTCACTGAGCCGAATGTTCCCGGGTTCGCGGCGCAATTGATACCCGCCCTTCGCACCACGAACACTCTCTACCATCCGCGCATTTTTCAGCTCCAGCAGGATCAACTCCAGGAACTTCTCCGGGAGCACTTCCTCGTAGGCGATGTCGCGGATTTTGATCGCGCCCTGCTGATGATGCCGGGCCAGCATCATCATGGCTTGCAGCGCGTACAAACCTTTCTGGGAGATCTTCATGGGTCGAATTATTCCATAAACATAATTAAATTAATAGACATTAGTGATCCTGTAGGCATAGCACGCTCCCTGCCAATCTGTCGTCATAGGTTTGACGCCCGAAGAGGTTTTGAATCAGCTACTTAGACAACAGGCTCCGGGTCCGGAACGCATGGGTGTGCAAGCAGTTGCAGCTATTCGCCCTCTACAATTTGTGGAAAAACCACCTGTCCTTATATATAAACCCAACGAAAGTCTGGGGATTAGTTGCCAGCAACCCGGAGAACAATGACCGTGACATTGTCCGGGCCCCCTCGCTCCAACGCCGCGTTCACCAGCCTCGAGCATGCCTCAGCTGGCGATTCCGACAGCGCGAGCCGCGTGAGTTCCGCCTCGCCCACCACGCTCCAGAGTCCGTCCGTGCAGAGAACCAGCACGTCACCCTCTTCCAGTTGAATGGGATGTTCCGGAGTATCCGGCACGATTTCGCGGCCCGACCCCAACGCAGCCGTGAGGATGTGGCGTTGCGGATGCGACTCGGCGTCTTCCGAGCGGACGATGCCGTTCTCCACCAGCCGGCCTACGTATGAATGATCGCGCGTGAGCCGCGAATGTCCCTCCGCCCGAAGAAGATACAGCCGGCTGTCCCCCACGTGCGCGAAATACAGGCTTCGCTCGATGATCGCAAGGGCCGTGCACGTGGTACCCATCCCGGCGAATTGGGGATGTTTCACGGCATAGTGCTGAATCGCGTCGTGAGCCGAGCGAAGCCCGTTTACCAATGCATTCTGCGGGTTATCGTGAAAGTCCCGGTCGTAAACGAATCGTACCGTCTCAACCGCCAGGCGACTGGCTTCCAGCCCGCCTTCATAGCCGCCCATCCCGTCGGCAATCACGGCCAGTCGGCCCTTGCGAACGAATTCTTTGTCGGAATCAGGCTCCCAGTACAGGGATGAATCCTCGTTGTTGCCGCGTAGCCGCCCAATATCCGTCAGGCTTGCGACTTCAAGTCCGGGTTTAGGGTTGATGCAATCAACCGGCATAAACAGATACGAGCGGCAGGGGTCGAAACGAGTCCGCGACCAGGTGCAGTTCCTTGGGATTCACCACCATTATAAAAGACTGCGAGTGCGGCCTCTAGCCAACGTCTCGGGGTTCCCCAACAGAATTGTGTAGCCTACCATTTCCGCGATCGTTTGAACACTTCGATAACTGTGTTCCAAAAGAAAAAAGCCGCGAACGCTGCGGCTCTCTCCTCCAAGTCAAAACCTTTCAACCGCTAGTTAGTTTTGGCGTTGTGCTTGTCCTTGTAGATTCGCTGACTCATGTGGTTGGCTTCCCGATTGAGCTGGCGCTGATCCTGTTTGGTCAGGTGGCCGTTGTCCTTGGCCATGTCCTTCTTTTCGTTGTTCTCCAGGCGCTGTTCGCCACGCTCGAGCCGCCGCGTCTCTCCGGGAGTGAGTTGGCCACTCTTTACGCCATTGGCAATTCGGTTCTGCTGATTCTGTTCCCGCCGATTGATCTGGTTGACGCGCGGATGACCAGGATCGAAATTCCCGGCTCCCGCACCGGAAGTGTTGTCTTGTTGTGCGGTCGCCGATCCGATAAACATCAGACCACCGACCGCCAGGACTGCGAGCGACTTGGTAATGGTGTTCGTCATGCGAGTGTGAACCCCCGCGCAGAAGTGTAGTTTTGCCAAGCCCGCACGTGGGCATTACCAAGGTGAATGTGAGGGATGCTCGCAAGGTAACGCCGAAAGGTAATCAGCGCACGTGTTACCACCGGTGCTTCCTCATTTGGCAACGTGCCGGAGAACGAGTTAACATCGTCCACTTCTGAGGACTCGTAAATGAGAACTTCTCTGGATGTTCGTGTGTTATGCGCGCTCATTGCTCTGTCCGCTTGTTCTATGTCGTCGCGGCCTATGGCTGCGCAGCAGCCCGCTTCCTTGCCCGCCGAAACTCCGGAGAAATTCCACCCGGTCAACGGCAGCTTCGATTACATCAAGCGCGACGTCATGATTCCCATGCGCGATGGAGTCAAGCTCCACACTGTCATCATGATCCCCAGGGGCGCGAAGAACGCCCCCATCCTATTGACCCGGACTCCTTACAGTGCGAGCGCACAAACCAGTCACGGCGCCAGCTCTCATCTGGGCACAGCTCTTTACGGATACGACAATGCCGTCGACGTGATCCTCGAAGACGGATACATCCGTGTTATCCAGGACGTCCGCGGCAAGTATGGCTCCGAAGGCGACTACGTGATGAATCGTCCGTTGCATGGGCCCTTGAATCCTACGGCCGTTGATCATTCCACCGACACCTACGACTCGATCGACTGGCTGGTGAAGAACATCCCCGAATGCAATGGCAAGGTTGGCATCCTCGGTATTTCCTACGATGGTTTCCTTCCATTGATGGCGCTGGTCAATCCTCATCCCGCGCTGAAGGTTTCCGTGCCTATGAATCCCATGGTCGACGGTTGGATGGGCGATGACTGGTTTCACAACGGCGCGTTTCGCGAGCAGAACATGCCGTACATCTACGATCAGGAGGCGACCCGCTCTAACACTGAGCACTGGTGGACCGATCATTTCGACGACTACGACCTCTACCTGGAGGCAGGCTCGGCCGGCGAATTAGGCCGCCGTCATGGTCTGGAGCAGGTCGGATTCTGGCGAAAACTGCTCGAGCATCCTGCCTACGATTCCTGGTGGCAGCAGCAAGCCATGGACAAGATTATTGCCGCGCAGCCCTTGAAGGTCCCGATGATGCTGGTCGACAGCCTCTGGGACCAGGAAGACATATACGGCGCGCCTGCCGTATACAAGGCGGTGAAGCCAAAAGACACCGGCAACGACAAGGTCTTTCTGGTCATGGGCCCATGGCATCACGGCCAGGAGATCTCCGACGCCAGTTCGCTCGGCGCTCTGAAATTCGGCAGTGACACTGGCCTCTATTTTCGCCAGAACATTCTCAAGCCATTTTTGGCGCAGTACTTGAAAGATGGCGCTCCCAAAGCCAATCTCGCTACGGTCACAGCCTTTGAAACAGGCACGAACATCTGGCGACGGCTGCCCGCGTGGCCTGCCGGGTGTGAGTCCGGCTGCCCAGTGCATGCCAAGCCACTCTACATGCAGGCAGGATTGAAGCTAGGTTTCGATGCGCCGAAACCCGGCGACGCTGCGTCTGAGGAGTACATTTCCGATCCCGCCAAGCCCGTCCCATATCGTGCTCGCCCAAGTCAGCCCGTGGGATACAGTGGCCGCTTCACTTGGCCGCAATGGCTCGTGGACGATCAGCGTGAAGCATCCGGGCGTCCTGATGTTCTCGCCTTCACGTCCGACATATTGAAGGAACCGGTAAAGATCACCGGACAACCCGTGGTCAATCTGATAGCCTCAACCAGCGGAACCGATGCGGACTGGGTCGTGAAGTTGATTGATGTCTATCCAGACGAGGTGCCCGGACAGGAAGAAATGGGCGGATACCAACTTGCGGTTTCGATGGACATTTTCCGTGGCCGCTATCGCGAAAGTCTCGAAAGGCCGAAGCCGATCGCTCCCGACAAGCCGCTGCTTTATCGCTGGGCTCTACCGACCGCGAACCACGTCTTCCTGCCGGGCCACCGCATCATGGTTCAGGTGCAATCCAGCTGGTTTCCGCTATATGACCGGAACCCGCAAACTTTTGTGCCCAACATTTTCTGGGCTAAGCCGGAGGAATATAAGAAAGCGGTACAGCGCATCTTCCACTCGTCGGATCAGGCCAGCTTCATTGAGTTGCCGGTCGCCCAACTGAATTGACCTGGATCGTCAACTCTGACGCACAATGCATATCGTTGTGCGCCAGTCGATCTGTTAGTGTCCCATATGGTCGCTCGGGGTCTACGATAGCCTGAGCCTCGAGGTTCCCGTACCCGGAAGCCGGCGCGGCGGAGTCTGTTACGAGAGTCCCTGATCGGTACAATCAGTGTCAGAACCGCTGCTTGGCTGCGCAGCGGCGATATGGGAGAGCCCGGCACGGAAGTGCCGGGAAAAGTGTTCAATCACAATCGGGCTACCCGCATGTCCAAGAACATCCGACACCTAGTCGCTCTGCTCCTCGTGGTTACTCCGCTGTACGCTCAGAGCAAACGTCTGTGGGTCCTGCAGTCTGCCGGCGAAATGGTCGAATACGACCCCGCAACCTTTATCCCGAAGCAACGCACCAAGCTTCCTGACGAAGCCGCGAAATCTCCCGCCAGCCTCTCCGTCAACCGCCAAGGCCAGATTCTCTTTGCCCCAACGATTCCGTTGCCGCTTTCCGACGCTGACACCGCCAGCCCGCGTAAGGTCTGGTTCTGGAATGGGCACGCGTCCCTCTCCATCGATCAAAACCTCGAGCACAAGGAAGAGGAGCGAGGATCGAATCAGGCGGTAACCGAACTCATTCCCGTCCCGTACCTTTCGGCCGACGGAACTCATCTCCTGTGGTTTGCGAATGAAGCCCGCCGCCTGGAGCGTGAGGGCCTCGACCTCTCTACCACCAATAGCTTTCAAGCCTGGCAGACCGATCTGGAAAGCAAAGCACGCGAGGAAATCACCTCCTCGAAGCTGCCCGATTGCCGCTGTCCCACTGGAAGCTGCGAGGAGAGCTGTCCGTCATTTGCGGTATGGGCTCCCGATGGTGGAGTCGAGAACTTTTTCCTGACCACACAGTTCATTGCCGGTCAGACGACAACGTCCTACAAAGCAAGTACCCGGTATCAGCAGCAAGGCGGCAAGTGGACTCCGATTGCGTTCCCTGACCCTTTGCAGCGGGTGTTGGACGCAAGTCCCGGCGGAAGCGTGATCGTGGAGGCGATTCCCGACACCGGTTGCTGCGGATGGTCAAACCAGAGCAACGATCAAACCCTGATCGTTACCGATAGTAAGACACGCATCGTCTTTGACGAGCAGGCGACATACAAGAACGCCGATTACGACGTCAGTTTTTATACCGCGAACGCTCGCCTTTCGCCTGACGCATCAAGCATTGCCATGACGATCGTCGCGACAGCACCGAGCAACAAGCCGATCCAATTATCCGAGCAGGGGCAGGCCAATCCTGAGGAGTCCCAGAGTATACGCAAAGCTTTGCTGGACTTGCCGGCTGTGGAAATCAAGACCATCGACGACGCGCCGCGCCGCCTCGCCTTTCTGCCGCATGCCGCTCTAATCGGATGGCTCAACGATAAGGAACTGCTCATTGTCGAGAACCATCTACTGGTTGCATACAATGTCGCGACAGGCGCGCGAAGGAAGTCACCAATCCGCGTAGAAGACACTGCTCACGTCTTTCTGCATTAAATATAGGGACAGCCGCCTCGGCTGTCCGCCGAGCGAGCCCTCGGCTGCAGGCGGCGAATCGCTTAACTGCCGCGTGCGCTCTTTCGCGGATTCATTCTGTAAATCAAATACCCGAGAGCGTTTGCACCCAGCACCACGCCCGCGATCTTCACCGAGTACTTCCACGAGCTACCCACATGAATGATGGGAAACACCGACAGCACCACGAACAGGAGCGTCACCAGAAACCCCGATGTCGCCGCTACCCTCAGCCACACATCCCCGCGCAGCTCCCTTTCTTTGCGCGCAAGCACCGGAATGGCAAAGAGTGCGAGGTACGCGATCCCGTAGAAGGTAAAACTCCATGTCAGCAATAACTCGAACGACTCCTCATGACCCACTCCAATCAGTGCTGCGATCGCAACTAGCAGCGTGGCAGCTCCAAGAAAGAGCACTGAATTGACTGGAGTCTTATAGCGTGGGTGCAGCCGCGAAAACCACTCCGGCAGCAGATGATCCCACCCGGCCACCATGGGAAGCCGTGTGCTCGCTGTGAAGAACGCGCAGAAGGTCGCCAGGTAGTAGATCAGCAGAAAAAGTACAGCAAAGGGCATAACCACCCTGAATCCCCCGAACGTATGAAAACCACGGCTCAAAGCTTGCGGAATCGGAGCGACCACATCCTCAGCCGATGGATCAACAAAAGCGAGGATCGCACTGGTGGCAAGAATGTAAGTAAGCGCGACGATCGGCGCCGCCAGCCAGACCGATCGTGGCAGATGGCTTTGCGGTTTGCGGCACTCTCCTGCGAAAACCGCCACGTATTCGAATCCCGTCAGAGCTCCGAACGTCATCTTGCTGAATACGCTCAAACTGAACAGTGTCATCGGCGGCATCACCAGCCGCAGCGGGTGGTACTCGCGCAGGTCTCCATGCCAGCGATTCGCAAACGGGATCACAATCAGCACGACGATAGTGATCAAAAAAACTGCGGCTCCCAGATTGTTGATCCATTTGCCGATCCCCAGCCCGAGCCCGGCGACACACATGGTCGAAGCGATCATTGCGAATGAAGCCGCAATAATCAGGCCCTTGCTCGATGCGATCCACGCTGCACCTGGAATCACGTAGGACGCAAAGGAAACTGTCAGCAGCCCCCCCAGACCCACGTAGATGATGGCGTACAGCCAAAGATTCCAGGCCACCAGAAAGCCAGTCTGATCGCCGAACGCGATGCGCGCCCACTCGTACAGCCCACCCTCGACTGGCAACCGCCGGTTCAGGTGCATGACAACTAGCGCCTGAGGAATAAAGAATGTTGCGATGGCGACAATCCAGAACAAGACATGCGACGTTCCTGCCTTGACGGCCGTTCCCATGTAATCGGCCACAATGATGATCAGTAGTTGCGCCAGAACCAGGTCGACCAGGCCCAGTTCCTTGCGCAAATCCGAGATGTGCGCCTGAGCTTCGGTTTCGACTCGCGGCAAAATCGCACTTTCCGTCATGGACATGAGTGAAGGTATTTCCACTCAGTCTCCGCGCTCATTGTGGAGACCGGTGACGTTTTGACCTTTTCTTATTTCTTCTCCGAAGCAAGGGCAGGCCTAAGCAGCAAGTCCTGATAATCGAAGCTGAAATCTGCCAGCGGCGACACCGCCGCCATCTTCGCGCTCGCAATCGATCCGTCGGGGTTCAGCGCGAATGTCACGAACGCATCTTCAATCGTGCGCACTCGCCAGTGCGTCTTGAATGTGTCGTACTGCCAATGCTGCAGATCGCCGACCATGTTCGGTGTGTGATCGAAGCTGATCACCAAGCCTCCATTTTCCAGGCGAATGCTGATCGGCCCGTACCAGGCATCGTTATAGGTTCCCGCATATTTTTCCAACGGCAGCGACGGTTTAGAATTACCCGCCCGCGCCCCTTCCGCCTTTTTCATGGCCTCGGCAGCTTCTTTTTCTTCCCGATCTTTCACCGCCCAGAATGCCCCGATCCAGTCAGTGTTCGGCAATTGCATGTAATAGTCGAGAATGTGGTACAGAATCGCGTCAAAAGCGCCGTCCTCCTCCGCATTGGTAAGAATCACGACGCCAAGATTCTCGTCTGGCACGAGCATCACGCGAGACACGAATCCAGCCACTCCACCGGTATGTCCAACGAGCTTGCGCCCGTGATAATCGCGCAGCCCCCATCCCAGCGCGTAATCGGCGAAATTAGCTTTGAGTCCAGCCAGTCCGGGCGGAGGATCGCCCGTGGGTAGAATCGTCTGTGGCGACCACATCTCCCGCGAGCGCTGTTCGCTGAACAGCCGCCCTTCTCGATCGCTAAATTTGCCCCGATTCAACTGCACCTGGACCCACTTCGCCATATCGGCGGCACACGAGTTGATCGAGCCCGCCGGTCCCACATTGTCCAGATCTTCCAGCGGAATCACCTGTAGTCTTTCTTCTACCCGCGAGTGCGGCCACGCATAGTCATCCCCGGGCTTGAAATCTCTGCTGCTCACGGTCGAATGCTTCATTCCCAGCGGCTCGAAGATTCTTTGCTGTATGTAGTTGTCCCATGACGTTCCGGTAACAGCCGGAATGATCTGCCCCGCCGTCATGTACAGAAGATTGTCGTAAGCATAACGGCTGCGGAAACTCGTTTGTGGCTTCATGAATCGCAGCTTGTGGATGATCTCTTCTCGTGTGTAAGTCGAATGCGGCCAGAACAGCAGGTCTCCCTCCCCGAGTCCCATGCCGCTGCGGTGCGTCAGCAGATCGCGGATCGTCATCTCGTGGGAAACGTACGGATCGTACATGACGAATCCCGGAAGCCGCTCATACACTCGGTCGTCCCACGAGAGTTTTCCCTGATCGATGAGCGTAGCCAGCGCCGCCGTTGTGAATGCTTTTGTATTCGACCCGATCGCAAACATGGTGAATTCATCCACTGGTGTGGGATCGCCGAGCTTCCGGACGCCGTAACCTTTCGCGAAGACGATTTTTCCGTCTTTCACAAGCGCGACCGCCATGCCCGGCACATCAAAGGTCTTCATCGATCTAGCAACGTACGCGTTGAGATCCGCCGGTGGAGCACCAGAAGTCCCAACGCTCTGCGCCCGCAGTGATGTCCCGAAAGCCGGCCAGAAGGCCAATACCAGTGTCAACGTGACAAGTTTTCGCATAGGTTTGTGCCCAGAACCGAAACGCCGAGATTAGAACATAGGGCGGTGAATTTCCGCTAGGAACCGAGAAAGCAGAAAAAAGGCCGGGAATCGAGAGGTGCAAATTGATTCCCGGCCGATGGGACAGATCAGTTCATGCGATTCGAAACGACGGCCGTAATGTAGGTGAGCAGTTGATCTATATCTAGCTCGGACTCCAGCAATTCCTGCATCTCAGAGGCGCTGAACCCGGTTCGGGCTGCGGCTTCTTGCAGCAGATTGCTATAGTCGGCCGCTTCGGTACGGTAAAAACTCATTCCATGCTCCTCAATCTATCAGTCCAGGCAGTGAAAGTGGGGCAGGGCGAGACACGGGAAATCCCCCCCGGGAGCCCAGAGTTCTCGCCGGACTGCCCCCTTTCCTGCTTCGCGGATGCGAAGCAAGCTTGAGCGCAGTCAGCAATCAGACCTAGCGCCGTATCGAACGCAACAGGATGGGTCGGAAGTTGGGGTCCAACTCGCAGGCAGTGTATTCAACCTCGCGAGCAGGACGCCACAACTGAACGGTATGTGGAAGCTGGAACAACACGGCGACCGCGACGATCGCCGGTGCCATCGTGGCCCGTGCGTAGACCACCAATGGTGCTGTTTGCTGGTGGAACGCGGTGTCTGGTAGATCGACATCCGGCAGCACGACAATTACCAGCATGAACAGCACGACCATGCTGAGGATTAGCAGCGTCGACGCATTGATGTTCCACCGCAACATAGTTCGATCTGTTTTGCCAGAGTTTGTTGCTGAAGTCAATCCCTCTTGGGTGCCGTATCTCCTCATTAGAATGCTTCTGACCCACGCCCCGTTGTATGAGAGCCAGACTTGGGCGATTAGCCCGCCCTGAATTCAGAAACCTGGGTCAAAATCAGCGAGCGTCAGGCCTCATCAGAAAGGAAAACCCTTCCACTTTGTACAGCACCTTGCCCGGCCCAGATGGGATGGCGGGAACCTCGCCTGCTCGGACTTTATCGAATGCCGAGACCAACCGAGGCAGAACTGAGGGTGTAGCCACCGGAATGTTATGTGCTCCCAGTACCAGTCTGACCTGCCGCTCCAGTAACGATAGTCGCCGAATAGAGCCAACATAAGCGGCGAGGTCTGTTTCCGGGCGAAACAGCCAGATGGGAGCTGGGTAATATGTATCCCCGGTGAACAGGAGTCCGTTGGCGCGATCGAATAGCGTGATCGCATCGGGAGTGTGTCCTGGAGTCGCCAGCACTTCAATGGTCCGCCCCCCTAGGTCAAACTTGTCGCCGTCATGCGTGAAGGTTTTGATTTTCCAAGGCCGGGTAGCGAACGTCTTGGAATCAAATCCCGCGGGCAGCGCTCCACAGATCTCACTCGGGGTAATTTCAGCTTGAGCATCTTCCCGCGACCCCCGTGCGTTCTTGCGGCTAAAATCCGTATCCATGCCGTAAACCTCAGGGAACTGCCAGTTCCCGCCGACGTGGTCATCGTGAGTGTGTGAATTCACCACGATGACGGGCAGCACGGTGAGTTCTTCTGTGACCTTCTTGATGTCGCTGATGCCCATACCTGTATCGAACAACAGGGCACGCTTTTCGCCAAGAATCAGGTAGCTGATCACTTCCTCTGACTGGTGTGGTTCGTAAATGGCGAATACCCCGGCAGTGGGCTTATATACTTCAAACCACGGATCGCTCACTTTCACGCGTTCTAGTGATCTGTATTCAGGGCGAGGCAGGGGACGGCACCAATCGGGAATCGGACTCTGCGCGACCATTGGCAGCGTGGTCAGAAGGAATGCGAGAATGATTCTGTGCTTCTGCATCTTGAATCGTTGCGCTAGCTTAGCGTATCCAAGCAGGTAGCAGCTAGTGGGCACGACTGTTGCTGCTCAGTCCTCGAGATAACGCATGGTCTCCAAGAACTTCATTTTCTGGGAAGTGGACGTGCAGCGGGATTTCGTTCTCCCTGGCGGGAAGCTTTACGTTCCTGGAGCCGAGAAATTGCTGCCGAACATCCGTCGACTCACCGATGCCGCACGTCAAGGACAGGTTTTCCTCGTATCGCACGGAGACTTCCATACGCCTGATGATCCCGAGTTCAAGATTTTCCCCCCTCATTGTTTGAAGGGCACGCCGGGCTCCGAACTGGTGCCCGAAGCGATTACGGGGAATGTTGCGCGCGTCCCCAATGAACCGGATGCAAAGTTGCCGGACGATCTGACCAGGTTTCAGCAAATCCTGCTGGAAAAGCAGACACTAAACATCTTCGAGAGCCGCCATGCCGACGCGCTGTTGAAGAAGCTGGGAAGTCAGGCGGAGTTCGTGGTCTTCGGTGTGGTAACCGAATACTGCGTCGGTTTTGCCGTCAAAGGCCTGCTTGAGCGCGGACGTCGCGTCGCCATAGTCGCCGATGCGATTGAGACGTTGAAGAAAGTGGACGGCGAGAAGGCCCTTGCCGAATTCGCCCAGCTCGGCGCACGCCTGACGACTACCCAACACGCCCTGGCCAGCTTAACCCGCTGACGCTCTATCTATCCATCAATGATGGCCGCGATCCCGATCATCTCGGTTGTGGTCGCCATGGTTGTGCCGCCACGTCCAGTATTCCTTCTGCTCCTCCGGGCGCAACTTGCGAAAATCCCGGTCACGGTCGCGATGCGTCTCATCCGCCCATCGCTGATAATAGACAATCTCGTCCCGGTCCCACTTGTGGTAGTCAGTGTAGTAAGGATCGTACACGCGGTAATAGTGATGCTCGCAAGCCACTCCTGCGGCCATAGTCGCGAGAGCCCCCGCCAGGGCCAGGATTCTTGCGCAATTTGCTCCACCCGTCA
>Ga0335082_10000054_pt1 | contig 114449 bp, 97 predicted proteins | sample Lox_Sample_41_FD_206718 | JGI IMG/M metagenome (GOLD analysis project Ga0335082, IMG submission 206718) | Soil microbial communities from Loxahatchee National Wildlife Refuge, Florida, United States - Lox_Sample_4.1 | ecosystem: Environmental > Terrestrial > Soil > Wetlands | place: USA... | reverse complement strand
CGGGGACGGGAGATGCCGGGAGCATCACCCTCCGTGCCCTCCAGGGAGGGGTGACGATGGAAAAGCAGCTCGACGCGAAGACCGGTGCGGTGGCTGCGACGGCCAATCTCCAGGGGAAGGCGGCGGCGGGCAAGGGGGGCTCCCTGACAGTCGAAACCGACACCATGGCTGCCGACGCGGCCGGGAGCAGCTTCGCGGACCTGGCCTCCCGGATCGCCGAAGGCGGTTTTACGGGTGATATCGATCTGCGCGCCCGGACCGGAGACGTGACCGTCGACCGGCTCCAGCCGGCTGCTGTGAACACCGCCGCGCCGCCGACGGTGAAGGCGGAGAGCTTCCGGCTCACGGCGGACAGCGGCTCGATTACCGTGAACGGCACCATCGACGTTTCCGGAACGAAACAGGGAGGGACCGTCGCCCTCTTCGCCGGGAACAATCTGGTGCTGGCGAAGGATTCCGTCATCGATGCCCACGGCGGCAAGGGGGGCGAGGTTGTCCTGGGGATCGACGCGAAATCGGCGGGAGCGGTCGACTTCCAGCAGGGAGCCGTCATCAACGTGGCGGGTGCGGGAAATACGGCGGACACCGGCGGTACGGTCACTTTCCGGGCACCGCAGAAGAAGGACGGCACCAATACTTACAGTGACGTGGCCTTGAACCTGAACGGGGCGGTCACCGGTGGGTCGCAGGTCGTTGCCGTGGGAGTACGGGACTATGACCGGGCCGGAAGCGTGGCCATCGGCGACGGCGACATCAGCGGCTGGGAGGACGATGCCTCAGGTTTCATGGGGAGCGCGAAGGAAAGCAGTGTGAAGGGGACGCTGGCGCTCGACAAGGATACCCGGTTTTTGCTGGCCTCAGGCATCGAGGTCAGGAGCACCGGCGACATGACCCTCGCGGTGCCGTGGGACCTGTCGTCTTTCGCCCCGGGAGAGGTGACGCTGCGGGCAGGGGGAAATCTCACTGTCGCTGGGAGCCTGACAGATAACCGCAATCCTGCGAATCCGTCCTGGGGGATCAACCTCGCTGCCGGCGCCGACCTCACCAGCGCGGACTACTTGGCGGCCGGTAACCGCGCGGGGAACCTGACCATTGCCGACAACACGGCGGTCTACACCGCGAGCGCACCTCTCCGCTTCTCTTCGGGAGGCGCCACCACCATACGCGATCCGGACCCGTCCGCCAACCTGACGGGGGTGCCCGGAATGGGGGGGGTGCCGTTCAACCTGGGGACATACAGCGGCAAGGTCACCGGGCGTGTGGGGGGAGACCTCGTCCTTTTCGGGGGGGTGATCCAGAGTGCCACCGGGGACATCGATGTCAACGTCGGGGGGGACCTCAACCTGAAGACGCAGAGCGCCACCATGGGGAGCATCCGGACGACCGGTGCCCCTGCGGCCGACCCCGGCCAGCACTGGAACTATGCTGGCGGCGGGAACATTGCCGTGGCCGTCAAGGGGTCGGTATACGGAGGGTTGAATCCCGCAGAGTGGGACCACATAAACGATGTGAACGGCGACGGTTCGAACTATGCCTGGTCGGCGAGCTACGGGCAGGACGGTGCCTTTCCCACCGCCGGTATCGTCACCATGGCCGGCGGAGATGTGACGGTCCGGACCGGCGGCAATTTCAGCGGGCAGAGCGGCACCTTCGGAAAGGGAAATCTGTCCGTAGCCGCAGGAGGCGACCTGGGAGGGCACTTCCTCGTCCATGACGGCGACGGCTCACTGACGGCCATGGGGAACATCGGCAATTTCGGCTCCACCGACCATCTGGTGATCGACGCCTTTGACGCGCACCTGACGCTTGCGGCCCGGGGAGACATCGAGCTGGGGACCGTCCTGAATCCGACAGTCGTCAGGGAAGTGAGGCCGGGGGAGACCATACCGTGGGACCTCCAGTACGGCCGGGACGCCTCGCTCAGTCTGGCCGCCGCCACCGGCGACGTCACGATATACGGCACATCCCAGGGTAACGTGTTTACCTCGGCCGCCGAAACCGTGCTTCCCGCGTCCCTCCTGGTCTATGCCGGCAACGACATCAACCTCCAGGCGCAACAGCTGATCCTCGCGCCGTCTCCCACCGGCAACCTGCAGCTCAGGGCCGGCAACGACATCAGGAGTACCGTCACCTTCAACGGCCAGGTGAACCCCTCGTACCTCTTCATGTCGGACATGGACCCGGCACGCGTCTACGGGGTGCAGCCCGACTTCGTGGCGAGTACGCTGACCACTTCCCACAGCGCGGTCCCGGTCCACATGGACGATTCCCTTCCCGTGGTGATCGATGCGGGGGGAAACATCGCCGACCTGCAGTTGCATCTCCCCAAGAGTGCCTGGATCACCGCCGGTGGCGACATCAGGGACATCTACTACTCCGGCGAGAATCTCCATGCCGGCGATATATCGAAAATCGTCGCCGGCGGCAACATCCTGTTTAGGAGCGTGGAGAACAGCAGCAGCAACGGATTCACCGGCATCGACCAGGCGGGGCCCGGCAGCCTTCTGGTGCAGGCGGGGGATTCCATCGATCTCGGGACCACGAAGGGGATCCAGAGCAACGGAAACGTCATCGACGGCGCCTACGTCCCCGCCCTGGGGAATGACGGGGCGGCCATTATGGTGGTTGCGGGGAGCAAGAAAGATCTGGATCCGGATCAGATCGAGACCTTCTTTACCGATCTGCGCAACGCCGGAGTCGAGTACAGCACCCTCCTGAGCAAAGGCGAGAGCCAGCAGGCCCAGAAGCTGATCGCGCAGACCCGCAGCGATCTCATCGATACCTTCTTCGATGGTCCGGTCAACGACGGCACCGGCAACATCAGCATGACGACGTCGCAGATCACCACCCTGGCGGGGAAAGATGACATCTCCATCATCACCCGCGGCCGGCTGGATGTGGGTAAAACAGCCTTCGGCCAGAAGACCGCGGGGACCGGCATCACGACCGCCGCCGGTGGGGGGATCAACATCTTCAGTGGCGGCGATGTCAATGTCAACGAATCGCGGGTCATGACCTTCATGGGGGGGGACATAACCGTCTGGAGCGACCAGGGAAACATCAACGCCGGCCGGGGCTCCAAGACCGCCATCAGCGCTTCCCCTCCGAAACTGGTGGACATGGGAGACCAGAAGGTGCTGGTCTTCTCTCCGCCGGCGGTGGGGAGCGGCCTGAGAACGCTCACGTTTTCTCCGGACGGCATTTCTGCACCTCCGCAGACCGGGGATATTTACGCCTTCGCACCCAGCGGGGCGATAGATGCCGGGGAGGCAGGCATTGCCGGCAACAGGCTGGTGCTCGGGGCCACCAAGGTTTTGAACGCACAGAATATCAGCTTTACCGCCGGGTCGGTCGGAGTGCCCGCTTCTTCCGAAGCCAGCGTGAATGTCGCGGCGTTCTCCGGGATGAGCGCCCTCCCGGAAAACAGCAAGTTGATCGAGCAGAATTCATCCCTCGGCTCGGCCCAGAGCAAGTACAGCCCCACAGCCGGCGATATGGTCGATGACTTCGTCACGAAATTCCTCGACGTCAAGGTCATAAATTTCGATACGGACGATGACACGAAGTAGGTGTACGGAACGAAGCGCAATCTGATTGCAGCATACCGGAGGAAATGCATGAAAAGCGGGAGATGGGGAAGGTTCCTGGCGATGGTCGCACCGGTTCTGGCGCTGGTGCTGCTGGCCGATGCCATGAGCGCCGAGGCCTGGTGGGACAGCAAATGGCAGTACCGTCGCAGGATCTCATTCGACCTGACGGACAAGGGGGCCAATATCAAGGATAGCCTGACGGATGTGCCGGTGCTGGTACGGCTCCATTCCGGCAATTTCACCTTCGGCAACGCCAAGAAGGACGGTTCCGACCTGCGCTTCATGGGGGCCGACGACAAGTCTCCCCTCAAGTTCCATGTGGAGAAGTTCGATCCGAAGCAGGAAATCGCCCTCGTCTGGGTACGGGTATCCCAACTGGCGGGCGGCGGCAACAAGGATGCCATCTGGATGTACTACGGCAACGATTCGGCCCCTTCCGCCCAGGAGAGCGGCGGCACCTACGATACCAGCCAGGTCCTGGTCTACCACCTGGGAGAAGCGGAAGGGCCCCCCAAGGATGCCACGTCCTACGGCAACCATGCGGCGGCATTCGCCGGTACCCACGGCACGCCGGCGATCATCGGCAACGGGTACAGCTTCAAGGGGACCGGCGAGAAAATCGTGGTACAGGGCTCGCCGTCCCTCAATTTCACCAAGGGGTTTACCTTTTCCGCCTGGGTGAAAATCGACCAGCCGCTCGGTGACGCCTACGTATTTTCCTGGCAGGACGAGGGGCAGTCGATCGTGGTCGGAATCGATCAGGACCGCCCCTACCTGCGGATCGGCGCCCGCGGCAAACAGCCGGTGACGAGCGAGAAGAAGGCGGCGCTCACCATGAAGGCCTGGCATCATGTCGCCGTCAGCGCCGATTCGGACAAGCAGATGGCCACGGTTTTCCTCGACGGCAGGGAAGTCTCCTCGGTCAACCTGTTCGGGTCGTTGCCGTCGCCAGCCGGCGAGATGGCCATCGGCGCCTCGATGACGGGTCAGAACGCCTTTGCCGGGGACCTCGACGAGATCGAAATGGCCGGGGTGGCCCGGCCTGCGCCCTGGATCGCCGCTGCCTTTGCGGGACAGAGTCCCGACGGCAAACTGACGGCGTACCAGCAGGAAGAGAGCGGCAAGGGGGGAGGGGAGAACCTGACCATCAGGCTCATCAAGGTCACGGCCCGGAACATCACCTTCGACGGCTGGCTCGTGATCTCCCTCTGTACCTCCATGCTCCTCATGGCTGCAGGGGTGTTCATCAACAAATTCACCCGGCTGCAAAAGATCAGACGGGGTAACGAGGCGTTCCTGGAGAGCTTCAACAACCTCCATGACCCGCTGGAACTGGATCAGGAGAATGAGGACTTCGAAGATTCCACCCTCTTCCGGATCTACAGGGCGGGCTACAACCAGCTCATGCACTGGGCCGAAAAGCATGCAAAGGACCAGGAAGAAGTCGTCCTGACCCCGTCGGCCCTGAACATCTTCCGCGCCGCCCTCGACCGGGCCAACTCGGAGGAGACCAAGCGGATGAACGCCTGGATGATCGTGCTGACACTGGGGATTTCGGGTGGTCCGTTCTGGGGGCTCCTGGGAACGGTGTGGGGGGTCATGAACACGTTCGCCAACCTGGCGGAGGCGGGGGAGGCCAACCTCTCCGCCATCGCTCCCGGCGTCGCCTCGGCCCTTGCCTGCACCCTCTTCGGTCTCCTGGTGGCGATTCCGGCCCTGTTTGCCTACAGCTTCCTGGTGCTGCACATCAAGAACCTGAACGTGGAGACGCGGCATTTCATTGAAGAGTACGCCCTGCGGGTCGAAGGGTTCCACGGGGAGGGGGCATGAAGGCGCCATCCGATGACCATGACGAGGTAGTGGAGATCAACGTCGTCCCCATGCTCGACCTGGCATGGAACCTCCTCGTGGTGTTCATGATCGTCGTTACCGCGTCGGTCCAGGGGATCAGCGTCAACCTTCCCAAGGCGAGCGCCGCAGCCAGCAAGATTAAGCCCACCACCAAGGCGATCACGATCACCGCGGAAGGGACCATCTACCTCGACAGCTTTCCCGTCACCCTCAGCGAGCTGGAGACGCGGCTTCGGCAGTACAAGGCTGCCGACCCCAATCTCCCGGTGCTGGTGAGGGGAGACGAGAAGATTTCCTACAAGAGCGTCATTGATGTGCTCGATCTGCTGCAGAAGCTGGAGATCACCCAGCTGGGCCTGGTGACCCAGAAACTGGTCAAGTGACGCAGGGGTGTGGGACGCGAGACGAACGACGCAAGACGTAAGACGTAAGATGGAAGACGATTTCGCGTCTCACGTCTCGCGTCTACCTTTGAAAGATAATGACTGAACATACGACGAAACATACCAGGATGCCGTACCAGAACTGGCTCGTACCGGGGATCATCGGCCTGGTCTTCCTGGCGGCGGTCGGTTTCATCGTCAGGGTGATGCTCTCCCCTGACGGGCCGCGGAAGAAGGAGCCGGTGGCGGTGACCTTGCTGAAGCCGCCTCCACCGCCTCCGGAGGTCAAGGAGAAGCCGCCGGAGCCTCAGGTACAGAAAGATACTCCCAAGGAGATCGTCACCCCCGCCGAGGCGCAGCAGCCGGACGATTCGCCGGACCAGTCCCAGGACAACGCCCCGCAGGGAGAGGACCTCGGGGTGGAGGGGGAAGGTGGCGCCGGCGACAACGCCTTCGGCCTGCGCGCGAAAAAAGGGGGGAGGGACGTCACCCTCGGCGGGGGAGGTGGCGGTGCCGGTCGGTTCTCCCTCATGGCGAAGTACGGCTGGTACAACCAGAAGATCTCGGATGAGATCAGACGCCAGGTACGGAAGCGCCTGGAGAGCGACGGCGGCATGCCCAAGGGGAAATACCAGCTTCTGGTCAAGGTCACCCTGGATGCCGGCGGTACGATCGTGGAGTACACGATCACTACGCATTCCGGCAATCAGAGAGTCGACAAGGCGGTGCAGGAATCGCTCGTCGGCATGAGAATGAGCGAACCGCCGCCCGAGGGAATGCCGCGCCGCATGACCATCAAGGTTTCCTCTCAGGGATAGGTTGAAAGCTCCACGGCAGGACAATGGTGCAGAACTCGCTACACCCACTTCATCGGAGGTAAAGGATGCGGCATCGTTTCGCATGGATGGTTGTAACTGTAATGATGGTCTGGGGTTTCTCTCTGGTTCCCGTTCGCGCCGAGGACACGCCGGCAGATAACGGCAGAACCGCAATTGTCGAAGCGATCATCGTCCTGTTCAAGGAAAAGGGAACATTCACCGGGGAAGAGGCCGATGCCCTCAGGGAGAAAATGAAGACCCTCAACGGGGAGGGGCGGGACCTGGAGGCTATCGCCTTTCTGCTGCACAAGAAGGGGGCCTTGAGCGACGAGGAAACCTCCGAAACGATCCATAAGATCACCAGCAATTACCTCCCCGGGGGGGACATCGACGTGACGCTCGACTATTTCCAGGTGGTCGGGGTCATATCCAACGAGGAAGCCGAGATGGTGCGGAAGAAGCTCCATGACTCCCCGCTGGGAAAGGAAAAGGCCTATTACGAGGGTGTTGCCGCCTACGTCATACGGGAGATGCGCAAGGAGTTGCAGGCACAAAAAAAGGAAGTCCAGGAAGAAGCGGTCAAGGAGGCGAAGGTCGAGGCGAAGAAAATCCTGCCGGAATGGACGAACCGGTTCAAGTTCTTCGGGGACATCCGCCTCCGCTACCAGGGGGATTATCTTGACGGGAACAACGCAGACCTCCTCAACCCCAGCAATCCGACCCAGCTGCTCAACACCAAGACCGACCGTCAGAGGCTGCGGCTGCGGGCCCGCCTTGGAGTATCGGCAACGGTCAACGACGAGGTCGACGCCGTGCTGAGGATCACCACCGGCGACACGGCTACTCCGACATCGACAACTACGACCCTCGATGACTACTTCAACCGGAAGGCGATCACCCTCGACCTGGCGTACCTCAAGTGGTCTCCCACGCCCCAGTTTTACATCATGGGGGGGAGAGTACCGAATCCGTGGCTCTGTACGGACCTCGTCTGGGCACCCGACCTGAATTTCGACGGTTTCGCCTTCAACTACAACGCCAAAATGACGCCGACCCTTGCCGGCTTCGTGACGGGCGGGGCCTTCCCCGTCCAGGAAGTCGAATTCTCCTCCCGCGACAAATGGCTGTTTGCCGGCCAGGTGGGCGTGCACTACAAGCCGACCTCGAAGATCAATGCGAAGCTTGGAGTCGCCTTCTACGATTTCACGAACATGACGGGCAAGGCCAACTCTCCCGATTTTCCCAACGTGAACGACTTTACCTCGCCCCTGTTCCAGCAGAAGGGGAATACCCTCATGGACATCGACCCGACCGCGACGGTGAAGACGGCCCTTGCCTCGGATTTCCAGGAACTGAATGTCACGGGATTTCTCGATCTCGGCTACTGGCATCCGGTGCATGCCGTGTTCATCGGCGACTACGTCAGAAATCTCGGCTTCAACCTGAACCAGGTGAGGGCCAGGACCGGGAACCCGTTCGTCACAGAGGACATCAACGGCTACCAGGTCGGGGTGGCCCTCGGCCATCCGGAAGTCCGGGAATTTGCCCAGTGGAAAGGATATTTCTTCTATAAGTACATCGGTGCCGACGCGGTTGTCGATGCCTTCACGGATCCCGATTTCCATCTGGGTGGGACGAACGCCAAGGGGTGGATCATCGGCGGGGAATTCGGCCTCATGAAGAATTTCTGGCTCTCTTCGCGCTGGATCACCTCCAACGAGATTTCCGGTCCGCCGCTCAGCATCGACACGTTGCAGGTCAACATACACGGGCTGTTTTGACCGGGGGTATTGTGAAGATTTTCTTCAGACCCAGCAGCGTCGCCTGTCTCCTTCTCCTTGCCGCGAATGCGTTTGCCGTGGGTAATGCCGGGGCTGACGGCGTCGTGGCTCTCGTGAACGGCACGGCCATCAGGGGGGCTGACCTCTCCCGGGAAATGAAGAGGATCGGCCGCGGCCGCGCCGCCCGGAGCGGGGAAAGCGGAGTGCTCCCGCAGGAGGCGATCAGGAGCGAAGCCATGGAAAACCTCATCCGCCGGGAACTCCTCTACCAGGAGAGCCGGAAGAAGGGAATTACGGTCACCCCTGCAACCGTCGACCGGGAGATGGAGAAACTGAGGAAGAAGGTGGCCGGCGCCGGTGAGTTGGACGAGGTCCTTCACGGCATGGAGCTGGACGAAGTGGTCGTCAGGAATGACGTGGCGCGGGGCATTGCCATCCGGGAGCTGATCGACCGGGAAATCGCCTCCGGGGTCGAGGTGTCGGAGCGGGAAGCCGTCGCCTACTATGACCGTCACCCCGACGAGTTCGGGAAGCCGAAACAGGTGAGGGTACGTCATATCCTGGTCCGGACCGACGGCCTCCGCCCCGAAGAAAAAGCGGCGAAACTCCGGGAAATGGAAGGTGTCCGCACGAGGCTCCTCGCCGGCGAGGAGTTCGCGGAACTCGCCCGCCGGTACTCCGACTGCCCGAGCCGCACTGCGGGGGGCGACCTCGGCTACTACGGACCGGGGCAGCTGACGACACCGATGGATACGGCCGTGTTCAGCCAGACGCCGGGGGCTGTCGGCGATGTTATCGAGGACCGCTTCGGCTTCCACCTCGTCAGGGTGACCGACATTCGCCCTGCCAGCACGTATTCCTTCGGAGAGGTACGGGAGAAGGCCATACAGCGCGTGAGGCAGGAGAAGACGGGCAAGGAGCTGGGAAGGCATCTCCGGGAGCTGAAAGCGCGGTCGGTCGTGGTTGTCTACTGATCCGGCGGCAGGGCGTCTGCTGCCGGCCGTAGTCGAGGAAGTGCATGGGATGAGGATCAACCGTCGCTGGCGTCGCATCAGGAGCAGGCTGGCAACGTTCGGGGTGCGTATGGGCGCGAAACCCCTCCGGGTGCTGATTGATGGCGCCGTCCTGAAAAAGAACCTGGCGAGGGTGTACAATACCCTGTACCAGTCCAGGCGCCGAGCCCTTCTGGCCAACATCCTCAGCGGCATCCTGATCGCCATTCCGGTCTATTACCTCGGCCGGTCGACCGTGATCGACGGTCTCATCATCCGGACCATCGGTCTCCTCCTGCGTGTCGAGGCGTTCATCGACGTGCGGAGGCTGATCCCCATCTCGCCGGCGTCCCTCTTGATCGGCCATGGGCTGGCCATTCTCTATGCGGCGGTGGTCTGCTCCTATTTCAGCTCGTTGACCGTCATCACTCTCCTGAATGGCGGGCTGGTTCTCGCCATGCACGCCGTGAACGCCGGGCGGGTTCCCGGGCTCCACCTCCCACTGAGCGCTGCGGTCATCGTTTTCTGCATCACGGCCGGCGCATACCTCGACTACTACTTCGAGCGGAAATTCCACCGCCGCCACTCCCGGAACATCGCCGACAAGCAGCAGGCCGAGCATGCGATCCTGCGGCACATAAGCCACAGCGTCAACCCCACCGTGCAGATGGCACTTTCCCCCCTGCGGAGCGTCATCTCCTTTCTGACGGAACGGGGAGAACTGGGGGAGGTGCTGGCGAGACGCAGGGACGGGAGCGAGGAAACCGTGGGAGCTGCGCTGGAAACGGCGGTGGTCAGTCTCAACCAGATACGGGAGATCATCGAGACGACGGAGGACATTTTCGGGAACCGGATAACGCCCCGGGATTTCACCGACGTTCACCTGCCGGAAGTCTTCGATCACGAGATCATTCCCCTCTTTCCGGCGGCGAAATTCAGCATCAGGGTGGAGGCCGACCATGTCGGGAAGGTGAGGCTCCATCGCCCCTCCTTCGTCCAGGCCATGAAGAATATCGTCAGGAACGCAGAGGTGCACGGTTTCCCGGAGGGATACCACGGCAGCGCCCCCCCCTGCGTGCGGTTTGTCGTGAGGGATACGATCAGGGAGATCATCATCGATTGCGAAAACAACGGCGTCCCCTTTCCCCGGGGTATGAAGACGAAGGACTTCCTGGCCTTCGGCATGAAGGGAAAGCAGAGTCCCGGCAAGGGACTGGGTGGCGCATGGGTGCAGAAATTCGTCGAGGTGCACGGTGGACGGTTCCGCAAGATCAGCAACAACCCGGTCCACTTCCGGATAACCCTGCCGAAACGGAGAGCATGAATGGCCGAATACGACAACGGGCAACTGGTCATGCTGGTCATCGACGACGACGAGCGGTATGTGGACGCCCTGTTCAGGGACGGGCAGAGACACGGCATCCTGCTGCGGCATGCCGGGAACCTCGACGAGGGAATACGGCTATTCGAGGGGCCGGAAGGAGAGCATCTCTCCGGCATCATCCTCGATGTGGAATGTTACCGGCGCGGCGACCAGGAGACCCCCGACAGCAGCTTCATCATTGCCGCCACGAAGTACTTCAACGAAAAGGCCGCCGCCCTGCCGCTGGTGGCGATTACCGGGGTGCAGCCGCTGTTCGAACGCTTCCAGAAGGATTTTGCGGGGATATGGAGAGTCTACCGCAAGGGAAGGGACGAAGGGGAAATGCTCGCCTGGCTCCGGGACAAGGGGCGGGAACTGGCCTGGGTGAAGATCGAAGCCCGGTATCCCGATATCTTTGCCATCGTGGCCGAGCATCTGGGAAGCGATGCCCGCCATGAACTCCTCGACTGCCTTACCCACCTGGAAGAGACGGCACTTCCCCGGATCAGGGGGAATCTCGCCAACATCCGGTCCCTGCAGGAGAAGATCTACCTGGCCCTCCACCGCCTCGATCCGGCGATGGTGCCGCGGCAGTTCATCTCGGTGCGCGGCGACGAGGAGGGAAAGATTTCGATCAACGTGGGGCTGATCCTCGATCACCTAAAGGGGGGATATGACGCGAAGCTCCAGATGAACACCGGCAAGGTCTACCTCCATTACCGCTCCATCATCTACCGTTTTTCGGAGATGGTCTACAAGGTGGCCTCCGACGGCATCCATGCCATCGACGAGGGAGGAGCGGTGAAACCTACCCGCTACACGGTGCAGGCGGTGACCTTTGCCCTGATGGACCTCCTGCTCTGGCTCAGGCGCATTGCCGACACGAAAGGGTGACCATTTCCTTCCGCAGGCCGAACGGGCAGGTATCAACATTCGGAAAGGCGGTGATCCCATGTATTGTTCGATATTTCGCCAGTATGGCCATCACGGCAGGTCCCTCCAGTGTAAAAGCTGCCGGGAGGGGAAAGAGGCATCCGCCGAAAAGGGAATGCCGCAGGGACGGCCGGGGGGCGCACGGAAATGACCATCTCGCAGCCGGGGGGTGCGGGCGTGCCGTGCCGTATAGGTGAAAGGGGGCGGCGAGCGGTACCGCCCGTCAGGCGCATACTGGCTGTTGCGGTCTGCCTGCTGGCGATGCAGGCCGCTTTCGGCGAAACGTCGTGGGGGACCTCCATCGTGGGGGTGCGGACACCCGACGCCGTGGTGATCGCCGCGGACAGCCTCCTGACAATCCGGGGGGGCGAAAAGCCCGTGACCGAGAAGGCGTGCAAGATATTCCGGGCGGGGAGCGCCTTTTTCGCGCTCACCGGATTCTACAGGGATCCCGTGCGTGATTTCGACATCAGCCGGCTGCTTCCCGGGCTGATTGATCCTCGCTTGCCGCTGGTGGCGGCGGCCGGGGCGGCATCCGGCGGAATTTCCCAGGCGCTGCACCATGAACTGGTGCGCCTGAGGGGAGAGGCGCCGGGGGCGTTCGGCCGGTATTTTCACGATACGGGAAAGAACATCGTCAGGATTCTGTTTGTCGGCTATGAGAACGATCAGCCGGTATCGCTGCTCCAGACGTACCGATATGCGGTGACCCCCTCGGGGGACATCGCGGTATCGTCAGAATCAGTTGCCTGCCCCGGGGGATGCGACGCCACGACCGCCACTTTCTTCTTCCTGACGGACCGCAAACCCATCGATGCTTATCTGGCAACGGGGGATGTCGGGTCGATGTCGCCCGAGGAAGCGGCGAGGTTCTTCGTCGACCTGGTTGTCAGGGCACGGACCCCGGATACCGGCCCCCCGATAGACGTGGTGCGTATCGACATGAACGGGCCCGTCTGGATCACGCGAAAGGCAGAATGTCCCGACCTGGGTGTTCCGGGGGAAAGGGTGCGGACACAAAGGCAGCCAGCGGGCAGTAGCGCCGTAGAAACGGGTACACCCCGGCGCACAGTGGCGCACCCGCCCGATTCCGGGCGGCAAGTGCTCTAACGACATCACAGGAGGATGTAATGATACGGTATAAGAGAGGAATTCGGGCGACGGTCGCAGCAGCGCTGGCGGCACTCGCCCTCGTGGCCTGCAGCGGCGGAGGAGGCACGCAATCATTCAATGCGGTTGCCGGTATCACCACCGCGTCGATTTCCGGGGCGGTTTCCGGCTCAACCTTCGTTGCGGCCGATGCCGCTACCAATGCCGAAGTCGGGCGTGTGACCGCCGACGTGCCCCTCGTGCAGGGGTACAAAACCTTTTCGCTCAATCTTGCCCCCGGCAGGACCTACAAGTTCTACCTGGTGGAAAATGACGGGAGTTCCGGCGAGAGGGTCTTTCCCCTCTACCAGGGGAGCGTCAACAAATTCCTGATTTCGGCCATCACCACCATCGACCTGGGCTTCATAGCCACGGATACCGGTGTCGCCATCCCCGCCAATGACATGACGCAGGTACAGGGGGTTGCTGCCGCGGGAGCAGACACGACCATGCCGCCTTCGCTGGCCGGCGCCGCCTTTACCGGCGCAGACCTCGCCGGGAAGTGGAATGTCCTGCAGATAAGTGGCGGAAGCGCATCGCGGTGGATGCGGAGCTCAATCAGCATCGACGGCGCGGGCAAGGCCGCTGCCGCGCCATACGTGTCCAGCAGCGGCAGCGGCACGACCACCGCGACGTCATATTCGCTTTCCACGGCGGGGACGGTTACCCTGCAGGGGGGAGTGGTCAACGACTTCCGCGGGTTCATGTCCAGGGACAAGGGGAAAATTATCGGCACGTATTCCCCCAATCCCGGCGAATATGCCCTGATACTCATGGTGAAGAGCGGCGCGACATACACCGCCGCCGACCTGCAGGGGACTTGGAAATACAACCGGCTCCTTGCGGGCTCCGGTCAGGCGTGGGAGCGGGGAGACGCGACTGTCGCCGCCGACGGCACGATCACCGTGACTGGGGTGTCAAAGAGCACTGGCAGCGGCAGCACTATCACCGGAGCGTTGTCCATGGACGCGGCGGGGGTTGTCACCGATCCCGCTTCGACAAGCTTTTACGGGGTCATGTCCGGTGACAAGGACCTCATCGTCGCCCTGGCGACCAGCGACGACGGCATGCCGGGCATCGCCGTGTATACCAGGACCGGCGACAAGGCCCACGGTGCAACCGATATGCAGGGGAGCTGGCAGATGAGCTGGCTGTCGGTAGGGGATGGCACGTCCACCGCATCGTACTACGGCCGGGCAGTTCTTGTTGCCGACTCGACGGGATATACCATGAAACAGATCGATCTGGGGGGGGTGACGGCAAGCGACCGGGCGATAACCGTCAGCGTGGATGATTCCGGAGCCGTTCTCTTTGCCGGTACCGCCTTTTCCGGGACATTTTCCCTCGACGGCACCATGATCGTCGGCGTCCTCTCCGAAAGCAACGGGGACTCGAGCCTCTATACGCTGATGAAGTAAGGTGAGGGAAAAATAATGTCACATCCCCTCATATTGTGCGTCCGGGAAATTGACATTGCGTTCTGTGATACTATGCTACCTAGTAGCAGGTAACGCGGTTGATACCCAGTGAGGCGTCTATGCAGATTCTCGACAAGGAAACAGTACTAAAATTGAAGACCATGCCGCCCGAACGGCAGAAGCAGATTCTCGACGGGCTGGCCAAGATCTTCGCTGCCAGACCCCACAGTTTCCTCGGGGAACCTCAATGCATGTTCCGGGAGAATGCTCCGAATGATGTTCATCGCCAGAGACAAGGATAGGCATCTCTACCTTTTCAATGATGTGCCCAGAAGGGGCACCGAATGCTGGTGGTCCGAGAAGGGAGTCGACGGTACCTACCTTCGTCTCGAGGACTCCCTCTATCCCGAGGTCACCTGGGATTCGGAGCCGTTGTCGGTGATGTTGACGGTGGAGGTTCCCGGGAACAGGCTGCCGTAAGGGATGAGCGCCAGTAGTGCCAGTCGGGAAGCGCACCTCCTGCACGTCCTTATCGACGTGCTCTCAGGCTTTTCGATGTGTGAAGACTCCCCCGTGCAACATTACTCCGGTTGAGAAGCAGAAATACAAGGCTGCCGGGAGGGACCCCCGTTGCACCGTTATGTGCTCGCCTGGGTTCCGATGCCGGTCATTGCCGTCGCCAATGGCGCACTTGCTGTCGGCTGAGGACGAGGAGAGGCTGGACCGTTACGAGGGGGTGCGGCAGGGCGCCTGCCGGAAGGAAATGTTGCCGGTCGAGATGGACGGCCGGAGTCTCACCTGTCTCGTCTATGTCGATCCGGTCGAGGAGGAGGGGAGGCCCCGGGAGGAATATGTGGAGAGGCTCAGAAGGGGTTTCGCCGACGCCCGGCTCCCTGTCGCGTACGTCGAGGTGTGTCTGGGACCGGGCGGGGGCTCCGGGTGTCAAGAACGGGAAGAGGTTTTGTGAGATGGAAGCCTGTTGCCGTACGCCACTCGCAATCGGGGAGGCCCACCAATGAGCCGTATTCTCCGCAGGGCCGTATCGTCGGGTATGGGCGCGTTTTTCCTTCTGCTTTTCGTGTCGGCAGGATGGGGCGCCGAGGCAAAAGACCCGCTGGAGAAAATAGAACACCTGGTGGTGATTTACCAGAAGAACTGGAGCTTTGACGGGCTGTACGGCAGATTCCCGGGAGCCAACGGTATCGAGACCGGGCAGGCGATACCGTGAAGCAGGTGGACAAGGCGGGCAAGGCGCTGCAGACACTTCCCCGGCCCCTCGCCACCTTTGGGAACGCAACGGTACCCGATCTCCGATTCCCGGCCGACCTGCCGGTAAAGCCCTATGATCTGGCGCATTACGTCGGGCCGAACGAGTTTACCGGCAATCTGGTGCACCGGTTCTACCAGAACCAGTACCAGATCAACGGTGGCAGGAACGACAGGTATGTTGCCTGGAGCGATAACGGCGGGCTGGTGATGAGCTATTTCGACGGGACCGATCTCCCCGTCGGCCGGCTGGCCCGGCAGTACGTCATGGCGGACAACTTTTTCCAGGCGGCCTTCGGTGGTTCGTTTCTCAACCACTTCTGGCTCGTCTGTGCGTGTACCCCTGTCTGGCCCGATGCGCCGATCGACAAGGTGGCGACGTTCGATGTAGGGGTGTGCTGGTGAAGGACGGCGCCGTCACCCCGGACAGGTATGTGGTCAATACCGCCTATTCGATCTTCCAGCCGCATCCGGCCAATGAGGGACAGCCCGAGAGGCTGGTTCCGCCCCAGACGATGCCGACGATCGGCGATCGCCTCAGCGCCCGGGGGATTACCTGGGCGTGGTATTCTGGCGGCTGGGACGACGCCCTTGGCGGGAAGCCGGACAAGACCTTCCAGTACCACCATCAGCCGTTCGCTTACTTTGCCGCCTACGCCGACGGCACCCCGGCCAGGAGGGAGCACCTGGAGGACGAGAAGATGTTCCTCACCGACCTGAAGAGCGGCAGGCTGCCGGCCGTTTCCTTCGTAAAGCCGGTGGGTGCCGATAACGAGCATCCCGGCTACGCCACCCTGCTGAAGGGGCAACAGCATGTGGCCGAACTGGTGAAAGAGATCCAGGAAAGCCCCTACTACTGGCTCCGGACGACCATTATCATAACCTACGACGAGAACGGGGGCCGGTGGGACCACGTGGCGCCGCCGAAAGCCGACCGCTGGGGCCCCGGCACCCGCATCCCTGCCATCATCGTCTCACCCTTTGCCCGGCGGGGCTACGTCGATCACACCCAGTACGACACGACCTCGATCCTGAAGTTCATCGAGCGCAGATGGAAGCTGGTGCCGCTCTGCACCCGCGATGCCGCGGCCAATGACCTGAGCAATGCCTTCGATTTCGACGTGGGGCACCCGTAGCAGAGGTTGCCCTATCTTCCCTGCCAATCGTGGTTTCCCCGCGGAAGAGCCGAGTCACGCCACGCGTGTATCGCACGCAGGGCTGGCACCGGAGATGCCGCGAAAGAAGCGGCCGCTGCAGAGGATCCCGTCGAATCCCAGGAGATCGAATGCAATCCTGCCGGAGATCTCCTCGCCGTGAACGGTCCATGCCTCCTCGGCTTCATCGGTGACCACGATCCCCCGCGCCTCATCCCATTCGCCACTGTGGCAAAAATCAGACGATTTGATCGCGGCCCGCGACTTGTTGTGCCAGATGGTAATGGTGCCGTGGCACCTTTTCGGTCTGTTGTAGAAGAGGAGCAGCGAAACGACGTCTCCCGTACCGATCTCGGCCTGCTGTTCCGGCGGGACCATACCCCGGATCGCGGGGAGACTGTCGCCGGTAATGACAAGGCAACGGACGATTTCGATCACCTGGCAGTTGCGTTCCATCTCCGAGAATCTTTTTCGTGCATCGCTGTCAGTCATGGGCAGCTTCCGATCCTTGAGTGTACATTCGCTCCGGGTATTACTGCAGCTCTACCAGGGAATGATCGCCGATGTTCATTTTCCGGAATGACCCGGCGAGCTGGACCGCTTCACCGAGGATGGAATCCGTCAGCGTCATGTTCCTGATGTCGCACCCGCAGTTGATGATGGAATCCCTGATGATGCTCCGTTCGATGACGCTGCCGGCGGCAATGGACACATTCGGGCCGACGATGCAGTTGCGCACGACTGCCCCTTTCTCGATATGTACCGGCTCGATCAGGACGGAATCCACCGCTTCGCCATGGTTGTGATGCCTCCCGACGAGCAGGTACTTGTTGGTTTCCAGGAGTGTTTCCGGCTTGCCGCAGTCGAGCCACTCGGACACGTGGGGGGCGCGCAGCTTCATGCCGTGGGCGAGCATCCTCGTGAATACCGCCGGGAGGAAGTATTCCCCCTTCACCGTTTCTCCTGACCGGATGGATTCCTGCAGGTAGTGCATGAACCGCGGGCCGTCCTTCAGGTAGTAGAGACCCACCTGGGCAAGGCGCGAGACCGGCGTGTCCGGCTTCTCCACCATGCCGATGATACAGCCGTTATCGACGATATTCACGCCGAACCGCTGATAGTCCTCGACTTCCTTCGAATAGACTAGCCCGTCGCAGTCGCAGCAAAGCTCCGGCACACGCCGCAGGTCGGCGACGAAGATGGTATCGTTGAACACGATCAGCAGGTCGTCGCCGGCCTCGATGTGGGAAGCGGCCAGGGATACTGCGTGGGCAGGGCCCTTGCGTTCGTGCTGCACCACGTAGCGGCAGGCGACCCCGGGGAAGATCCGCTCGACGAAATCCCTGATCTGGCCGCCGTTCTCGTCGATGATGAAAATGAGCTCATCAGGATGGAGGGGGAGAATCCTCTGGACGATATGCTCGATAACCGCCTTGCCCGCAACGTGCACGAGGGACTTGGCCTTGGTGTGGGTGTGGGGTCGCAGCCTCGTGCCTTTGCCGGCAACAGGAAGGATGACTTTCATCGGGAAACCTCATGACGCCCGGTTGCTGGCCGGGTCCTATTTGGTCTTCCGGGACAGGAGCATGACATAGGCGAAAAAGGCGATGCAGACGATGCCGGCGAGTGCCGCGGCACTCTCGAAGATGAATTTCAGGTTGGTGGTTTCCATGGATTGGTCCTTTTTGTCAGTTATGCATGCACGTTCCGCCGGGATAGTGGTCAGCTTGTTGCAGCGGGAGTTCGCATCTTGCCTCGGCCGCAGTTGTAGCTGCGGCTGTTGGGGTGGGTGCAGTGGCAACCGTCGGCGAGTTCCAGCGCATAGGGACAGCTGTGGGGAGACTCCGCCCGGCAGTCGTACAGATAGCCGAAGAATACTCGTCTCTTTCCGGTGACGTGGTCGATGACAACGTACGATGAAGACATGGGATCCTCCTCGCAGGGATACTATCAGGTGTTCACTGCTTCTTCTGAGTCCGTCTCGTAAAGGGTGTAGAATCTCCCACCCGAAAGGATGCCGCGGATGCCGTGGGTGTTCCAGGCGATGCGCCCCATGACGGTTTCTCCGTCATGGTCCGATTCTTCCCCGAACTCCTCCGTCAGCACCAGCTCGTGCTCTGCGTTCCACTCCCCCCAGGTGGCGCCGTCGCCCATGTCGATACAGGCCATGCCCTTGCCGGGCCATACGGTCAACAACCCCTTGCCCCCCTCGACCCGATTGTCGACGATAGAGAGGACCAGTTCGTCCCCTTCTTCCACCTGGTCCATCTGATCGGGGATGATGTCTCTCACCTCGACCATGTCGGCCAGCGTTATGTTCTCGTACTCATAGAGCTTTATCAGGCTTTCGGGTCTCTCCGAATAGTCCACCAGCGTGCAACTTCCCATGGGTGGCTCCTTTCTCCATAGGTACTCTTTGAAACGTACCGACAGTATTCCATAGAAAAATGTACTTCATGCAACGGCGAGGTAAAAAAATAGTTGTCGCGCGGATTATTGGGGGATACCCCCGCTTTTCCGTTGACGTCAGTGTTCAGTATCACCTCTCAACGGGGTACATGATGAAGGGTATGAATATCATGATGCAAAGGTACAATCCGTGGGACTCTGCCGGTGATGCGGCACCATAGCTGATTCACGCCACGATGGCAGTGCCGGCTCATTTTGGCTCTTCGACTGGTTATATCTCCTCGCCATCCAGATATCCCTTGAATCCCCTGATCCCCTCATAAAAACTCGTGACGGCATCGTTGCCGGGAAGTCTGCCGACCGTCCTTTTTCCGTAAAGGGGGGCGACATCAAGGACACTACCCGTTCCGTCCACTAATGTGATTTCCCTGTCAAGGTAAACGCCTTTCCCTGGGAGGGTGGCGAAAAGTCGGTGATGGCCGGCTTTGATTCGCAACGTTGTCCTGAAGACGTGTCTGATACCATCACCTGCCTCCGGAGGATAGTATCCCCTCGACGCGGTCTCTTCTTCCACCGAATCCCCCGCGATCCGGGTTACCTGACCGTCGATATTGAGCAGAAGCGCGTATTCCGTGGTGCCGCAGAATGCTTTTGCCCACAGGCAGTCTCCCGGCCTCCGGGTCTTGAACGTGGATACGACGGTCAAGATGGTATATCCCGCTGGTACGGGTTCCCGATATGCTACTTCCTGGAAGACATCATGGCGTACCTCCGTGCCCATGGCGACAATTTTGTCTGTCGCGCAACCAGCCGTGACCACGGCAAACAGACAGATCCCTGTGATTATCTTTTTCATGGGTTGACCTCGCAGAAGTTGAAGGGCTTTTCCTTTTTACGTCTTTGTTCTTTTCTTAGCCGACAACGACAAATTTCCCGGCGCCGAAAGTGATGCCGTACAGATTGCTCGGCGCGCCGGTGGTCCGGCTTGCCCAGTTGATGCCATCGGGAGAGGTCAGGATGAATCCCGTGCTGCTCACCGCTATCGTATTGCCCACTACAAGAAACTCCCCGTTGGCAAAGGTCACTCCAACCAGGTTGGCGACCGGCCCGGAATTCCGGCTGGTCCAGGTTTTGCCGTCGGGTGAAGTCAGGATTGATCCCGCTCCGACGGCAACGAACTGGCCGTTACCGAAGGCAACTCCGTACAGGTTGTTTGGCGTCTCCTGGTTCGTCCAGGAAACGGCGTCGGTAGAAGTCAAAATGGTGCCCGTATTGGCGTTGACAGAGCCCACAACGACAAAGTGGCCATTGCCGAACGCGATCCCGTAAAAGAACTTCGTCGGCCCGTAGGTCTGAGTGGTCCATGTTACCCCGTCGGGAGAGGTCAGAATGGCACTGAGACCAACCGCAACAAATTGACCGTTGCCGAAGATGACACCGGTCAGTTGGGCCGGCGCGGCGGAAGGTCTGGATGCCCAAGTGATGCCGTCGGGAGAGGTGAGGATGGTGCCCGCGTCACCCACGGCGATGAACTGGCCGTTGCCGAAGGTAACGCCGTACAGGTTGGAACTCGTGCCGGAGGTCCGGGCTGTCCAGACAGCGCCGTCAGGAGACGTGAGGATCGTGCCTGCGTCACCGACCGCAACAAACAGGTTGCTGCCGGCAGGAGTGCCGGCGGCAACCCCGTTCAGTTCGTTTGTCGTCCCCGGTGTCTGGGTAGTCCAGGATAGGGCGTCAGATGATGTAAAGACGGCGCCGGCGCTGTTGGAAACTATCCGTGGTGCTGAACCTCCGCCGCCGCACCCTGCAAGAAAGAGCATACATGCCAATACAATGATCGTTCGCATGAAAAGCAAGCCTCCGGTCTGCTGCTAGAATTTCATCTCCAGTGTCAGCCTCGCCTCGGTGGGCTCCTGAGGGTGCGTATGAATATCGTTTACCCCCGCCGGAGGTTCACCGGGAATCCTGGATGTGTAATAGTAGTCGATGTCACTTACCCTGGCGTTGAAGATATTGAAGACATCCAGCAACAAGCGCCAGTTTTCACAAGGCTTGTCATGGAACTTGTATCCGAGCCGGGCATTGACGACAGTGCTTGACTTTGATCGAACGCTGTTGTCGTCGATGAGCGGACGCGGGCCGAAGTACTGCAGTCTCAGGCTCCCCAGGAAGCCGTGTATGTTGTCGATGGTAGCACCGGCGGAGATTACCCCCTCCGGAGACCCCGGGATATAGGAGCCTGCAGGGTCGTCGTTGAAGCGCGCGTGGGAGTAGGCAAAGTCGGCATCCAGTGTGAACCAGGGGGTGGGGGTGTAGTAGTTGGCCCATTCAACTCCATAGCGCCGGCTGGGAAAGCTGGCCGAAGTCGCGCCGTGGTCTCCCTCGAATACGAGTTCCGAACCCAGGCTCAGATACCAGAAAGTCAGTTCGTTTTGCATGTGGGGTATGATGGCGGTGCGGGCACCGACCTCAGCGCCCTTCGCCCGCACCAGCGGCGTGACCTGATTGGCATGCTCATTGGTGAGGGGGTCCACCGTAATGGTCGCACCGCGCCCGTCGTTGCTGTGAAAACCGTAGCCGCCGTTGATGAAGAACTCCGTCTTTGCCCAAGGACCGAAGATCATGCTCAGCTTAGGGCTGGCGATGAAGTCATTGGCATCGCCGGAATTCAGCGGATTGTCGCTGACAACGTGCCATTGATAGAAGTCGCCCCGGATGCCTGCGACGGTCCTGAATTTTTCCGCCCATTTGAAACCGTTCTGGAAATAAAACCCCATGCTGGTCTGTGCCACGTGGTCCAGGCGGGTGGTGGAGAGGATGTCGGTTCCCTCGGTGTGAAAGAGGCCCACCGGTGTGATATTGTCATTGCGGAACTGCACTCCGACGGTGTTGTCCATATCGTGACCGGCCAGCTTGGTGAGCCAGGTCCGGCTCGCATTGACGCCCGAGATGAACCGCCGGTCTTTCTGGAGAAACTGATCGCCATTGATGTGATCATCGATGAAATAGGTAAAATCGTTGTATAGGTCCATGCCGTAGTCGATGAAATAGACATTCGCCTTGGTAATGGAATTTCCGTCCGTATGCTGCCAGTCGCCGGACAGGCTGTAGCGCCACGATCTGCCGCTGTCGGCGGGATCAAGTGTGCCGAAACGCGAGACCAGACCCTCGTCGATGAGACGGTCCGCGGTCTGATTGGTGGCGTTCCATTTGCCGTAGTACGCCATGCCGGTTATGCTGAAGTCGTCCTGCCCGCTTTTCTGACTGTAGCGCAGTACGGCGTTGATTTTCTTGAAATCGTCGCTCTTCACCCATGGTCCGTCGTTATGCAGCACTTCGAGGCCACACAGCAGCTTCCCTTTGAACAGATTGCTGGAAGCGGCTGCCAGGCCGCGTTGATAGCCGTCGGTACCGACCGTCAGGATACCGATGTTCTGCTTCAGTTCATTTACGTAATCCATGTGGACTGCGCCGGCGGCGGAGAAGTCACCTTCGTCGGCAAAATAAGGCCCTTTGCGATACTGGATGCCGTTGAGCAGTTCGGGCACGAGAAAATTCAGGTCCAGGTACCCCTGCCCATGGGCGTGAGTTGGCATGTTGATCGGCATTCCCGCGACGGTTACCGCGAGGTCGGTGCCGTGATCGAGGTTGAACCCCCGCAGGTAGTATTGGTTTGCCTTCCCTTCACCGCTGTGCTGGCTGATTACCAGTCCGGGCACCGCTTCCAGCAACTCTCCGGTCCGCAGGATCGGCCGGTCCTCCAGTTGCTTGGAGGTCACCGTCCCTTCCGAGGAGGAATCGGCGCTTCCGATCAGGTTATCGGCGGAATCAACGACATCAACGGTGTCCAGCGTCTGCACACCGCCTGCCCCGGCACTCGTTGCCAGGCATCCCCCCGTGGCGACCACAATGAGCAGCGTCAGGGCGAGCCGGCGGCATTTTCGGAGCCTGACGAAATACTTCAAATTCTTCAAGGCAGTTCTCCAGAGTAAATTCACCTCGCCCCACCGGTTCTTTCGGGCTCGGTCATAAAGGCAATCTTCGTTATGCCTGTCCCTTGCACCAGGGCCATGAGGCGCACGACATGGTTATAGGCAATGTCGCCATCGACATGAAGCTCGACGGTCGGTTGCTCTCCCCGGGCCATTCTCCCCTGCAGCTCGCTCACCAGCACTTCACGGCTGACCGGCCTGTTTTCCAGAAAGAGCTGCAGTTCCCTGGTGAGACTGACCACGACGGGTCCCTTGATAGCGGCGGCCCTGGCATTTACCTTCGGTAGATTGACATGTACGCTGCGGGTCAGCATCGGGGCTGTCACGATGAAAATGATGAGCAGTACCAGCATGACATCCACAAGGGGAGTCATGTTGATTTCGCATACCGGTTGGGGAGGAGCATTGCCGTCCAATTGACCGAACGCCATGGTTATTCCTTCACGCCGACGTTCGTCGCGTGGTGGTCCGCATTTTCAGCAATTAAGCGCGCCAGCAGATCGTGGGCAAATCCATCCAGAGAATTGCCGATCACCCGCAGGCGTCTGACGAAACTGTTGTAGGCAACCACTGCGGGAATGGCGCAGGCAAGCCCCACGGCTGTGGCAATCAGAGCTTCGCCGATCGGTCCCGCCACCACATCCAGTCCTGCGGCACCAGTCTGAGAAATTCCCCTCAATGCCGACATGATGCCCACCACCGTCCCGAACAGGCCGATAAATGGCGCGGTATTGCCGATCGTTGCCAGAAGCCCCAGTCCCATTTCCAGTCTTGTCATGGCGTCCTGGATCGTCTGGCGCAATTCTCTCGTAATGGTTTCAGTCGGGTCGCCGACTTTGCCCAGAATCACCCCCTGATGCTTGTGATACCGGTCGAGGGCCCGCAGTCCGTTCTCGGTCAATTGCGCGAACTGCCCGGGCAGGCTTGCATCGATCTCTCCGGTTACCGCAGAAAGCGCGGGAGTTTCCCAAAACTGCTGCGTGTATTGCCTGTTTGTCCGTTGCGCGCGCCAAAGCTCCAATCCCTTGAAGACGATACAAAACCACGTCACCAGGGACAGGCCGATCAGCAGATACAAAACAGCCATGACTATGGGGCTGGCATGACCGAGATCCTGTAACCATCCGTTTGTACCAAGCATACTCATGTATTCTCCTGTCTGGCACTGAAAATCAGTTGAGCAGAAACCGCACGGGAACATCCACTTCTGCGGCTATCGGCCTGTCGCCGCGCCGCGCCGGCGCGAATGACCAGTGCTGTACCGCTTCCATGGCTGCGTCGTCCAGTATCCGTGCGCCCGAACTCTTTTCCAGGGCGACTTTCTCCGGGAGCCCCGCCGGGCTCACGAGCACCCTGACGACGGCTGTTCCCTGGAGCTTCAGTCTGCGGGCTGCCGCCGGATACGGCGGCCGTGGATTATTCAGGTAAGCGGCGTCGTAGACAGGGCCTGTTACCGGCAGTCCTTCCCCGGAGTTGTGCGCGGGATTGGGCACGCCCGTGGCCTTGCCCGAAGCGGCGGCTCCCGAAGCATGCGGCAGGGACGACGTGTGTGTCGATGAAGAGCCGGTTTTTGCCGTCGCCAGTTCAGCAGCGGCAGGCACGGGCCGTGCCGGCGCCAGGTCGTCGGTCGCCGTTTTTCTGACCGCTTGAACTGCAGCAGATGCCGGGACCGGAAGGGGGGCTGGTTTCGGTGTCGAAAAAGTTGCGGTGCGGGGCAACGGCTGGCGGGGCCGCGTAGCGACCGGTGGTGGCACAGGGGGGGGCATTTCCCGGGGGACGGGAGTAATGATGCTGACTTCGATGGGAGGTTTCCGTTGCCGGTTCGGCACAGTCTTCGTCATCTGAAATAATGTCCACCCGCATCCGACATGGAATGCCAGGGAAAATAGCAAGGCAGCAGTGGCCCAGTTTGTCCGGCGGCCGTTCGCCGTGCGGGGGAGGCATTGCGAACTCTCCGGCAGCAATTCGACAGAGGCAATTTCCATTACGTTCGTAACTTTCGAACCGACCACCTGAGTGGCGCGTCATGACAGTTTGAAGAGCGATCGCGAGGTTCGGCGCTGCTTGATTTTGGGTTTGCATACCTATGTAGCTGTTGAGAGAGGCTACCACAAGCATGTTGCATCAGTGTCAAGCTGGTGAAAAGAGTATGCAAATACGGGAGAGGATGTTGCGCGGCGGGGGATGACACGACCCGGTCCCGGGTATCCTGTTGAGACACTCACATCCCCCGCCGGCAGGAGTTGCCCTGCCGGCGGGGGTGGATTGCCTTACGGCAAGGCTCCATTCGACTGGTAGATGATCGGCGAGAAGTTGATCGGCTTGTTGGACGGATTGCTGAACTGCAGCGTGACTCTGAATGACTGACCGGGTCAAGTACGGGGAATCGCCGTAAGTGCCGCTGACCGGTTTAGCTGAGCCGTCGTATCCCTCTGTCCAGCGGGATTCCCGCAGCCATGTCTACTCGCAACCAAGGAAGCGGGGCGGATAAGGCGTCTAATTGGCGACATGATTGTAACAGGTTTTCAGTCTTGCGTAGTCGTAGAAATGGCTGCCGGGAAGGTAGCGCGCACTGTCGCATGAGGGCTGGAAGTCCGTTTCCTTTTCGTTGTGGAGCATCCTGACCAGCAGAGTCCCGGACCCGTTTCCGAACACATCCCATTGAATGTTGGCAGCCAGAGGCGAGACGATGGCGCCGCGCCAGGGGTTGTTGGCGTAAGTGTAGTTCGCCGCGTTCGGGGTCTGCACGAACACGTTCTTCAATCCCAGAATGGAGACCATAGGCATGATCTCCTCGCCGTGCGTAAAGCGAAGCTTGGCGCCGTGGGAGAGATCTCCACTGGCGATGGCATCCACCTCGTTGAAGAGGTCGTTCAGCAGGATCTGCGCCATCTTATAGGTGGCGTTGCCGTCCTCGGCGATGCCGGGGCCCTTTTGATAGTAGCTCTGCACGTCATCCATATAGGAAAGAACACTGGCTTGAGCAGCCGGGATGTATTTGGAGAAATCAAGATTGTTCAACTCAGTCTGCATCGCGGGAGCTATGGCATAGAAAGAATAGAGTTCGTTGGCGGCGTCGGTCAGGCTCTGCACCGTGGTGCTGCCATCGCCTGAAACGGTGGTGGTGTAGCTGCCGTCATCGGTACTGAAGGTGTAGCTTCCCGAATTGGAGAAGGCGTAGGTCCCGTTATCGATCTTGTTAATGAAATCGTCGATAAAGAGCATTTGTAGGACGGCGCGGGCGTTGGCCTTGGCATCGGGAGTGGTCAGGATGCCGTTGACCTTGTTTACCATGTTGGTGTTCTTCAGATAGTTCTGGTAGGTAAGGCTGTCCTGATAGGTCTGGTAGTAAGGATCGCTCGTGCTGGACACCAGGTCCGTTTTTGCTGCAAGCTTGTGGAAATAGAGGAGGAAACGGTTCACCCCCGCTGCCTGAGCCACGGGTTTGTTGGCGGGATAGGCGGTCAGCGGGGCCGATTTTACGATCAGCGGTCCCAGGGCGGGCTTGAGAGTGGAAAGTGACTGGGTGAAGAAGCCGGCACTGTCCGCTGCGCGGTTCACCCCGGAATTGACCGCAACGATCTGGCGATTGCCGGCGGAGAGCGAGTCAAAGTAGGAAGGGAGCCTTTGCAGCAGCCGCGCCGCGATCTGCTGCTCTTCTGCGATGCCGGTCTGGGTCAGGTTGCCGTAGCCGGGAGCGGTGATCCCGGCGACACCCACATCTAGAAGGGCGTTGGCCTTCATCATGGCCATGATGTCCGGGCCGAGCTGCGTACCGAGCGGGGTGAGCGCCCCATCGGCCTGGGCCTGGAGGAACATGTTGTAGACGGTGCCGTCGAAGCTGGAGAGGCCGCGCGAGCCATGCCGCACCACTGCCTCGGTGAAGACCGGCGTGAAGCCGGCTGGCGCCTGCTCGTACGTTACTGCGCTCTGTTGCGGCTGGTAGGGGGTGGCAGTGGTCAGATAGGCGCCGGGCGCCACCTGATAGATCACGGGGGTGAAGCTGATGGGAGCGTTGGACGGGTTCCTGAACTGTACGGTAATGCTGATCGATGCGCCGGGGTTAAGTGACAGGTTCTGCTGGATATAGGGGAAGCCGTTGTAGAGACCTGTGGTGTTGACCCCGGTGACTCCCGGCGTAAGATTGCTGAAACATACGGCGACCGGCCCGGTAAAAGCAGAAATCGCACTGGTGTTGGCGATGGCAACGGTACCTGTATAGAGCTGGGTTGCTCTATTGTAGACCACGTTGCGGATACTAGCGACCATCTGGGAAGAAATGTCGGTTAGCTGCGCGGCAGTTAGGTCTGCATGCGCCAAGCCGCTTACCAGTACCACCAGGGCTGCGGCGGCGGCCATCTTTTTGAGAATAATTTTCATTTACTTGTTCCTCCTTGGGATTTCTGTCAGGTCAATCCAGTGAGCTAAAAAAGGTCCACAGTTGCTTCCATATGCGAAGCGTTACGGTCGTTGCGCACCGGCCCCACCGACTGTGGTTGGAATCGGGGCGGTACTGGTGCAAAAGAATTTCTGAATGGGCAGCCAGCCGAACATTTCGCGTCTTCTCGGATACCGGGATGGCACCGTATACCAGAAACGATGGTTCAGGATAAGGAATGCCGGCGACTGATAAAATCGTCCCGGCAATGAGATAGTTTACAAAAGACAAACGGCGGAGGCCCGGAGGCCTCCGCCGTTATTCTGCTAGGCGGCCATCCTTCTCCGGATGCCCGCCAGGCCCATGAGGCCGGAGCCGAAGAGCCAGGCGGCGGCCGGGATCGGGGTGGGGTTCACCGTGGTTCCGGCATCTGCAACGACGGTTGTTGCCGTCCCGTCGGAGTTCAGATTGACGGTGAACATGGTTCCGTCAGCGGTTTTGAGGGGAGTGGCGCCCAATGCATCCTGAAACATGCTCAGGGTGAAGGAGCTCCCGTCGGTTGCCGGGTTGTTGAGGATCTGATTGAGGACGACATGGAAGCTGAGGGAGTTGCCGAAGGTGATGGCCTGGTTGTAGTCGTTGATGCCGGACTGGGTGAAGCCCGTCCCGTAGCCGTTATCGAAGGTAACGGTTGCGGGAAGCGTGCCGCTCACATTGCCGCCGTACACGACAGGGGCGGTGGCGCCCAGGGTGCCGTTGCTGGCGAAATTAGAAACGGCGGCGGTGGCGTCCGAGGTGTTGCCGAAGTTGGGATTCAACTGGAGGTAGAGATACCCGGTCGTACCGCTGAGGCTGGAGGTATCGACCGTCACGTCGTAGCTGAGCGACGCGAAGGCCGAGCTCGCGGCGAACATGATGACGGCAATGACAAGCAGTTTGATCTTCATGAAGTTCATTGGTCTTCTCCTATTCCTGGTAGACGATGGGGTTGAAGTTGATCGGCTTGTTCGTCGGATTGCTGAACGTGACCGGAACGGTGACCGAGGCGCCGTTGGCCAGGCCGTTGGCGGTGGCGCGGATCATCGGCTCGCCGTTCTGCGAACTGGTGGCGTTGGTCAGCTTGACATTCGGATTGAGGAAGGCGGTGGTGATGCCTTTCGCATTGCCAGGGTTCGCGGCGATCTTGGAGGTGAGTTTCGGCGTGGCGGTGCTGTACTGGTTGTCGGCGGCGCCGATCTGGTTGAGGTCGAGGAGCCCGTCCAGAACGACGTGGACATTGCCGGTGAGGTCGGGGCCGTTGTTGGTGATGGTCAGGTTGCCGGTATAGAGCTGCGTGGCGCGGTTGTAGACGATATTGCTTGTCTTGACGCCGACCTGGGGGGTGACGTTGGTGAAGTGATTGAGCACGACCGTCTCGATCGGCGTGAGGGACAGCGTCGACCCGCCGTCCGTAGTGGGGAAATTCGCCGACATCGGCTGAATCGCGGTCGTGCTCACGTTGTTGACCTGGTAAGCGGTCATGGTAAGGGTTTTCCCGCTCACGTTGAAGGTCATGAACTCGAAAGCGGGCCAGGCGGTTATGACGTGAGAGTAGCTCCCGGCGTTGGTCATGTCAGGCTGGTAGGTGGGGGCGCCGCCGCCGCCGCTGGTGATGTGGGGGACATTCAGGGCGATCGTGTCGCCGCCGGCCTGGGCGGTGGAATAAGCGCCGGCGCGGGCATAGTTGTGGCTGTGGCCGCAGTAGATCAGGTCCACGCCGTACTGGGTGATGAGTGATTCGAGGTTTCTCACGTTGACGTTTTCAGCATCGCTGCCGGCGGAGTAGGCCGGCTCGTGGTAGATCAATATCTTCCACTGCTTGGTGGTGCCGGCGAGGTCGCTCTGGACCCAGTTGTACTGGGCGGAGCCGGGAGCCAGGTTGGAGTAGTTGTCGACGACGGTGACGTGGACCGGGCCGTAATCGAAGGACCAGTAGAGGTTGCCCCAGGTCTGGACGGTGGCCGGATCAAAGGGAGTCACGACGCTATTATGGGTCGAATATTGATAGGGGAAGGGGAAGTACTTCGTGAAGTAGGTGCTCGTCCCGTTGGGGTAGCTGCCGCTGTTGTCGTGATTCCCCTTGCAGCCGTTAATGGGGGAACTCGAGGTGAACGAAACGATGTCCGTCTTGGTCGGGTCGAACCACTGGGAGGTCCAGTAGCTTTCGCCGTCGGTGCTCACCCAGTCGCCGTTGTGGATGACGAGGCGCTGGTAATCGGCGTTGCCGGGGATGGAGTAGAATTGCTTCATCGCCTTCATGACGTTATCGAGGGCAAACGGCTGTGACCTGGAGTCGCCCATGCCGAGGAACCTGACGGAAGTCGCGTTGTCGGCCGGCCCGGTGATGAACGAGCCGGAACCGTAGAGGGTGCCGCCCGCCGTGGCCTCCACCTTGTAATAGTACGTGGTGTCAGGCGAGAGACTGGTGATGGTGTACCTGTGCTGATTGGCGCTGCCGTACTCGGCAACGGGCGTGCTCCCCAGGTTGGTGGTGAAGGTGGGGTCTGTCCCCCAGGTGAGGGTGTTGCCGACTTCACTTGCGTTGTCCTGCCAGAGAACCGTCATCTGGGAATTCTGCCCCGGGTAGATCAGGTAAGGGCTCTTGAGGATGCCGGCGAAGGCAGCTGAAGCACACGAGGAGAGGGCGAGGCCGAGGGCCAGGCTTCCCAGTGTCTTTTTCATCTTCGCGTTCATATTCGCTTCCTTTCATTGAGTTTGTGGTTGCACTGCACATAATCCCGCACATACGCTGTTCAGATTCCGAAACTACTGATGATCTGCCACCTCCTTTCACAAAGATAAAGCCCGCCACGAAAAGACCGATCGATGTCCTTACGCGGCGGGCTCATGAGGTACCCATGAATTCATGGACCAGAAAAGTACCCGGTACTAAGTTATGCAGTTGTTCAAGCTGGAAGCTGAAGATAGGATCTTCAGCATTCGATGTTCAGGCTGTCCCTAAATCGGCAGCAGTTTCAGGTCGAACAACCGTTCGACCAGCCAGGTGAAGCCGAAGACGAGGATGGCTACGGAGACCCCCGCGGTCACTCTTCTGAATTCCACCTTTTGTTTGAGCAGGTGCAAAACGGGGAGCAGCACTAAGAAGATCATCAGCTGTCCCGTTTCGACTCCCAGGTTGAAGGAAAGTACGGAAAGGACCAGATTGGATTTCCCCATGATCAGTTCCTGCAGGGCGCTGGCAAACCCGAAACCGTGAATCAGCCCGAAACAGAAGGTGATGACCCAGCGGTATTTCACCTCCTTCCTGAGCAGGTTTTCCAGGGCGATATAGCAGATGGAGAGGGCGATCACGCTTTCAACGAAACGGGAGTTGAGATTGATGATCTGCAGGGCGGCCAGGAGAAGCGTGATGCTGTGGGCGACGGTGAAAGCGGTTATGATCTTCAGGACCTCCCTGAAGGAGAGCCCGATCACGATCAGCCCGATCAGGAACGCGATATGGTCGTATCCTGTCAGGATATGTTCTATGCCGAGCAGGATGAAATTGCCGACGGTGGTCCAGAACGAACCGCTCTTCCCCTTCTCACCGCCCGTGGAGCCCTGTACGCCCTGGGTGGAATCTTTTGTAAGGGGGGCGCCGGCGTCGGTGCTCCCCGGGCCCGGCCCGTTTTGGGCAGCGGCGGTGGATGCCTGGGGCTGCGATGCCCGTGTCAGGACAGCGACGTCGCTCGTTACGGAATGTTCCGGCCGTGCGTCTGGTTTCGATACTGAGGCAACGGCCGTTTGTGCGGCGGCATGTCCCCGGTCCCTACGGGTGCCCGGAATGCCAGCCGGCAGGGTAGCTGAGGCCGCCGGTGCGTGGTCCGCTTCGGTCGCCGCACCTTTGACGGACAAGTCCCACACTGGCGAACCATTTTCGAAATTGTGCTGTCCTTCCGCTGGAGAATAGTCGAAGACCTGTTGCAGCGCATCGCCCGTTGCCTCGGACTTGTAGAGAAATGCCATGTTGAGGTGAGTGTTGTTCGTTTCGTCAAACAACAGCCGGTAGTCGATTTTCAGCGAATTTTCAGGTCTGGTGAAGCCGATCCGGTCTACGGAGAGCCAAATCGAGTAGGTGGCATTCGTTCTGACCAGTTTGTCCACCTTTACGGGATACGCCTTGCCGTTGACCGTTATGGAAAGCTTCCTGGTTATGTAGGGCTGGAGAATGTCGACGGCAACCTGCTGAAGCTGCCTGTCCGAAAGGGCGGCAAGGTCATAATGCCCTTCCTTTATTTCCTTGATATCGGACATCAGGCCTTGGTTGAGATCGATGTTGGCGATCAGGCCGTTTTTCTGCAAACACCACCTTGAGCCTCCCATCGGCATGTTGTGGGAGTATGCCGATACGGCAGTCAGCAGCGTACATGCAACGGTCAGAAACACAATGAGTCGTTTAGGCAAGGAAACAGTCATGTCATGGTCCTCATCATCGATTGGCGTTGCTCGTGTGGTTCGTTTCTCCGGTCGCTGCGACGGCGGGATTACCAGAGTTCGCCAGGCAGTTGGCGGTGAAAATGTACTCGTACAAGAAAGGCGGGAGCGGTTCGTTATCCTTCTTGTCCCTGGCACTACGATCGGCAACGAAACGGTCGAGCTCGGCAATGAAATTGTTTTCGGCAATCCCTTCACGAATCGTGACCGGAGGTGCCACGACCAGGGGGAATTCGAGTTCTTTCGCCCCCATCTTTATGTTGAGCCCCGCTTTCCAGGTCCCTTCGTTCGGCAGGGCACGAATGATCCACCCATTCTCGCCATCCTTCAGTATCTGGATGAGTATCGCATCGGAAGCGGCGACGGTCGGCTCCCCTTCCTGTTGCGGCACCTCGAATCTGACGGAGACGGGAGTTTTCCCGTCGGAAATGATCACGGCCGGCTCCTGTATGAGCACCACCTGGGGATTCCTCTCGAAGAGTCCTGTGAACGCCTTCAGGCTCCGCTCTCCCTTGAACTCCCTGAACCGCTGCAGGACGCTCTTCTCGGACTTCATGACCGGGTCTGTGCCGGTGCCAGGGACCGCGGCTTCCTTGGCGGCAGCCGGCTTTTCCGCTTTTGCCCCCTTCTCCTCATTGTCCGGGTCCGCAGTCAGCAGGGAGGGGGCAGACGGATCGGTCATTGCGCGGGATGGAGTAATCATCCCGTCCTGCTCCATGATCTTGCCCGTTACTGAGAAAGGCCCCCCCTGGGAATTCCCTATTTTGTCGAACGTCAAATGGGCCAGAAACGACGGGCCCGGTTCGTCTCCCTGGTTGGCGGTGAAGACCAGCATGCCGGGAATAGTATCGAATATGTCGGTCACGGTTCCTCCTTCCACGCTCACGCGGGGGTTCGCGAAAACGGCTGGATCGTATTTGACCGTGATTTCGATTGTCGCGGTGTCCGAGATGTCATCGCCTTCGATATTGAACGACCGGTCGCCATCGGGCGAGACGTAAAACGTTATGTCCGCGATTGACGGTACCGGGCTCAGGAGAACCAACAGAAGAGCCAGTAGACACAGGTATTTTCCCGTTTTCATCGATGCTTGCTACTCCTCAGCTGGTCGGCACGGATGCGGCAACAAAAAAACCCGCACCGGACCTATGGAGCCCATAGTTCTCTTGATGCGGGCTTCCCGGTCCCTCCTGGGAGGTCGGTAAAGGATCCGAAAAAAAGAAACCAATCGTGGTTATCGATCAGGTTTTGCCGCACTGTAGCACGGGATTATTGCTTCGATGTTACGACCCGGAAAAAGATTGATAACAAATTTTTACTCGGCCGCGCTGCCCAACAGGCAGCGATTAAAGGGACCCGATCTTCGAAGCCAGCACGCGGCCGCTGTCGGCGAAAAACTCTTCGTGCTTTTCCGAGAGTCTTATGAATACGGCCAGGCTGGAAACGACCATAAGGAAGCTCAGCAGGGTAGTGGGCGGCAAGTCCCCGTTCCACTTCTGAACCTTCAGCCAATCTTCGTAGCCCATGGCAAAAAGATGAACGGCAACGAGGACACACGCCAGGATTGTCAGATTTCGCCAAACGCCCGCCTTTAGTTCGGTCGCTTGTCTGCGCCAGAAACAATAGACTGCCAGCACTCATGAAAGCAGCACCATTTCTCCCGTCAGGTTGATCTTGCCTGCGCTGAAAATTTATGAAAATATGCCTTCGAAAAGATGCCGAGCGATAATAAGATGTGGACAAATACTGACTGCGAGCATGCACTGGTCCACTGGTCCAGAAACGCGCCGCTTCCCTCTCTCTGCGCACGAGGCAGAGGACCGCCATGAACAGCGACAGTGCCGCTGTCATGGCTATCCTTTTGTTCATTATATAGACGGGCACGTGTATCAGGGAAACAGTGCCAAATCCGACATATAGCATTGCGGCATAAACCGATGTGAACACAAGCGTCATCGAATATTGAGTTTTTCATTCTTCCTGATCCTCAAGGTAGATTCTTAAAGCGCCAGAGTCATCGAGAGCTTGACGGTTCGCGGCTCCCCGAGGAAAGCGGTTCCGCTGGCCGTGGTGTCGCCCGTCCAGCCGGCGCCAGAGTCGAGGTTTACGTTAGGTTGGCTGTAGCCGCTTTCCGCGCGTCTTTCCCTGGTCTCATTTTTGTCCGATACTAGTATTTCCGGTATTTCCGCTGCCGGAACATCATTAAAGATGGGTCTGCCGCACTGCTATTCTGGCTTCTGGCATCTGCGCCTCGACTGCAAACGCTGCGTCACAAGTTCCTTCGGCCTCCTCACGACCCGGGCAGGATCCGGATGGGTTCCAGGAAGTCGTTCGCCACCGACTCGATCTCCTCGGTAGGCATGCGGCCCCCCTGAATCCACAGCCGGTAGTGGACCTGCAGGGGTTTCGGGGCAGTGAATGCTGCCGAGAAGCGGTATCCGATCTCCGGCGCCGCGCCGTTGCGAATCGCCGGTTCCGTAGCGCCGGCCGGTAGGGCCGATTGTTTTAGCGGGGGCGGATTGCTCGAGTTATTGACGCAGACGGCTGTGTACGTCGACCCCTCGGAGACGAAAGTGATCGCGCGCCACGCGGCGGATTCCCTATATTCGGGTACCGTGCCGGCGTCGAGAGAAGGAACGAAGCGGAATCCCGCCGTACCGCCGGCGCCATCCAGTCGGACCGGGCCTGCAGCCGGGTGCAGCGTGGACGCGAAATCGATCCACATCGCGTAACTCTTGTTGCGGCCCCGGTAATCCTTGACCGTCACCTGCCGCTCCTCGCGGGCGAGCGCCACGCGTTTGCCGCCCAGGTGGCCGACCCAATCGATCCGCACGTTGTGCCGGCCGATGAACTTCCCCGCCTCTTCGGACAGCGTCCGTACGTGTTGCTGGAGCAGATCGGTACAGCGCGCGTCGCCCACCGTCGCCCGTTCGAATCCATACTCGATCTTCCACGCGCCCGGCCGATCGGCGGCGTCCGCGCCCGCCAACGGATGCGACGCCGCCCGCCCCTCGAGCACGTGAAAGACGGTGTGGAAGACGCTGCGCACGGCCAGGTCTGCGCCGGCTTTCGAGACCTGCGGCGGGTCGGGTGCCCAGCGAAGATTTCTGTCGAGCGATTGCCCGAACTCATACTGTACCATGTAACGAGCATGGCATTCCCAGCAGGCTGAGGGCTGATACCTGCCCAGCTTTGCGTGCCAGCGGGAATCGTGTCCTTTGGAGGTCGGCAGGATGCGGGTCGATTCCAGCGGCGGGACTTTGCCCGTCTTCTCCAGCATTTCTCCTTCTTGTCGCAGTTGCTCGGCGGTGGGCATCGCCGAACCCTGATGGCACGGCCCGCAGGAGAGGCGACGGCTCTGGCGAGGCTCGCCGCTCCAGACGTACGTCCGTCCTTCGACGGGTTGTTCCGACAGCAGGGCGACGACCTTGGCCGTTTCTCCCTTTGCCATCTTCGGCGCCACGAAATGCAGTTCCCTCTTCCCGGAACTGCGTGCCGTTGCGTTCAGCAGGCCCGGTTCGAGCAGTTGCGCTCGTCCGAGAGTGTTGTCGGCGTATTCGACGTAGACGCTCCGGGCCGCTCCCGCATCGATCAACGCCGACACGAAGACGCTTTCGCGATCGTGGGGGCCGGCGTGCAGCGACAGGACGACTCTTGTAACGGCGGGGGCAGTGGTCGTGTCCACTGCGGAGACTTGTCTACCGCTGCTCAGGAACCAGACGGCGGCCAGCAGGGCCAAGATGGTCAAAAAAATGTGTCTGCGCGTCCCATTCCTCATACTTCCATCCTTTCAGGTTTCACTGTAGCCGACACGGCAATAATGCGCGGACTTCCGAGATTCAGCATCCCGCCTCCTAGAACTGCACGGTCGCCGAAGCGGTGATGGTGCGGGGGCTACCAAGGTAGAGCATCCCACCCCCCTTGCTGGTCCAGTAGTTCTCATCGGTGACGTTGTTCGCGTTCAGACGCAGCGTGGTCGCCTGTCCCAAGACCCTTCGCTGATAGCGCACCCCCACGTCCTCCGTAAACACATAGGGGATGGAGAGGGTGTTGGGGTCGTTCACGAATTGCTTCCCCGTGTAGGAGACGCCGCCGGTGAAGGTGAGTCCGGGAACGGCGGGAACGGCGTACTCCGCGTACAGTCTGGCCAGTGACTCGGGAACGGCCTGCGGGGTCTTGTCCTGGAGTGTGGGGGTGCTCGTCTTCTCTATGGTCGCCTTCAGGATCGAGAAACCTCCCAGCAGGGTAAGCTCGTCGGTGACCTTGCCCGAGAAGGAGAACTCCCCGCCAAGGTGGACTTCGCGTCCGTCCTCGGTGAAGACGTTGGCGGAGTTGGTGTATGAATTGGCCCTTTCGATCCAGAAAACCGCCGCGTTCAGCGCCATTCCCCCCACAAGGCTCTTCACCCCCACCTCGATCTGGCTGCTCATAAAGGGCTTAAGCTGCTCGGTGGCGTTGGCGGCTGTGCTCGGGGCGATGGGTCCCTCCTCCAGCGCCTCGATGTAGGAGACGTAGGTGGTAACCTCCGGAATCGGCTTGAACATCAGCGCGACGCTGGGGGTGAACTCCCCCTTGTCGTAGTCGGAAGTGAGCGTGCCGGTAGTAGCGGAGTACTGTTTGTCCTCGATCTTGGCGTAGGAGACACCAGCCAGCAGGGACCAGCGGGGGGTGAAGTTCAGCTGATCGGCGAAAATAGCCGTCTGGCGGGTGATCTCCTGGGTGGTGCGATAGGGGGAGGTGGTGTCGATGAAGACGTGCGGATCAGGAGAGTATCCGGGGTTGGCGAAGCTGAAGATCGCGGTGGACGGAAAGGTGAAGGTGCCGTTGCCGGGAGCGCGTGAGCTGTATTCGATGTGGTCAATGAAGTAGCCCACGGTCGACTTATGCTTTATGAAGCCGGTATCGAAGGAGAGGTCCAGGAAGAGGTTCCCCTGAGTGGTCAGCGTCTCGGTCTCACCCTTGTAGTACATCATCTGCTGGGTGTAATCGCCCGAGTTGTTGATCCATAAGTTTCTCATGCTGCGAAAACCGTTGGCTTCGCTAGAGCTATAGCGGAAGGCGGACCTGAGCCCAAAGCTCTCGTTCATCCGGGTGGTGAACTCGGTGCCGTAGGAGGTGTAGGTGTTCTCGGCGCCGTTGTAGGGGGCGGCGTAATTTCTGGAGGCGTCGGGGGCATCGGGGACTTTGGTTACCGCACCGATCAGGAAAAATGCCTGCAGGTGCTCAAGCGCCCGGTGGAACCTGGTGACGTCGAAGGACCATACGGTGTCGGGAGTTGGGCGCCAATCGAAGGCGCCGCTCAGGAGGTAGCGCTGATCCGTCTGATGGTCCACCTCAGTATCCCCCTTGTCAACGCCGAGTAGGTTGATCCGGTAGCCGAATTTCCCCCCGGTGTCGATCGGTCCCCCCGCGTCCAGGTGTGCGTAGAGTTGTTCACCGCCGTAGTCGCCCAGGGTGACCCGCAGCATCGGAGCGGCGGTGGGACGTTTGAGGACGTAGTTGACTATCCCAGCAGGGCTGGCGAAGCCGTAAAGGAAGCTGTTGGCGCCGCTGAGCACCTCCACCCTCTCCTTGTCCTCCAGAAAGCTCCCCTGGTCGAAGTCCGAGCGCAACCCGTCGACCGCCTGGTTGCTGGAGTTGATGAAGCCGCGGATGGCGAGGTAGTTGCCGGTGCGGTTGGAGCCCATCTCGGGGTTTAACGTCGGGTCGTACCTTAAGGCCTCGGTGGCGTTGTCGGCCTGTATGTTTTCTATGAAATCCGAGGGGACGACGCTGATGGAATAGGGGGTGTCCAGAAGCTTCCTGCTCCCTAGAGCACCAACCGTTGCCGTTTCGGCACGGTAACCGCTCTCCGCGCTTCCCTCCCTGGGCTCCTGCTTGGTCTCTTTTTTATCCTTTACTAATACTTCTGGCAGTTCCGTATCAGGCGCATCATCCAGCGGCACGGATGCGCCTGCTTCCGACATCGGTGTCGAGGTGGCTGCTGGAGCGATGGACCCAGCAGTCGCAACTGCGGCGCCTGAGCCCAGGATCAACAATGCAGCGAGGATTGCGGCGCAACTCCGGCGTATCCGTGGAGGGTTGGACGGCATCACTTTCAATTCTATCTGCCTTTCAAGTTGGGATTGGACTTTTTGATCGAGAGGAGCCCTGCGGGTTCACTCCAGCTTGAACACTACCGGAACCACAACCCAGGCGGCAACGGCGCGGCCGTCCCGGTATGCCGGGCTGAACAGCCAGCGGTGCAGACCTTGCCGTGCTGCATCGTCGAGGCTGACATGGCCGGAACTTTGCGCTATGACGGCATCCTCGACGGTCCCCCGCTCCGAGATCAATACCTTCACCCTCACCTTCCCGGTCAACCCTTTCGAACGGGCATCCCTCGGATAGGCCGGAGGCGGTCCTTTGATCACATAGGGTTGCATACCCACCGCGCTGTTCGTCGCTGGACGGGTGGCATTCCCACCTTCGGAACTGAAAGGAGATACGACAGGAGCACGTGCCGCATTCCCGTTCTCGGAGCCGGTAGGAGCAGGCTGAGCCGCCGTATTGCCATCAGGTCGACGGCTCGGTGTTGACTCCTGTAACGCAAACGCAACTGTCGGTGGTGCGACATGTTTCGCTTCGGGTTCCGCTTTCACGGTGTTTTCCCTTGCCGGTGCTACTGACACAGGCTCGGCGGTCGCTGCTGCCCGCTTCGTTTCCCGGATGTCCGCGTCAGGTCTGGAAACCGATGGCTGCTCACGTCGAAGAGGTGCCGTTTCCCGGTTGGCATCCGTCTGCTGTGCAACTTCTGTTTGAATGCCCAGTTCTACTTCTATCGGTTTCGGCTCGGCAACGGCCAGTGAACTTCCTACCTTAATGGCCGTAAAAAGGAACAGGACATGGAGAATCAACGAGGCGCCGAATGTTGTCCTCAAATTTTCATTTGCCAAATCCTTTGTCCTCCCCGCACGCATGTGGGATGCCATCACGCATGGGGCTTCGGAATACAAACGGTGAATTTTCTACCGTTCTTGCTTTTTATGCGGAGAAGCTGTGACTCGACCTCATAGAGGCATGTTCAGGTATTCCTTGGTTGCGAGCGACATGGTGAAATACTAAAGCCAGGTTTTCTCTCCTGAGAGAAAGGCAATCCGATCTGCTTGGGACCCGTAGCTTTCCGTCCCTACATCGCGATGGGTTTGGCGTAAAAAATCCAGGTTTTAAAGAAACAAAAGCCCGCTACGATGATGCTGCCGCAGCGGGCTTTCCGAGCCCTCTGGAGAGGTCGGCAAAGTACCCGAAATAAGAAACCACTATGATGTTCGATCAAATTTTGTCGCAGTGTAGCACGGGATTATTTCGTCGATGTCACGGTCCGAATAAAGGTAACCAACAAATCTTTTCCCGCAGACCTCTCATGACCGGCTGATAATTACCCATTCCTACCCCGAGCTAACGTTACAGGAATTCGATTTTAGAAGCCAGCACGCGGCCGCTGTCGGCGAAAAACTCTTCGTGTTTTTCCGAGAGTCTTACGAACACGGCCAGGCTGGAAACGACCATAAGGAAGCTGAGCAGGGTAATGGGGGGGAGCCCGCCGTTCCACTTCTGCACCGTCAGCCATCCGTCGTATCCCATGACGAAGAGATGTCCCGCGACAAGTGCGCTTGCCGCGGTTATCATGATCCTCCGGACGCGCGGTTTCATGTCGAAGGTCAGCAGGCGCCAGAAACAGTATACCCCCAGTGCGCCCAGAAGGAGCGTACATTCACCGGTGAGGCTCATCATGTCGCCGCTGAACCATTTGGGGAAATACCCCTTGTTGAACACGGCGAGCGACATGAGGACGTGAATGAAGACCAGGTTCATGCAGGTCTTTCTCCAGAAATCGAACGCCTCCCTCTGGGCGTGGACCAGCGCCAGGGATGCCATGAGGAGGGAGCAGGCCGCCGTCATCGAAACGGCCTTGTTCAAGATGTAGACCGGGATATGAGCCGTCGAGATGTGGCCGAACCAGGCATAGCGCAAGGTTGCGTATGCGAAGGTGAAGAAGAGAACCATCAAGAACTGCCTGATCATTTTTTCACTCCTTTTGGTTTGGGTTCACGACTCAGGGTCGGAGAAAAGGGCATTCCGGGTCGGGAGCGTCGAAGTCGCCCGCTACGAAGCCAGCCACGGCACGACATCCCCCCTTGCAGATGTCCAGATAGTCACAGGAACGGCAGGGTTCCGGGGCCCTGTTGATCCACGTGCGTAGTTGCAAGAGGTGCTCCGAGCCGTTCCAGAGTCGGTGCAGTTCAAGGATGCTCTCCTCTCCGGACAGGAAGGAGCAGCCGGCAAAACTGCCGTCGGAGCGGACCCCCAGGAGGACGTTGCCCGCCTCGCAGCCGTAGACCGAGAACTGCTCCATCAGCGTCTTGTCCGGTCGGTGCCAGCAGAACATCGGGACGAACGAGCAGTCGATCTTGGCCGAAACGTTATATGCACGGGAGAGGTCCCTGATCGCGGGGTAGAATTCCCGGTTCTGTGCCGGCGTGAGCCGCCTGTCGAAATAGTCCGACCGTGCCCGCCCCGTGGGCTTGAGCCGCAGAAACTCTACATCGGTAAGCCCACGTTTCGCGGCAAAATCGAATAATGCGGCCAGGTGATCGAAGTTACCGCGGGACACGACGCAGTTAACTCCCACCTTGATCCCCGCTTCGAGCAGAAGATCCACCCTTCGCACCCTCTCCGCGAGCGGTCCCTCGATTTTCCGCAGGGCAAAGGCATCATCGATGCTGACGTTGACCTGGCCGAAGATTCGGCACTGCGCGGCTGTCTCTTTGGTTATCTGGCGACCGTTGGTAGTCAGGTTCGGGACCATGCCGCGCTCGCGCACGTATGAGGCGAGTTCGAAGAAATCGGGGCGCTCCAGCGCCTCTCCCCCTCCCAGCGCCATATGGAAGACTCCCATGCCGGCCAGAAGATCGACGGCCCGGCGGAACTCTTCGGCCGGCATCTCCCCCGAGTCCTTCTCCCCCGAATCCATGTAGCAATGGCCGCACCGCTCGGAACAGGCGTTGGTCACCGAGAAATGGACCTCCAGGGGGGCGGAGAGAAGGGATGCTTCGGGTCCCTCCCACAACGGGCTGTGTTCGTGACCCATGCTGCGCATGAAGTCCCGGTCAACATGCACCAGCATGGGTGGCTCCTCCAGGGCGAGGACCCCGCCGAACGACTCCGGGCGGCACTTCATTCCGGGCATACACGTTCCTCCCCGGCCGTTTCTTCCGCCACCGCCGGCTGCATGTCCTTCCCGACCCTCGCCGAGCAGAGGACTGCGGCTATCGTATTGAAGAGGACCGTCATGGCGGCCCCGGCGGTGAAGAAGACCACCATGTCGACGCCGATGCTGCTGGAATTAGGGTTGTAGCCGGTCTTGATTCTCAGGATTTTTCCTTGCATGTGCTTACATCCCATGTTTTTTGAATTCACCAACCAGGTAGTCGTACTTGGCGCCAAAGACGTTGACGATCTCGGGTCCGTTGGGGTGGTACGCGATGAACAGGTAGATGACCGCCACGGTCATCACCAGGGTAAGAAAGGGGCTGATCCAGCGTAGCATCTTCGGTCGGGTCAACCAGAACTCTCCCCTGATCAGGAACATCATCCACACAAGGACCGGCAGGTTGAGGGCGGCCAGCGTGTAGATTTCGGTATCGTTGATGACGAACTTGTAGCCGCCGGTCTCCATCGAGTAGAAGGTGGGCATTCTTGATGCCGTGAGGAGCACCCATAAAACGGACAGGATCAGGAGGGTCCTGAGCGAAGACCGATCGAGCCGCTTCCACGGTTTCATCAGCAGGACCGTGCCCCAAAGTGCCACCACGACCGTCCAGGCCAGCCATTTCCAAGACGATTTCATCTCCCAGTAAATGTGGTTTGCTTCCGCCATTATCCGGTCGTCTGAGGAGAGGTTGTGCCCCGGATTCTGGGAGGAAATGGCCTGAAAGGCGGCATAGCTCTCCTTGGGCCTGTTCATGCGGTCGTAGGCGTAGGCGATCTCCCTCTGTACCTCCGCCTTCCGGCTGAAATCGGGATGCTCCTTCAGCAGCGCCACGTAATTCTTCACCAGGTAGGCGTCGCCTTTGTTCGCGAACTTGATCCGGTGGTAGGTCTTGAAGGCATCTTCCTCATTTGCCTTGTTCACCAGCTTTTCGAGAGACGCCACCTTTTCGGTGTAAAAGGGGACCTGCCGGGGGTCGGCGTATTTCTTCAAGAACTCCCGGTCCCATCTGATCGCCTTCTTGATATCGACGAGGTTGTCCTCGTAGATGGTCCCCAGCATCTGGACGGCGTAGCGGCGCGCCTGGCTGCTGGGATGCTTTTCGGCGATCTCCAGGTTAAGGGCCGCGGACTCGGCATAATGCCCCTCGACGAAGGCTTGCTGGGCCTTCTGCTTCAGCTCGGTCACTTCCGGGCTGTCCTGTGCTGCCGATACGGGAACGGACAACCGGAACAGGATCAGGAATAGCGTAAGAACAAGAAGCGAGATGCGCCAAACGCGCTGCATGGTGCGATTGTGCTGCTGTAATGTGCCCGGTATGGTTTTCATATAATAGATGCTCCCACAGTTCCGCATGCCTAGATGACTGTGGCTCGGATTGTAGATGAAGAATATTTCGATGACGTTACGCTTCGCAAATAATTGTGTGAATTAATCGTGGCGACGCCAGCGGCTTCTCAGAACCGTTCCTCACCTCGTCTGCGGCCTCCGGAAATCTTTGCTATCCCCACCAGCAAAAGCCCCGCTGTTCCGACGATCCCACCGGGAGAAAGTGCCGGCACCGGCACCGGAGGAGCGACGGTCGTAGAAAGGGTGGCGGAATTGTTGGCGCTCGCCGGGTCCGGTGTGCCGGACGTGACCGTGACCGAATTGGTCAGGTTCCCCGCCGCAGTCGGGTTGACGACGATCTGCACGGTCGAAGAGCCGCCGTTCCCCAGGGTGCCGAGGGCACAGCCTACGATGCCTGCCGATTGGATGCAGCCGGCGGTTGCCGAGACGAAGGCGACTCCGTCCGGCAGGGTGTCGGTCACCTGGACACCGGTGGCGGCGGAAGGGCCGTTGTTGGTAACGGTGATGGAGTAGGTGAGATTGCTTCCCGCCGGGATTGTCGGTGGGTCCTGCGTCATGGCGACTGCCAGGTCGGCCTGGAGGGAGAGGTTCCAGGTGAGGGTTATGTCGCCGAAGGCGCCGCCATAGCCGTCGACGGCGATTTCATACTCCATCCCCGGCTGCGCAATGAAGGTGAGCCCGCTGGTGTTCCCCGCACTGCCGTCGTTGTCGTTGGCGGCGACCTGGGTGAGCGCGTTGACCGTCGTGCCGGTGTAGACGGCGAGGAGGGTGTCGAAGCCGCTGCCGTGGGTGTCGAGGGAGAGCACTCCTCCTGCCGGCGCGACCCACTTCCACCAGACGGATTTTCCGCCCGGATTGCCTGCATGGTTGGGCTCCCCCCCCTCTTTTGTGGCGTTGGCGTTGATGGCGGTCACCTGCCCCGAGCTGCCGGTGAGTGCCTGGCGGGCGGCGAAGTTGTCGTTGGCCGGTACCCCCAGGGCGCCGAGGAGATTCAAGCGGGGTGTGGTGAGGCCGTTGCGCGGGTCGGTAACCGGCACGCCGCCGCTCTGCAGCCGGTTCACCGTCTGGTCGAGGGTGTCGGTCGGGAAGGCGGCCCGGAGGAGTGCGGCGGCTCCGGCCGCGTGGGGGGATGCCTGGGACGTACCCGCCATCTGGGTCCCGGCGGCCGTGATGAAGGCGCCGGGGGCAAGCATGGTCAGGAAGGAGGCGCTGTTGGAAAAGCACGGGATCATGTCCGGTGCGGATGCGGCCGGGTCGGTGCAGCCGGAACCCCAGCTGTATGGGCCTCCCCAGGCGGCGTCATACACGGCTCCCACGGAAACGACGCCGGGGGTGCAGGCGGGCGCCGAGATGCCGTCAGTGAAACCGTTGTTCCCCGAGGCGGCTACGGGGATGATCCCCGCCGACCTGGCGGCGGCAACGGGGACAAAAAAAGGGTTGGTGCCGCTGTCGCTGCAGGGTGAGGCGTAATAGCCGCCGTCGCTGAGGCTCATGTTGATGGCGGTGATATTGTAGGTCGACTTGTTGGCGATGGTCCAGTTGATGGCGTCGATGACCAGCGCCACGGTGGAGGATTCATTGGTGAAGGCGTTGACGGCGGCGATGCCTGTTCCGGGGGCCACGCCGGCCGCGATGCCGGCGACGTTGGTACCGTGGTTATAGGGGGTTTTATTGAGGGTCACCCCGTTGCCCGTGACATCTACCGACGCCACCACCCGGCAGCCGGCAGGGGTTCCCGGCGCCGTGCAGGAGCCGAAGGCGGGAAGGGTGTAGTCGATCCCCGTGTCGATGATCCCCACGCTCGTGCCGGCGCCGGTGAAGCCGAGTGCGGCGACTGCCGGCTCGTTGATGAAGGGGAGACTTATTGTCAGGACCGGCTGGATAGGACGGTTTTCGTAGACGGCCACCACCTCGGGCACGGCCAGGAGCCGGTCGAGCGCGGCGCCGGTGCGAATCCGCGTGAACCGCATGGGGAGATGGCTGTAATCCCGCACCGTTTCAAGATCTCCAGGAAGCAAGCGGCTTTCCGCCTTTTCCTTTATCTGCCGGAAGCGCTCTTTCTTGAAGGAGAGAACGGCTGCGTCGTCATGGGTGATGCCGGCATGCCGGCGAAGAGTGGACGCTTCGCGTTCCACGGCGGCATCATCGAACAGGACGATGAGCTCGCTGCTTTGGCCCGAAGCGAGTGCTGCCGCCACCCGGGAGGGAATCCGGCGGGCGTTCGCCGCGGCGACGTAATCCTCGCTCCCCGACGTCTGCGCACCGGGCGACAGGGCGGGGAGGAAGAAGACCAGCCCCACGAGGAACCAGCCGATGATGGTGAGCCGGGAACGGTGGACGAGCCTGCGCATGTGCTGCCGCCGTTTTGCTTGATGGTGCGATAGTGGTCTCATTGCGGGTACTCCTGCATTATCTCCACCAGGGGGAAATGGGCCGTGACAGGGGGGGATGTGCCGCTGGGCACGGATGTGTGCCATCGGCCTGACGGGGTGAGGCTGAAGCTATACCTTTCTCTGTGGCGACGATTGTCAGCCAGATCACGATGGGGATGAACAACCCGCCGGCCGCGTTCAGGAGAATCGCGATCTTGTTCACGGTGAGCGGGAAGTTTGTCCCCCAGGTGAAAGCACCCACCCCCGGCAATCCCAACACGATGCCGCACGAGCGAAACAGCAGATGGGTGAGGAAAAGGAGCGGCACACCGGCCAGAATGCCTGCGATCTTCCGCCGCGGCGAAAGCGAGCCGGTTGCCAGAATGAGAGCGACGAACGCCGTGACACTGAAGGTCTGAAAATAGATGCTCCGGTGATAGGTGACGTCGAGGCTCAGCCCGAACAGGGAAAGGATGGTCCGGACGATGGTGTCGCCGCAGCGGATGTACCACTTACTGAGGGGAAGCCAGGCAAGGAAGAGAAGAGAGGAGAACGCGGCGAAACGGGCGAGAAAGGGTCGGATGTTCCCGGGAGCCGGCGCGGGGAGAATCGACCTGAGCCAGACCATGCAGACCCCCCAGGTCGCGAGGAGCATCAGGGCCTGCCCGAAATAGGCGTGCGCATAATCGAACAGGAAGGGATGACGATATCCCACGGCAACCGACGCGGCTATCCGGATGATGTTGAAGACCGTGAGCACCGTGATGCCGGCGACGATGCCGGGGAGCTTCCGCCGCGGAGGAGCCGGCGCCGCAAGGACGAAGGAGCAGAAGAGAACCGCCATAAACAGGGGGGTGCATTCCGGGATGATCATCACGGCAAATGTGCCGGCCTTCACGATGGTATTGTCCACAATGGACGGGACCCCACCGAATTCCAGGAGAAGGGATGATCCCTTGGCGGTACAACGGCAGAGGGGCTCCAGGAACAAATCGGGAAGGAGCGAGGCGATGATGAGAGAGATTGAGCCGATCAGCAGGAACCGCCGACAGAACCTGCCGGTGTCGAACCGGGGAAAGGGGACGGCAGGCACCGTGCCGCTGTCGGCGTTTCCCATGACCGCCACCTCAGCCATGGGACGCGCCGGAACGGCCATCTGCCGGATGAACGGCGGGAGCCGTCTTTTCCGCCTCGTCGAGAATCTTCCTGATTTCATCCCTCGTGCGTGCCCCCGCTACGACCTTGCCGTTCGCAAAGACCATGGTGGGGGTGAGGCCGACCCCGAATTCCCTGCCGATCTTTTTCCCCGCCTCGCCGAAATTCCTTCCGCAGTCGTGCCGGGCAACCTCTTTGCCGCCGTAGCTCTCCTCCAGAAGCTGTATTCCCTTCTTCTTGCTCTCTTTCGCCGCGCAGAGAATGGCATCGGTTGCCGCCGCCGCGGTGGGGTGCATGTCAAGGGGGGTGAAGAGAATGTACACCTTGAGGAGCGGGTCTTCCCGGGTCAGGGCGACGAGCTCGCCGTGGAGCCTGGCGCAGAACGGACACTGGGGGTCGGTGAACACATAGATGCACCTGGTCCCCTTCTCGTTGCCGAGGACCAGGGCGTCCTTAAGCGGGATGGTGGCAGGGTCGATATGCCGCAGATCGCCCAGCGCCTCCGCCGTCACGTCCTTTCTATGGCCGGTATCGATGACCCGGCCCGAGATCAGGAATTTTTTGGAGAAATCCAGGTAGAGGATTGCGGTATCCCCTCCTTTTTTCACCACAAGCTGGTACAGGCCGCGAACGGGGGCAGGGGCGACCGATTCCACCGTGGTGCCGGGGTCTAGCCCCTTGAGGACTGTTGCCGCTTCATCGCGGGTGAGAGCGTGGCAGGCGGCGCAGTCGGCGCCGCATCCCTGGGTGCCCGTGCCGAAACCGGAGGAGGGGGCCGCGGCGGTGAGGGTCAGGAGCAGTGCGGTAAAAGCGGTGAAGAGAAAATAGTGTTTCATCGTGACCTCGTTAAACGAAAAATGGAAAAGGCGGATGCGGCAACGGCACCCGGATGCTGTTTTTCACGTACCTATAGCATGACGATGTTACAGCCATATTGTTGTTTCATAAATAAATGGAAACGTTTGCGGGGCATGAAGCGGACGAGGAGGCGGAAAGGTTTCCGGGAGGAATCCGGGTATTCGGGAGGAGATCGTAAAAAACGATGAGGTACGAAATGTAACGTGACGGAAACTTCATTGCAATTATGCCGTGGTATCGTTTCATCCGTTCTTAGCTGTTCCGCCTCATCGATCCGGGCACTGGGACTTCGGGCCACGGTATTTCCGGGCGGGAAAGCCGGCAGGCAGTGGATAGAATCGAGGGAAAGGAGGCTGTCGTCATGTGCGGAATCGTCGGATATACAGGGAACAGGGAAGCGGCGCCGATCCTCCTCGACGGCCTGAAGAGACTCGAATACCGGGGGTACGACTCGGCGGGCATCTGCACCGTCCGGAACGGCCGGGCGGCGATTGTCCGGCGCGAAGGGAAACTGGGCAATCTCGAGCGGCTCCTGGCGGACAGTCTCCTGGAAGGAGCGACGGGCATCGGTCATACCCGCTGGGCGACCCACGGCAGGCCCACCGAGACCAATGCCCATCCCCATCAGGCGGGACCGGTCGTGCTGGTTCACAACGGCATCATCGAGAATCACCTGACCCTGAAAGAAAGCCTGCGGAACCTGGGGCACGTGTTCAGGAGCGAGACCGACACGGAGGTGGTCGCGCACCTGATCGAGCAGCAGATGAAGCTGGGGGCGGGTTTCGAGGAAGCGGTCAGGAATTCCCTGAGGGAACTGAAGGGAGCCTACGCCCTGTGCATCGTTTCCGAGACCGACCCCGGCATGCTGATTGCCGCCAGGAACGGCTCTCCACTCGTGGTCGGCTTCGGGGAGAGGGAGTTCTTCGTTGCGTCCGACATTCCGGCGATCCTTGCCTACACGCGGGAGGTGGTATTCCCCGGGGACGGGGAAGTGGTGGTCTTCGCCGAGGGGGCGGCGGCATTCACCACCCTGGCGGGAACTCCCCTGCGGAAAGAGGCGAGGCACATCGACTGGTCACCGCTCATGGCGGAAAGGGGGGGATTTCGGCATTTCATGCTCAAGGAGATTTTCGAGCAGCCGCGGGTCGTGCAGGACACCCTGGCCGGCAGGCTTCTGGAAGAGGACGGGGATGTCTACCTGGAAGACCTGGGACTCACCACTGCGGAGCTGCGCGGTTTCTCCCGGATCACCATCGTTGCCTGCGGTTCATCCTGGCATGCCGCCCTCGTGGGGAAATATCTCATGGAGGAGAGATGCCATGTCCCGGTGGACGTGGAAATCGCCTCGGAGTTCCGGTACCGTCACCCGGTCGTCGGGCCCGACACGCTGCTGCTCGCCATCTCCCAGTCCGGAGAGACCGCCGACACCCTGGCAGCGCTCCGTGAGGGTCAGGGAAAAGGGGCACGGGGAATCGCCATCTGCAATGTGGTCGATTCCTCCATCCCCCGGGAAGCGGATGGTGTCATTTACACCCACGCAGGGCCGGAAATAGGCGTTGCATCGACCAAGGCCTTCGTAGCCCAGTTGGTGAGCCTTCTCCTCTTCTCCCTTCGGCTCGGCCGGGCCAACGGCGCCATTTCCCGGCGGGAAGGACAGGAGTTCATCGCCCACCTGCTCCACCTGCCGGCCCTTATGGAGGACATCCTGCAGCTCGATCTCCTGATCGAAGCCGTGGCCCGGCGGTTTCACGCTGCCCGCGGCTTCCTCTACCTGGGACGGGGAATCAATTATCCCCTTGCCTTCGAGGGGGCGCTGAAGATGAAGGAAATTTCGTACATCCATGCCGAAGGGTACCCGGCGGGAGAGATGAAGCACGGCCCGATCGCCCTCATCGACGAGCATCTGCCGGTGGTGGTGCTTGCCCCGTGCGATTCCCACTACGGGAAAGTACTCTCCAACCTGGAGGAGGTGCGGGCGCGGGGTGGACAGGTTATCGCCGTCGCGTCGGTCGGCGACACCGAGTTGAATGACAGGGCCGAAGCCGTGGTGGAGATTCCCGTCGTGCCGTCGTATATAAATCCCGTTCTCCTCTCGGTGCCGCTTCAGCTCCTTGCCTACCACGTGGCGGTGATGAAGGGGAACGACGTGGACCAGCCGCGGAACCTGGCCAAATCGGTGACGGTGGAGTAAAAAGCGATTCGACATTCATTGAACTTGCCTGCCCTCGGGACAATCTTCGTGGAAAATCGTGAGTATCACAAGTCGGTTCCGTTGCCGTTTCCGGCAAAAAGCATCTATTCGTTCTTCAGTGTGCAGAGGAACCATCTGTCCCGGTACCGACACTCCCTCAATTCCGTTTTCGCCCTGGCGAGCGGGAATTTTCTGTCGGCCCTGCTGGGAGCGCTCGGTGGCCTCCTGGTCGCCCGCTATCTCGGTCCGGACGAGACCGGTCTCTTCCGCGTATTCACCATACCGATGATGTATCTCACCTTCCTGCACCTCGGGACATTCGATGGCCTGCACCGCCAGATTCCGTTCTACATCGGACGGGACAGGGTGGACGAGGTGGAGCGGGTGGCGGCAGCGTCGGGTGCCTGGAACATGCTGGTCGCCTGCCTGGTGTCGGCAGGGTTTCTGGCCTGTGCCGCTCACGGCTTCATCCGCCATGACACCCCGGCATGCTTCGGCTGGCTGACGCAGGCCATCGTCTGCTGGGGGGTTTTCTATACCGGGTACCTGGGCGCCACGTACCGGACGGTCAGCCACTTTGTTGCCGTCGCGAAGATCCAGGTCATTCAGACGGTCACGGCATTCCTCCTGGTATTCACCCTGCCGATTCTCGATTTTTACGGGCTCTGCCTGCGGGCAGCCCTGCCGTCGCTGCTTGCCGTCTACCTGTACCACCGCTCCAGGCCGCTGCGGATGTCGCTCAAGCTGGATCTCACGGCTCTGAAGGGGGTCGTGGCCATGGGCTTGCCCTTCTGTTTCTGGGGTACCCTGGAAACGTCGCTCTGGATGGCGCTGGAGAATACCCTGCTGCTGAAAATGGCCGGGGTCAAGGAGCTTGGCCTCTTTTCCGTGGTGGTCGTTCTGCGGGAAGGGCTGGCGGTGGTGACACGGGCCGTGCACCAGGTCCTTGCCCCTCGGATTGTTGAGCAGTACGCCCGTGACGAAAGCCTGCGCCGGGTGACGCGAAAGAGCGTACGGTTTTCGGCGCTTCTCGTCGTCGCCATGCTCGTCTGCGTGCCGTTACTCTCCCTCGGGCTCGATTTTTTCGTGCCCGTGGCGATACCGAAGTATCTGGACGGCATCGGCGCGATGAAAGCTTCCCTCTGGGTAGTGGTTGTCGAAGCGGCCAGCCTTCCCCTGAATGCCTTGTATGCCACAGGCAGGGCGTGGCTCTACGGCAGGGGGGTCCTGGTCGGACTCGTGGCGTTCGTGGCGGGTGCCCTGCTGCTGGCGTCCCCTGTCGGCGGGCTTCTGGCAGTAGTACTCGGCTCGCTCGCGGGAAGAATCGCGCGGGTCGCGGTTTGTTATCTCGAATTGTTTCTCCTGGTCAGACGTGAGGTACATGGAAGATGCGTGCAATGAATAAAGCTGGTGTTCTGCCAATGGCTGCCGATACCCCGCAAACGAGGAGCGAGGGGCGATGGATAGCCCTCGCCTTCGTCATCGGCATGGCGACGGACGTTGTCTCGATCGCTATCGGCAATCCCTACATCGTCTCCGGTCTCGTGCTCGTCACCTGCGTGCTCGCCACCGCGTTGCGGGGGGAACACCCGCGCCCCTGGATATTCCTCGCCACCATTCTGGCGGCGAACCCGGTCAACCTGAATGCACCTGTTGCCTGCAATCTGATCTTCGCCATCTGCCTCCTCATCATCGGCATGAAGCATCTGCGCGGTCTGCCGAAATGGGTCTACCTGGTAAATTGCCTGGCCGTCGTTGCCATTACCCTCAGCTCACTGAACTGGCTCTTCTCGGACGGCCCCATTCCCTTCAAGACGCAGATAGGGGCGTACATCAATTATCTGCTCGGCCCTTTTCTCCTGTTGCCGGTCATCTACAGCGGCCTGGGGAGGGAAAAGAATAGCCGGGCCAATTTCACGGGGTTCCTCTATTTCATCGTCGTGCCGTCAACCTTCCTCTTCTTCCTGGCGTACGCCTTCGGCACTCCCGTGGCGGGGCAGGGGGGGCTCGTGCAGACAACGACCAACCTCACTGTTTTCAAACTGGGGAACACCTTCTTCTATCTCATCAGGACCCAGAGCGGCTTCGTCATCGCGTCTCTGATCTGCGGGGCGGTGGCGGCGCTCGTCTCCCCGGTGGGGTTGCGCAACAAGGTGCTGGCCGCGTGCTGCCTGGCGTTCAATGCCTATCTCCTCCTCGTTTCCGGCAGCGTCAGCAGCGCCCTAGCGGCAATGTGCGGCGTGGCCGCCATTTTCCTGGCGAGCATGTTCCGCGTCCACGTAGCGAAGTACCTGCTGGTCATCATGGTTGCCTGCGGGCTTCTGTTCGCCGTCTGGAACTTTACCGACACCGGCATCAAGAAATACGTCACGAAACGCTACGAAGAGCGGTTCACCAAAAAGGGAATCAACGCCACCGACCGTCTGCTCATCTGGAAACTTGCCCTGGGATACATGGAGAGCCATCCCGAAGGGGTCGGCTGGTCACTGTTCATCGACGAAATCAGGACCTATCCCCACAACGACTATTTTACCTATGCCATCGCATACAGCCTTCTGGGAGGGGTGCTCTACTTCTACGTCATCATCAGGATCGGGCGTTCGCTCTTCAGGCGGCCGAGGGATCATGCGGAAAATCCCTATGAACTGGCGGTGAGGATTGCCGGTCTCGGCATCTTCGTCGTCATTCTGCTCAATTCGGCGACGGACCACCTGACGGCCAACCGCTGGTACTTCAACGTCGCCTGGTCGATGCTCTGGTTCGCTTTTTTCAGCACCCGCGCGGTTTCGGCCAGGAGAGCGATAGCCGGTGTACAGTTGAGCGGGGCGAAATGAAACTCGTGCTGGGCACCAATATCTGGTCCCATCACCAGGTCCCGATATCGAGGGAACTGGCGGGAATCCTGGGCGCGGATCGTTTCCGGATGGCGCTCTTCGAAGATGTCCCGGAAGAACGACGCAGGCTGGGGTGGGAAGAGCACGGCGAATCACCGTGGGTGATAGGCCCGCCGCGGGACGACCGTGAAAAAGCCCGGCTGTTGGCCGCATGCCGCGATGCGGATGTGATGATCTTCGGTGCCTGCCCAGCAGAGGTGCTGAAGGCGAGGGTTGAAGCGGACAGGCTGACTTTCGTTGCGGCGGAGCGCCTGCTGAAATGTCCGTTCCATCGGCTGCGCCTGCTCAATCCCCGATATGCACGGGGCCTGAGGGGGTTTCGCCTGCTGGTCGACAATCCCCGGGTGCATGCCTTGAGCATCGGCCATTATGCCTCCACGGACCTGCGCACCATCGGTGCTTTTGCCGACCGGATCTGGAAGTGGGGATATTTTGTCGATGTGTGTCCCGATCCCCCGGAACCGCTTCCTGACCGTCCGTTGAAGGTTCTCTGGGCGGGCCGCATGCTGGACTGGAAGAAGGTCGACGTGCTGCTGCGCGCCGTGGCGAGGATACAGGATGCGCCCTGGTTCGGCGAATGTCTGGTCGTCGGCGACGGTCCGGAGAGGAGCCGCCTGGAAGGCCTGTGCCGGCGTTTGCGCCTTCCTCCCGGCCGGGTGAGATTCCAGCCCACGGTCCCCTTCGAGGAAGTGCGCCGGTTGATGCGGGATGCGGATGTCTACGTCCTGGCAAGCGATCGTCGGGAAGGGTGGGGGGCCGTTGCAGGGGAGGCGATGTCCGAAGGGTGTCTGGTCGTCGCCAACGAGCAGGCGGGTGCGGCACGGGATCTTGTCCTCCATGGCGCAACGGGGTTTCTGTACGACAATGGCGATGTGGAGCAGCTTGCTTCCCTCCTGGAAAGGCTGGCTGCGGATTACCGGCTGCGCATGCGGCTCCGCCTAGAGGCCTGGCAGCGGATGAACGCCCACTGGAGTCCCCGGGTGGCCGCCGAGCGTCTGGTGACACTCGCCCAGGGGCTGCTTGGTCGGGGAGCAATGCCGAAGTATTCCGACGGGCCATGCAGCAGGGCATGAGGGGCTAACCATGAAGAAAAGAACCGGGACGGCAGCGGTGTCGGTGGTGGTCCTTTCCCACAACAGGCTTGAGGATTTGCGGGCGAATGTGCTCTCGCTCCTTGCCGGTGGATCTCCAGAGCTCGAGCTGATTGTCGTCGACAATGCTTCCACCGACGGGAGCCGGGAGTTCCTCCAGAGAGTTCAGCTGCGGAACCCGGCGGTGCAGATCGTCCTCATGGACAGGAACATGGGGGTAGCGGTGGGGAGGAATGCCGGCTTCAGGCTGGCGCGCGGAGAATACATCGTGTCGCTCGATGACGATGCCTGCATGGCGGTCTCAGACATCCGGAGGGTTCCGGTCCTCTTCGGCGTTCACAGCCGGGCCGGCATCCTGGCTTTCACGGTCTGCCACGCAAAAACGGGCGAGAAACAGAACGACCACGGCAATCGGGTGATATCCGTGGCGAATTTTCATGGCGCCGCACACGCGATACGAAAAGTGGTGTTTGACAGGGTCGGCTACCTGGACGAGCTCTGCACGTTCGGCGGCGAGGAGTTCGATTATTCCGTCCGTTGTCACGCAGCCGGGTACGAAACCGTGTATCTCCCCGAGGTGCAGGCGAGCCACAATTCCTTCCTGCGGCCGGGACCCGCAGGCGCCGACCGTCGGGAGAAATGGGTCTACAACTACGTGAGGGTTCTCTACAAGCTGTTCCCGGCGCCCATGGCCTTTCTCTACAGTGTTCGCTACGTCTATACGATGGTGCGCTCAGGACAGAGCGTGTATGGATTTCCCCTTGTCCGGAGGCTGCTCAAGGCTGCCTGCCTCGGGAGAAACCACGGCCGTTCGGTGCATTCCCCGGTTCCCGCCGCGACGGTGTCGTTTTATAGCGACCCTGGTCTGCGTCCCGAGTTCGGGAACGTCCCCCTCGATTTCCCGACGAGAATCGCCGGCCGATGGTCGAGGTTGCGGAGGAAAGTCTTCCCCAGCCTGTCCGCCCCGAATGAAGAGGATGCCGCGAAAACCGCCGGGCCAGCGCCACGGCGGACCCATGGCACATCATCGTGAAGAACGGGCCATGAGAGTCATGTGGTTGAGCAATACGGTCCTTTCGGACCGTGACGACGGGAACACGGGATCCTGGCTCGGGGCCATGGCACGGCTTCTTGCCCATTCCGGCGAGGTGGCACTCGGTAACATCTCCGTGGGCCGGGTAGCTGAATCTGTCCGGCAGGACGCCGGCACTATCCGGCAATGGGTCGTGCCGTATCCGAAAAAAGTGCACCGCGACGGCCTGCCCGATGCGCAAACCGTCGCACAGATCAGTGCGGTCGTTGAAGAGTTCGCTCCCGACCTGATTCATGTCTGGGGGACCGAGCATTTCTGGGGAGTGCTGACCGCCCGGCAGCTGCTTCCAAGACCTGCCCTCCTGGAAATGCAAGGATTGAAGATGGCCATCGCCCGGGTTTACCACGGCGGACTGTCGTGGCGCGAACGGCTGGCCTGTATCGGCGCGAAAGAGATCCTGCGCCGGTCAACCATCGCACGGGAGCAGAAGCGATTCGCGAAGTGGGGGGCATGTGAAAGGGAAATCATCGCCGGCCACGGACATATCGCAGTCCAGAGCGACTGGATAGCGTCGCAGGTACAGGCCATACACGGGAGTTGCCGGATCATGCGGAGCGATCTGCTGCTGCGGGAGCCATTGTATCGGCCGATGGGCTGGCGCCATTCGGGGAGCCGCCGCGTGTTCTGCGCCGCGGCCTATCCGCTGCCATTCAAGGGGTTGCATCTCGCCATCCGGGCAGCGGCGTTATTGAAGACGAGGTTTCCCGATATCCGATTGCGCATCGCCGGAACGATACAGAAAAAGGGTATCCGCCTGGACGGGTACACCGCCTGGTTGAACCGGCTGGCACGACACCTGATGATCGGTTCGAATATCGAGTGGCTTGGCCCCCTTGATGCGTCTGCCATGATCACCGAACTGGCGTCGGCCGATGTCATGCTCGTCCCCTCCTACGTGGAAAACTGCAGCACGACCATGCAGGAGGCGATGATGGTCGGGACTCCGGTGGTGGCCTCGTATGCCGGCGGGCTTCCATCCCTTGCCAGGGATGAAGTTTCGGCGCTTTTTTTTCCGACAGGCGACGAGGCGATGTGCGCGTATCAGCTGGCACGAGTGATTACCGACCGTGCGTTGGCCGAAGGCCTTTCTACGAGGGCGCGGGAGGTAGCCCTCGTGCGCAATGCTCCGGAAAGAATCATACCGCGGCAACTGGAGATATACCGACAGGTTCTTGCCGATGCGGGGGAGAACGGCCGATGACCTTTCCCCGTGTACTGATCGTTGCCATGGGGCGCATCAATGCGGCGGACACGGCCAACAACGGACTGCTGCTGCGGAATATCTTCGGCGGCTGGCCCAGGGAGAGCCTGGCCCAGCTCTACAGCAGCGGCGACAACGGTGACGACGGCTTTTTCGGGCATTACTATCGGCTCGGACCGGAGGACCGCCGCCTGGGAAGGCTCTTTTACCGGCTGAAGGGAGCGGCGCTGGCGGGGGCGGCTTCGGAGATATCCGCTCCGGTTCCCCTTGTCAGTCCATCGGGGAAAGAATCCCGTCTGAAGACGATGTTCAAGCGGCTGGTGGTTGAGAGCGGCTTCTATGAAATCGTCTTCCGGCCGCGTCTTTCGGGCGGGTTGCGTGCCTGGGTCGCGGAGTTCCGGCCCGACATCGTTTTTGCCCAGGGATACTGCCTCACCTTTGCCTGGCTGCCGGTCCTGCTGGCCCGGGAGTGTGCCCTGCCGATCGCCTATTATCCGACCGATGATTGGCCGAATGAGACGTACCGCGCACAAGGTCAGCCAGGCTTCATGGCATCCCTTATGAACAGGGCGGTCTCGCGGGCGGCGTCGCGGCTGGCCGGCAGGGCCACGGTCAGGCTGGCGTTCAACCGCTACATGCAGGAGGAGTACCTGATGCGCTATGGCCGGGAATTCTCGGTGCTCATGCACGGCGATGATCATGCCCGTTTCCGGGGAATTCACCCGATCCGCTCCGCAGCAACGGACGAATGGAGTATCGTTGCCACGGGGGTATTCAATGAAAACCGACTGCCGCTCCTGGAGGACCTCGACCAGGCCTGCGCCATGCTCAATGCGAGAGGGATGCGGGTCCGGGCAACGGTGTACCCGGTGAACCGGCCCGCCGAAATCTCCGCCGAACCGGACAGGTACCGTTTCGTGAGTTTCGCTCCCTGTCCGGACCATGACGGACTGGCCGCCGTCCTGCGCGGCGCCGACATCCTGTTCCTGCCGGAGCGGTTCGACGGGTCTGCAGAGGGCATCCGGTTGAGTGTTTCGTCGAAAGCCCATCTCTTCATGTTCAGCGAAAGGCCGATCATCGTCTATTCCGATCCGGTCACCGGCATCGCCCGCTATGCGGAGGAGGAAGGATGGGCAGCGGTTGTCAGCCGCCGCGACCCGCTGCTCCTGGCGGACGCTATCGACCGCCTGGCAACCGACGAAGCATACCGGCAGCGCCTCGTTGCCGGCGCCCTGACGACCGCCGGTGCCAACCACGAACTGGAGACAATCAGGACGATGTTTCGGCATCTCCTCACTGCCGCCACGTCCGGCATCGGAAGCAGGTGCGAATCATGAAGACCAGGGTTCTGCTGCTTCACAACATCTTGTGGTCGCACTACAAGGCGGTTGTCTTCTCCGAGCTCCACGCCATCCTGAAAAAAACCGACTTCGAGCTGTTCATTCTCCAGAAGGCGGTTACGGAAAGGCAACGGAAAGGTCTCGGCGACCTGGATCTATCGTCGCACCAGTATCCCTACAAGCTGCTGTTCACTACCAGCATGGAAGAGATCCCCCTGCACAAGAGCATGATCGCCATCTGGAAGGAACTCTCCCGGCGCGAATTCGATGTCATTGCCATTCCCGGCTACGCCTACGTCATGTGCTGGTGCGCCCTGATCTACGCTTGCCTGAAGGGGAAGAAGATCATCGTCATGTTCGATTCCACGGAAATGGACCACAGGCACGTCTGGTACAAGGAGTTGCTGAAGAAATTCTTCATTTCCCGATCCCATGCCGCCTTCTGCTACGGGACGAAATCCAAGGAATATCTGGTGAAACTCGGCATGCGGCCGGAAGACATCTTTACGAGATGCCAGGCGACCAACAACGGAAGAATCAGGGAAATCCACCAACAGGCGGTTGCCGACCGGGGTCCCCTGGCAGTGGAGTACGCGGTCAGGAAATACAATTTCATCTATGTCGGGCGACTCAGCGGGGAAAAGAATATCGGCTGCCTGCTGTCAGCCTTTGCGAGGGTCAAGGAGGAGAACACCCATGCAGCCGACTGGGGCCTGCTCATCGTCGGCGCCGGCCCGGAGCTTCCTTCCCTGCAGCAATTCGTCTCCGACCGCCAGGTGCCCGATGTCTGTTTTGTCGGAGGTCAGTCCTGGGATACGGTACCGCGATTCTACGCGTTGAGCAGTGTCTTCGTCCTCCCCAGTCTGTCCGAGCCATGGGGCCTGGTGGTCAACGAGGCGATGGTCTGCGGCCTGCCGGTCATCGTCTCAATGAAGTGTGGAGCAGCGTACGATATCGTGCACGAAGGGGAAAACGGTTTTACCTTCGACCCCCTGGACAGCGATGCCCTGGCACGGCATCTTGTCTATTTCCTGGATAATCCCGGGGAACTGGCGCGGATGGGGGAAAACTCGCGGCGCATCATCGCCAGCTACACTCCGCAGCATGCGGCGGAACAGATGCTGAATGGCCTCAAAGCCATCACCACGGGGAGATGTCGCCATGCATGAGCATCACCAGGACCAGCGCATTCTGCACACGGTCTTCGGCGTCGGCCCGGCGTCCTTCGGTCTGGGTTCGGTCGCCCTGAGCCTTGCCTCGGCGCAGAATGCCGCCGGCAGTAAGGTGTGCATCTGGTGTCTGGATGATCAACGGGATATCGACTGGGCAACGGCGACAAGCGGCCTGGAGAGGGGCTGCATTCAGGGGTTTGCCTCACGGGGCCCCCGTGGCTTCTGTTACAGCCCCGGAATGATGCGTGCCGCACGTGATGGTTCACGGGCAATGCCGACAGTGGTTCACCAGCACGGCATCTGGACCGGTATTTCCCGAATCGCCCATATCATGCGGTCACGGCATGGCGTTCCCTCCGTCATCGCCGCCCATGGCTCACTGGAGCAATGGGCGCTCAACAAATCGTTCTGGAAAAAGCGCATTGCCCTGGCCCTCTATGAGCGGGAAAACCTCCATAATGCCGCATGCCTCCACGCCGTTTCTCAACAAGAGGTTGCAGGTTTTCGAAATTTCGGGCTCAGGCAGCCTATTGCGGTCATTCCGAACGGGATCAGCACGCAGTGGCTGTCGAGCCAGGGGAACGGCACGGCGTTCCGGCACCGCTTCAGCATCCCGCCAAACCGGCGCATCATGCTGTTTCTTTCCCGGATTTCACCCGTAAAGGGTCTTCCGATGCTCCTCGAAGCGCTTCATCGGGTGCGCGGCAAGCTGGGCCGGTGGCTTCTGGTCATTGCCGGCGCCGATGAATTTGACCACAAGGCGTACATCGTCGAAATCATCAGGCGATTGCGCCTCGAAGATCATGTGGTTTTCACCGGCCTCCTCGTCGGCCAGGAGAAGCGGGATGCCTTTGCCGCCGCCGACTTCTTTGTCCTGCCCACCAGGAGGGAAGCCGCGCCGGTAGTGGTCCTGGAAGCACTGGGCGCCTCTCTTCCCGTCCTGACGACGCGCGGGGCCCCGTGGGAAGAACTGCTCCATCACAACTGCGGGTGGTGGGTCGATGTCGATCCTGCAGCCTTGGCGGAAGCGTTGCATGATGCCCTCGACCGGCCGTCCGGCGAGTTGCGCCGGATGGGACAGCGCGGGAAGGAACTGGTCGCATCGCGGTACAGCTGGGCGCATTCGGCCCGGATGACTCTCTATCTGTATGGATGGCTGAACGGCAGGTGCGAGAAGCCCGAATTCGTTCATCCCGGCTGAGCGTGATGGCAGGGAATTACCTGAAATCGGAGCCCATGTGAGTTTGGTTGCCAACAAAATATGGTTGTCTCTGCTGGTCATGCTCTTCAGTCTGACAGCGCTGGCCCATTCCTGCCACTGCGCTGCGAACCTGGCACTCGGCAAACCGTACACGGTGTCTCCCCCGCCGAATTATCCGCTGTCCGCGCCGCCGGACGATCGAACGTCCCTGACGGACGGCAGGTACACGGTCGGGTATTTCTGGACCCAGAAAACGACGGTCGGATGGCACAACGCCAGGAGAGTCGAAATCCTGATCGACCTGGAGAAGAGTGCGACTGTCGACGCGATCCGCTTCAATACGGCACGGAACGGCGACGCCGGCGTCCGTTTCCCGCTGCACGTCGCTGCCTTTGTCGGTCCCGACAAGGAACATTTGTCGTACGTGGGCGACGTCGTTGACAGTCCGGACAATCTTCCGGGCGCCTACCGGACCAAACGGTTCGAACTGGAGAACATCGGCGTGAAGGGGCGCTACGTCCTGCTGGAAATTGTTCCGGCCTTGAACGGGAGCGTCTTCTGCGACGAGATCGAAGTGCTTGCCGGGGAGAAGGAGGCAGAGGGAACGGGGACTCTTTCGGTGGAGGCGGCCCGGAAGCGGGCAGAAGAGCTGCGACGGCTGAGCATCGATAAGACGATCCTGCTGGGCCTTCTCGACACTCTTGGAAAAGCGAATGCCGGGAAAGCATCCGTTGCCGGTCGTCTGCCGGAGTTGAAACGCCGGCTGCATGCACTCTCCTCCCGGGACGGCATCGAGGCAGCGACAGAAGAGATTTTCGCTCTCCGCGCCGGTGAGTTGCGGGCACGCTTCCCGCAGCAGGAAATGGTGCTCGAGGCCGTCGACCCCTGGGCGTCGTTCTCGCCCGTTTCCTCGCCGACGGGGACAACCCTGGAGAAGCTTTCCCTCCATGTGCCGCAGGGGGGATACGGTCATGCCGCATTTGCCGTGACCAACCTCGCAGACGAAACCAGGCACTTTAGCGTTTCCCTGAACGGGATGCCGGCAGGCGGACCGGAGATTACCCTGTATCAGGTCCCCTTCGTGAAAAGCGCCGCCCTGGAGTATGTGGCAGACCCTCTCGTGCCGATGAACAGGGAATTCTCGCTGCGCCCGGGAGAAACGAGGATAATATTCATGTCCGTCCACGGACGGAGCGCCGGCACCTGGAAACCCACCCTGACGGTTACCTCCGGTATAAGGATAGTGCCGGTGCCCCTCGTCTGCCGGGTCCCGAACATAACCCTGCCGGAGAGCCTCTCCCTCAACGCCGTCAACTGGGGGTATCTCACCTTCAAGACCATCAGTTCCCGGCAGAGGGAGGCGGTGGGGGACCTGTTCGCCCATCACACCAAAGTAGTCGTCATCCCTCCGGCACTTCTCCAGGGGGCTAATCAGCTGCGGCCGACAACGGCCGACGACTTTACCAAGCTCGGGTCGTACCTGAAACAGCACCGGGGCGCCACCAAGATTCTGCTGGCGGTCGCCTTCGGCGGCGACAACCATACGACCGCCGCCGGGATATCGTATCGGGACCGCCACTGGCAGGAGTCATTCACCCGATGGTATGGCCGGGTGGTACGGATCGCGGCCGAGGCCGGTTTCGCCGAGGAACAGATCTACCTCTATCCCTACGACGAGATGGAGGGGCGGCAGATCGAGGACTTTATCGAGCTGGCTTCCTGGGCAAAGAAGGCGATCCCCACGATCAGGTTCTACGGTACCGTCGGCGCGGAGAATTCTGAGAGGGCGGTCCCCTTCCTCGATATTGCCCAGATTGCCAATGATCCCGGCGTCCCGGAAAGATTCACGTCCGGACGGGGCGAACTCTGGCTGTATGACACCAAGGGGCCTGCCAAATCCCTTTCGCCCTATGCCTATTATCGGCTGATGTCGTGGAAAGCATTCCTGCGCGGCTACACGGGGGTCGGCTTCTGGGCATATGCCGATGCCGGGTGGGGTGATGATCCCGGTACGGCATGGGACGATTTCGACGGGGGGCAGCCGGATTACGCCGTCATCTACGAAGGGAAGGGGAGCGACATCATTTCCAGCCGGCGCTGGGAGGCCTGGCGGATGGGGATCGAAGACTACGAGCTGCTCAGGTTGTACGCCGCAGCCAGGGGAGAAAATGCGGCCAGGGGCCTGGCCGCCGAGGTACTTGACTATCCCGGGGAGACCGGGAGGGCCGATAACGCGAGGCTGAGGATACTGACCGAGCTTTCCGGATCGAACATCAACTGAGGAGAAATAATCATGTTTGCAGGGAAGACATTGTTGATCACCGGCGGAACCGGGACCTTCGGGAATGCCGTGCTGCGCCGGTTCCTGAGCACGGAGATACGGGAAATCCGAATCTTCAGCCGTGACGAGAAGAAGCAGGAAGACCTGCGGATCGAACTGGCCAGTCCCAAGGTGAAGTTCTACATCGGCGATATCCGCAACTATGACAGCATCCTCCCCGCCATGCAGGGGGTGGATTACGTGTTTCACGCCGCGGCGCTGAAGCAGGTGCCGTCGTGCGAGTTTTTCCCCATGGAGGCGGTGCGGACCAACGACCTGGGGGCAGAAAACGTCATGAACGCCGCCATGGCCTGCCAGGTGCGGAACCTCATCGTGCTCAGCACTGACAAGGCGGTGTACCCCATCAACGCCATGGGAATCAGCAAAGCGATGATGGAGAAGCTGATGGTGGCCAAGGCCCGGATGTACGGCACCACGTCAACGGTATTCTGCGGCACCCGGTACGGCAACGTCATGGCCTCGCGGGGCTCGGTGATCCCGCTCTTTCTGAAACAGATCCAGGAAGGGGCTCCGTTGACCATCACCGACCCCAACATGACCCGCTTCATGATGACCATCGAAGATGCGGTGGACCTGGTGCTCTATGCCTTCGAGCATGGCAATCCGGGCGATATCTTCGTGCAAAAGGCGCCGGCCGCCACGATCCAGACCCTGGCCGAGGCGATGCTGCGGCTGTTCAATGCGAAGAACGATATTCAGGTCATCGGCACCCGCCACGGCGAAAAACTCTATGAGACTCTGCTCAACCGGGAGGAGATGGCCAATGCCGAAGACATGGGGGGGTACTACCGGGTGCCGGCCGATGTGCGCGACCTGAACTACAACTGCTACTTCTTCGAAGGACAGGAGGACGTGTCACGCGTCGAGGACTACAACTCCCACAATACCCGTCGCCTCGATGTGGAAGGGATGATGGAACTGCTCCTGAAGCTGGAGATCGTCCGCGAGGCGTTGCCGCGGGAGGGGGGATATCGCCATGCGGTATGAGATTACAGCCCTCGTTACCGGCAGCAACGGCTTTATCGGCCGCAACCTGAGAGTGGCTCTTGGACGCCTGCCGAACGTGCGGGTGCTCTGCTTCGGCCGGGAGGATGCCCCGTCGGTTCTCGAACAGCACCTGCGAGAGGCGGACATCGTCTACCACCTGGCCGGGGTAAACCGGCCGAAGTATGAGGACGAGTTTGTGCCTGGAAATACCGGCCTTACCCGAACCATCGTCGATCAGCTGGAACGGCTGGGCCGCACCCCTACCGTGGTCATGTCGTCGTCAACACAGGCTGAGCTGGAAAACCCCTACGGACTGAGCAAGAAGGCTGCCGAAGAACTGCTCTTCGCCTACGGCGCCCGAAGTTCAACCTCGGTCCATGTCTACCGCCTGACCAACGTCTTCGGCAAGTGGTCGCGACCCAACTACAATTCAGTGGTTGCCACCTTTTGTCACAACATCGCCCACGGCCTGGAGATCACCATCTCCAACCCGGCCAACGAAGTGGAGCTGGTGTACATCGACGACGTGGTGTCTGAATTTGTCGCAATCCTGGAGGGAAGGAGAAAAGCGTCGGCGGAGCCGGTAAGGGTCGAACCGGTCTACCGGATGTTCCTTACGGACCTCGCGAGCCTGATCCGCCAAATCGACGATATCCGAACGACCCTGGAGATTCCGGATCTCGGCAACGAATTTACCCGGAAGCTGTACGCCACGTATCTATCCTATCTGGGAACGGGCGATTTTGGCTACCCTCTACACATCAGAACCGACAGTCGCGGCGCCCTGGCGGAGCTGATCAAATCGGAGCACTTCGGCCAGATGTTCGTGTCCCGAACCCACGGAAGGGTACTCAGGGGAAATCATTACCATGACACCAAGATCGAAAAGTTCTGCGTCCTGCAGGGGGACGCAGCCATTCGCTTGCGCCACGTGGACGGGCACGACGTTATCGAGTATCGGGTTTCCGGATCCGCTTGGGAAGTGGTTGATATTCCGCCTGGCTACACCCACCACATCGAGAATCTAGGTGAAGGCGAGATGATTGTCCTGTTCTGGGCCAGCGAGGTATTCGACCAGACACGGCCGGATACCCACTCCTGTGAGGTGATGCGTGAAACAACTTAGAGTCATGACCATTGTCGGCACCCGTCCGGAGATCATCCGCCTCGCCCGGGTGACGGCCGCGCTCGACCGGCACGTCGAGCACCTGCTGGTGCATACCGGCCAGAACTACGATTACGAACTCAACCAGGTATTTTTCGATGATCTGGGCTTGCGAAAGCCGGACTATTTTCTGGATGCGGCGGGAGAAAACGCCGCCGCGACAATCAGCCAGATCATCGGCAGGATCGACCCGGTGCTGGCGGAGACCCGTCCCGATGCGGTGCTGATCCTGGGAGACACGAACAGCTGCCTGGCGGCCATTGCCGCGAAGCGGCGCAGGATTCCCATCTTTCACATGGAGGCGGGCAACCGCTGTTTCGACCAGCGGGTGCCGGAGGAGATCAACCGGAAGATCGTCGACCATCTCAGCGACGTGAATCTCCCCTACAGTGCCATTTCCCGGGAGTACCTGCTGCGGGAGGGCCTGCCGCCCGACCGCGTGATCAGGACCGGCAGCCCGATGTGCGAAGTTCTCCATCACTACCTTCCCCGGATCGAGCAGTCGGATATTCTTGCCCGTCTCGACCTGACAGCCGGTACCTATTTCGTCGTCAGTTGCCACCGGGAGGAAAACGTCGATACCGAGGCAAACCTCGACAAGTTCATCGACGTGGTTGAGAATCTGGCCAAAGAATTCGGCATGCGCGTGATCGTCTCGGCGCATCCACGGCTGCGCAAGAGGCTGGAAGCCCACGGCGCGAAGTTCGACCAGCAGATCGAGCTGTACAAGCCGTTTGCCTTTACCGACTACCTCAAGCTGCAGATGCATGCCAGGGCGGTCCTGTCGGACAGCGGCACGATCAGCGAAGAGTCGTCGATCCTCAATTTCCCGGCGCTGAACATCCGCGAGGCCCATGAGCGGCCCGAAGGGATGGAGGAGGGGGCGGTGATGATGACGGGCCTCGACTGGCAGGTCGTGCGGCAGGGGCTGGATATCCTTGGGGGACAGGGGAGGGGGGCGGAACGGACTCTGCGGATCGTCGACGATTATCGCGTGCCGAACGTCTCGGAAAAAGTGGTCCGCATTATCATCAGCTACACCGGATATGTGAACAGGACGGTCTGGCGTTCATAGCGTTGTCGTGAACCGGATGGCCGCATGGGATTGAGTTTCGCGACGGCAGATACGGAAAACGGGGAGGGCGCTGCCCAATGCTGAAAGATTTGTATAACCGTAAACATCTCTCGGAAGTATGGCATCCGTTTGTCCTCCGGCCTGACGCCTGGAGTACGCACCGTTTCGACGACGTTGCCAGGTTGCTGCGGGATGAGAAGGGGAGGCTCCTCGATATCGGTTGCGGCGCAGGCCATCTGGTCGTTTCTCTGGCTGAAATGACGGGTGGCCGCTTCTGCCGGCTGGACGGCATCGACCTGTCGGATGTCCGGGTCAATAACGGCAGGAATGCCATCGCCACGCGGTACCCGCACCTGGCAGACCGGATCAGGCTCGACGTGGGAGATGCGGACAAGCCGTTGCCCTTTGAGGACGGGTCTTACGACGTCGTCATCTGTTGTGCGGTTCTTGAGCATCTGGTCAATCCCTTCGAGATGATGCGGGAGGTCTCCCGAGTCTGCCGTCCCAACGGCGTGCTCATTCTGACCGTACCCAACGCCGGGTATATCCGCCACGTCAAGGACCTCCTGCTCGGCCGTCTTCCCCTCACCGGCATCGACGAGAGGGAGATTTCCCTGTGGGAGCATGAAGGGTGGGACGGGGGGCACCTGCATTATTTTACGAAGCACGCCCTCGGCGATCTCCTGAAACTGGTGGGATTCGCGCCGGAAATATGGACCAGCGATGGCCGATTTGCCAAACTCCGCCGGTGGAGCCGATTGCTTTCCGGCAATCTGACGGTTCTCGCCCGCAAGCGGTGCTCCTCATCCTGAGGGGCACGGGAATTATCGTCCTTCATGAAGACACAAACGAAAATCTGGTTTATCTCGGAAGTGTATCATCCCGACGAACAGGGGACGGCGTTCTATACGACCGGCCTGGCGGAAGGGCTGGCGGAACATTTCCCCGTCGGGGTCCTGTGCAGCTACCCGACCGTTACGGCCCGCGGCGCACGAGTGGCGCGGAAAGAAGTGCGAAACGGGGTCGTTGTCGAGCGTTGCCGGGGGACGACATTCAACAAGGACATCCTCGTCCTGCGGGTCGTAAACCTCCTGACTTACAGCATCGCCTTGTTCTGCGCGGCTCTTGCCAGGGTCGGACGGGGTGATGTAGTCATCGCCGTTACGAGTCCTCCCTCGGCACCCTTCATAGCCAAACTGGTCTGTTCTCTCCGCCGCGCACGCTGCATTCTGCGCCTGGAGGACGTGTATCCGGATGTCCTCGCAGCCGTGGGGATCCTGGGGAAGAAGAGTTTCGCGTTTCGCTGCATCGAGTTCATCAATCGATCGCTCTACCGTCACGCCGACAGAATCGTCGTCCTCGGGCGCGACATGAAACGGTTGGCGGAAATGAAGACCGGCGGCCGTACCGGCCACATCAGAATCATTCGCAGTTGGTCGGACACGGACGTCATCTCCCCCTCCTCCAGGGAGAGCAATCTCCTGCTCACGGAGCTGGGCCTGTCCGGCAAATTCATCGTTTCCTGCATCGGCAACATCGGCAGGGCGCAAGCCGTTGAGGTCATCCTGGAGGCGGTTACGCATTTGCAGCATGATCAGGATATCCATTTTCTCTTTATCGGTTCCGGTGCCAAGAGGGAATGGCTGAAGGCAGAGGCGTCCAGCAGAGGTCTCTCCAATATCACGGTCCTCGACCAGCGTCCCCGGAATGATCAGGCAAACTTTCTCAATGCCTGCGACATCTCAATCGTTTCGATGGTGCCGGGGATGACCGGTGTCGGCGTCCCCAGCAGAACATACAACATAATGGCGGCAGGCAAGGCGATCATCGCACTCACCGGCGAGGAATCCGAGGTTTCCCTCCTGGTGCGGGAAGAGGATATCGGCTGGGTAGTTCCCCCCGATAATGCGGAGAAACTGGTCAAGGCAATCCTCCACGCGAGGTCCGAACCGGCGACGTTGCAGTGGATGGGGCAGAGGGCGGCTGCGGCTGCACGGGAAAAGTTCTCCCGAAAAAAGATCATCGAGGAATACCACGAAATGGTGAACAAACTGTGCCCGCAGCTTCACCACTCACAGTTCTGATCACCGCCATCGAATCCTTCCTTCGCCCCCCCGGAAATCCCAGCTCACCCTCCCTCCGCACCGCTCGTGGAGTCGGCAGGGTGATGGGGAAAACCCGCTGTCAATCAATCATATCAGGCAGAAGTTTTACCACTTTGTTAAGCAACCGAGACGGTATTGCAACAATAGAAGTTTATGATGACGTGACTTGTTTCGCACAAGGGAGATCTCCCATGGAAGTCCAGAGTGCACCGACCATGAAAAACGGCAGTACCCCCCTGAATGTGGCCTCCCTGCATGCCTGTGCATTCGCGGCGGCGTGTCTGGTCCTTTTCTCGCTGCTGTTTCACAGCTCCTACCGGGTGATGTGGATCTGGTGGAAGGACGAGGATTACAATTTCTGTTACTTCGTGCCGTTTACGGTTCTCTACCTGCTGTGGGAGCGGCGGGACAGATTGCGGTCGATTCCGTCCGTCCCTTCCTGGTCGGGCATTGTCCCGCTGCTCGCAGGCATCGCATTCTATTGGCTGGGAGAGCTGGGGGGGGAATTCTACGTTATCTACCTCGGTTCCTGGCTGGTACTCATGGGCTGCGCCTGGACCATGGTGGGATGGCGCAAGCTGAAAAGCGCCCTGTTCCCCCTCTGTTTTCTGGCGGCCATGTTTCCGTTTCCCCGGTTCATCACCAACAATCTTACCCTCCGGCTCAAGCTCATCAGTTCCAAGCTGGGAGTCGCCCTGTTGCAGCTCGGCGGATATTCGGCCTATCGGGAAGGAAACATCATCGATCTCGGTTTCACCAAGCTGCAGGTTGTCGACGCCTGCAGCGGACTCCGCTACTTCTTCCCCCTCATCATGCTGGCCATTCTGCTGGCGTATTATTTCAAGGGGGCATGGTGGAAGAAGCTGGTGGTGGTCTGCTCTGCAGTGCCCATCTCCTTGATTACCAACAGCCTGAGGATAGCCTCAGTCGGCATCCTTTATCGTCTCATCGGCGCGCAAGCGGTGGAAGGGGTGGTGCATGATTTTTCCGGCTGGCTGATCTTCATGTTCAGCCTCATCCTGCTCTTTCTGGAAATGTGGCTGTTGAAAAGATTCTTTCCCGGGAATCATCCTCGAGGCGTGGGAGAAGCCGGGGCCGTCCGTGGCGATACCGCGGGTCTGGACGGCGATTTTCACCCGCCGCGAGAGCCGCGCATAATCCGGGGAATTCCGGTGCAGTATCTGGCGGCGTTCGCACTGATGGTTGTCACCATCGCCCTCTCCGGCAGTATCGATTTCCGGGAAAAAACCGCGCTGGCCAGGCCCCTCGTCGGGTTTCCCCTGCAGGTGTCTGGGTGGCGCGGGAGCAGAGCGACCATGGAGAAGGTCTATCTCGATGAGCTCAAGTTTGATGATTACGCCATGGTCGATTACCGGGATGCCCAGGGGAAATCCGTCAGCTTCTACACGGCGTATTACGGAAGCCAGTCGAAAGGGGGATCGATCCATTCCCCCGCATCGTGTCTCCCCGGAAGCGGCTGGGTCTTCGAAGAGTCGGGGAGCGTTCTTGTTCCCCTTTCCGGGGTATCCGGCAGTATCCGGGTGAATCGGGCCTATATCCAAAAAGGTCCCCTGAAGGAACTCATCTACTACTGGTTTCCCCAGCGGGGGAGAGTCCTCACCACCGAGCTCCAGATGAAACTGTACACGTTCTGGGATGCGGTGACCAGCCGCAGGACCGACGGTGCGCTGGTGCGGATACTAACCCCGGTGTACGATTCTGAAAAGCTTTCGGACGCCGAGGCGCGGCTTCAGGGGTTCACCCGGGAAATCACGCCGGTCCTGGCTGGTTTCATCCCCCGCTAGTCCGGTCTGAATCGAGCTTATGATATTCTTGTCGACGCTATTGCTCTCCGTCCTCATTACCATTGCCCTGACTCAGGTGGGGAGTGCCGTGGCCCTGCGCTGTCAGCTGGTCGATATCCCCAATGAACGGAAGGTCCATTCGCGGCCGATCCCGCGGGTGGGTGGTATCGCCATGGCTGCCGGCGCCTTCCTGCCGATCATACTGTTGCATGACGGCAGCAGATTCATCCTCGCCTACCTTGCCGGTGCCGGTATTCTGGTGCTGTTCGGTTTCTTCGACGACTTTCGCGATCTCACCCCCGCCATCAAGTTTTCCGGCCAGATCGCCGCGGCCCTCATTGCCGTGATCGGCGGGGGAGTGAAGATCAAGTGCCTGGGGATGCTTGCTCCGGACAGCTTTCTCCTTCCTGATGTTGTCGCGATACCATTGACGGTTCTGGCGATCGTCGGTGTGACCAACGCCATCAACCTGGCCGACGGCCTTGATGGACTGGCAGGCGGGATATGCCTCCTCATTTTCTGTTGTATCGGCTTTCTCGCCTACCTCGGAGGGAACAACATCATCGGCTTGATTTCGCTGGCACTTGCCGGCTCGATCTTTGGTTTTCTCCGGTTCAACACCTACCCGGCATCGGTTTTCATGGGCGATGCGGGGAGCCAGTTCCTCGGATTCTCCGCCATCACGTTATCACTTGCGCTCACGCAGGGGCAGACCCCCCTCAGCCCGGTCCTTCCCCTCATCCTCGTCGGTTTTCCGGTGCTGGACACGCTCACGGTCATGTGCACGCGCATTGCCCGCGGCAGATCACCCTTTGCCGCCGACAAGAACCACTTTCATCACAACCTGATGGGGATCGGCCTGCACCATTCCGAATCGGTGCTGGCAATCTACATCATCCAGACCGTCCTGGTGGTCGTTGCCTACCTGTTCCGTTTTCAGTCCGAGTGGCTCCTCCTCTTGGGGTACCTCTTCTTTTCCACCCTGATCGTCCTCCTGTTTTCTTTGGCGACGAGGACCGGGTGGCATTTCGTGCGCTTCGACCTTCTCGACATGCTCATTATCGGCAATCTCAAACGCTTGAGGGAAGAGGGTACGATCATCAGGGTGACGTTCAGGATCTTCGAAAACGGCATCCCGTTCCTGCTCTTCCTGACCTGTCTCCTCCCCGCGCAGGTGCCCCGCTACGTTTCGGCGGCGAGCCTGGGGATGCTTGCCGTTCTGCTGGTAGCCTGGTTGTTGCGCAGGGAAATGCCGGTGAGCCTGTTGCGCATGGTCCTCTACCTCCTCATCCCCTTTGCCGTCTATCTGAGCGATCACAATATGCCTCTCTGGATGGACGAGCCCATCGTGAAGTCCTACAACTGTCTTTTCGGGATGTTCGCGGTTTTTATCATCATCATATCGAAATTTTCCCGCAGAAGAGGGGGCTTCAAGAGCACCCCCCTCGACTTCCTGATCCTTTTCCTGGTCTTGGTCGGCCCCAATCTCCCCGACCTGGGTATTCAGGACTCCCACATCGGGCTCGTGGCGGCAAAGGTCATTATCCTCTATTTCTGTTTCGAAGTGCTCATTGCGGAGTTGCGGGGAAAATGCAACCGGCTGGCCGTTGCGATCCTGGGGTCGCTGCTGGTGATCGGCATACGATAAAGTTGTGCTATTTAGATACGATCGGTAGAAATATTCAACCATTTGTGGAGGTAGTGAATGAAACGTGCTGTGATGCAGGGACTTTGCGGATTGGCAGTGGTCATGCTGCTCGCTTCGTGCAGTGGCCCCGAAGAGAAGAAGATGAAGTTCTTTACCAAGGGGAAAAACCTGTATGACAAGGGTGACTACACCAAGGCCGGCCTGGAGCTGAAGAACGCCATCCAGATCGATCAGAAATTTGCGGATGCCTACTACGTCCTGGGCTTGGTGCTGCTGAAGGAAGGGAATCTCAAGGGTGCGTACGGCACCTTCAATAAATGTGTTGATCTGGACCCGCGGCAGTACAAGGCCCAGTACGAATTGGGTAAAATGTTCCTCGGCGCCGGAGCGACGGATAAGGCGATGGCGAAAGCCGAGCTGATTCTCAAGGAAAATCCCCGGGACCAGGATGCCCTGCTGCTGAAAGGGGCAGTTTTTCTCGCCCGGAAGGAAGTTGCAACGGCCCGGGATTTCCTCGGGAACCTGCTGGGGCAAAATATTACCAAGCCGGACATCTACCTGCTGCTGGCGAGCTCCTACCTGTCGGGGGGCGATACCGGCACCGCGGAAAACTACCTCCGGAAGGGGGCCGAAGCCAATCCGAATTCGGCTGAAATCCGTCTAGCACTGGCCGAGTTGTGCGCCAAAAACGGCCGATTCGATGAAGCAGCCCTTGAGCTGCAGAAGATAGTGGCTCTTCAGCCGGAAAACACGGGACACCGGATCAATCTGGCCGGACTCTACTGGCAGGCGGGGAAGACCGACAAGGCAGGGGAGACGCTCGCCTCGGTGCACGATGCAGGCAAGGGCGGCGAGGAGAGCTGGCTTGCCACGGCGGGCTTTTACGCTGCCAGGGGAAAGATCGACGAGGCGGAAAAGGAGCTGAAGAACGGGATAGCCCGGAACGCCAAGAGCTACAAGCTGCGCTTTGCCCTTGCTGATCTCTACAGGAACTCCGGCCGGTTCGGCCAGTCCGTCGCGATCCTGAACGAGTGCCTGGGATTGGCAAAGGACCCGGCGAAACCCGAGATCATCCAGACGAAGAACCTGCTGGCCCAAGGCTATCTCCAGCGCAGGGAAATCGACAAGGCCGGCAAGTACGTTGCCGAAGTGATCAAGGAGAGCCCGAAGAACCTGGAGGCCCACCTGCTCCAGGGGAACATTTTCCTCCTGAAGGGTGACGGTGTAAATGCAGTTTCCGAGTTCCGGTCAGTCGTTACCGAAAACCCCACCTACATCCCCGCCTATATACAACTCGCGGACGCGCATCTCAGGAATCATGAGATGAACCTGGCCTTGGACACCCTGCAGAAGGCCCAGAAGATCGACGGGGGGTCAAGGGAAGTGCAGAGGGCCATGGGCCGCTTCTACATGGAACAGAAAAACTACGCGCAGGCAGAGTCGGAACTGCGGGGACTGCTCCGGAAAAGCCCAGACGACCTGGAAGTCAGTGCCGACCTGGGGGAACTGTATGCCAGGAGCCGCAAGCCGGCGGCAGCAGAGGCCGAGTACGTCGAGATGACGCGCCGGTCGCCCCGGTCCCCTGTCGGCTATATGACGTTGAGTCAGTTCTACATGAGGCAGGGCAAGGTTGACAAGGCCACGGCGGAACTGGAACGGGGGGCACGGGCAATCCCCTCGTCCGTCGAGATGATCCAGCTTCTGACGCAGCTCTATGTCAGCCAGAAGAAGTACGAGCAGGCAATCGCCGTCGCTGATACCCTGACCAGAAACAACCCCGGAAGTGCCAAGGGGTATAGCCTTCTCGGGAGCGTGTATATTGCCAAGAAAGACTATTCGAAGGCCATCTCCTCCTTTGAACAGGCCGTTGCCCGCGAACCCGACTCTGCGACGGCTGCCAACGATCTTGCGTTTGCCCTGTGCGAAAAGGGGACAACGGGAAAGGATCTGGACCGTGCGCAGGATCTGGCCCGCAAGGCTCTGACCGGCAAACCGGAAGATCCGACGATCATCGATACCCTCGGCTGGATTTATTACAAAAAAGGTGATACGCGGCAGGCGAGGGAGATGTTCGACAAGATCATCGGCAAGTATCCCGAAAATACCATTCTCAATTATCACCTGGGAATGGTGCTGTATAAGGACGGCAAAAAGGATGACGCGAAGGGGCACTTGAAAAAATCCCTGGCCGGCCGCGATGATTTTCCGGGAAAGGATGAAGCTGCCGCCACCCTGGCCAGGATATGAACCTGTGCCCCGGAAACCGGGCAATAGAGCGAGATAAAGCGGATTTTCCGAGATGCACAAAATTTACCGAACTTTTAATCAGTAGACATGATGCTGTAACAAAACGCAGGTACTATGCCCTGTCAGCGGTCACGACAGGAGAGAGGAACCGTCATGGCGGTTCACCCAGGGAAGTGCCGGTAAAATACCACATCATACGAGGCAGTAATGACTTTCATTAAAACTACGGTAATCGTCCTGATTGCAGTGCTGTTTCTTGCGGGTTCGCTGTGGGGAGCTGATGCCGGTTCCAGTCCCAAATGGGGGCTTTGGGGGGATCCGCAGCAGGATGTTCTCGATTCGGGGGCAGATGAGCCACCCCCGCCACAGCAGAAGAAGCGGCGCTCAGTAAAGGAAGAGCCGCCGGCCCCGCAACCGGCCCAGCCGGAAAACCAGAAGCGTACCGAAGCTGCGGGAAACGAGGCGAATCGTCCTGCTGACCAGTCGGGAGGGAATCAGGCCGCGGTTGACGAGGATTATCTCATCGGACCCGGAGACCAGCTCGATGTGTCGGTCTGGAAAGATGAAGCACTGGTGCGGACTCTTACCGTCCTTCCGGAGGGAAAGGTCACGTTTCCGTTGATAGGAGAAGTTGTCGTGGCGGGGAAGACGGTCGGGCAGATCAAGAAGGAGTTCGAAACGAAGCTCGCCAAGTTCATTCCTGATCCGGTCGTCTCGATCGAGGTGAAGCAGGTCAACAGCCAGCTGGTGTATGTTCTCGGCAGGGTCAACACCCCGGGACGGTTCGTCCTCAATTCAAACGTTACCGTGCTGCAGGCCCTGGCCCTGGCTGGAGGCTGCAACCCCTTTGCCAACAGAAACGACATCAAGATAATCCGTAACGACGGCGATACAACCAGGGTAATCCATTTCAACTACGACGATGTAGTGAAGGAAGAGTTCATGGAAGAGAATATCAGGTTGAAACGGGGCGATGTGATCGTAGTTCCATGAGAGGCACAGGGAGGATAAGGCTTTTTCAGATGCGACGAAGAGAAAGTGCTTCATACCACGGCGGGTTACAGTCACATGTCGCAATAGTTGTGAGTTCCCTCATTCTTGTTATGACCGGCAGCGTGTCAGAAGCAACGGCGGATTCCTTCAATCTTATTCCTGCTGTGGAATTTAACCAGGCGTATCAGGACAACCTGTTTTATACGCCGAACAACAAGACGAGCAGTTTCATAACCACTCTTGCGCCCTCGCTCCTCATGACACATGCGACAGAAACTTTGGAATCGTCGGTATTTGCAGCCTTGAAAGGGATCAGATATTCCTCCGGGGACAATTTCACGGGATACAGCAGCATCGATCAACATTTCACGGGAAATCTGCTGTACCGGTTTTCGCCGCGGCTCGAATATTCGGTTCTCGCCGATTACACCAAGGCGTCCAATCCCAATATCGATCTGACCCAGCCGGTCGTCGTCCAGAGCGTTTCCAAAGCCTATCTGCAGCATTACGGGGCGCAGGGCACGTACCGGTTTTCCGAGAAGTATTCCGGCGTCCTCGGGTACGACTACTACAACAATGAGTACATCAATCCCACATTTCCCTCGTCAGGGACCGGCAGCAACGGCGGAACGCCCGGCCTGCCCGGCCCTCCCGGAGGCGGAGGCGGTGGGGGAGGCGGTGGCGGCGAGGGGGGCGGTGGAGGAAACGGTGGCCAGCCGCAAACTGCGACGGTCGTCCTGACAAACCCCAATGTCAGCCAGCACAGCCCGTCCCTGCAACTGATCACCGTGTTTGATGAAAAGAGCAAGGGAAACCTCGTGGCGAGTTACACCTTCTATGACTATCAGTTTTCCAGCGTCGATAATTACAGCCTGACCCTCGGCTATACACGCTCTCTCGACGAAAAGTGGAATCTCCATGTGGCGGCCGGCGGACGTTTTACCCATGCCGAGTTCAACGAGGTCCAAAGAACGTTACAGATTATCCCCAGCGTCGTCAATTCGACGAATGTCCAGACCATCGTCATCTCGGACAAGCCGCTTCCCCGGCAGACAAGCGATACCTGGGGGTGGACCGGCCAGCTGGCCCTGTCCTATAATTCCCAGCATTCCACGAGCAGCCTGAATTTCGCCCAGCAGGTAGCGCCCGGCAGCTCGAATGTCACGGACCAGACCACGGTTGCCCTGAGCACTCTCTATAAATTCACCAGTGAATTCGAGGGGAATCTCTACGCATCGTATCAGCTGAACTACGCCACCCAGGGCGAGTTTGCCACGAACGCCACCGATGACTACTACGTGAACCTGTCAGGGGGGTGTACCTACAAGATTTCACGAAATGTGGGGTTGACCGGCACGTATCTCTGGCAACGGTTCAGGTCGTCAGGGGTACCGAAAACCAACAACTACGCATCGCTGGGATTGAAGTTCAGCTATCCCCTGTTCGATGTCGTCAGTCCTCCCGGCGCTCTGGAAGGATATTGAGTCTTCTCTGTTATCGATGAATCAAAATACGAATCAGTGAGGTTTGCGTGGAAACCGAAGACAAGACAATCCGTGACTATATCGAGATCGCGCGGCGCCGGAAAAAGAGCCTTATCCTGCCGTTTTTGCTGGTCGTGACCGTTGCGGTCGTCGCCGCGGTGGTGATACCTCCCCAGTACAAATCGACCTCGACCATCCTCATCGAAGAACAGGAAATCCCCCGCGAGTACGTGGTGTCGACCATCAACTCATACGCCGAGCAGCGCCTGCAGTCCATCAACCAGCAGGTCATCAGTACCACGAAGCTGCTGGAAATAATCAACAAGTACAACCTGTACAGCGATCTGAAGAAGCGACTAACGAACGAAGAGATTGTCGACAAGATGCGCAAGAACATCAAGTTCGAGACCGTCAGCGCCGAAGTCGACGACAAGCGCGCCGGCCGCTCGGCCAAGGTGACCATTGCATTCACGATCAGCTACATGGGGAGGAGCCCCGTGGTGGTCCAGCAGATCGCCAATGTCCTCGCATCCCTCTACCTCGAAGAGAATCTGAAGGTGCGGGGGCAGCAATCCCAGGGTGCTGCCAAGTTTTTCGATGAAGAAATGAAGGACGTCCAGGGGAAAATTGCCGATCTTGACAGCCGGATCGCCTCGTACAAGGGGAGGAACGTCGATGCGCTTCCCGAGTTGGCCCAGGCGAATTTTCAGGAGCTGGCAAGGATTGAGCAGGTAATCGATCAGCAGAACGAACAGTTGCGGGGATTGAAGGAAAGGGAAAGCAGCCTGAAATCCCAGCTGGACGGGCTCCCCTCCGATACGGAAGTACAGAACAGGAACCACCTCAACGAGCTGCGGGTCAAGCTGGTCAACCTGAAGACGAGGGTGACCGACGATTACCCCGACGTCGCCAAATTGAAACAGGAAATCGCGGATCTGGAAAAAAAGCTGACAAAGGACAACCAGGACCCGTCGATCGGCAGGAACGAAACGCTGGGACAGATATCCGTAGCCTCCGCCCTTTCCGGCACCAGAGCGGAAATGGAAGCGGTGAAACGGCAGATCGCCCTACTGACGGCAAAGAAAAACGATTATCGCCGCCGAATCGAGATCAGCCCCAGGGTCGAGGAAGGTTTCCGTACGCTCTCCGTCGAGCGGGCTGCGTACCAGTCGAAGTTCGACGATCTGTCGAGAAAGTCCATGGAGGCGAATGTCGCCCGGGGACTGGAAAAGGAACAGATGGGCGAGAAGTTTACCCTCATCGACGCCGCCCGTTTGCCGGAAATGCCGGTAAAGCCGAACATCCCCGCGATACTGCTGATAGGGCTGGTTCTGGGAATCGGCTCCGGTGCCGGCGTCACGGCCATGAATGAAATGGGGGACAAGGCGGTGTATTCGACTGCCGCCCTGGCCGCTCTCATGCCGTATCCGGTAGTCTGCGGGATTCCGGAAATCGTTACCCCCCGCGACATCGCATCCCGGAAGAAGAGGAAACGGCTGTTCGTCGTCGGAATTCTGCTGGCGATCGTTGTGGCCGTACTGCTCTTCCATTTCCTGATTATGGACCTGGATGTCTTCTGGGCGAGGCTGACGCGGAAACTGTCCTGACGGACTGTTTGCCAACGGTCAGGTATGCCGGCGCCTCGATGTGCCGGGTAAGGAGATCACGATGATCAAGATCAAGAACAAGAACGCCGATGACGTCCAGGAAATTCCCATTGCGGCGGTGCCCGTAGCGGAAAAGCACGAAGCACCTTTGCTGCCGACCGCGGCACCTGAAGAACCTTCCGAACGGACGGGGTATCAGGAGCCCGGCTATGTCTTCAAAGGCAAGCCGGGATGGTTTTCCCCCACGTATCACCGCTCGCGGGCGGTCCGCCTCGATCCGACGCGGGTCACCGACAACCGGTGTCTCGCATTTCTTTCCGACTCACGGGAAATGGACAGCTACCGTGTGCTCCGCACGCGTATTCAGCAGCAGACACGCTGCACAGGCGGGGTTACGGTCCTGGTTACCAGCGCGTTCCCGGAAGAAGGGAAGACTCTCACCGCGATCAATCTCTCGCTCGCTTTTGCCCAGGACTTTCACCAGACGGTGCTCCTTGTCGACTGCGACCTCCGCAAGCAGCAGGTGTGCGAGAAACTGGGGTTCGCCAGCGACCGGGGGCTCGTCGACCATCTCCTCCACGATATTCCCGTCTCCGAGATGACTGTCTGGCCGGGAGTCGAGAAAATCACCCTGATTTCAGGGGGAGGGAGGACGCTGGCCGGTGCCGACCTGCTTGGTTCGCCGCGGATGCGGATGCTCGTGGAGGATGTGAGGAACCGGTTCCCGGAACGGTATGTCTTCCTCGACGGCCCGTCGCTCCTCGCCGGAGCGGATGCGCTCCCGCTCGTTTCCCTCGTCGATTTCGTACTGGTAGTGGTGCGGGCGGGGAAGACCGCCATCGATGACGTCAGAAAGGCGGTAAGCTTGATCCCCGCGGAGAAGATGCTGGGAGTGGTGTTGAACCGGGAAATCGCATGAGTAGTAAATCGGAGAAGATTTTACCTGAATTTTTACATTTCGACATAGAACCGCAATAATGATCTGTTAGGATTGACCCGTCTTGATACAATGCGACGGGCAGTTTCGACCGGCACTACCGGTCCGGACGGATCGGCTCTTGCGGGCACATGGACGGTTAGGATGGACAAGGAGAAACAGGATAAACTCGACACCCTGGTGGATCTCATCAAGGCCCTGAAGATCAATGAATTCACCGGGTCGCTGAAGATAAATTTTTCCCAGGGGGGGATTGGCCGGATCGAGAAGCTGGAGGAGATGAAACTGAAGAGCAGGAAATAACACCGGTACCACAATCGGTACCAAGAAAAGTTGGATAGGGGGTACTTTGCCGTCCTGACCGGATCAGGGAACGGAAAGCCCGAATAGACGCTGCAGGACTGGCGTCATTCGGGCTTTTTTTTATGTCTGGGTACCCCGTCACCGTATTGACGAAAGGAGGTGGATAGTCGCCACACAAGCGGCGAATAAGCGAGCAAAACCGGGTTGCGCCGCCGGGTCCTCCGGTTGCGTAACAGCTCCTTCCGCACGTTTCATTTACAGAAGAGGGCAGCCGCTGGCCGGCATGCCGCTGACCCGGGAGCGGGTAACACGGAAACGGCGGAGGGGGCATGTTCATATCAGGAGTACTACCAAACAACAAAGGAGGAAGAACAGATGGTTAAGAAAATCGCAACGATACTGGCTGCCGCGTCCCTCATGCTCTGCATGAGCGTCCCGGCCATGGCCGCCTTCGCGGACAACATGGACCTGATCCGGATCGTCTACAACTCGGCCGGCACCCAGGAAGTCTACACCGATCTCGGCAACATCAACACCATTCTCAGCAATCCGTCAAGCCTTGCCACCGCATCCTTCATCACCGGTCAGACCGGGAGCGCCGGCGCCGGTACCCTCGATTCCGGCACCCTCTTCGGCAATACGGCCCTCTCCAACCTGAATGTGGCCTACATTGCCTTCAATACCACCAACCGCCTCGTTACCTATACCTCCGGCGGTGACACCGCCCCCCAGTCCATCGACAACGGCCAGTGGTTCAATCAGATCGGCAACTTCCAGGGATACCTGAAAGGTCTGACCGTAACCAACGGCAATGCAGTCGGTAATGCCGGCAATGCAAACTCCTACACCACCATCTTGAACAGCAACGGCATTGGCCTTCTCGGCGGCCTGCTCGACCAGTCCAACGAAGCGAACCTGGCCACTCTCGCCTCCGGCGGGGTCGTCACCCAGAAGCTCTACTACTTCGCCGATAACAGCACCGGCTCCGCTGTCCTTCAATCCATCACCCTGACCACCGGCAGCGATGGCGTTTCCACCGCCGTCAATCCGACCCCGATTCCCCCCAGCTTCCTTCTCATGGGTTCGGGCCTCCTTGGCATGGTGGGGATCCGGAGGAAGTTCGCCGCCTGAGGCAGGCAACCCATCGTGAGGGATTATACGTTTGTTGAAATCATCCCCCTGGCCCGGCCGGGGGGACCACCAAAAAGGAGATGACCAATGAAAAAGACGAGCAAGGCCCTGATGATCGGGGCGTCCCTGCTGGCATGCGCCGGCGCGGCCCAGGCCGCGTCTACGTACCAGATCAACGTGACCGGCGCCTCGGCCCAGTTCAACTTCTGGAACGATATGGCCGGTACCTGGCTGCAGACCGGTCCGGCCGGCTGCACCCCCGCCCAGATCACCCAGGCCCTCACCGTTGACAACAAGCGGGGCTATGCCAAGTGCACGAACGCCGTCGGTGACACCTACATCCTCCGCTATACCTCCAACGCTTCCTATGACGGGATCACCGCCCTCCAGGGAACTGCCGATCCCGACAACTGCAACGGCGGCGCCGGCACATCACTGCGGAAATACGCCGACGACACGGTGGCCCCCGACGGCACCGGCCATATCCCCAACGCCAACGTAGTCTGCAGGGCGACCGTTATCGGCGCCTCCGATGTGAACGCCGCCAGCCTGTCCCAGAGTTCCCAGGGTGCGAAGCTCGGTCCCTTGGGGAAACCGGGTGTCGATGACGGGGCGATCACCACTACCGACTACATGTGCGGACCCACGGCCACCGTGAACAGCCAGGGGACCAAGACCAAGGTCTTCATCGATGCCAATGCCTCTTCTCCCAACGCACTGACCAACAACGTCAATCACCTGGCCGTTCCGTTCTCCTTCTTTGTCAACAAGGGAGTCACCTGGAAGAAATGCGCGTCGGGCGCCAATGCCGGCGGGTTCTGTCAGGATGACGCCGACTGTGGCGGCACTGCCGGCCAGCACACCATCTGTACGAGCCAGACCATCGACAACCTGAGCCGCCTGCAGGCCGTTCTCCTCTTCTCCGGCACGGTCACCAACTGGGGGCAGTTCGGCAACTACTTCGACGCCAAGCCGGTCATCCTCTGCCTGCGTCATGCCGGTTCCGGCACCCATGCCACCCTGGACAACGCCGTCATGAAGGGAAGCTGGGGCAAGGGCCTCGTAACGGTCGCAAAGAACAACTACGCCACCAACGGCAGTCAGCAGACCTACAACGTGGCCGGCGTGACCGGCGGCACCTCCACCGCCCTCAACTACATCTGGTTCAACAACGGCACCTCCGACCTGCAGAACTGCCTCACCGGCCAGATATACGATACCGTCTTAGGGGCCAACCAGGCAGCCCGCGCCGACCTGGGGATCGTCGGGTACATGGACTCCGATCAGCCGGATACCGCCACCTACGTGCAGGTTAAGTACAATGGCGTGAAGGCGAGCCGTCAGGCACTCCGCAATGGCTGGTACGATTTCTACACCATGCAGAACATTTACTACAACACCGGCGATGCAACCAACTTCTCGCCCGTCAACAGCCTGATCACCAACGGCTCCACCGGCATCATCGCCTTTGCCTCCAACCCGAACAACCTGGTGAATCACACCAACCCCCTTACCAATGTCAATGAGTCGCTCTTCTGGGCCACCAAAGGGGAGCTCCGCTTCACTAAATCCTCCGATACCGTCTATCCGGTAACCAAGAGCGCCGTGGCCAACACGATCCCTGGAGCCCAGACTCCCTAGTACAGCAGTACTGTAGTTACACGATGAGAATGACCCCGCCCGGAAGGGCGGGGTTTTTTCGTTACAGGGTGAGCGCTTTGGAGGAGTGAACGAACGGCAGGGAGTATGCAGGAAAAAGGGACGCGGTCCCTGATACGCGTCGGTGCGGCACAGTGGAGTAACCCATCAGAAGGGTCAGCGCTGCGTGTCTTGGGGAATGCGTGCGAGATAGTTGGCGGTGTAGAGGTAGTCAATGAGGTGACGGGGAGGGGAAGGGGCGTCTTGGCCGGCGCGCAGGTCATCGAGGTCGGAGATGTATTTGTCGAGCCCGTCCAGGAAATGGCCGGCAATCATCCTCAACATTGCTTCCCGAGAAAACCTGACCCTCGGGGCGACAACCAGGGGATAGATGCGGGTTTTACCCGCGGATCGTACCACGAGGCGCGTGTTCCACGTGCCTTTTGCGGGAATCGCTGTGACTACCCAGCGGCGATTGTCCTCGCGGTAGAGCCGCAGCACCTTTCCTCCCGTCATGGTGAAATGGGGAGAAATACCGGCACCGGCGGGGAGATCGAATGTGATCCTGACCGGTGTCGTACCGTCGGAGAGCGCTATCGCCGGCTCCTGGCGGACACCGTTGCCGGTTCCCGCAGCAAAGAGGCGGGCGAATTCGTTCAGCCCTTTCTTCCCCGTGTATCTTTCGAAGCGCTGCAGGACGCTCGGCTGCAGCGGAGGCAGCTCTTTGCCATCCGGCGGGGAGGCACCCTTCGATGCAACGGTTCCTTTTCCCGGCAATGGCACCGTGCGGTTCAGGTGGTCGGCACCCGATTCGGCTGGCGGGATCGATGCACCAGTGGGATTCGGGGTCTCTTCGCGGGAAGCGGACACGACCGCTTCACGCCCCGGGCCGGCATTCTCCGGCGAATGCCCTTTGGGGAGTTCACCCTCACCGGCACCTCCTGGCGATGCAACGGGGAGAGGGGAGGGTGGCTCGTTCTGAGGCATGCCGGCTGGTGCTGGTCCTGGCAGTTCTTCCAGAGCGGTCTCCTCAACCGGCACCGGGGACGTATCACCGTCGGCATTTTTCATGGAAGCGGTCACGAAGTTAATGATACCGGCCCGGTTTCCCATCGTGTCGAAGTCCAGGTACACGACAACGCCGGGATCGGTGGGGTCCTCGCGGACGACATGGATTGAGGCTTCGCCGTTGGCATTCGTCACGGCGGCCACCGTACCGCCCTGCACGGAAAAGCGCGGAGCAGCCAGAGAGGTGGCATCGAAGTTTACTGTCAGGTCGACGGACGTGACTCCTGTGGCATCATCTCCTTCCAGCACGAAAGAGCCGTCGCCCTGGGGTATCATAGTCAGTTTCCCCACTGCAAGTCCCTGAGAAGGGCAGGTCAACGAGACAGTGCCCGCGATCGAGCAGATTGCCAGGAGATTCCCCAACTTCATACGCTTTGGCTCCCATCAGTCATCACCACCAATCTGTCACTTCGACGGCGCCTTTTCAAGCAACTATTCGGTAAATGTTATGTTACGATCAGTCCTCCTTTTTTAATTGGGACAGTTTTTAACAGTTTTTTCCCTTACCGAGGGGAAATAAACTTAATGTAAGCTGGATTCAATGGGAGATCCACATACGCTTATTGGACTGATAATAGGGTGAATCGAATTTTAAAAATTTTTTTCCTGGTTGTACCTCCGTTTGGGATTAGATTTAATCAAAGATTCTATCTTCCGTTTTTACTTTCGCGAAACTTTCGCAGGTGAGGCTGGATTCGAAAAGAATTACCTGTACTTCGTTGGACGGAAACCACAGGGTAGGTAGTCTTTAGGTGTGTGATATTGTTTATTATTTTTGCTTCCAGTAAGAAGCGGTTCCATCATTCAGCCGGATTCGAATCCCGTTTCCCGCTCCAAGAAAATCAAGGACTTATCCGACATGGTTAAGTCCTTTTTTCTTGCTCGGACGCAGATTCCAAATATGTTCTCGATCTTCCCAGTGCACCAAGGATTGACAGCGTCTGCATCTCATTTATTAAAAATATTTCTTTCTCGACATTCATGTTTGCCATCCATTTTTTATAGTTTTCTCGTGGCTCGGGATTATACCGTAGCGCTTTTAATTTTTAATTTATTCTATTTTTTATCAAAAAACATCACAAACACGGTGAACTTCGGACATATTCTGTCAGATTGCCGCTGCATATTCCCCTCATCCAGGGGGGATATACCGCAACTGCATAAAACCGGAGGTTTTTATGTTTGCCCGTTTTGAACAGTCCCTCGTTTGAAACTGCCCCAAAGGTCAAAAGCAAATTCCTTAGTATGTTATATGTGTTACGGCGTGCCATGTCGCCTGTAAAATTCCGTCTGATACATTCTCTCGGCCGACGAGAAAAAGCATTTTCTTGTGCCTGGAGGGCACCCACGAAGTGTGGCCAGTCAAACACCGTCAATAGAGATTACGGTGATGCGTCTCAAACACCGGTCCCTTGGCACCGAGAAGACATATACCGGATGGTACAGGCAATTTCAAGCATTTGTTAATGGGAAGAGCCCTAGAAACTGAGATTCGGGGAGAGAAAACAGGATAGGAAGGAAGCGGCGGAGACAGCAAAGCCCGCGAGAGCGGGCTGTTGTATCCATAACGGGAGGGGAGGGGGGCGATGCGGGCGCTAGAACTCGCACGACTCCGGCGACTTCCTGCAGATCTCGATGAGCGCCTCCAGGAGGTTCGTGGTGGTGAGAATCCCCACCAGCTCGTCCTTGGCGTTCACCACGAGGATGCCGTTCAGCTTCCGGTCGTGGAGGAGCTTCGCCACGTCGGTAAGGGGGGCGTCGGGGGCGATCTTGTACGGCTTCGGGTTCATCGCCTCGGTGACCGGCGTCTTGGAGAGGATGTAGTGCAGCTCCCACGTGTCGAGAGTGGTCGCCTTGCTCGGCTGGAAGTTGAGGAGCATCTTCTCCGTGACGATGCCGGCGATCTTCCCCTTGTCCATGACCGGAAGCCGGCGGACTTTCTTCTCCTTCATGAGGTGGATCGCCTCGATGACGGTGGCGTCTTTCTCGATGGTGATGGGGTTGCGGGTCATCCATGTCTCGACTCTGGTCATACGTGCCTCCCGTGGGTATTGCCCTGCCCGATGGGGCGCAGCAGGCGGCGCCCCTTCGTACTGATCTACATTCCGAGAAATGCCTTCTTCACGTGCTCGTTGTTGAGGAGCTCCTCCCCGCTGCCGGTGAGGACAACCCTGCCGGTCTCCAGCACGAAGGCCCGGTGGGCGATGCGGAGCGACTGGTAGACGTTCTGCTCGACGAGGAGCACTGTCACCCCCTGCCGGTTGATCTCCTGGATGATCTCGAAGATGAACTTCACCAGGAGGGGCGAGAGGCCAAGGGACGGCTCGTCGAGGAGGAGGAGCTTCGGGTTGGCCATGAGGCCCCGGGCGATGGCGAGCATCTGCTGCTCCCCACCCGACATGGTCCCCCCCAGCTGCTTTTCCCGCTCCCGGAGCCGGGGGAAGAGGTTGAAGACCCGCTCGATGTTGGCTTCCCGGTCCGGCCGGGCGCTCTTGATGAACGACCCCATGCGGAGGTTTTCCCGCACGGTCATTTCCGGGAAGATCTTCCGACCTTCCGGCACCTGGACGACCCCGTGCTCCACCACCTCGTGGGGCGCGAGCTTCGACAGGTCGGTGCCGTTGAAGGTGATGGAGCCCGACTCCCACTTCACCAGCCGGGATATATTCTTGAGGGTGGTCGATTTGCCGGCGCCGTTGGCGCCGACCACGGTGACGATCTCCCCCTGGTTCACCTGGAGATTGACGTCCCAGAGGACCTTCAGGTCACCGTACGCAAAATTGAGTTTGTCGATGGTCAGCATGCTGTTCCTTGTGAAGGCAACCGGAACCGATTCCGGGTGCCCGTATGTCTGCATCTGTTCCGCGGACGGTCTGAAGACCCGCCGGTCTCCCCCGGGTCAGTGCTCGGCACCCAGATACGCCGTAATCACGTCCGGGTTGTTGACGATCTCCTCCGGACTCCCCTCCGCCAGCTTCTCTCCCGAATTGAGCACGACGATCCGGTCGGAAATCCGCATGATCGCCTTCATGTCGTGCTCGATCACCATCTGGGTGACCCCCTGCCGCTTGATGTCCAGGATCAGCTGGATGATCTCCTCGCTCTCCGCCGGGTTCAGCCCCCCCATGACCTCGTCCAGCAGGAGGAGCTGCGGCCTGGTGGCGAGAACCCGGGCCACCTCCAGCATTTTCCGCTCCCCGATGGGGAGCCCGCCGGCGAGAAAGTGGGACTTTTGCTCCATCCGCACGACCCGCAGCTGTTCCATGGCCAACTCCCGCGCCTTCTTCAGGGAGTTGGTGCGGCAGAGGGCCCCCACCATGACGTTGTCCAGGACCGACAGCTTCGCCAGGGGCCGCACCTTCTGCCAGGTGCGGGCCATGCCGAGGCGGCAGACGGTGTCCGGCTCCAGGCCGTTCATGCGGCGACCGGCGAAGAGGACCTCCCCCCGCGACGGCTGGTAGTAGCCGGTGATGCAGTTGAAGAGGGTGGTCTTGCCGGCGCCGTTGGGGCCGATGAGCCCCATGATCATCCCCTCGTCCATGGTGAAGGAGACATCGGAGTTGGCGGCCAGACCCCCGAAGAACTTGCTTACGTGGTTGATTTCCAGTATTGCCATTGATCGCTTTCCTGTCGGGGCGAGCGGACATCGCCCCGGGGACGTGCTTCCCCGCTACGGTTGCTGGCGGCGCTTCGCCGCCTTCTTCTTGATGAATCCCAGGACCCCTTCCGGCATGAACAGGATCACGATGACCACGAGGATGCCGTAGATGAGGACGTGGGCGTGGGCCAGGTGCTCCTTGAGGAAGACGCCGAAGCCGGAATCCTCCTTCACCATCCCCGAGTTGATCAGCCCCTGGGCGATGACGTTGCTGCGCAGGGCTTCCGACAGCGGGACGAGTACGAGGGAGCCGACCACCGGGCCGAAAATGGTGCCGATGCCGCCGATGATGGCAATGAGGACGATCTGCACCGACAGGTCGAGGGGGAGGACCGTGGTGGGATCGATGAATTTGATGTAGATCGCGTAGAAGGCGCCGGCAAGGGCGGTGAAGACCGCGGAGAGGGCGAGGGCGATGTTCTTGTAGAGATTGAGGCTGATGCCGAGGGAGTGGGCCGCGTCCTGGTCCTCGCGGATCGCCTGGAAGTAGTAGCCGAGCTTCGAGTTCTGCACCCCCCACGTGACGAGGATGGTGACGAGGGCGAGGGTGAGGGCGATGTAGTAGAACGGCACCTTGGAAACGAAGTCGGTGATCACCTTCTCGCCGATGGTGAAGGGAGGAAGGTCGGAGAGGAGAATTCCCTCGGCGCCGTTGGTGACGGATGGCGTGTTGAGCACGGTGAGGCGGACGATCTCCGCCACGGCGATTGAGGCGAGGACGAAGTAGGGCCCACGCAGGCGGAAGCAGATGCTGCCGATGACGAAGGAGAGGACGAGGGCGGCGGCGATCCCGGCCCACACCCCTTTCCATGGGGCGATTTCCCACTTCTGGAGGAGGATGAGGGTGCCGTAGGCCCCGGCACCGAAATACGCGGAATGTCCGACCGAGTATTGCCCCGTGTAGCCGCCGATGATGTTCCAGCTCTCCCCCATGATGGTACTGAGAAAGAAGAGGATCATGATGTGGAGCGCGTAGGGGTTTTCCACGAAGGAGGGGAAGGCGTAGAGAACGCCCAGCAACAGCACGGCGGCAATGGCGCCGATGGCCGTGATCCCCAGCTCTTCCGAAAATTTTCTCGCGATGAAGTTCATGATGCATTCTGCTCCGCTACATGGTTGATTTGCCCATGAGGCCCGACGGCTTCACGAGGAGCACCAGGAGGAAGATGCCGAAGACCAGCACGTCCTTCCAGTCCGAGGAAATGGTGACCGCCCCCACCGATTCGACGATGCCGATGATGATCCCGCCGAGGGTGGCGCCGACGATGCTCCCCATGCCGCCGAGAACGGTGATGACGAAGGCCTTCAGGGTAAAGGCGCTTCCCACCTGGGGGAAGATGTAGTAGGTGGGGGAGATGAGGGCACCGGCAGTCCCGGACAGGGCCGCGCCGATGCCGAAGGCGAGCATCGACATCCGGCTCACGTTGATCCCCATCAGCTGGGCAGCCTCCCGGTCCTGTGCCGTCGCGCGGATCGCCTGTCCCGTGTCGGTCTTCATCAGGAACCAGTAGAGGATGGCGGTGATGGCCGCGGTGATGACGAAGGAGACGGCCAGGGGCTGGGAGACGGATATCCCTCCCAGGTTGATGCTCGCCGACGAGTAGGAGGTGGTGAGGATCTTGTAGTCGGAGGTGAAGGCGAGCATGACGGAGTTGCTCATGATGAGGCCGAGCCCGATGGTGAGAAGGATCTGGTTCTGGGGGAGGGTGCCGATGATCCGGTTGATGAATATCTTCTGCAGGAAGGCGCCGAAGAGGAACATCAGCGGGATGGTGATCACGATGGAGACGAAGGGGTCGACCTGGAACAGGGTGAAGAGGAAGAAGGTCAGGTACATCCCCACCATCATGATGTCGCCGTGGGCGAAGTTGATCACCCTCATGACCCCGAAGATGATGGTGAGGCCGATGCCGATCAGGGCGTAGACGCCGCCGACGAGGATGCCGCTGATGAGGGCCTGGAGAAGGACGGAAAAGGTCATGGTAACTCCGGAAATCGGGGATCAGGGACCGGGGACGGGGTAACGGCACGAGCCTTTACCACTCCCCGGTTCCGAGTTCCCGGTTCTCACTTCCACTTGAAGGGATAGATCGGTGCCTTGGTCTTGTACTTGGCCGGGTAGACGGTTTCGTACTGGCCGTTCTGGATCTGCTGCACCAGCATCTCATGGTTGTTCTGGTTGGTGAATTTGCCGTAATCCACGAACTTCACGTGCCCCATGATCCCGTTCCAGGAACCGCTCTTGAGGGCGGCCCGGGTCTTGTCGCGGTCACCGCCGTTCTTGGCAGCGGTTTCCGCCATGATCATCATGGCTTCATAGGCACAGGCGGCGTGATAAGTGGGTTCCTTGCCGAATTTGGCCTTGTAGCGCTTGTAGAAGTCCTTGGCGCCGGGCCAGTTCACGTCCTCGGTCCACTGGGTGCTTGAGAAGACCAGGTTGGAGACGTCCTTCTGCTTCAGGAACTGGTCGGTGGTGAAACCGGCGCCGGCACCAAGGAATGCCTTGGGGGTGAGACCGATTTCCCGGGACTGACGCATGAGGGTGATGGCGTCCACTTCATAGGAGACCATGAAAACGAGATCGGGGTTCAGGGACTTGATCTTGGAGAGGGTGGAACGGAAATCGGGAGCACCCTTCAGGTACTTCTCGTCGGCCACTTCCTTGAGGCCGATCTTGTGGGCGTATTCCTTGGCGGTCTTCACCGTGGAGATGCCGAAATCGGTGTTGGCGTAGACATAGGCGATGGTCTTCGGCTTGTCGATGGCGAGGATGGCGTCCATGATGACGGAGGAGTAGACATCGGCAGGTGCATTGAGCCGGAAGACGTACTTGTACCCTTTCTGGGTGATCTCTTCCTTGGCGGCGGCAGGCACAAGTTGCGGGACCTTGTACTGGTCGGCGCGGCTCGCCACGGCATTGGCGCAGGCGGAGGTATAGGGGCCGACGACCCCTGCCACATTGTCGCGGGTGGCTAGTTTCTCGAAGGCGGAAAGGGACTTTTCCGGCTTGCCGGTATCGTCTTCCTTCACGAGATCGACGTCGATCCCTTTTTTCTTCAGGTCTTCGACGGCCAGAGTCACGCCGTTGGTGAGGTTCTCGCCGATCGGCGCTTCCGCACCGGTGATCGTGTTGATAAAGCCGATTTTCACTTTCGCCGCCGATGCCATGCCGGGAAAGGCAAGGCAGGCTGCAAGTCCCATAGCCAGAATCCGTTTCATCGTGCTACCTCCTTTGTAGATTGCTAGAAAAGTTGTTGTCTGCTAATGATACCGGAATAAAACAGGATGTCACGCGAAAAGTGCATGCTGCGTCCTTGAAGGTTGCAGATCAGCGGGGACCTGCCGCAGCCGGCGGAGTCGGGAGCGGCATCCAGTGGGTGAACAGGGGGACTGCCATTCCGCCCACGACTGTCGTGCAGAGCGAAATGCTCCCTCCGTCGCCGATACAGGCGTTGTCGGTCCCGAAGTACGGATAAGGGGTGTAGAGGATTACCCGCTCATCAGTTGCGGGGAGCCGCTCGTCAATGCTGATCCAGTCCATTGTTCTGTTCTTCTCTGCGCCATACCGTTTGCCCGGATCGAAAATATGTCTGCGGACATGGTGGGCGCTATCTTGTTGTAAGTGAGATGCTGTTTGATTTTTTAGCAAATTGGATGCCATGTCGGCAGGCTGGAGATTCACGCTGGAATCATTGCCGTTTTTATGGTATGTCCGTGGCTGGGGGGAAGAAAATCGGCTGTTGGGTGGCGGAAATCGGCCAGAGAAGTGGCGGTAATTGGCCATGATACGGCTGGTGAAACGGTAATCAGGGAAAACGGGACAGGCATGGGCTATCGCAATCTTCAGGAATGTGTCGGGGAGTTGGAAAGGAAAGGGGAACTGGTCCGGATCGACCGGGAGATCGACCCGGACCAGGAGGCGGGAGTGATCCAGCGGCGCGTCTACGAGGCGGGAGGCCCGGCACTCCTCTTTACCCGGGTGCGGGGGTGTGGTTTCCCCATGGTCGCCAACCTCTTCGGTACCCTGGAGCGGACCCGGTACCTCTTTCGCGATACCCTGGACATGATCCAGCGGCTCGTACGGCTGAAAATCGAGCCGGCCGCGTTCCTGCGGGAACCGCTGGCATTTGCCGGTGCCGTACCGGCGGCACTCCATCTTCTGCCGAGGAGGTCCGGGACCGGACCGATTCTTGCCAACCGCACGACCATTGACCGGCTCCCCCAGGTGAAATCGTGGCCCGACGACGGCGGGGCGTTCATCACGCTCCCCCTCGTGTACTCGGAGAGCCCCGTTTCTCCCGGGCTGCGCCATGGAAACCTCGGCATGTACCGGGTGCAGATCTCCGGCGGCAGCTATGCCCCCAACCGGGAAGTCGGTCTTCACTACCAGATACACCGGGGGATCGGTGCCCACCATGCCGAAGCGCTGGCACGAGGGGTCCCGCTGCGGGTCGCCATCTTCGTGGGGGGGGCGCCGGCTCTGACGGTGGCAGCGGTCATGCCTCTTCCCGAAGGGATGCCGGAGCTGTCGTTCGCCGGCCTTCTCGGGGGACACCGGCTGAAACTGGTCTGTCGTCCCGGTGAACTTCCCGTGCCGGCGGAGGCGGACTTCTGCATCACCGGCACCATCGATCCGGAAAAAAACCTCCCGGAAGGGCCATTCGGCGACCACCTCGGCTACTACAGCCTGGCCCACGATTTCCCTGTCCTCCGGGTGGAGAACGTCTGGCATCGCGACAACGCCATCTGGCCCTTTACCACCGTCGGCCGCCCTCCCCAGGAGGACACTTCCTTCGGCGCCTTCATTCACGAGCTGACCGGGGATCTGATTCCCGCGGTCCTGCCGGGGGTACAGGCGGTGCACGCGGTGGACGCCGCCGGGGTCCACCCGCTGCTCCTCGCAGTCGGCTCCGAGCGCTACGTCCCCTATGCCACCGAGCGCGAGCCCCGCGAGCTTCTCACTTTCGCCAATGCCATCCTCGGCCAGGGACAGCTCTCCCTCGCCAAGTATCTTCTGATCGCCGCCCACGAAGACGGGCCCCCCGACATCCATGACATACAGGCCTTCTTCCGCCACGTCCTCGAACGGGCCGACTGGCGGCGTGACCTCCATTTCCAGACGGAAACCACCATCGACACCCTCGACTATTCCGGCGCCTCCCTCAACAGGGGGTCGAAGGTGGTCATCGCCGCTGCCGGCGGAATACGGCGGGACCTGCCGGTCGAAATCCCCTCAGACCTGCGCCTGCCCGACGGATTCGGCAATCCACGCATTTGTACCGCCGGTGTCCTCGCCGTCAGCGGCCCACCGTGTACCGCTTCCCGCGGCAGCGACGACCCAGTGATGACGGCCTTTGCCGCGTCATTCTCCACGGCCGACGGCATCAATGCCTTTCCCCTCGTGGTGGTGGTTGACGACAGTGACTTCGTCAGTCGCACCCTCAATAATTTCCTCTGGGTCACCTTTACCCGCTCCAATCCGGCCACCGACATCTACGGCGTCGGCAGCGCGTGTCGCTGCAAGCACTGGGGGTGTTCCGGCTCGCTCATCATCGATGCCCGGAGTAAACCCCACCATGCGCCGCTGCTGATCGCCGACCCCGCCATCGAGCGTCGAGTCGACCTCCTCGGGGCGCCCGGCGGGCCGCTCCACGGGATTATCTGAACGGGAGGCAGTGCCCGCTCTCCCGCCATGCCGCTGCGGGTCGGCGAGGGAAAGGAAGCGGGATGCAAATGCCGGCGAAAGGCCATGCGCACAGGATAGCCAGACATGGGTGGCGCACGGTTCGAAATGACTTGACAATTTAGGTTAAACGTGTTTAATTGTTTTTCTGCACGAATAGCGGATTTTTTTTGATTTCTCTGTTGTATTCACGGGAAATGCGAGGCGCTTCATGGGAACAACACCACGCGAATCGGGCCAGACCATCATGGTCGTCGATGATGATCCCATGATTCGGGATATATTGCGGAAGGCACTGGAGAAGATCGGATACCGGGTAGTGGCCGAGGCAAATGACGGAAATGAGGCGGTGGCCAAGTATTCTGCGTTGCGTCCCCAGGTGACCTTGATGGACATCTGTCTTCCCAACAAGAACGGCATTGAGGCAACCAAAGACATCGTGTCATTCGATGAAAACGCCAACGTGATCATGTGCAGCGCGATCCATCACAGGGCTCTCCTCCAGGCTGCCGAGGAGGGGGGGGCCCGGGACGTTATCGCCAAGCCCTACAATATCAGCCACCTCCGCACCGTCCTCTCACGGGTTCTGCAGGAGTGAACATCGGAGAACGGTAGCCGGTTCTCGATTGGGATTGGCCGGTTCAGTCAATTGCTATACAAGCGTTTCTTTACTTCTCAGCAAACAGGCGGAAAAATGAAAAAAGCGCCCTGACTCTGACAGTCAGGGCGCTTTCTTGTTCTGTGGTGCCGAAGAGATTACTTGATATCTGTAACGTTGTGACCTCTTGTCGTTACATTGACTATTGTTTACAAACCCACCTTGGAATCAAATTTCAACAGCCGTTTAGTAGGTTTTTGACGTTCCAGTGTTCATTCCAAGCACGGAGGGTTGAATGATGTATTGATGGCGGAAATTCGCAATTGTCCCCAAATGATTGCATTGTGCACAATTGACTTCCCCCGATGACCTGCGGATTGTCGCCTGAGAACATATGAGGAGGGGAAGCCTTTTCCCGTTACTACTCGTAACCAAAAGGCTGCCTGTATCCCCGTCTCCACAAATCGGGCTGGATATTTTCCATTTCATCTTCAATTCCCTGCGGCGTGGAAGAGCGGGAGAGGTTTGCAGACATAATCGGAGTAATTGGCCTCTGACAAACAGCGGCGGCATGAAACGATGGGGTCGTCCGTATACTGTTCGAGCGACTCTATCTGCCCTGTCCTGATAAGCTCGCAAATATGACGTTGGTGATTTTCAACGCAACTGCATTTCTCCTCTGATTTCATATCCGACAATCTCCTTTCTTGGCGCCGATTGCTCCACTGCTTCATGCAGTCATGCAAATATCCTGATTACCATAGCAGGACGATATTTCAGGGATGTTGCAGGGGTGACAAGAATTGGCAACATTTGACGGCACTATTCACACGATAGCTCGTACGAGGATTTCGCAGCAGGGCATACGTGCTGTATGCTCGTCATTTTTATCTTGCTGGAATTTTTGGTAAAATATAATTGCTGTGGGACGGCTTGAACAGGTTGGACTTCGCAGTACAATGGAAAAGTACAGGACGCTGCTGAGAGGGTATCACGATGAAATGTTGCGACTATTATGCTCAGTGCTATTTCCAAAACGTGAAGACTGCTGCCTTGCCTTTTATCACCAGGGGTACGAGAGCTGACTATTGCCTCGGGGAATTTACCAGATGCGCCATATACAAGGCTGCCAGGTTTCATGGGATAGACAAAGTTCCACGGTATGTTTCCCCTGGCGACAGATATGAGCTTCTTCCACGGATAGTTGAGAATTCTTCATTGAGAAAGGCAAGCATGTGATTGCCGGTAGAAGATTATCTGGCGACTGTGCGGGCGTCGGGAGTATGGTCGTAATGACTTCCAGTTCTCAGCCATGACCCCATTTGCGCGGCAAGCGCAGGCGCAGGGCGTGCGCCGCTGGATACCCGGATTGGCGGTCGTGGACCACTACGACCGCAACCTGTTCTTCCGTGACCTTTCAGCCGGTCTGGTACTTACGGCGCTACTGGCACCTGTCGGCATGGGCTATGCCGAGGCTACCGGACTTCCCGCCATCTACGGTCTGTATGCCACCGTTGTCGCGCTTCTGGCTTATGCTGCATTCGGTCCGAGCCGCGTTCTAGTCATAGGTCCCGACTCTGCCCTCGCCGCACTCATCGCGGCATCTATTCTGCCGCTGTCCGCCGGTGATCCAGCGCATGCTGCCGTGCTGGCAGCAGCGCTTGCCATTATCTCCGGTACGATCTGCATCCTGGCCGGCATCGCCCGGTTCGGTTTCATTACCGACCTGCTCTCGAAGCCGATCCGCTATGGATACCTGAACGGCATTGCTCTGACGCTGCTGGTCAGCCAGTTACCCAAAGTATTCGGGTTTTCCATTCAAAGCGGCAGCTTTTTGCATGATGTAGCTGGCCTCGTGAACGGAATCCGTGATGGCAAAATCAACTGGGTTGCATGCGCCATCGGCTTTTCGTGCCTGGTGATGATTTTCGGCTGCAAGTGCTGGGCGCCTCGGTTGCCAGGCGTGCTCTTTGCGGTAGTTGGGGGAACCCTGGCTGTCGCTCTGTTTGATCCGGCAACACGGGCTCAGATTGCCGTGGTCGGTGCGCTCCCCCAGGGTTTGCCGGCATTCAGCGTGCCGAGCATTACCGCCGGAGAGTTTTCCAGCCTGTGTACCGATGCCGTCGCAATCGCCCTGGTTTCCATTGCGGACATGAGCGTGCTTTCCCGTATTTATGCCACTCGTGGCAACTACTACGTCGATAGCAATCAGGAAATGATTGCCCTTGGTATCGCTAATGTGGCGACCGGCCTATTTCAGGGTTTTTCGGTAAGCAGCAGTGCCTCACGCACACCGGTGGCCTTTTCGGCGGGAGCCAGGACCCAGGTGACCGGTGTTGTCGGTGCAGCCTGCATCGCCCTGATGTTGATCTTCACTCCGAAGATCATGCAGAATCTGCCGATTGCCTCCCTCGGTGCCGTCGTCATTTCGGCGTGTTGGACGGTAGTTGAGATTGCCGAGGTGAGACGCCTCTACCAGTTGCGGCGCGGCGAATTCGTCCTGTCAGGTGTCTGCTTCTTGGGGGTTGTCCTCCTGGGTGTCATTCAGGGAATCTTTATTGCGGTCGGACTTTCCTTACTGGTCTTCATCTGGAGGGCCTGGCGACCCTACTATGCCGTGCTGGGTCGCGTCGGGGGCATGAAGGGGTACCATGACATCACGCGCCACCCAGAGGCAAAGCTCATCCCCGGTCTGATACTCTTTCGCTGGGACGCTCCCCTGTTCTTTGCCAATGCCGAAATGTTTCGCGATCAGATCCTCCATTCACTATCGAATGCGCAAACGCCGGCACTGTGGATTGTGGTTGCAGCCGAGCCGGTTACCGATGTTGATATTACTGCTGCCGATGTGCTGTCGGAATTGGACGAGGAACTTCAACGTTCGGGCATTACACTGTGTTTCGCTGAGATGAAGGGCCCAGTGAAGGATCGACTAAAAGACTACGGCCTGTTCGAGAAAATCGGCATGGAGCATTTCTTCCCCACGGTTGGCCAGGCAGTTGATCGGTATGTAGAAGTGAATCGGATCGACTGGATCGACTGGGAGGACGCCCAGAACAGGAAATCGCCAATGAAGCGCTGATCTCCGCCTGGTGTAGCAGACGGGCGACAAGCGGGAAATGCCATCGAACTCTGACCCCGCCCATAGAGGTGTTTTTCACGTTTCAGAATTGTGTCGAACAGGGGTGTGGTGGTGAAAAAGAAGGAATGTGGCCAGTTGCTGCTTCCCCGCGACCTGGGGCCTAAGTGTCTTGGGGATGGGTGGGAAGTGGTTCTCCACCGGCAGGGATTGCAGGTCCTGACGTTCTGGGACACATTCGAGTGGGGACTCTGGTATGGGGGGCATCTCCTGTATAGTTGCGGGGAAGAGTACCATCTGTGTGCCCGTGACGGGGGGTGGATCGGCGCGGAACTGTGTCGGGAAATGGCGCGGGGAAGGAGACAGTTCTGGGGGGACTTCGAAACACCTGAGATTCGGGAAAAGCTGGAGGGGATGCTTGGTCTGAGAGGGCTGGCAATAGTGGTCGAGGGAACATTCCATCGGCGTCAGAGCGAGTTACGCAACGAGTCGGGAAAGATTGTCTGCCGGCTTGAGTGGACTTCGGTTTCTTCGGCAAAAAGGGGTGAGAAGGAACTGCTGCAATACTGTCGGGTAATCCCCCTTCTTGGCTACGAATCCGAGGCGGAACGTGTGGTAGAGTACCTTACCACTGCCGGTGCGAGCACGTCCGGGGATGGGCCATTGGACGTACTTCTGCGACACGCGGGCCGGATGCCGCAGAAATACACTCTACGCCCCGACTTCGGTCTTGCATGGGAGATGTCGGCTCGTGAGTCGGTGAGACGGATCGCCTGCTCGATTCTGGGGATTGCTGCCGGCAATGTTCCGGGAATATTGAACGACCTCGACACGGAATTCCTCCACGACTACCGGATTTGTCTCCGGAAGATCCGTTCACTGCTGAGTCTCGTAAAAGATATTTATCCTGTCGAGGAAATCCAGCGAATACGTGCGATCGTCGGGGATCTTGCGCGGCAGACCAACCGGCTCCGGGACCTGGATGTGTACCTCCTGGCACGGGACGAATACTGTGGATTGCTTCCCCCCATACTTCGTCCGTCACTGGAGGAGATGTTCAAGGATTTTTCAACGGAGAGAAAAGGTGAGGTGCGACGGGTGACAATGAAGCTGCGTGCACCGTCATGGCACAATCTATTCCGGGAGATCGAGGAGTATTTTTCCCAGGAGACGCCGCACGAATCTTCGCCGGCAGCAAATCTCCCCGTGGGGCAGCTGGCATTTCGTCGTATTTTCAAGCGGTACCAGAAGATCCGCGAGATCGCACGGGAGATTGGAGCAGGGGCACCTGACGAAGCGGTGCATCAGGTCCGTATCGAATGCAAGAAGCTGCGTTATCTCATGGAGTTTTTTAACGAACTCATTCCCGAGGAAGAAGGTGCGGCGCAGTTGAAGTTGCTACGCCGGCTGCAGAACAGACTCGGCGAGTTCAACGATGCCTCGGTGCAGCAAAACTCTTTGCTCAACTATTGGGAACGGCACAAAACCAGGGGGGATACCGCACTGGGAGTGGGTGGCCTTGTTTCCATCCTCTACCAGCGGCAGCAGCGGACACGTGGCCTCATTGATAAGGAACTCGATATTTTCTGCAGCGGTTCGAATGCCACATGCTTCAAACGAATCTTCAAGCTGCCGGCTTCCGTTCCCGCAACGGCTACACCGAGGTCTGATCACCAGTGAATATACTTTCCGCCTACAGCATCAAGGGTGGCGTGGGGAAGACCGCCCTCGCCGTCAACCTGGCGTATGCTCTCCGCGAGAGGGGGCGTCGGACCCTCCTGTTGGACCTCGACCCCCAGGGGGCTGCTTCCTTTTATTTTCGCGTTGACAGCGCGGAAAAATTCCGGATGCGCGACGCGCGCTCCATGACGGCAGGACTGCGCAGAAACGTCCGGGAATCGGATTTTCCTGGGCTCGACATCATTCCGTCCAGCCTCGCCTACCGAAACTTAGACCTGGTACTGGGGGAAATGAAGAAGCGCCGGAAGCAGCTCCGCATTATGCTGGAAGATTTCATACCCGATTACGACGTGATCCTTATGGACTGCCCACCCAACATCACCCTTCTGTCGGAAAACGTCTTCCGGGCCTCGGATATGGTTCTGGTGCCAGTCATCCCGACCGTACTGTCGCAGAGGACATTGGAACAGTTAACCGGTTTTTTCCAAGACGAAGATCTTCCCGGCAAGGTGCTCCGTCCGTTTTTCTCAATGGTGCAGAAGAGAAATAAAATGCACCGTGAAATAATGCATGATCTACCGGCGCTGCATCCCGGTTTCTTGAACTCGGCCATCCCCTTTTCTGTGGACGTGGAAAGGATGGGGGTCCGCAGAGAGCCGCTCCTGGCATATTCTTCTGTCAGTGAGGCGGCACGAGCCTACCGGGCGCTGTGTAACGAAATTCTTGTTTCTATGGGTCCTCATTCATGATCGAAATCGAGCGGAAATTTTTGTTGAAGTCGCTCCCAGTGAGCGTCCGGGGCGGGAAGCGGATTCTGCAGGGGTACCTTGCCCACGACGAGCATATGGAGGTACGTATCCGGCAGTTCGGGGAGAAGCATTTCCTCACCGTAAAGGAGGGGCGAGGACTCAAGCGCCGGGAGATCGAGGTCGAAATTACGCCGCGACAGTTTCAAGCACTCTGGCCATTAACCGAAGGTCGACGGTTGGAGAAGGTTCGTTCAAGGGCCAATCACGGAACATACCAGGTGGATGTGGACAGCTATTGTGGCGACCTCGAACCGCTGCTTATTGCCGAAGTGGAGTTCCCGTCTGTTGAGGCAAGCGAACTCTTCGAGAAGCCGGATTATTTCGGGATGGAAGTAACAGACGATTATGCCTACAGCAACAGTTCTCTTGCCATCCATGGTCTTCCTCACGGTCCTGCCCCCAAGTACCAGGTTGCAGCGCTCCCCTTTCTGTTTCGCGGCGGGAAACTATATCTCGTGATAGTTATGAACTCTTCCCAGACCCGCTGGATTCTTCCCAAGGGACAGCCGGATTCGGGCATGTCCCGCCAAGATGTCGCTGTAATGGAAGCCATGGAGGAGGCCGGAGTCATCGGTAGTTGCCTCCTCGGGCACCGTGGGTCCTGTTGCCGCAACAGGGAGAAGATACTCTTCGTGTACCCCCTGAAGGTGACGACCGTGCTCAAAAAGTGGCCGGAGATGGAGTGGCGGAAACGCGCCGTGGTCTCCGTTGACAAAGCCTTGAAGATGATAAGCGATCCGGAACTCGCGCTCTGCATCAAGCGCTTGACCTCCCGGTTGATGTAATCGATTGAAGTGAGAATACGTAACTGCTTCAGTATTTGTTCCAGTGGGTCCTTCATAGTTTTTGGTGTAACAATATAATGGCGCAGCCATGATTCTGTTACTGAATGGGAAACAAAAAATACAAGATTTTTAGCCTTTATGAAACCAGGCAACCTGCTTCAGATTTGCAACACATCTCCATTCAGGGGGTTTTATTGGTAGAAATAAGAAATTGTAATACCGCTAATAGATTAAAAAGTCTTTTAAATAGTCGTGTCTGAAATAGTGTAACAAATTGAATTAATTGATTTATTTGGCCTTTATTGTGTGATAAAATCGCCTGAAATTGAATCAACACTCTCAAAATCCGGTGATTTCATGCAACCAAAATCAGGCTCGTCGAACCAAGGTGATCTGTTCCGCTCCCGGCTGGATCAGATCCTGAACCGCCAGCATCCGCTCTACCGGGTGGCGACCGCAGCATGCATACTGCGACAAGGGGTACCGGGGAAATTCGACAACACTGAACAACACCCGGATTCACGTGACCCACAAGAAAAAGAAGTGTATGAAGCCCAGTGAATGGCAGTGGTACCGCAGACGCAGTGCAATCGAGCCGATCATTGGCCACGTCAAACATGACCACCGGATGGATCGCAATTACCTGAAGGGCGAGGACGGCGACAAAATCAACGCCATTCTGGCCGGATGTGGCTTCAACATCAGGAAGCTCCTCAGAGCTATCCTTTTGTGGCTTTTCAAAGAGCGAATCAAGGGGGCATCACTGTCAGCGTCAAGACCCTGATGGGAGCCTTCAGCTTCAGATATCAACCCATCTGATCACTTTTAGGACTTTTTCAGGGACGACGAATGTACTTTTCTTCCGTCTTTTCTCCCGGCAAACTCTCAAATGAATGAGTATGATTACCTCTAGGGGGAATGACCTCCCGTCCCGCCTAGCAACCCCACATCCTCGTAACCATAGAATACTATGATTACCAGCCGACCCACACTGTCAGCCTTTCTGAAACGTTCAACCCCGTCTTTGGGAAGTGTGCTGCCTGTCTGACCTCGTTTGTGAATCTCGCCGCATACGTATCAAATTTCCCCTCATACACCGTATCCCGTCCCAGCTACATCGATCACCCCTGATATGACCCGTGACAAATTCCCACCCCCGCGTGAGGGCGAGGATGCCGCGGGTTCATATTTTTCTTGACAGAAATGTTTGGTTGAGCATAATATGGGGTACAGTATACGGTACCCCATTTCTGCAGGAAAAGACAGTCGAGGTGTTGTACGCAATACACGTTGGGCACCCGGAATCCCAATGATGGAGAAGAGGAGGCGTTATGGCAAGAAAAGTTGGCGTTATAGGTGCAGCCGGAACCCTGGGGTCGTGCTCAGCTTTCCAAATCGCCATGCAGGGGGTGGCCGACGAGATGGTTCTTCTCCCCGGTACACGGGAGAATCTGGTGAGGTTTCACCAGATGGACCTGGAAAATGCGCTGACGGGCATCAACGACATGTCGGTTCGGTTCGGGCGGAAAGAGGATCTGGCCGGAGCCGATGTGGTCATTCTGGCAGCGGGTGCTCCCTGGCGGCGCATAGAGTCCCGCATGGAACTCCTCGACGACAGCCTTCCCATCATCGTGGAAGCTGCCCAGACCGTAAGAGAGCACTGCCCTGGTGCCGTTGTCATCACCCTCACCAACCCGGTGGACCCCCTCAACTGGGCTTTATGGCGGCTAACCGGCCTGCCGCGCGAGAGGTTTCTCGGCTACTCGTTGAACGACACATTCCGTTTCCGCCGGATGCTGTCCCAGGCTCTTGCAGTGCCGGCACCTACCGTTGCCGGGACCGTTGTCGGTGAACACGGGCCCCACCAGGTGCTGCTTTTCAGTTCCGTGCGGATAAACGGAAAACCCGTCGAGATCGACACGAAAATGCAGGATGGGATCTATGCAGAGATCCCCAACATCCTCAACAGGATGGAGACGCTGGGTGCGGGTCGCACCACAGGGTGGACATCATCTGTCGGCGTGGCGTCCATCGTCAAGGCTATACTGGAAGACACGGGCGAGGTCATACCCTGTTCAGTTGTCCTTGACGGTGAATACGGCCGAAAGGGATTGAGCGCCACCGTGCCGGTGCGCCTCGGGCGGGGAGGGGTCAAGGGATTCCCCGCCGTTGAAATGGCACAGGGCGAGCGGGACAGACTCGAAAAATGTTTCGAATTTCTCGCGGAGACTGCCCGTTCTCTCGAGCCACGACTGCTGTAGGACGTACTGCAACCGGCGGTCAGGGTTAGTGAGCTGCTGAACGCACCGTGACGATGTGTGTTCTCCCTCACGTTGCATTGCGGTAAAGGTTAATGTAGAATACTGTTATATATTCCGACACATGCGTTATCGGCAGGGAGAAGTGGCACGGGGTAGTGAAGCGATACCGTAAAAGATGGAGAAAAGTTGCAGGCCATCAAGTGTGGTGACGAAAGGACTGGGGATGCGTTCTTCGGAAGTCAGCTCTGGGCTCACGTGACATGAACGGTCACGGAAATAGAATCAAACGGCATTTATTTTCTTGACAAAAATGCTCGGTGGCTGTATGTTGGGGTACAATATACAGTACCCCAAATGGGGTAACCGGAAAGCTGTCAACCAAGCATTCAGTGCTCTACGGCGAATCGCTCATTTTTTTGCGCAGACAAACGAAAAGGAGAATCGACATGACTCAAAAACGGGGTGGGTGGTCGAACTTTGCGTCGAGGATCATCAGCAGGGCGAATATCGGCATTGTGCTGGTGATGAGCGGGCTGTTCATACTGGCAGGCAGCCAGGCGTTTGCCGAAGGTAACACGATTAAAATCGGGATCATTGCCGAGATGACCGGCACCTTTGCCGACCACGGCCAGGAAATGATGAACGGGATCAAGACCTACATGATGGAGCATGGCGATACCGTTGCCGGGAAGAAAATCGAACTGGTAATCAAGGACACCGGCGGCCCCAACCCTGACGTGGCGAAGCGGCTTGCCCAGGAACTGGTGGTAAAGGACAAGGTCGATTTTCTTGCAGGCTTCGGACTTACCCCCAACGCCATGGCGGTCGCGCCCATCGCTACTCAGGCAAAGAAGCCGGTGATCATCATGAACGCCGCGACCTCCGTCATTACCACCAAGTCTCCCTACATTGCCCGTGTTTCGTTTACGCTGGCACAGGTGACCGCACCCATGGCGGAGTGGGCGTACAAACACGGGATTCGCAAGGTCTACACCGTCGTCGGAGACTACGGGCCCGGTCACGACTCCGAAGCAGCCTTCAAGAAGACCTTCACGAAGCTGGGTGGTACCGTGGTGGGCGAATTGCGCGTGCCCATGAAGAACGTGGAGTTCGGTCCCTACATCCAACGGGTCAAGGACGCAAAGCCCGAGGCGATGTTCGTATTCGTGACCTCAGGTGAACTGGGGCTCGGCATCATGAAGGCGTACAACGAACGTGGCCTGAAGCAGGCAGGAATCAAACTGATCACAACCGGCGACGTGCTGGATGACGCCATCATGGACGCCCTGGGTGACAGCCCGTTGGGCGTTGTCTCCACACACCACTATTCGGCCGATCACAAATCTCCCGAGAATGCAAAATTTGTCGCCGACTACAAGAAGGTGGACAGCAAGCTTCGCCCCAACTTCAAGGCGGTCCATGCCTATGACGGCATGGCGCTGATTTACGCAGTGGCCACACAGCTCAAGGGTGACGTGAGTAACGGCGACAAGGTCATGCAGGTGATCAAGGGAATGAAACTGAATAGCCCGCGCGGGCCGATCGAGATCGATCCCGCCACCCGCGACATCGTTCAGAACGTGTACGTGCGCGAGGCGAAAAAGGTGGGCGGCAAGGTGTACAACGTGGAATTCGATACCTTCAAGGCGGTAAAGGATCCGGGCAAATGACCGACAGGCCCGCAGACGGGCCGGGAGTAGAACGCCATGCTCAATTTTCTCGGAATACTTTTCGACGGACTGGCCTTCGGCATGCTGCTGTTCGTGATTTCCGTGGGGCTGTCAATAACCCTCGGACTAATGGGGTTCAACAACCTTGCCCACGGCGTGTTTGCCATGGCGGGTGGGTACCTGCTGGTTGACTTGATGGGGAAGGCCGGTATCGGCTTCTTCGCCGCACTCCCCATCGTTTTTTTCACCATCGCGCTGGTAAGCCTTGCCTTGGAGCGGACCCTGTACCGCCCCCTCTACAAGAGCACACCCTTAGACCAGGTGCTGCTGACGGTCGGTATCATTTTCATTGCCACTGCAGGGGCCGATTACCAATGGGGGCCGGCTCAGCAGCCGGTGGACATACCCGCCGGGCTTGAAGGCCGGTTTCCCCTGGCGGGAATCGACATGTCGAGGTACAGCCTGTTCCTGATGGCAATCGGGATCATGATTACGGTTGCCCTCCTCTTTGGGCTGGTTCGCACCCGATTCGGGGCGAGGATCCGCGCGTCGGTGGACAATCAACGGACAGCCGAGGCGATGGGTATCAGGGTAGGGCGCGTCTTTCAGCTCACCTTCGCCCTGGGAAGCGGCCTTGCCGGTCTGGGGGGCGCCCTGGGGATAAAGGTCGTCGGCCTCGATCCACAGTTCGCCGTCAAGTACCTGGTGTACTTTCTGCTGGTCGTGGTGGTCGGTGGTCCCGGTTCGGTGCTGGGGACGCTTCTGGCCGCGCTCCTCCTCGGCGTTGCTGACATCATGGGGAAATATTACGTCCCGCAGATCGGCGCGTTCATTATTTATGCAGCCATGATCTTCCTGCTGCTGCTATTCCCCCAGGGGCTGCTGGGACGAAGGAAGGCGCGATGAACAACTCTCGTTCTGCTGCTGTTTCCACGGGGGCCGCAGAGCCCAAGGAAGGCGTCATGAGTCACACCCGCATCGAAAAGCCGGTCCTGGGCACAGGACACCTGGCGGTTCTTCAGGCACGGGACCGCTGGAAACCCACGGAAATTGCCTTCTGGATTGTGCTGGTTGGCTTCTTTTTCGCGTTCCCGACCAATCTGGTATTTGCATCACAGATACTTATCAGCGGGCTGTTCGCCCTGTCACTCGACCTTATTCTCGGGTACGCGGGCATTGTCACCCTGGGCCATGCCGCATTCTTCGGGATCGGGGCCTATACCGCCGGGCTGCTGGCGAAATACGGCTGGCACGAACCGTTGACGGGGCTGCTGGCGGCAGGAATTGTCGCGGGGATCGTCGGCTACCTCACCAGTTTTTTCCTGCTGCGGGGCAGCGACCTGACCCGCCTGATGATTACCCTCGGCATCTGTCTGCTGCTGTACGAAATTGCCAACAGCGCGACAGATATCACCGGGGGTGTGGATGGACTGCAGGGCGTGGAAATGGGGAAGCTGTTCAATCTTTTTACCTTCGATCTCTACGGAAAGACCTCCTATCTCTACGTGCTGGGTGTTACGTTCCTCCTGTTTACGGTGACGCGCGGCATGATCCATTCCCCCTACGGCCTTGCCCTGCGCAGTTTCCGCGATAATCCGGTCCGGGCGCTCGCCATCGGGATCCCCGTCAACGCCGCCCTTACGAACATTTATACGTACGCAGCGGTTATCGCCGGCATCGCCGGCGCCCTTCTTACCCAGACGACCCAGTTCGTCAGTCTCGATGTTCTGAGCTTCCAACGTTCAGCCGACCTGTTGATCATGCTGATCATCGGGGGTACGGCGGCGATGTACGGCGGCTTCATCGGTGCGGCCGTTTTCCTCGTGGCCCAGGACCAACTGGCCAATATCAATCCCCAGTACTGGCACTTCTGGTTGGGGGTGCTGCTTATCGTTATGACTCTGTATCTACGTGGCGGAATTCTCGGCGGTCTCGGCAGGCTGGCATCGTCTCTCGCACGGAGGCGGCATAAGGAGCATTCATGAACGCCGTTCTCGAAACCCGTGGCCTTTGGAAATCTTTTGGCGGATTGATGGTCACAAAGGATGTGAACATCTCCCTTTCGCCGGGGGCGCGACACGCATTGATCGGGCCGAATGGCGCCGGTAAGACCACCCTGATCAATCAGATCACCGGCGTCCTGCGCCCGTCTGACGGCTCGATCTGGCTCGATGGCGTCGATATCACGCATATGCCGTCCAATGAGCGCGTGTGGCGGGGCCTGTCGCGGACGTTCCAGATCAATTCGCTCTTCCCCCGGCTGACACCGCTGGAGTCGGTGACAAACGCCATCTGCGTGCGCGAGCATTCACGTCTGAATATCCTGAAAAGACGGTTCCACCGCTTGTCGCGGCGTACTGCCGAAATCGACGAAGCCTATGCGCTGCTCGAAAAACTCAATCTGGCACACGATTGCCTCGTGGAGACCCATACGCTAGCGTACGGAAAGCAGCGCCTTCTTGAAATGGCGCTGGCGCTTGCGGCCCGGCCGAAGGTGCTTCTGCTGGATGAGCCTGCAGCCGGTGTGCCGGAAGGTGAAAGCGACGAACTCTTTGAGGTTCTCGCCGCATTGCCGGCGGAGATCTGCATTCTTCTCATCGAGCACGACATGAACCTGGTGTTCAACTTCGCCAAAAGCATCACGGTGCTGGTGGGCGGGGCGGAGCTGGTGACCGGCACACCGGCGGAAATTGCTAATGATCCCCGTGTCCGCGAGGTATACCTGGGAAAGGGCCATTGACATGCTGACCGTTGAAAATGTCTTTGCCGGCTATGGTGAGGCCACTGTCCTCGACGACTGTTCCCTGGCGATGAATGATGGTGAAAGCATTGCGCTTCTGGGTCGCAATGGCGTCGGCAAGAGCACGCTCCTGTTGACGATCATGGGGCATACCAGGGTGCATCGCGGCACTATGCGGTGGCGTGGCCAGGATTTGACGAAAGTCCCTTCCTACGGCAGGGCACGGGCAGGACTAGGGTGGGTGCCGCAGGAACGGGAGGTGTTTCCGTCATTGTCCGTCGAGGAGAACCTCACGGTGGCCTCGCTCCCGGGCAAGTGGACTCTGCAGAGGATATATGCGCTGTTTCCACGCCTCCAGGAGCGGCGCAAGTATTTCGGGAACCAGCTTTCGGGGGGGGAGCAACAGATGCTGGCAATCGGGCGGGCCCTGATGCTCAATCCCCTCCTACTCCTCCTCGATGAGCCGTGGGAGGGACTTGCCCCCGTCATTGTCGAGGAACTCTGCGCCGCGATCGACAATATGGTCCACAACGAAGGACAGGCGTTGATTCTCGTCGAGCAGCACGTGGAACAGGCGTTACGTCTTACCCACCGTGCCATCGTGCTGGATCGCGGACGAGTAGTGCATACTGCCAACAGCGCCGACCTGCTGGAGAATCTCGGCGTACTGGATAAATGGGTCGGGGTCCGGCTGCAGTGAAGTGACGTCCGGGTACGGGAGGGTGTGGGGGTGACTATGAATTTCAAGGATATGCTTATCCATATCGACGATTCGTCCCAGTGCGAGAACAGGCTGGAACTGGCGATCAATCTGGCCAAGACGCATGGAGCCCATCTGACCGGGCTGTACGTCATCACTCACCCCCATTACGCCCCTCAGCACGAAGTGAAGAGGCAAGAGGCAATTGCAGCAGAAGAGAAATTCCGGCAGGTAACGGGAAATGCCGATGTCCCGGCGGACTGGATTCTGGCGGACTGGGGCATTGTCGGCGTTGAGATGTCAGAAATAATCAATCACTACGCGCACCAGAAAGACCTCATCATTGTCGGCCAGACGGGCAGCAATAAACCGAAGGGCGATGTCCCTGCCGACCTTCCCGAGCGGATTGTGTTCGGTTCGGGGCGGCCGGTACTCATTGTTCCCTACGCCGGAAAATTCACCACCGTTGGAACGCGTTCCATTGTGGCATGGCGGGGAGGGCGTGCCTCGGCCCGCGCCGTCAACGATTCGCTGCCTTTCCTGATCAATTCGGAAAAGATCTACGTCCTTTCAATTAAGACATCCGGAGACAGGCAGCACTCCGTCATACCCGGCGGCGAGATATGCACCCACCTTGCGAGGTACGGCCTTACCTGCACAGCGGAAGACATCGTATCGACCGACATCCCTGTTGCAAATATCCTGATGAATTTTGCCTGGGACAAGGGGTGCGATCTTCTGGTTGTGGGGGTCTACGCCCAAACGTCGGGCCGGAAAATGAAACTCGGCCCTGTGGCGCGGCAGCTACTCGACGACATGACGCTGCCGGTTCTCATGTCCCATTGACAACGTCCATTACTCCTCCCGTCTCCGTACTTCGTTGCTCTGTGATCGTGCGTCAGCTGCCAAAATCGAAAGGGTGTGCCGGGCATGGGCGAGAAGAGGGGAAGGGAGTGCAGCCTCACTTTCCTCTTGCTGTGCATATGTACGCCATGAAGTTCCGTCGGACGTTCTCTGCATTTAGTCGTTCCGGTATTTCCACGTCGCACTGGTCAGCACGATGCGCGTGTCCTCTCTGTCCGCTCAATTCCTCACCTTGCGTATGCTCCCCGTATCGCGCGCTGCCAACTTCCCTGCCCAACCGTCCTGTGATGGAAGATACCCACGCCTCTTCCTCGAATTGAATTTTCCGGTGACATTTTTTTCTTGACAAGCCGATCAGAGTTAGGCATTATTGGGGTACAGTATGCAGTACCCCAGATAAGAGGATTGTAATGTATAGTGGCGTCGGGAAGGTAACGTGACGTTCGGTGAGGCTAGTTGCCGGGATGCCGATGATGACCGCCGCTGAGCGAAGTTTTTGCTCTTTGATGCTTGCCACGGAATCATGCAGGGACTGTCGCCAGAAGATCAACCGGAGAACTTTAGGGGAGGAATGTATGTCAGAGCGTTTCGCACGATTGCTTGAACACGGCCAGATTGGACCTGTCAAAACCAGGAACCGCATAATCAAGACCGCCAACGGGACCTCGTATATGGAGGCTGACCAGACGGTGGGAGACAGGATGATCGCCTTCTATTCCCGCCTGGCGAGAGGGGGGGTCGGTTTCCTCGTGGTCGAGTCGTGCGGGGTGGAATATCCGCTGGGAATCCAGCACCTCCACTACGAAGGTGATAAACTGATTGGCGGGGTCCAGCTGCACATCGATGACGATATCTATCTCCCCGGCTTTACGAAGCTTGCTGCAGCGATCCACAAGGAGGGATGTCCCTGTTCTGTCCAGTTGCAGCACGCGGGCCCCTGGAATCCGACCGGCCTGTTGCCGAAACGGGACACCAAGTGCGCTTCGGCCATGACGAAGGAAGAACTGCCGGGTCCCGACTTTGCCGAGTGCCGGGCCATGACGAAGGACGAGATCGAGGAACAGATCGACATCTGGGCCAGTGCTGCAGAGCGGGTATGGAAGGCCGGCTTCGATGCCGTCGAAATCAATCACGGCACCTGTCACCAGGGCAATACCTTTCTCTCCCGCGTTTGGAACAAGCGCGACGACGAGTACGGACCGCAGAGCTTTGAAAACCGTACGCGTTTCATGAGGAGGATTATCCAGGAAGTCAAAAGGAGGACCGGCCCCGGGTTTGCCGTCCATGTACTGATCAATATCGTCGAGTACAACGCGAAGGGGGCTACCACTATTGCCGAAGGTGTGGAAATGGCAAAGCTGATAGCCGACGCGGGAGCGGACGGCATCAATTGCCGTGCCGAGCGCTATGGGCATCGGGGAGGCCTTTTGCAGCCCGACCGCCTCTTCTACCCGGAGCCCCCCGAAGACCTGCAATCCATGGACCTCGACTGGAGCCGCAAGGGGAAAGGCGCCACCGTGGTGCTGAGCGAAGCGGTCAAGCAGAAGGTGAAAAACATCCCCATCTGGACAGCGTGCCGTATCGACCCCGATCTAGGAGAGCAGTTCCTGCGGGAAGGGCGGCTCGACTTTGTCGGCATGACGCGAAGGCTCCTGGCTGACCCGGAACTTCCCAACAAGCTCAAGGCGGGGAGGATGGAGGATATCCGCTGGTGTCACGGTTGTCTGCACTGTTTCGATGTCCGCAACCGGAACGGAAGACTCGAGTGCCGCATAAACGCCTCTCTCGGCAGGGAGCTTGATCCTGCCTTCACGCTGAGGCCTGCCACGAAAAAGAAGAAAGTCCTGGTTATCGGCGGCGGCCCGTCGGGCATGGAAGCAGCACGAGTGGCGGCGAAACGGGGGCACAACGTGGTACTCTACGAGAAAGCCTCGTATCTGGGCGGGCTGCTGCCGATGGCGTCCATCGTCAAGGAGCTTGAGGCCGTCGACATAATGACCTTCGTCAAATACCTGGAAACGCAGCTCAGAAAAGAAGGGGTGACCGTTCACCTGAAGACGGAGGTCGATGCCGACGTGATAAAGCGGGAAAAGCCGGATGCCGTGATCGTTGCCGCCGGCGCCGCCCACACGAAATTCGATATTCCAGGCGGCGACAACCGCAAGGTGCTCACCGCCTCCAAGCTCCATAAGCAGCTCAAGTTCTTCCTCAAGTATCTGAGCCCCCAGCAGCTGGAAAAGCTCACCAAGATCTGGATGCCGGTGGGGAAAAAGGTGGTCGTGACCGGCGGCACCCTGCACGGCTGCGAACTGGCGGAATTCCTCACCAAGCGCAACCGGCAGGTCACCATGGCCCACAACGGCCCTGCGGAAGAACTCGGCAAAGGGATGACGGTCGACGATCTCATGAACCTCTGGCCCTGGCTGAAAAAGAAGGGGGTTCCGATTCTCTCAGCCGTCAAGTACATCCGCGTCACCGATACGGGCCTTCTCGTGGGGACCGAGGACGGAAAAGAGAAAACTCTCGAAGCCAACAATATCTGCACCACGCAGGACTTCGTGCCGAACACCGAGCTCGTCAGCAAGCTGAAAGGTCTGGTTCCCGAGGTATACAACATCGGCAGTTCCAGCGAACCCGGCCTGATAGTGGACGCCATGCGCGAAGGAGCCAAGACCGGCTACGCCATATAAAGGCTTCATGAGATGTCCGGGGGATTCCCCCGCAAAGAGTCTGACGGCGATCCACTGAATGAATCATTCCAGCCAGGGCCCTGACAAAACGGGATGCAGGAGAGGCAGATGGAGAAAACGAAGAAGATCCTGGTAATCAACCTCGGTTCAACATCGACCAAGGTTGCCGTCTTCGAAGCGGACAAAATGCTGGCAAGCGAGTCTGTGAGTCACTCCGCGGACGAAGTGAAAGGGTTCGGGACCATCTTCGATCAGTATGAGTTGCGCAGAAATGCCATCCTTGGCGCGTTGGAGAAAAACAACATATCCCTCGACGACCTGGTGGCAATCGCCAGCAGGGGAGGAAACACGAAGCCGATTCCGGGAGGGATCTACGCCATCTGCACCGCGATGATCGATGACGGGAAGAGCGGGAAGTACGGCCAGCATCCCAACATAATAGGGGAAATCGTGGCGTACGACCTGGGGAAGGAAAAGGGGATCCCCGCACTCACCATCGATCCGCCCACCACCGATGAAATGTGCGTGTACGCCCGTTATTCCGGGATCCCGCAGATCCAGCGGCAGAGCAGTTTCCATGCACTGAACCAGAAGGCGACGGCAAGAAAGATAGCAGCCCGGCTGGGGAAGGCGTACGATGAGGCAAATCTGATCGTCGCCCACCTCGGCGGAGGGATTTCAGTGGGTGCTCACCGGAAGGGAAAGGTCATCGACGTAAACAATGCGCTGGACGGCGACGGTCCTTTTTCCCCCGAACGGGCGGGGTCCCTTCCCACGGGCGACCTTGTCAAGATGTGCTTCAGCGGCCGGTATAGCGAAAGGGATATTCTGAAACTCATCCAGGGTGGAGGCGGTCTGGCCGCCTATCTCGGCACTACCAGCGGGCTTGAGATCGAAAAGAGGATTGCCGCGGGAGACGAGGTGGCAGCGGAAGTCTTCGAGGCCATGTCCTACCAGATCGCCAAGGAAATCGGAGCCTGCGCCGCGGTGCTCGAGGGGCGGGTCGACGCCATTGCCCTGACGGGGAGCCTCGCATACTCGAAAACCTTGACCTCCAGCCTGATTTCGAAGATTTCGTTTGTCGCCGAGGTGTTTATCGACCCAGGAGAAAACGAAATGGAGGCCCTGGCGGCCGGGGTCGTCAGGTACCTCGAAGGAAATGAGCAGCTGGCGGCGTACTAACAGGGGATATGATCATGATACAGAACTTTGATCAGCTGATCGCGGCAGTCCAGGAAAAACCGAAGAAGAAGATAGCAATCGTTTCTCCCGAGGGTTCCACGGTCATAACGCTGGTGAAGCAGGCGCTGGAAGCGAACCTTGCCGAATTCATCCTGGTCGGCAGCGAAGAGAAGCTCCGCAGCATGACCACCGAGGCCGGGATCGATTCGCGGTACATTACCATCATCAATATACCCGATCAAAAAGATGCGGCGGAAGAGGCCGTCAGGTTGGTACTCGTCGGGAGTGCCAATGCCATCATGAAAGGGAATCTGCCGACTGCGACGTTCATGAAAGCAATTCTCGACAAGCAGAAAGGACTCAATGCCAATAAGGTGATGAGCGAGATCAGCATGTATGAAAAAATAGTGGAACCTGAAGGAGGCTTCCGATTCCTCACCGATTGCGCCATCAACATATTCCCCACGCTGGAGGAGAAAAAGCAGATTATCGAGAATGCGGTGAGCCTGGCCCACAAGCTCGGCAACCCGTTGCCCAAGGTGGCACTCCTGTCGGCCGTTGAGGTAGTGAATCCGGCCATACCCGACACCATCGAAGCAGCAGCCCTGAGCAAAATGGCCGATCGCGGGCAGATTACCGGGTGCCTCGTGGACGGTCCGCTGGCGTTCGACAACGCCATCTCCGTGGAGGCGGCAAAGTACAAGAACGTGGGGGGAGAGGTCGCCGGGCATGCGGATATCATCGTCGCTCCCAACCTGCAGGCGGCAAACCCGTTGCGGAAATGTCTCGTCTATTTCACCAAGCAGAGGATTGCTACGGCTTTGATGGGGGCAAAGGCGCCGGTTATCATGACCTCCCGGTCGGATTCCGCCGACACCATGCTCCTCACCATCGCATTGGCGGCGTATATATCCTGACGGGCCGTTTCGAGACGAATTACCGAGTGCCGGACCTCACATTTCAGGCAGAAAGGAGCAATACATGTCGATGAAGGAGCTTAGATTTCACGGCCGCGGCGGACAAGGGGCCGTCCTGGCGGCGAGGATGGTCGCATCGGCGGCCGCCATAGAGGGGAAATGTGTCGCCAGCTTCCCTATGTACGGCTTCGAGCGGCGTGGCATGCCGGTTATTGCGTTCACGCGTTTCGATGATGAGCCTATCCGGGAAAAGAGCCAGATATATACTCCCGACTGCCTGATGGTGATCGACCCCACCCTGATGAAGCTCCCTTCGCTGTTCGACGGGCTGAAACAGGGAGGGGTGCTGATCCTCAACAGTCCCTCTCCGCTCGGCAATCGTCCCAGCGAACATATGGAGAGAGCAGGCGTTGTGAATGCCACCCAGATCGCGCTGGATGAAATCGGCAGGGATATACCCAATACCTGCCTGATCGGCGCGCTTGCCGCAACCACCGGCTGGCTGAAGCTGGAATCGGTACTCAAGGGATTAGGGGAATATTTTACGGGCGATATCCTCAAGAAAAATATCCGCAACGCGGAGAGAGGATTCGCGGAAGTCGAGGTGCGCACATGGAAGTAAAGAACGAGAAAGGCAAATGCATCTTCGAAACGGAAGGGCCCTGGTCCGATGCGGACAAACAGTTCCTCTGTCTCGACACAGGCAGCTGGCGGACGGAGCGGCCGGTGGTGCACAAGGAAAAATGCACCCGGTGCGGACTCTGCTATATCTATTGCCCGCCCCAGTGCATGGTTGACGACGGAGAAACTTTTACGCCCAACCTTGCATTTTGCAAAGGCTGCGGCATTTGTGCCAAGGAGTGCCCGACCAAGGCGATAACCATGGTTCCCGAGGAGAGATAAGCTATGGAAGCGCACAAAAAACAAATGAAAGTGATTACCGGCAATGGAGCGGCGGCCTACGGCGCAATGCTCTGCAGGCCCGATGTCGTCTCTCTCTACCCGATAACTCCCCAGAGCGAGGTGGTGGAACAACTGGAGAATTTTCACGCCAACGGCGTCCTGGATGCCGAGATGGTCAACGTGGAAGGGGAGAATTCGGCACAGAACGTTATCTGCGGCGCTTCCATGGCAGGGGGACGAGCCTTCACCGCCACGTCTTCCTGGGGATTGGCGTTCATGTATGATGCCATGCTGCAGACAGCAGGTTACCGGGCGCCGGTCGTGATGGTGAACGTGAACAGGGAGCCGCCGGGAATCCAGTCCGTCTGCTCGGGCCAGCAGGACATGATCGCGACCCGGGATTCCGGATGGGTGCAGGTGATCGCCGAAAACTGCCAGGAGATCCTCGACCTGATCATCATGGCGTACCGCCTCGCCGAGGATCATGACATCCAGCTTCCGGTGATGGTGAACTACGACGGCTACTACCTCTCGTTCCTCGCCGAAACAGTCGAAATTCCAGGGATCGATGAAGTGGACCGGTATCTGGCCACTCTGAAAAAGCAACCCGAGCGGCCGCGACTGATGCCGGGCAAGCCCCTGGGAGCCGGCTCCCACGGCCTCGGCATGGGTTTTGTGGAGTTGCGCCACAAGCACATGGCGGCCATGGACCGTTCCAAGCAGAAGTGGGACGAAATCGATGCGGAGTTCGGCCGGGCGTTTGGACGGAAGTACGGCGGGCAGATCGAGGAGTATCGCACCGAAGATGCCGACATCGTGCTGCTGACGTCGGGAAGCGCGGTGGGCACGGCGCGCGCCGTGGTTGACGCAAAGCGTGAGGCGGGACTGAAAGTCGGCCTGGTGAAATTGAGGATGTTCCGTCCTTTCCCGATCGAGCGCCTTGTGTGTGCATTGCGCGGCAAGAAGGCGATCGGCGTTCTTGACCGAAGTGTCGGTTTCGGCTGGGGGTCCGGCCCGATTTTCATGGAAACGAAGGCCCTTGTCGCCGACATCGGCATCGTCCCGATGCTGAATTTCATCGACGGGTTAGCCAATATGGATATTACCAAGCCGCACATCGAGCGGATGATCGACGATATCCACCACGCTTCCCTGGGTCACCCTTACAAGGAAGTGACCTGGATAACCATGGGAGAATAAGGAGCGACTATGTCTACCGTTACGAAGAAACTTCCCAAGGTCTGTGATTACTACCAGGACGAAGACCAGTTCACTGGCGGCGTTGCCTGGTGTTCGGGATGCGCCCTCGAACTGAATGCCCGGTTCGTCTCGAAGGTCCTGGGCAAAAATGCGGTGATCGTCGGCACCCCGTCGTGTTCGGCGCCGGTACTGAACGGTGCCAATGTGGGGGCATGGCACAGGCATGCCCACTACGCCTGCACCATGACAGGGGTGGCTTCCAGCGCCACGGGGCTCACCAGGTACTTTCAAAAATCCGGACAGGATGCGACGGTCGTCTGCTTTACTGGCGACGGGTGCGCCGTTGATGTGGGTTTTCAGCCCCTGAGCGGCGCCGCCGAACGAAACGAAAAGATGATCTATATCTGTTACGACAACGAAGGGTACATGAACACCGGCGTCCAGAGAAGCAGCGCCACCCCCTTCGGAGCTGCGACCAGCACGACCCAGGTCGGTTCCCAGTCGCGGGGGAAGAGCACCGGTTCGAAAAATATGCCCATGGTGATGGCGATGCATGATGTTCCGTACGTCGCAACGGCCACCCTGAGCCACCTGGAGGATTACGCCAAGAAACTGGCCAAGGCAAAGGAAAAGGCCAAGGAAGGATTCGCTTATCTCCACGTGTTCTGCCCGTGCAACGTCGGATGGAAATTCGCCACGGACGCCTCCATCGAGGTCTGTCGAATGGCGGTACGGACCAACTACTTCCCGCTCTGGGAAGCTGAAGACGGAGTGTTTCGATTTACGCAGAAGGTGAACAACCCGAAACCTATCCAAGAGCTGACCAAACTGATGGGGAAATTCAAACACATGCGGGACGAAGAATTGTCGATTCTTCAACAGCAGGTCGATAAGCGCTTCACTCTGGTGAAAACTCTGTGTGATAGTTTCGAGTAGCCGGTAGTACATTTTCCGTTGTAACAGGATGTGCATGCTATCGTTCTGAGACATTCTGAACGTTTCTGCCCGGGGGTATTGCTGACGTGATGCCCGCGGGCTTTTTCTGTTTGTTTCGCGAATATGCACGAGTGTGTGTGACGGGATGATCCCGTGTAACGCGGAAAATGGAATAACCCCAGTCCTCGACCGACTTTCCAGGGGGGCGTTGGCGAGTCTTATGTTCCGCAGGGAAGACAGTACTGTGCCTGTCTCGCCCCGGGACTGAAAACAAGCATTACGACCGCATGAGCCGAAGCGGAAGAATGGAGGAGCGTTGCATTAATTCATACAGTCGCATATCGAAGCCACGCAGCTAATGAGAAAGGGGTATTGTCATGGCCGAAAAAAACGATGGAAGGTCTTTCCCTGCTACGATGCCACTCACCAGAATTTTCTCCGG
>Ga0335082_10000052_pt1 | contig 115025 bp, 96 predicted proteins | sample Lox_Sample_41_FD_206718 | JGI IMG/M metagenome (GOLD analysis project Ga0335082, IMG submission 206718) | Soil microbial communities from Loxahatchee National Wildlife Refuge, Florida, United States - Lox_Sample_4.1 | ecosystem: Environmental > Terrestrial > Soil > Wetlands | place: USA... | reverse complement strand
TTCGCTGCACCCGAAAGCCGCTGCTCCCGCGGAGCAACCTGCAACTTCTCCAGACATTCAAAGATCGGTTCCGGCTTCAGGACCATGCCTTCGCCGCCGCCAAATGGGCGGTCATCCACGGTGCGGTGCCGATCGTGCGTGAACTCCCGCAGATCGTGGACTTTAATTTCCACCAGGCCCATCTCCGCAGCCCGGCGGGTGATGCCGTAATCCAGAGGCCCGCGAAAGAAGTCCGGAAAAATCGTGACAATGTCGGCCTTCATTTGCGAACCCAGCGCCGTTTTCCTTCGTGTACCTTCGTGCCCTTAGTGGTTCAAGCTTTTTCCCGCTGCGATCCGGAACTCTGCTTTTTCTCCTCAGCGGTTAGCGGCGCATTCACTTCCAACATGCCTTCGGGAAGTTTCATGCGAACCTGACGCTGCTTCAGATCCACATTTTCCAGATACGCCTCAGCGAAAGGCACATCGTACTTCTTGCCGTTCGCTCCCGCCACGATCAGCAGCGGTGCTTCGCCGGCACCGGACTGCACATCTTCAATCGTCCCGATCTCGCGACCAGCGTCCAGTACCACACATCCGACCAGATCGCTGATGTAATTCCAGCCCTGCTCAAGTTCCGCGCGATCTGCGCTCGGAACCTGTAACTCAGATCCGATCAGCGGTTCGGCATCGTTGATCGAATCGATCCCAACAAACTTCAAAACCAGCAGACCCTTGTGCGGCCAGAAATCTTCAATCTCGACATCACGCCGCGCATCGCCCGATTTCCCGAGCGCCGAAAGCTTCATCCCAACGCGGAACCGGTCCGGAACGTCAGTGTGAATCTCGGCGGCAACTTCTCCGATGCGGCCTTGCGTTTTCACCACGCGGGCCAAAGTGATGAAGTCACCGGAAATTGGCTGCCCCACCGAACTGGGATGCCCCATGTCTCGCCGTTTTTGCGAGACGTGGGAATCTCTGTCGCCAGTCACCGGATCCCTACTCGATGATCTCGAGTTGATACCGCTTATGCGCGCGATGTCCGGCGGCGCCCAGCAGAGCGCGCAATGCGCGGGCAGTACGTCCTTGGCGACCGATGACTTTGCCCACATCGTTCTCGGCGACTTCCAGTTCGATCACGCCGTCGTCGAACTTCTCGACGAAGACTTCCTCGGGCGAGTCGACCAGTTCTTTCGCGATCAACTCAAGGAGCGCACAAATATCTCCAGACGGCTCAGGCATAAACTCTCACTGTGGAAACGAGATTGAAACTCGGAAATCCGCGGACGATCTTTAATCCTAAGATCTCAACCTTGAGATCTTAGGCGGCAGGAGCTGGCGCCGTGGCTGGGGCCTTCGAATAAATCTTGTTCACCCGCTCCGACATCTGCGCGCCCTTCGATACCCAATAGTCCACACGTTCGCGCTTCAGTTCAATGCTGGCCGGATTGGTCCGGGGATTGTACGTCCCCACGACTTCCACCGGACGCCCATTGCGCGCCCGCGCCTTCTCAATCACCACAATGCGGTAATGCGGTTGTTTGCGCGCACCCATGCGCGCCAGTCGAATCATTAACACGAGACGTATTCCTTTGTTTCCGGAAGAGTCCGGCGAGGTCAAGACAGACTATTATTATGCAGGAGCTTACCCCGAAAGGCAAGCGGATCGGGCCCCATTAGAGACTCCGCGATCTCTGCGAAACCTCGGTGTACTCGGCGGTTATAGCTTTTGCAGTCGGCCACTACGGACGTGGAAGGAACTCAATTATTCCTCAACGCCACCATCGGATTAATCCCCGACGCCCGCCGCGCCGGAATATACCCTGATGCAACCGCCACGACCAGTAGCGCCACCGCCATCCCCAGATAGCTCGCGAAATCCCACGGCGACGTCGCAAACAGCAGCGACGCGATTGCCTTCGACACCACGATCGCGATCACCGTCCCAATCGCAATTCCAATCCCCGCCAACCGAAGCGTGTTCGCCAACACCTGCCGTTGCACCCGGCCCGCAGTCGCGCCCAACGCCATGCGCACTCCAATCTCGGGCGTCTGCCGCGTCACCGAATACGAAATCACGCCGTAGATTCCAAGAGTTGCCAACAGCAGACCAAGTCCCGCGAACGTCGCAACCAGCAGCATGAAGAATCGCCGCGGCGACACCGCGCGGTCAACAATGGTGCGGATTGGCCGGAATTCCGATGCCGGCTGATTCGGATTCAGTTCGCGCAACGCGCGCAGCACCGACGGCGCGAGCGCCGAAGGCGGCAGGCTGCTGCGCACCACGAGTTGTGCCCGCGACGGTCCCTGCTGTGTACACGGGTAATAGACCTGCGCCCCCAAAGTACTTTCGACGCTTTCTTCGTGAACGTCATCGACCACGCCGATGACGCGATCCGGCTCATCGCCGCGCATCAGGATTTTGTTGACCGGGTCTTCTCCGGGCCAGAACTTGCGCGCCATCGATGCATTAATAATGATCACTTTTTCGCTCTTCGGGCCGTCGGCCCAGGTGAAGTCGCGTCCTTGCAGGCCGATGCCCATCGCGCGAATAAAGCCGGGACTGACGACGTAAACCAGCGGCTCCGGCAGTTCACCCGGAGCGAACACTCTGCCTTTGGGAACCGGCGTGTCCCATGAGCGATTCGGGCCGAGCGGAAGATAGTCAGAGATCCCCGCGGCTTGTACTCCGGGAATCGCGCTGATGCGGGTGAGAATGTCCTGAAAGATAGCTGTCCGCTTGAGAACCCTGGCCTCGTCCGTGGGCGCGCTCTCGTCGTATTCCACATTGATCGAAGACGCGTGATCAGGCTCGAAGCCGAGATCGACCTCGAGCACTTTCGAGAAGCTGCGCAGCAACAGTCCTGCGCTTACGAGCAGCACGCAGGCAAGCGCGATTTCAGAGATGACGAGAGCGGCGCGGATACGCTCATGCTTGCGGCCAAGTCCCGCTCCCGCTCCGGAGTCTTTGAGTACTTCTTGCAGATTGCCGCTAGCCATCCGAAGTCCGGGAAGCAAGCCGAAGATCATTGCAGTGAGGATCGCCACAAGAACAGTCCAGCCCACGACTTGGCTATCGATCCGCAAAGAGTTGAGTAGCGGCAGAGCTAGCGATCCCTGATGTGCCAGCCAACGGATCACGGCGTATGCCAGCCCTAAACCGACGACTGCGCCTGCGCCCGAAAGCACGAGGCTTTCCATTAGAAGTTGGCGGATGATGCGTCCCCGGCTCGCGCCCAAAGCGCCGCGCATCGCAAACTCTTTCGCTCGGGCTGCCGCTCGTGCGAGAAGCAAGTTCGAGAGATTGACGCCTGCGATGAGAAGAATCGTTCCTACGGCGAACCAAAGCGCGATGAGCGAACGGTGTAGCTTTCCTGTGACGTAGTCTTTGAGTGGTACCGGGACGACGTTGCCCTTGTAGCGGCCCTTGCTATCAGCATATTTCGTATTGAAGTACATCTCCGGCGTGACACGATTGGCGTCGTCGAGTGCCTGCGCAATCGTGACGCCCGGTTTGAGACGGCCGATGAGCGTGACGATATTGCCCCACATGCGTTCTTTATCGAGGCTCACTGGCACAAAGAGATCGGCTTTCGCGCCGGGAGAGAATACTGCTCCGTAGTCGAAGCTCTCTGGCAGCACGCCCACCACGGTCACCGGTGTTCCGCTCAACTCGATCGCCTTTCCAACGATGCTCGGATCCGAATGAAATTGCCTTCTCCAATATGCATTGGCAAGGAGTGCGACCGATTCGCCTGACGATCCTCCGATCAGGGCGCCCGAGCGCGTTTCCTCCGCAGTGAAGAGGCGACCCATAGCGGGCTGAACGCCGAGAACCTGGAAGAAATTTCCGATGACTTCCATGCCCGTTACAGGTACTGGCTCGCCGTGGCCTGTGAGGCGGAAATTTTCTGGAGTCGTGAAAGCCTCGTATCCAGTAACGCCCTGATACGCGCGGCTCATCGAACTGAATTCTTCGTAAGCGTCTGCAGAATACGTTGCGCAGGACCATCCACAGTCGGACGGCGGTGGAGCGATCCAGACGAGTTCGTTCGAATGCGGAAAGGGCAGTGGACGTAACAGAATCGTGTTGACTACGCTGAATACGGCGACATTCGCTCCAATGGCGAGAGCGAGAATCAACAGAGAGACGGCGGCAAATCCGGGATCGCGCCGCAGCGTGCGGAACGTATAGCGCATGTCATGGAGCAAGTCACTCCAATAGTCAGCGATGCGTTTGCGTTTTTCGGTTTTCTGTCCAATCTGCTGACCAACGCGCTGCACGGCGCGAAGATCGCCGAATTGGCGCTCGGCTTCCTTACGCGCAGCATCGGGGGATAAGCCCTGTCGAATCAGGTCGTCAGTCTTGGCTTGCAGATGGAACGCAAGCTCGTCTTTTACATCAGCTGCGGGATCGGGGCCAAAGAAGCGCGCGTAGCGGCGCCAGAAGGGTATAGTCGTCATCTGGCCTCCTCCGGTTCGGGCAGTTGCGTTGCCGCCAGTACTTTGGCGACTGCTGCAGCATAGGCCTGCCAGGTCTTGATCTCCTGCCGCAGGCTGCGGCGGCCCTCGGTCGTGAGCCGATAGAATTTCGCTTTGCGGTTGTTCTCGGAAAGTCCCCATTCGGCGGAGAGCAGTCCCTTGCTCTCAAGCCTCCATAACGCGGGATAGAGCGTGCCTTCTTCTACCAGCAGAGCATCGTCGCTCTGACGGAGGATGAAGTTCGTGATCGCGTAGCCGTGTTGCGGGCCCCAGGCCAGTGACTTCAGGATGAGGACATCGAGAGTGCCGCGTAGGAATTCAAGCTTGGATGAATCCATATTCACCTTCTACCGCGAAGGGGAAACTCTCAGGGTTCCCCTAGGACTACAAGGGAAGAGACGCTCAGAAGGGCGATTTGTCACCACAGAGCATAGAGGGCCACCGGGGAATCCGGTTAAGATATCTGCTTCAGCGTGCCCTGCGGGTGCATTATAGAAAGAGCTCAATTTGTGGGATGGGTCAAGATGCGAAATTGTGAAAGATTAGTTCTCAGGCTCTGCATTACCCTTACAACCATCGCCGCGGCATCGACCGCACTCGCGCAGAATGTACGAGAAGTGCATGGCAATACGATTATTTCGCCTGAACTGCCGAAGGCGGACTTGACCTTCGGTATTGCTTTCCACGATATGGGCGTGCGCCAGGCGAATCTGTATGGCATGGCGGATGCGGAGATACATCTGTTCGTCAAGCCGGGGAAAAACGATGTGATCGAGGCCTTCTACTGGGTGCAGTTTGAACATCGAGTTCCAAGCGATCAACACACCTATAATTACCCGGCCGATCACACGACGGACATAGGCGGTTTGAAGTTTGTCTATGACGTGAAGAGTTGGCCTGATTTCGCGTCGGAGTTGACGGCCGACCCGGCATCCGATGGAGCGGCGGTCAGCGGTCTTCTAGCTGAAAGCAAGTTGAAGTTTCCCAGTCGCGTCGCCCGAGTCCGCATGTTTCATTTGCCTACGCCGGACCGCCGCACCGAGCTCATGATCATCTATGGCGAGGCTCTTCCGGAGAATTCGTCGGTCCCGGTCAGAAAAGAAGGTGTGGATCTGATGAAGGATGATCCTGCCTTCGCTAAGAAATTACTTGACGACCTGAAGGCGCAGCTCACAATCCAGACCAAATGAAGAAGGAAACGGAAGAAGTAAGACAACACAGTTTTCTTCGCGTCCTCAGCGGCCTTTCTCTGCGAACTTGGCGGTAAAAAGGTTCTGGTTGTTCACAAAAGAAAATCCCATACGCACGTCTCACCGGATCTCGTTTCGCCTCTTATGACGCGACTCACATCGTTATGTGTCCTCAGTCATTTCGCCAGCATGAAAAATCCTGCATCATAGCCAAGGCGAAAGCAGCAGAGACCAAAATCGCTCAACCGATACTAAGTCCTTGCGAATCAATATTTTGCCCCTAAGTGATTGACCGCCATAGATTATTTCGACATTTTCCCCTAACTCGATGATTCCAGAGATCCGAGGGGGAGGGGGGTACACCCCAAACAGCTCCGATTCCCAAAATGAAACTGCGTTTCTTCGCGTCCTCAGCGGCCTTTCTCAGCGATCTTCGCGGTTAAGATTTTGTTTCTAACGCTCAAAAAGAAATCCCATCTCCCTCATGGTTTGAATCTGACACGAAGAAGATGGGATGAACCAACGAAATCAGACCAGCTTAAGCGACCGCTTCTTCTCCATCGTGATCCGATGCGACGCCTTTCTTACCCAAGAAGTTCAGAAGAGCCGCGTTTACTTCCTCCGCGTGAGTCCAAGCCACATTATGAGGACCATCTTTAATCACCACGAGTTCCGCACCTTTGATCAGCTTCGCGGTGCGCTGACCTGCGGCTGAGAACGGCACAATCCGATCCGAGTCGCCGTGAATGACCAGCGTAGGCACGTCAATCTTCGCGACGTCATTGCGGAAATCTTCATGCCACGTCGGAACGCATGCATAGCTCGCGATAGGTGATGCGCTGGCAGCAACATTCCAACAAGCCTGGATCGCTTGCTCACTCACTCTCTTGCCGAGGTTAACATCGGCATTGAAGAAGTTTTTGAAGAACTCGGTGAAGAATGCGTAGCGATCTGCCTTGACGGCCTTCTCGATTCCGTCAAACACTGCGCCATCGACACCTTCGGCATTGTCGGCAGCCTTGAGCAGATACGGAGGAACGCCGCCGATGATGATCGCTTTGCTCACATCTTTCGTTCCGTACTTGCCGATGTAGCGAGCGACTTCGCCTCCGCCCATCGAGAATCCGGCGAGCACGAATTTCTTGAGCTTAAGCTTTTGCACGACGTGATGTAGATCGTCGGCGAAGGTGTCGTAGTTGTATCCCGACGTCGGCTGGCTGGACTTGCCGAACCCGCGCCGATCGTAGGCAATCACGCGATATCCCGCATCGAGTAAAACCGGAATCTGTTTTTCCCACGACGAGCTGCTAAGCGGATATCCGTGAATAAGAACGATAGGTTGGCCAGAGCCGTGATCTTCGTAGTAGAGGCTGATTGTGGCGGAGTTTTCTTTGCCAACATCGATATAAGGCATGAGGAGTCTCCTTGCGTAAAACAGGATGGGAAGTTCTGTGGTTATAGATGGTGTATTGCTGGCGAAGGATTCGCTGAAGTAGCTGCGAGTGATAAGTCGCGAGTTGCAGGCTTTTGCGCCGCTCGTTCCTGCTATTCTGAGCAGTTCGGAGGATCTTCGTGCAAGCGGTTTACATACTCTCGGCAGTTCGCACACCCATCGGTAAATTCGGCGGTTCCCTCGCTTCTCAAACTGCAGCCGACATGGGAGTCGTCGCGGCCAAAGCTGCCATCGAACGCGCACAAGTTCGTCCCGATCAGATTGAAGAAACAATCTTCGGGAATGCGCGCCAGGCTGGAGGCGGACCGAATCCCGCGCGCCAAATCTCAATCCGCAGCGGAGTGCCGCAGGAAGTTCCCGCATTCACGGTGAATAAAGCGTGCGCGTCGGGAATGAAGTCTCTTGCACTGGCATATCAAGCGATCCTGCTCGGCGAATCAAGTTGCATTCTCGCAGGTGGAACCGAATCGATGTCGCGTCTTCCGTACTACTTGGACGGCGCGCGTTGGGGATATCGGCTGGGCAATCAGGAACTCGTCGATGGCATGTATCGCGACGGGTTCTTCTGTCCGCTCGCAAAGATGGTCATGGGTGAGACCGCGGAAGTGCTCGCCGAGGAATACAAGATCACCCGCGACGAGCAGGACGAGTTCGCGCTGACCTCGCAAACTCGCGCTGCTCGTGCCATTGCAGCAGGACGACTGGACGCGGAGATCGTTCCCGTGACCATCGAAGGGAAGAAGGGAACTACGACGTTTGTCCGCGACGAGCATCCGTTTCCTGACGCGAACATGGAGAAATTGGCGAAGTTGGCGCCCGTGTTTTCAAAGACAGGAACCATCTCCGCGGGGAATTCTTCCGGCATAACGGACGGCGCTGCTGCGATGGTGATTGCCAGCGAGCATTTCGTGAAGCAAAACAATCTGAAGCCGCTGGCGAGGATTGCGGCCGTTACATCGGCAGGAGTGGATCCGCGCACGATGGGAATTGGTCCCGTACCCGCGCTGCAAAAACTTGAAGATAAGCATGGCTTGCGTCTTCAGGAATTCGGCCTGGTCGAACTGAACGAGGCGTTCGCGGCGCAGGTGCTGGCGTGTGATCGGGTGCTCAATTTCAATCGCGATCGCCTGAACGTGAACGGCGGCGCAATTGCCCTCGGACATCCCATTGGGTGTACAGGCACGCGAATCACGGTCACGCTCTTGCACGAGATGCGCAAGCGCAACACAAGAAAAGGTGTTGCCACACTATGCGTGAGCGGCGGAATGGGAATGGCGCTCGCGCTCGAAAACGTGGTGTAGCGCGGCATGCCAACCGAACCGCAATTCAGGATTGCCGTGGAATCTGATGCCGAGCTTCTGCTCGGATTCATGCAATCCTATTACGCCTACGACGGACACGGCTTCGATCGCGAAAAGGCTCGTGTTGCCTTAGTGAGCCTGCTTCGTAACCCGGAGTTTGGACGTGCGTGGCTCATCCTCGACGGAGACTCTCCGGTCGGCTACGTCGTGATATGCCTTGGTTACAGCCTTGAGTGGCTGGGCCGAGATGCTTTCGTCGACGAACTCTACCTGCGCGAGAAATATCGCGGGCACGGCTGGGGCGAGAAGACGATGGCTTTCCTTGAAACCGCTGCCAAGGAATTGGGAGTTCGAGCATTGCACCTTGAAGTAATCCACGGAAATGACGGAGCTATGAATCTGTACCGCAAGCTGGGATTCCAGGCTCATGCCAGCACCTTCCTTTCAAAATGGATTGAGATGGGATTTACCAAACCTGCGTCCCAGAAGCGGCAACAAACCGGCGGTTGATCCAAACCGTACTTCTGGTATGCTTTCTCCGCCAATTACTCCCCCGGATAGGCGCGACTCCACTTCACTTCAGGAGCTTCCATGATTCGCGAGATCACTCGTTTCTGCTCGGCGGCGATCTTAGTTTCCGCCGCTAGCCTGGTATTTGCCCAAACCGAATTCTCAGCTGAGGTACACAACGACAAACATCCTGATTCAGACGGCAAAATCTATTTCGGTAAAGACAAGGCGCGCTTCGAAGGTGCCAAGAAAGAGGCTCGTGGAGGCGGTGCCGTCATCCTGGACATGGCCAAACAGAGTTGGACCGTGCTGATGGATGAACGCCAAATGTATATGGAAATGCCGCAGCAGATGATCGGGCAGAAGGTCGGCTACAACTTCTTCCATGCTCAGAACGTTGATGATGCCTGTTCGGAGTGGTTGCAGATGCCGCAGAACAAGGGAGGCACTTGCCACAAGGTAGGCAACGAGACGGTGAACGGCCGCAACACGGTGAAGTATGAGGGGACTAACTCGAAAGGTGAATCGGGAACGGTTTGGCTCGATCCGAAACTCCGTTTTCCAGTGAAATGGCAGGACAAGAACGGCGGCGGCGAACTGCGCAACATCCAGGAAGGATCGCAGCCGTCCAGTTTGTTCGAAATTCCTGCCGGATATAAGAAGTTCGAGATGCCGAACATGGGCAACATGGGCGGCATGCAACGCCCGCAGTAGGGAGCTACCCGTTCAACGAGCTATGAATAGTGCGCAGGGCAGATCCCGCTGCCCTGCGCCTAATAGCCCTTCCAGCAGCGCACCTGAGCCTGCACCGCAATCAACCCCGTCACTCCGATGAATCCGCTATGACAACCGTAGTGATAGTGGCTGGGAGAAATATCTGACTGCTGCGCCGTGTTCGATTACCAGCCGGATGTCAATGCCTACTGTTCGCTGTAGCCGTATTTGCATGGCTAGCAAAGCGAAACTATACTCGCGATTGGTTGGACGGCCTTTCGGGAGCAGCTATGCCTTTATCCGCGGTGATCGTCGACGATGAGCAGCTGGCGCGCGACGAACTCGCATATCTTCTGAAGAATACGGGAGAGGTGAGCGTCGTAGCGCAAGGCAAGAATGGCCTTGAGGCTGTGAACCTCATCAAGGAGCACAACCCCGATCTTGTTTTCCTCGATGTCCAAATGCCGGGGCTCGACGGCTTCGGAGTAATCAAGAAACTCCTGGATAAGAAAGTGCCGCTGCCCAAGATCGTTTTTGCGACCGCGTTCGATCAGTATGCGGTGAAGGCATTTGAGGTCAACGCAGTCGACTACCTGTTGAAGCCTTTCGACAAGAAGCGCGTGGCCCAGGCGATACACAAGGCACGTGCTCAGCAGGATGCGGATGCTGCGCCGGCGGAAAAATTCGAAACTCTGGTGCGAATGCTGGAGTCACAGAAGCAGCCAGCTTCGAAAGTCCTGCTAAAGGCTGCGGGACGGATGTTTCTCGTGGACCAGAAAGACATCTGTTACGCGTGGATCGAAGATGGCGTGATCACAGTTGTCACTGCGGGCGCAGCGGGGATGGAAGGCCAGTCCAACTGCCGGACGTTGGAGGAGTTGCTCGATAGCCTGGATGCAAACATGTTTTGGCGAGCCCACCGCTCCTACCTGGTGAACATCAATCGCATTCGCGAGGTTGTTCCCTGGTTCAAGAGTTCGTATCAATTGCGGATGGACGACAAAAAGCAAACCGAGATCCCGGTGAGCCGCGCGCAGACAAAGCGATTGCGCGAGTTGTTCGGACTCTAAGTACGTCCTCTGGGTAGTTTTGTTTTCCTGCAAATCGGTCGTTCCGCTCTGGAATGCACGGGAGTTATCCCGCACCCTCTCGGCAGTATTGAGCAAATCCTTAATCAACGTACCTGTATACATGCAATTTTATCGGCGGCCGCGAGCATACGAGCCCGGAGGACAGCCAACTGGGCTTATCCTCCGGACTTTGGGGGGAGGGCTACACCGTCAACGCCTCCAGTGCAGTTCGATTCCGGATTACAAGCCGTGTCCCATCCAGGCGAATCAGCCGCTTTCTCCGCAAAGTAGTGAGCAAGCGAGTGACCGTCTCTCGTGAGGCACCGATTCGCTGTGCCATTTCTTCGTGTGTCATCAGCAGGGTCGCCTTACTATTTTCGAAGTCGTCGCGAGGGTTCACGGTTTGAGACAACAGCAATTTCGCGAGCTTTCCAGCGGAGGAACGAGTCAGGATCAAATCATGAATGTCGTGGTACGCCGATTGATAGTCACGGCTTAAGCACTGAGCAGCATGCAACCCTACTTCGCTGTGCGCTTGCATGAATTCGAGAAAGTGCTTGCGATCAACGAAAGTGATCTGGCACGGTGTCGCGGTTTCTGCGGTAGTTTCATAGGCGGTATCGGAGACCGTTGCGCTAAGGCCCAAGGCCTGCCCTACTTGGGCTGATTTCAGGATGAGGATTTTGCCTTCGCGGGAAGTTGTAGAGAGGTTTACGCGTCCCGAGCATACGATGAAAATGCCCCTCGGGGTCTGTCCTTCGACGAAAAGAATAGCGCCAGAGGGCAGTACCATTTTGTGGCTAACATCATCAAGCGCCTGCAAGAGATCGGGAGCGAACTCGCAAAAGGAACCGGGAGTTTGGCCCGTGCATTCGGCGCAATTCTCGGTGAGCTCCAGCTCATAGGGTGTTTTCATGTTCTCATCCTCGTCTACGGTTTGGCGTTTCTTACAGGTGTTTGTGACGACCGACCCACCAGATCCCACTCCTCCCAAATAACGTGAGCTGGAAAGTAATGCTCGAGCATGGGCGCGGGTATTGCCGTTGGAACTACGTGCGGCAGAAATCAGCTCCCATCCGGCGCCGGGTTCTTCCTGGTGCTCCCACGCGATGTAGCAGCCGAACAAATACAGAGGATCAATCTCCTGCGGGAGAGAGCGCGCGACAGGCTCAGGGAGTACGGGGAAGCTGGAAATCACCCTGCGGACAGCGGCCGAACGGTTATGCAGTTCATTCGGTAGAGTCGCACTATCCGACTGACTCCGACAGCGCCATGTTCTACTGACTGCGGGATGATCTGGAGAATTCCGCGGCGGGAGATTGATATTCAGGTGCTCATTTTTCTTCAGCTGTAACACTCGATTACTCCGATCGGACGAACCGGAGTCCGCCGACAAACTCTAGAAACAGGGTGAGCTCCTCTAACGATAGGCGGGGGGACGCCGGCCAGAGGCAGTACTAGAACGATTGGGCAAGTGGCGTTCCAAAACGGTATGCGAAGTCGAACGAGCAACTTCCCTGAATGGAACAAGTTCCGAATAGGAGCGTGGTAAGGTGGATAGCCGTTTGCCACCATTACGTCGATTTGCCGATTAGTCGGCACCGTGATCGGCAACTAAAAATGGGATAGTCAGCCCGCCGCTTCCAGGTAATCGTTCCGTGTAATTCCCAATCGGCGCATTTTGGACTGGAGAGTAGTGCGCTTGAGGCCAAGGCGGTGCGCGGCCCCATTTGGACCAGACATGATTCCTTTGGTTTCTTTCAACACGCGAATAATGTGCTGGCGCTCCGTTTCGTCCAGAGTGGCGGGATTTTGGGAGGGCTGGGCAGTCCTGGGTTGGCCCTGGATTGCCTCGAGTGGAACTCCCAGAGCGCTCCCTTTGCTCAGAATGACAGATCGCTCCATTAAGTTCTCAAGTTCCCGGACGTTGCCGGGCCAATCCCAGCCCGCCAAAGCGTTCATGGTCTCTTTCGGAATACTTTCGATCGTGCGTCCCATGGCGCGGGCGAACTTGTGCACGAAGTGCCGAACCAACAGGGGGATGTCTTCTCGGCGTTCACGAAGAGAAGGCACGCGGATGGGAAAGACTTTCAGACGGTAAAACAGGTCGCTGCGAAATTCGCCTTCGGCAACTCTTTCTTGCAGGTTGCGATTGGTAGCAGCTATCAGGCGCACATTCACTTTCTGCGTCCGGGTGCTACCCAGGCGTTCAAATTCCTGGTCCTGCAGGACGCGCAGGAGTTTCGGCTGTAATTCCAGGGGGATCTCGCCGACTTCGTCGAGGAATAATGTGCCGCCGTCGGCGGCTTCCATGCGTCCAATCTTTCGGCTCACTGCCCCAGTGAAGGCTCCTTTCTCATGGCCGAAGAGTTCGCTTTCCAGTAGGCCGGTTGGAATGGCCGCGCAGTTCAGCTTGGCGAAAGGTGAGTGTTTGCGAAGGCTCAGGTTGTGGATGGCGCGGGCAATCAATTCCTTGCCGGTGCCGGTCTCCCCCAACACGAGAACCGTAGCATCGCTGGTGGCTACTGTAAGCACCTGGTCGAGCACCTGCTTAAGAGCCGCGCTATCGCCGACAATATTGCCAAAGTCGCCAGGCTTCGGGATTTCTCCTTCGAGATAACTGCGTTCTTCGCCAAGGCGTTGCCTTAACTGCTGTAGTTCGATGGCGGAACGGTGATTCTCGATTGCGAGCGCCAGTTGAGTGGCGACCTGGGTCAGTAGGTCCAGATCGCCTCCCTGGAAGGCGTTTGGACGGGTGCTTCCGACCACGAAGACGCCCAGAACACCAGCCGGACGCATGAGGGGGAAGCAGCACACCGTTTCCAGTCCTTCTGCCACCATCATTCGGGCAACCTCCTCATCGTTCATGCCGGCGAGTTCCTCTTTCGAAAATGTCTTCATGATCCGCTCTTGCATGGCCATCCCCGAGGGACTTTTAGGGGTGACGACCTGCATAGAGGCGAGCAAGCCATTTCCCAACGGGAAATCAATAGCCTGGCGCACGAGCAGGTCTGTGCCGGGGTCATGCAGGACGAAGCTCGCGAACTCGTGGTGCAGTACGCGACGAATGCTTGCAGAAATCCGTGAAAACACCTGGGGGAGATCCCAGTTAGACGAGAGGATATTGCTTACGTTGGATACCGCCTGCAGACGATCCGTCTGAGTGCGTAGTCCTTGCTGCACTTCCTGAAGAGCTTTGTGGAGATCGTCCCGATCAGTGCTCACAGGAAGGCTCCGAACTCCTCGCAGCTTAAACGAACGCTGCAAAGACAAAATTCGAAGCACACCAGAACAGATAAAAAGAGGAGAATGATCACAACCTACTCATTGTGATTAGCGCCTCCCCCTCAAAAGGCGGTAAATCACGTTATGATTCCGAACTCTCGAAATTATAAGGATGCTGTCAAGAGGGTGAGTGCCGCTAGGTGTGAGTTCACGAAAGCGTCTCTTAGCAATCTTAGTAAGAGCCGGAAACTCGCTGCGGGACTGGAAGATACAAGCCTCGATTGAACTATAATCGCTAAGTATGGCGCGTGGTTGGGAAAGTAAGTCGGTTGAAGAGCAACAAAGCGAGGCCGCTGAGAAATCTGCGCAACCTCGTGTCAAACTGAGCCCTGAAGCTGCCGCGCGCACACGAGAGCGGGAAAACCTGCGCCTGGCCCGCCAGCGAATTCTTCAACAACTCGAACAGGCCCAGAATGCACGTCACCGGAAATTGCTGCAGGACACGTTGGCGGACCTTGATCGGAAACTGACAGGATTCGAAGAGCGCGGCTGACTCCGGCCAACGGGCGTTATCCCCCACTTCCGGGTAGTCTACGAAGCAGCCCTCGGACACGTATAATGATGGTTTTATGACAGCCTACGTGTACGTGTCCCTAAAGAAGAGTGTCCTCGACCCCCAAGGCAAAACCATTCAGGGTGCGCTCCAGAAAATGGGCTACAAAGGTCTGGAGAGCGTCCGACAGGGCAAATATTTCGAGATTCAACTGGATGGCGGCCTCTCCCCCGAACAGGCGAAGTCGGAAGTGGAACGCATCGCCCGCGAAGTTCTGACTAACCCCGTAATTGAAGAATTCCGTTATTCCTTGGCCGAGTGATCGGGGAAATATTCGAGGTGGAGATATGTGCGGTATTGTCGGTTACGTCGGCAAGAAAAGTGTCGTTCCCGTCATCATTGAGGGATTGCGCCGCCTTGAATACCGCGGATACGACTCCGCGGGCCTCGCAGTGGGCTGCAGCGGTGATGGGCTTGATATCCGCCGCGCCGAAGGCAAACTTCGCAACCTTGAAGAGGCCATCAAACAGAAGCCGCTGAATGGAACCTACGGGATCGGCCATACTCGATGGGCGACCCATGGGCGTCCGACTGAAGAGAACGCGCATCCCCACCGTGACTGCACGGGGAAGATTGTTGTTGTGCACAACGGGATCGTCGAGAACTATCTCAGCCTGAAAAAGAAGCTGGTGGAGGAAGGACACAAGTTCACGACAGAGACCGATACTGAAATCATTGCGCACCTGGTCGAGAAGTTTTTCTATAAGACAGGAAACGGACATCGGCCGTCCCTGGAAGAAGCGGTTCGGCAAACGATAAAACAACTGTCAGGAGTCTTTGCGGTCGCGGTGATCTGTACCGATGATCCCAGCAAAATCGTTGCCGCGCGCAATGGCCCGCCAGCGGTTATCGGGTTGGGTAACGACGAATACTTCGTTGCGTCCGATGTTCCCGCGATTCTTCATCACACGCGCGACATTTTCTTTCTCGCCGATGGTGACATGGCCATCGTTACTTCGGACGGCGTGCAGTTGACAGACTTTGACGGCAAGCCCGTAGTTCGCCAGGTGCAACATGTGACATGGGATCCGATTCAGGCGGAAAAGGGTGGTTTCAAGCATTTCATGCTCAAAGAGATTTATGAGCAGCCCAGCGCCGTGCGCGAAACAACTTTGGGCCGTGTTTCGCAGGATACGGGGCACACCTTCCTCGATGAAATGCAGATTACCGAGGCCGAGTTCGGCGAAGCGAAGAAGATCAACATTATTGCCTGCGGAACCAGTTGGCATGCGGGGTTGGCCGGGAAGTTCATGATCGAGTCGCTGGCGCGAGTGCCAGTCGAAGTCGATTACGCGAGCGAGTGGCGCTACCGCGATCCTATCGTGGAACCAAACACCATCACGCTGGTGATTTCGCAATCGGGTGAGACGGCAGACACACGTGCGGCGCAGCATGAGGCTAAATCGAGAGGATCGAAAACGCTGGCGATTTGCAATGTCGTCGGATCGATGATTACGCGCGAAGCTGCCGGGACAATTTATACTCACGCGGGTCCGGAGATCGGCGTCGCCTCGACCAAGGCATTTACCGCACAACTTACCGCTCTTTATATCTTCGCGATGTATCTGGCGCAGGTGCGCGGAGAGATGAAAGCAGAGCAGGCCCGCGCTTCGATGTTGGAACTCACGAAAATCCCAGCGAAACTCGAGACATTGCTGGCGCAGGACCAGGCTTGTGATGAACTGGCGAAGCGATATCAAAAAGTGCGTGATTTTCTCTTCCTGGGACGCGGGATTCACTATCCAATTGCACTGGAAGGCGCTCTGAAGCTGAAGGAAATCTCGTATATCCATGCGGAGGGATATCCAGCCGGCGAAATGAAGCACGGACCAAACGCGCTGATTGACGAGAATCTTCCGGTTGTGGTGATCGCGACGCGGGACGTCAATGATGCAGAGTCGATGCTGCGATACGAAAAGACAATCTCAAACCTCAAAGAGGTAAAGGCTCGCTCCGGCGTTGTTATCGCTTTGGCAACGGAAGGCGACGAAGAGATTAAAGAGTCGGCGGATCACGTCGTATATATTCCGCCCGCGCCCGATGAGCTTTCTCCGATTCTGGAAATCGTGCCGTTGCAACTGCTGGCGTATCACATAGCGGTACGTCGCGGATGCGACGTGGATCAGCCAAGGAACTTGGCGAAATCCGTAACTGTCGAATAAGCTGCTTCCGTTAATGAATAGCGCATCGATCCCGACCACCCTGGTGATGGGAAACGAGTCGTGGATTGGCTACTCGTTACTCGCTCTAATCCTGATGTATGCCTTTGTTTTGTGGCTAGCTCCGTCTCGTGCGAAAGCCCTGCAGGAACTCGCACGGAAACATAACTTTCGTTTTGATCCGATCATGTCTCGCAAAGAACTGGGAATCGAAGGCACCACATTCGATTTAGGGCTTCCCGCTGAAAACTGCATGCGGGGAATGGCCGTCGGACGCGAAACTATCATCTTCGACAAGACCATGCCCCTAGAGTCCGCGACCGAATTAGGGAGCGATACCATGACGCTGGAGCGGACCATCGTTGGGTTTCGAGTTTCCCCAGAGACGCAGTGCCGCAATCGCCGTATCGTTGAGCCCAAGGATTGGCACGTGGAAAAGATGGGAGAGTGGGTCTTCCTCTACGGACAAACCGGTTTGGTCAAGCCACGCAATATGGAAGCGTATGTGGAAGAGGCGAGGCGGTGGTTTGAACGAGCGATCGAGATAAAGGGATAGTTCGGAAAGTACGCTCTATTGTTCAACTCGCCGGTTCGACATCTGTGTGCCGGAAACCTTCTCCCTTGAATAAGAGCGGCTCACCTTTTTCTTTTGCTAGCGCATAAGCAATGCAATCGCCGAAGTTAAGACCGGCCTTGTGGCGGCCTCGTCCGAAATCACGATAGGCCTGACGCGCAATTTCTGCCTGGCTCGGAGTTAACGTCTGGATATCGATGGGGGACGCACGAAAGAAATCGTCAAAACGGCGGCTTGCGATCGGATCGCGTGAGCTGTCGATGACCACCGCAGCTTCAACATAACTCACCGCCGAAACGCTGCAGGTTGCTGACGATGCAATCGCTTTTGCATAGGCTTGTGCCTCTGGTTCAGCCCGTAAGATGGCAACGATCGCGGACGAGTCTAGGATCACTTCGGCAAGCCCTTTTCGTCGTATAGCAATTCATCGGGATCCATCGACTTATACGGTTCCTTTAAGTGTGCCGCGCATTCGCGACCGATCTGTAGGAGCCGGTCAGCCAAGTCCTCCCTGGAGTTGCGTTTCAATCGGTCTAAGCGCTCGCGAACTGCTTCGCCCACGGCCACCGTCATACTCTCCCCGGTAAGACGGGCTAATTCCTTTACCATGCGGTGTGTCTTCTCGTTCTTAATGTTGAGGCTCATGCTACCTTTCTACCGTTCTGATCTACCATTCTACCATACAAAAAGAAAAACCTTGATAAATACCATCCCGCCCCAACCAACAATGCGATCGCCGTAAACCATATGGCGAAGGTGAGATCCACGACCCAGCGCGGTGCGGCGCCCATTCTTCGCAGCAGGAAAGGAAGGAAGTTCCACGTTGTGATGTGAGCGTAATCCCACTTATCGTAGGTCATCGATTCAGTGTTCAAGCCCCAAGCGTCCATTTTCCCAAAGGCGAAGGCGACGATGTTCTTGAATCTTAGCGCGATGACGAATGTAGGATGACCGAGCGTCTCCATCTGGTAGATCTCCAGAGGGAGCCAGAACATAAGCGATGCGACCTGGATGATGAAACTGATTGCCGTGATACCCATACCCAGAGGCCAAACCCATGAAGGCAGGCCGGATCGATTTTTCAGAAGAAGAGGGATCGCGAGCATCGCCACCATCTCGACCGCAGTCGAGACGTAGCGGTCCGCCCAGGCAAAATCTCCCGACCAGTAGGTGTAGCGTGCGTAGAAAAGAACGTAGCCGAGCACCAGAAGTAGCGAGGTGACAATGTAGGCTCGCACAACGGCTTCCGTCTTTTTCCAAAGCAAGATGAATAAAATCAGAGCCAGAATCAAAAGTGGGTCGAAAAGGAAAATGGATTTTTCCGGTTGGAAAAGTGCGCCGATAACTCCAACATGAAGCGGCGTGCTCCAGGGAAAGTTTGCCGGCAGGGTCGGATCTTGTGCCCGCATTTCTCGCGCAAAGATCGGTATGTAGGTCTGAGTGAATGAGCCGAATCGGTACCAGCTGTAGAATCGCTCCGCGACAAAGAAGAGAGAATATACGGGGAACGCGATTTTTGTGTAACCCAGCGCCTGTTGCCACAGGGTACGGCCTAACTTCCGCTCAAACCACAGCACTATCAGCAAGAAGATCCCCGCTGCGATGAGATCGAGCGCAGCGGTTACGCGGGTCAGCAGGTTGAAGCCCAGGGCCGTTGATCCCCAGAACAAGGCTCGCGAACTTCCCGTACGCAACCACTCGTACTGATAAGAAAACCCTACGAGGGTAAGCAACATGATGAAGTTGTTCTCCATCATGTTCTGCGTGTAGTGGAGGTGGGTCGTGCAGAAGAGTAACGCTAGTACTCCGGCAATGGCTTGCTTCAGGTCGAATCCCAGTTGACGGAGAAATCGAACAGCAACCAGTGCTGTGAGCACGTTGACAAAGATGTTGGTGCTATAGCTGACGACAATGCTGCGGATCGCAGGATCATCCTCATAGTTTGCAAATACACGCCAGTGCGCAATCCAGGTTCCGATGAGATCCGCGGGAAGCATGAGCAGCGACTGCCCAATGCCATACCAACTGTAGATTTGGCCACCGCGTCCGTGCAGCCCGAACTCTGGATACTCGTTTGGAAAAACTTGAGGCTGCGAGGTCCAGAGCCAATGGGTCACCTGCAACCGATGCATGGTGTCGGCGCTGCCTAATTCTCCAGACTGGACGACGAAGGCCAGTAGGGCGGCGACCAGGCACAATAGAAACACCGGCTCGCGAAACTTTAGCGCCAAGCGTGAAGTCATCGTTCTGGATGTTAATACAGAAGGCTTCGGACTTCTGGCCTTAAGCGGAGGCTTGTTCTGCACCAATGTGGTGATCCGATGCCCCAGTCGTAAGCTTCTGCCGGAAGGCGAAAAAGCAGTTATCCTGTAGCGGGGAATTCCAGCCATGGCGTTCTGCTCATTCTGCGGTACCGAGTTACCTGCCAACGTCAATTTCTGCGCCACGTGCGGCAAGCCCGCCACGAGCAGCAAGCCGCACTCCTCTGCGAATGAAACGGCGACTATCGATTACGAAGCGACGGCGACCTACTCTTCGCCGCTACCTCCGGCTCCGCGGCCGGCATCGTCCTCTTCGCCAAAATCTTCATCGCGGAGTTCCGCGGTTGCCGAGTACCTCGTCAGCGAAGGACGCTTTCTCCCCGGACGCTTGATCGCTGGACGTTATCGCATCATCGCACTGCTGGGCAAAGGAGGGATGGGCGAGGTGTATCGCGCCGACGATCTCACACTCGGCCAGGCGGTAGCCATGAAGTTTCTTCCGGATGAGGCTCTCAGCAATGAAGGGTTGCAAGAACGTTTCAAGAACGAAGTGCGAATTGCGCGCCGGGTGTCTCATCCCAATGTCTGTCGTGTATATGACGTCGGGGAAGTTGACGGACAAACGTTTTTCACGATGGAGTACGTTGACGGCGAGGATCTCGGGTCTCTGCTGCGCCGAATCGGACGGCTTCCGCAGGACAAAGCAGTGGAAATGGCGCGGCAGCTGTGTGCCGGATTAGCTGCGGCACATACCAAAGGCGTGCTGCACCGGGATCTGAAGCCGGCGAACATCATGCTCGATGGACGCGGCCAAGTCGTGATCACTGACTTCGGACTGGCCGGAGTCGCCGACGATATTCGCGGCCCGGAGGTGCGTAGTGGCACTCCGGCCTACATGGCTCCCGAGCAACTTGAGGGCAGGGAAGTCAGCACGCTGAGCGACATTTATGCGCTCGGTCTCGTGCTTTACGAAATATTCACCGGAAAACGGGTCTTCGGCGAGAAAAAAGCCGGAGCTTCGCGCACCGGCGGTGATCACACGCCAAGTAGGCCCTCGTCGGTTGTGAAAGATCTTGATCCCGTGATCGAGAAGGTCATTCTGCGCTGCTTGGAGGAGAATCCTGCCTCGCGTCCTCCGAATGCGCTGGCGGTTTCAGCAGCGCTGCCGGGAGGCGATCCGCTGGCGGCGGCGCTGGCTGCGGGAGAAACGCCTTCTCCTGAGTTGGTGGCTGCTTCGGGAGAGACGGAAGGGCTTCGTCCAAAAGTAGCGATAGCAATTCTTGCCGGCGTGCTGATGGGAGTTGCGTTTGCAATATCCATCTCAGTTCGATACAACGCTTTCGACAAGATGGGCCTGGAGCTTACTCCGGAAGTTATGCAACAAAAGGCGCGTGAAGTCATTGCACGTCTGGGATACGAAGGGAAGGCTGCCGATAGCGCATACGGGCTTGATATCGATAGCGACTTTCAGGATGCGGTTCAGAAGAACGACAAGCCGCGTCCCGATTGGGACGCCGTGCTGCGGGCCAGGCCCTCGCTTCTGCGGTACTGGTATCGACAAAGCCCAGACACGATGTCGCCCAATGAGTTTCGGGACAACCTTTTAACGCCCGGCATCATTTCGGAGACAGACCCTCCCGATACGCTGTCGGGAATGATCAACGTTCACTTGGATCCGCAAGGGCGGTTGACCTTATTCCAGGCAATCCCAGCTGAGAAGTTGGACGCGAGCAAAAAGATTCCAAATGCTCCGACCGCACCTGCGGCGACGCCGTTCGATTGGAACATCGCTTTCAGCGCCGCAGGGCTGGACACTTCGCAGTTGCAACCTGCGCAGCCGATATGGAATTCGCTCGCCGCCTCAGATGTTCGCATGGCATGGACGGGCGTATGGCCAGGGACGACGCGACCGTTGCGGGTGGAAGCTGCGTCATTCCAGGGCAAGCTCGTTTTCTTTCGGATGATTGGAGATTGGACGAAGCCTCCACGGATGGTGAGCACGGAGCCGAAGTCGCTGGGCGACAGAATAAGCCGGATCATTGGAATAGTCCTGATCGTCGGTGGACTGATTGGAGCTTGTCTGCTCGCTCGGAGAAACTATTTGCGCGGCCGAGGCGACCGGGAAGGAGCACGGCGACTGGCGATCGTAGTATTCCTGCTCGACATGGCGTTGTTTGTTTGCCTCACCCATGTTGCCAGCATTGGCGATGGGATCGGCTCTACCATCATCGCGATGAGTACTGCTCTATTTCTATCGTGCGCGATGTGGATGCTTTACATGGCGGTGGAACCATGGGTCCGGCGTGAATGGCCGAACACCATTATTTCGTGGACACGCTTGTTGTCGGGCAGCTTCAAGGATCCCGTGGTAAACCGCGACATATTGCTTGGGGTTGCGTTGGGAGTTATCTGGATTCTCGTTTTCGACGTGCGCTATTTATTTATGCTGCACTTTGGTGCGTCTCCCGGACTGGCGGGCACGGATGCGCTGATGGGAGGGCGGACCGCTCTTGGCGCATGGCTGCGGCAATGGCCACAGTCGATTCAAACGACATTGTTTTTCTTCCTGCTGCTCATGGGATTGAAATGGGTGCTGAGGAAACAGTGGTTGGCGGCAATTGTATTTGTCGCAATTTTCGCCTTGCCTCGTGGGCTCACAAGTTCTCATCTGGCGATTGACTTGCCCGCTTTCGTACTGGTCTATGCGATCGCTGTGTTGATCGTCGTTCGCTTCGGATTGGTCCCTCTCGTCATCGCGATCTTCACGATTGACATGCTGGCGAACATCCCGTTCTCTGCCGACTTATCTACGTGGTATATGACGAGCTCGATTTTGGCACTGCTTAGCGTGGTCGCGATTGCGGGATGGGGCTTCTATCATTCGCTGGGCGGACAGCCGGTATGGAAGATGGAAACGGACTAAGCGAAGCAACCTTGTTCGACTATGGCCCGATTCACGGCCTTGCGCACTCCTAATTCGCCGTTCCCTGGTGCTCGCCGACGGCGTCGCGGTTGTCTGGGCTGCCTGTGCCAGGTTGTTCTGATACTTGCCGCTGGCTGTGTACTAACCATGGCAATCACGGCGGTTTTTGCGCCTTGGGGATTCTTCATGGGCGGGTCGTTTCACGTCCTCCCATACTGGCAAGGGTGGGGGACGCTGCAGGCCAAAACTGGTAAGTACGTTGTGTACGTCAGCTTTGAGCCGAGTCCGTCCGGTAGCAAAGTAATGCCGCACCCGTCGGTGAGGGGAAACGGCTATCTTTGCTCGTCCAAAGCTGAAATTTTCCGGATGCATCTAGGTGGCGGGATGCGTCGCGGCATTGGCACGAATCTCGACGGCGAAAAAATCGATTTGTATATGTTTTACTGGCCGGCTTTCTTTGGCAATTTTTCGGCTAGCCACCGTCCATCGATTGAACTGCGCGGACAATGGAAAAATCCGAACATCGTGATGGACGATCACGGCAGCATCTTCCGTGCTTTCAATCCCGACGGCACTGTCGACCAGGGGCATAGCAATAAGCCATATCCCGGGGAAATCACTCCGGTGACGCTTGTACCGGGTTCGTACTCTGATTTCAAAGCGGCTTGCCAAGCGAAAAAGTAGCCGCCGTTCTTCAAACTGTCCCACACCCGGAAAATGGTAGAAAAGCCCGCAACTTTGGGCACTCCAAGCTCATCTAAAACTTGACAACGATTCACTCAAGCCATATCATCTGACTGAAAATAAAGCTGTTTATGCGTTTAATCGTTGTTGACAAAGGACTTATCAAGTTTAGGAGGCAAGTCGTATGGCGAAGATTATCGGGATTGACCTCGGAACCACCAACTCCTGCGTAGCCGTTATGGAGGGTGGGGAGCCAAAGGTCATTGCCAATGAAGAAGGAGGGCGGACGACGCCCTCGGTAGTCGGATTCACCAAGACGGGCGAGCGGCTCGTCGGGCAGGTTGCCAAGCGCCAGGCAATCACGAATCCGGAGAATACGGTTTATTCCATCAAGCGCTTCATGGGACGCCGCTATGACGAAGTTGGCGAAGAAATGAAGATGGTCCCATATAAGGTCGTGCGGCAGGGCGATCACGTGGCCGTGCAGGCGCAGGGGAAGGACTATACGCCACCGCAGGTTTCCGCGCTGATTCTGCAGAAGCTGAAGAAAGCGGCAGAAGACTATCTCGGGGAGAAGATCACCGAAGCGGTTATCACGGTGCCCGCGTACTTCAATGACGCGCAACGTCAGGCGACCAAAGACGCCGGGCAGATTGCCGGACTCGAAGTGAAGCGAATCATCAATGAGCCTACGGCGGCGGCGCTCGCGTACGGACTCGACAAGGGTAAGGACGAGACGATCGCCGTATATGACTTCGGCGGCGGAACGTTTGATATCTCGATCCTGGAAGTCGGCGAAGGCGTGATCGAAGTGAAGGCCACCAACGGTGACACACACCTTGGCGGCGACAACCTCGACCAGCGCTTGGTGGATTGGCTCATCGACGAATTCAAGAAAGATGAAGGCCTCGACCTGCGTGGCAAGGGCAACGAGATGGCGCTGCAGCGTCTGCGGGACGCGGCGGAGCGCGCCAAGATCGAGCTCTCGACCACGATGGAGACCGAAATCAATCTGCCGTTTATCACAGCCGATGCGAACGGTCCGAAGCACCTGGTCAAAAAGCTGACCCGGGCGAAGCTCGAGTCGATGGTGGAAGACATCATCCAGAAGTCGGTTGGGCCGTGCAAACAGTGCATGAAGGACGCCGGCGTTGACACCAGCAAGATCAATGAAGTTGTGCTGGTCGGTGGACAGACCCGCATGCCTCGCATTCAGCAGCTCGTGAAAGAGCTGTTCGGACGCGAAGGGCACAAGGGCGTTAACCCGGATGAAGTCGTCGCGATCGGTGCGGCCATTCAGGGTGGCGTGCTCAAGGGCGAAGTGAAAGACCTGCTCTTGCTCGACGTGACGCCTCTATCGCTGTCGATCGAAACGCTGGGTGGAGTTTCGACTCCGATGATTCCGCGGAACACGACGATTCCGACGAAGAAGACGGAGACCTTCTCGACGGCGGCGGACAGCCAGACGTCGGTGGAAGTTCACGTTCTTCAGGGCGAACGTCCGATGGCGGCGCAGAACCGCACGCTGGGCAAATTCCACCTGACCGGGATCCCTCCGGCTCCGCGTGGAGTGCCGCAGATTGAAGTCACGTTCGACATCGATGCCAACGGCATTCTGAATGTCACGGCGAAGGACACCGCGACGCAGAAAGACCAGAAGATCACGATTACATCGTCTTCCGGTTTGTCGAAGGATGAAGTGGAGCGCATGGCGAAGGAAGCTGACGCGCACGCGGCAGAAGACAAGGTGGCGCGCGACTCGATCGAAGCCAAGAACCAGCTCGACTCGATGGTCTACAACATCGAGAAGATGCTGAAGGAGCACGGTGACAAAATCTCGGGCTCTGAACGCGGCGATGTCGAGAATGCGCTGGCCGATGCCAAGAAGGCGCTGGAGTCGAACGACAAGGCGCAGATGGAGAAGGCTCGCGAGAACCTGACTACCGCTTCGCACAAGCTGGCTGAGCAGATGTATAAGGCCGCTCAGCCCGCAGGCGGAGCGCAGGGTGCTCCTGGGGCAGGGCCGAGTGCTGGACCGCAGCCGGGCGGTGACGGAGCGTCTGGTCAGAAGAAAGACGAAGGCGTGATCGACGCTGAGTACGTGGACGTGGAAGACAAGAAATAAGCTGTCAGCTGTTAGCTGTCAGCTCTCAGTTTTGTCATCCTGAGCGGAATGGCTGCTTCGCCAAGGCGAGGCAGCCATGCAGTCGAAGGATCCCATGCCAGCGTGCAATGAGACGGACGTCGCAGGGCGTTCTCCCAATGCAGCAAGAGGGAAGAACTCCTTGAGAAGCCAGTGCCACTGCAATCGGGCATGGGATCCTTCGCTTTTGCTCAGGATGACACTGTGATTGAAGTGAGTACTTTCGGGTAGGCAAGAAGGGGGATGAAGTGGACTTCCAGGTGAACAACGAAACGTATTACATCGACCTTGCCGATGAAGAAGGAAAATGGCTGGTGTTTGCGCAGACTCCGACTGGAGTGCGGCGCATCCCGGTGTATGAGGATATGCCTTTTCCCGACGACATGTCGTTGCTGGTTGAAGATAAAGACAGCCGCAAGATCGTGAACTAAGTGAAGGAGTGCCCCACTTCTGGCCGATTTTGCCAGAGGTGGGGTTTTCATAGGTAAGAGCTCTGCGAATCATGAAGAGCTTCTGGATCACAATCCGAATCGGCCGTTCCGACATTCTGGATAGCGATATCGAAGATGCCGCCCTCGAGTCTTGGCTTCAAGACAAACTCGAGCATGCGACGTCTTTGCTCAGCGGCAACGGGCGGGTGAGCGTAGAAAGAGTCGATCCGCTGAGGGTCGACGTTGATTTGAACTACACAGTGCGCGGCGCGTCGGTGTCGGACGTTATGGAGCGTTTCCGCGACGACTTCCGTGCGCTTGGCCCGCTTACGCAAGGCATAGAAATCAGCGAATCGAAGAATTACAAACTCTGCTTTCCGCGCATTGACGGGGAGCAGTTTCCTGTTTTTGTACGGATCGACCCGGATACTGGCACTCCGATCTACACTGAAGATTGAGATTCGAAGTTAGAAAATGGCGACCGCAACCAAAAAAGATTTTTACGAAATTCTCGGCGTGAAGAAGTCTGCTTCCGCCGACGAGATTCGTAAAGCCTTCCGCAAGCTTGCCCGCAAATATCATCCCGACGTCAATCCCGGCGACAAGTCTGCAGAGGAGAAGTTCAAAGCGATCTCTGAGGCGAACGAGGTTCTAAGCGATCCGAAGAAGCGCAAGATCTACGATCAGGTCGGCTTCTACTCCGACAACATTGATCCTGCGACAGCTGAGGCCTACGCCCGCGCCGGCCAGTCCGGCGGCGGATTCCCAGGAGGCTTCCCCGCAGGCGGTGCGCCCGGAGGCCAGGGCGGAGTTCATTTCGATTTCGGCGGATTCGACTTCTCCGACTTTGTCAATCAGGCGGGACGCGGCCAGCAACGCACGTCAACGTCAAGCGGAGGCGGCAGCTTCCGCGACATCTTTTCCGGAATTTTCGGTGGCGGCCGCGGCGGAGCCATGGCCGATGAGGGGCCCGAGCCCGGCACCGATCTCGAGTATCAAGTCAACGTACCGTTCTGGACGGCCATCCGAGGCGGTGTGATGCGATTGAATATCACGCGGCAGGACGTCTGCTCGCAGTGCCATGGACAGGGTGCGCTTGAGGCTCCCGGGAAATGTCCTGAGTGCAACGGCACCGGGCAGATCACGCAGACTGGCGGACGCATGAAGTTCAACGTACAGTGTCCGCGCTGCCATGGAACTGGAAAGAACCTGACGACTTGTCCAACTTGTCACGGCGATGGCACGGTTGCGCACACTGAGCCGCTTGAAGTTCGGATCAAAGCTGGAACTCGCGATGGACAACGCATTCGTCTACCCGGCAAAGGCAACGCAGGAGCTCATGGCGGGCAAGCCGGAGATCTCTACGCGATCATCCGCACTGGAGATCATCCTATCTTCCATCGCGAAGGGGATGATATCTCATTGACGGTCCCGGTCAGCGCGACCGAGGCCGCTCTGGGCGCGAAAATCGAAGTGCCGACCATTGATGGGCGAGCGCTTTTGAAGATTCCACCGGGCACGCAGTCTGGACAGAAACTGCGCCTGCGAGAAAAGGGTGTGCCGTCGGCCACTAGAGAAGGAGTTCGCGGTGACGAGATCGTGGAGATTACCGTTCACGTTCCAATGCCGCGCGACGAAAGAACGAAGGAACTCCTCCGCGAATTAGCAAAGCTAAATCCAGAAGATCCCCGAGCAGAATTGTGGAGCAAGGTGTAAGCCTGGTTTCCCTGTGAAACCCTGTGTTCCCTGTGGTGAGTGTTTCCTTCCCGACTTGGAACTGCAGAAACATTTTCACCACACGGATCACAGAAGAACACAGGGAAATCTGTTATGCATGAGGCATGCCTGCTCCTGCTCCCGCGCATACTCTTCACGTAAACGAAATCACAGGCGCTGTCGTTAATCCTGCTATGAAGGTCCATTCGACACTTGGACCTGGCCTTCTTGAGAGTGCCTATCAAGTTGCCTTGCCCATGATCCTCGAAACCGAGGGTTCGATGTGGCGACGGAAGTCCCTCTTCCAGTGGTCTACGAAGGGCACAAACTTGAAGTCGGCTATCGCATCGATTTGGTCGTCCAAAATCGGGTAATCGTCGAAGTTAAGGCAGTCGAGGGAATCCATCCAATCCATGAAGCGCAACTTCTCTCCAACATGCGGCTGAGCGGAATCCGGGTGGGGCTGCCAATGAACTTCAACGTCCTCTGCTTGCGGAACGGGATCAAACGAATGGTTGACGGCCAAGACTGGCAAAGGCGATTCGATTCCTCTGTGCAACCCCGTGTTCCCTGTGGTTAAGTCGTCTTTCATCATCTCAAAATCTTTGACCGCGGAGATCACAGAGGCCACATGAAAACCTCTAGCTCATGCTCATCACCCTCGTGCCCGCTTCCCACTTACAAAAACTTGCAAAAATCGGCGAAAAAACTATTGCATCTACGGAAATTTCCCGTAATCTCACACATGCGAACTAACTTCGCCGAAATGCCGGGAAAAACGCAGCATTCCCGGAGCCGCGAAACGAAATTCAAGGGAGACGCGGTGGTGAGAGTGAGTCGCTCGAGGAGGCAGACATAGAAATTGGCAACAGCTAGCCGGCAACAACTCACAACTTCCCAACCCCTCGCCATAGTCCCCAACCGGAAGAAATTCGTCCGCCTCACGCTTTGGCCCCTGGTCGCCGCCACGTTCTTTATGGTGTCGGGCGGAACCTATGGCACCGAAGACATCGTGCATGGCGCCGGTTACGGACGCGCCATCCTGATTCTGCTCATCACGCCATTGCTTTGGAGTCTGCCGACTGCGTTCATGATCGGCGAACTTTCGAGCGCGCTGCCCCACGAGGGCGGATACTACGCGTGGGTGCGCCGGGCGATGGGCAATTTCTGGGGATTTCAGGAAGCCTGGCTCTCACTGGTTGCTTCAATTTTCGACATGGCCATCTACCCCACGCTGTTTGTGGCCTATCTCACCCGCATGTTCCCATGGTTTCAGGAGAACAATCGCGGATGGTGGGTCGCACTCGCTGTAGTGGTCGCCTGCGCTCTCCTGAATATTGCCGGAGTCAAAGTCGTCTCCCTGACGTCGCTCTGGCTGTTTGTCGCTCTTTCGGCGCCGTTCGTAGCAGTGGTGCTCCTGGCTCCACTCAAAATCGCTGCTTTAGCGAACGCAGTCACAAAGCCGACCTCCTCGACTGTAGATATTCTGGGCGGCCTTCTCATCTGCATGTGGAACTACATGGGCTGGGATAACGCCTCGACGATTGCAACTGAAGTCGAGCGCCCGCAGCGGACTTATCCGCGAGCGATGATCGTCGCGGTCGTAATCGTGGCACTGAGCTACGTGTTGCCCTTCGCTGCCATGTGGGCGACTGGCCTGAAATCCACTGCCTGGGAAACTGGGTCTTGGGCGGACATCGCCGGACTCATGGGCGGCCCGTTGCTCCGGATCGGAGTTGTGCTTGGCGGCATGATCAGCGGCTTTGGGATGTTCAATGCATTGGTCATGAGCTACTCTCGTCTGCCGCTAGCGATGGCTCAGGATGGCATGTTGCCGAAGGCTTTCGGCAAGCTGCATCCCAAGTCGAAAGCGCCATGGGTCGCGATTATTGCCTTGGCGATTTGCTGGGCCATGTGCCTTGGGCTCGGATTTGCCCGCCTGGTCACGCTCGACATTCTGTTATACGGCGGCAGCTTGGGACTCGAGTTTGTCGCGTTGATCGTTTTGCGCTTTCGGGAACCGAATCTGACTCGGCCGTTCCGCGTGCCTGGGGGATTGCCCGGAGCAATCGCGATTGGGATCCCGCCGGTAATGCTTTTAGCCTTCTCAGTGATCCGCAGCGAACACGAGTCCATACTCGGAATGAGTTCGTTCGCTTTCGGGATGATTCTGATCGCTGCGGGCTTCGTAGCCTACTTCATCAATCATGCTCTGAAGCCTCAGGGATGGGCCGAAACTCCAGAGAGCAAGCCGCAGCCGGCTTCCTAAAACATTAGCCACGGATCTGCACGGATTGACACAGATAAGCCAAAATTGGTGTATCCGTGAAATTCTGTGCCATCCGTGGCCCTGTTTTGAACTCTAGAACTTGTATCCGATGCCTACCGAAATGATCGGATAGACCTTAAGAAACGAGATATCGTTGTTGATTTTGTTCTGCTCCGAGATGACGTTGCTCTGAACGTTCGCATCGGTCGCTGCGTTCACGCAGTTCACCCCCGTTGAGTCACACACGCCGCCGGCGATATTCAGAGTGGCCTTTGGAGATCCCTGGAATGCGATTCCGACTTCAAACGGAACGCTGAGGTGCTTCCCCTCTTTGCGCGATACCAAGTTTCCCCATCCTACAGTGATGGTTGGGGCGGCCTGGTTGAACTTGATTTTGCCGCTGCCATGGGTGGGATCTGCTGGGTTGCTGACATAATCCACGCCGCCGAGCGAGAAGCTCTGATTGCCAGGCACTGACGCGGTTGCGGTAAACGGGTCACCGATGTTGACCAGGACGCCGGGGCTGATGTGGAAGTTTCCTGCCCAGGGGAAGATGTCGAAATGAGCCTCGACACTCTTGAATTGCAACTGGCCTCCATATGAGACTCCATCTTTGTTGAAGGTGCGGTCGTAGGTGAACATGTTGAATCCAGCGCGCACGTTTGTGTTATGCGTCACGCGCACCGCGCCCTCGACCCCTGGTCCGAATAGCGAAATCTTCACTCCAACTCCGACTCTGCCTGAGTCGCTGCTCCAGTTGGACTGGCTCGATTGTGGTGCCGGAGTTGCCGGCGGTTCCGGACCTTGCTGCGCGGCTTGGCCAAAACCAGCCATGCATGTCAAAAGAGTCAGACTGCAGCTGAACAGCGCACTTCGCACCGTCGTGCTCATGTGTTTCTTGTCTCCCGCTTGAATTTTCGTGGGGAATAGCGACGGGTCAGTCTTAGGACAAAGGGTAACGGCATTCTTTCTGCGTTGAAGTTTTGCGAAAGTAGTATGAATGCGGATCACTGTTGCATTCTGAAGCAGAGACTGACGAAAAACTTCGCTCCCGGCGTTTCTCTTTCCACGCTCAGGAGCGAACATATCAGTTAAATGGGATTCGGAAAAATTACCGACGTACTCCCAACATTAAACACGACCAACTAAGCTGCCTTTGCCGAATCCCGCAGTGCTTTGACCTTGTCATGCACTTGCTGCACGCTTGCGGACTGCCGGCGAACGATCAGCGCTATGTTCTCTGGCAAGTCACTCGTCATAGCTTTTTGGTACGCGTCTTTCGCGAAGTCCTCGCCATGCTCCAGCCAATCGAGTACGGTGTGATCGTTACCGCCCAGAGCAGCTTTCGTGTCGAGCCATGCCCGGTGCAATGCGGCCTCGGTCGTTCCTTTAACTCTCTTGTCATGTTTGCCGAGCCGTACCAGTTCGTTTTGCAGTTCCTCCGCAAAGCGTCCGCGCTCCAGGCTGACTTCGTTGAACCATGTTTTCAGGTCCGTCCGCTTGACCTTCTCCGCAGCTTCGCGAAAGCCGTTGTGCCCATCCCGGCAACGCTCGATTAGGTGTTCCAGCACGTCGATAGCCCGATCTTGATCCATAAGGTACCTCCGGACGTTCGATGCCCGTTACGGCTTCCAGTTTGGCCGGTTTTTATTGGCGGGCTGCCCCTTCCATGCGTAGCCGCATATTCACTAGTCCGCAAAGATGGCGAGAATTAGCATTCTTGGTTGCAGGAGGATCTATGAGTTCTCGTCTCAGTGCTCTTGCGCTGTTTCTCTTCGGATGCGTGATTACCGCCCCAAGCCAGGCTCCCGAACTGAAATTCATCGCTGAAACCGTGGTCGTGCAGGCCGATGGGACTTACGCTGCAGATCCGGATCTGGCGACGATGACATTCCGCATCTTCTCGCAAGAGAAGGAACTGAAAAAGGCTTATGACGCGGCCAGCCAATCCATGCAGCAAATCTCTACACTGGCTTCAAATAACGGGCTAAAGAAAGAAGACATCTCTACGGGAGTGCTAACTGTAGCTCCTATCTATGAAGGAGATCGTAAGAAGCGAGCGCGTTCGTACTATGTGCAAGGCGAGATAGTCTTAAAGGTCCATGACTTTTCCAGGATCGGGCCGATTCTCGACGGCTCGGTGGATGCTGGCGTTGCAGATTTTCGCTCACTTAGCTACTCCTTGTCGGATGAAGAATCGGCAAAGAAACAGGCCGTGGCCGAAGCGATGCGCCGCGCCATCGGTCGCGCCAGCATTGCGTTGGAGCAGAAAGGGCAAAAGCTCGGAGGCCTTCGCTACATGAACCTCGACGTCCAGCAACTCGCCGGCGTTACGGTTGCCCAGTTGCAGACCTTCCCTAGTACTGCGAGCGAAACAGTCGAAGTGTCCTCAGGGGGCGGTGGATTCTGGAACAAGAAGGCGCCCCCTCCTCCGCCTCCTCCACCGCCGCAACCTGAGAAGATCACTCTCAGGGCCACCGTGCAGTGCGCATTTCAGATCCAGTAGGAAAAGCGGCGAGTATGCCATTGGTACTTCAATTTGCTATGTTTACAGTGCGATGACCAAGCGGAAATCCAAGGGAGCCTACATGATCTCGGCCGTCGCCGAGATGTACGGTATCCATCCCCAAACGCTGCGGCTTTACGAGCGCGAGGGGCTGCTCAAGCCTTCGCGCACTGAAGGCAACACGCGCCTCTACACCGACGAGGATTTGGTGCGGCTGGAGTTCATACTGTCGCTTGCCCGCGATCTCGGAGTGAACATTGCTGGCATGGCAATCATCCTGCAAATGCGCGAGCGGATGGAAGAGATGCAGCGGCAGATCCAGGAGTTTGTGCAGTACATTCAGAAGGAAGTGCTAACGCGGGCGAACGCTGCGGCTGATCCTTCCAAAGGCGCGATCATTCCTGTTCGCCGGCCAATCGTGGCAGTACAGCCAACGAAGAAACGCTAACTCGCAGCACACAAGCCATCCAATCGTTGAGCTATGATAAATGGCTCACGCATGCTTCCGTTCAAGCTCGTCTACAGCGACGCGTACTATCTACCGATCGGTAGTCACGTCTTTCCCGCCGAAAAGTATCGGCGTGTTCGTGATCGTCTGATCGCAGCCGGAGTCGCCGAGGCCAGCGACTTCATTGAGCCTCAGCCCGCTACCGATCAGGACGTTCTGCTAGTCCATAAGCCTGACTACGTTGAGAAGTTGCGCAATGGCACACTCAATCCGCGCGAAGAGATGGAAATGGAGGTTCCCTATTCTCGCGAGCTGGTCAATGCATTCTGGCTGGCAGCCGGAGGCTCCATCCTCGCAGCGCGGCTGTCTCTGATTGACGGAGTTTGCATCAGCATCGGAGGCGGGTTCCATCATGCCTTTCCCGACCACGGGGAAGGTTTCTGCATGATTCACGATGTCGCCGTTGCGATCCGACGCCTGCAACGCGATGACAAAATTCATACCGCAATGACCGTCGACTGCGATGTTCATCAAGGGAACGGAACGGCAGCAATTTTTGCCGGAACTCGAATGGCGAGCGCTCTTTTGCCCTCGTCGTCAGTGTCGACGGTACAGGCGCCGGGAAATGTTCCTCCCGGAAAAATGCGGGGAGCGCACGCCGGAGACGTATTCACCATCTCACTGCACCAGCACAACAATTACCCACTCTGGAAGCCGCCTTCGTCCATTGATGTCGACCTGCCCGATGGCACTGGTGATGACGATTACCTCGCATGGCTCGACAACGCGCTGAGTTCCGGTCTACGGCAGTTTGAGCCTGACCTTATCTGCTACATCGCCGGCGCAGATCCGTATAAAGAAGATCAACTTGGCGGACTGAATCTGACAATCGCAGGCTTGAAGAAGAGAGATGAACTCGTCTTCCGCGTCGCGCGCGCCCGCAGCATTCCCATCATGGTGACTTATGCCGGAGGCTATGCCCAGGATGTGGAAGATACAGTCGCGATTCATACGAATACCGTCGTCGCTGCAAAAGAGGTATTTGCGGCGAAATAGCGGCTCATCGCAGGTTCTCAGCGATTAGCTGAAGGAGTTTGTTGATCTTGCGCGCGCCCTTTCCACTCTCCGCCGCGTCCAAACCAGAACTCCACCGCCGAATGCACGGTGGCTCCTGCATAAAAAATAGCGACCAGCGGAAGCGATGCGGCCCACAGTAGTGACAGGCTGTAGAAGCGGACCATAGGCATAAAACTGAGGCTCATCAGGAACCAACTGAGCCCTCCAAACAACGCGGTCCAATGATTGGAGAAGGTCCCTGCGATCAAAGCCAAGGGAGGGGCCAGATATGTGATCACGAGCCCGGCCAAAGTCCCAATAAGCAGCCAGATAGAATGATGCAGTTGATAGAACGCATTGCGCGAGATCATCCGGCCAATGACGCCGAAGGTCTCGTATGCCCGGATGCTGCGAGCATCATTCGTTACCCCCAACCAAATCGCGCCGTTGCGTTTAATCTCGCGTGCCAGTGCACAGTCATCGATCAGTTCGCCGCTTATCGTGGCAATTCCACCCATCTCCGCAAGTGCTTCAGCACGCACAAGGATGTCTCCGCCCGCAGCCGCAGCAGTCTTTCTTTTAGGGTCGTTCACCCAGTTCGGGGGATAGAGCATGAAAAAGAAAAATACGAAGGCTGGCATGAGCGCGCGTTCTGCGAAAGATTCACAGCGGAGCTTAACCATCATTGAAACCAGATCAAGGTGACGCGCCTGAGCTATCACGACCAGTCCCGCGAGACTGACGGGTGAGTGCACGATGTCGGCGTCGGTGAACAAGAAATATTCCGGCGAGAATTCCGTAGCTTTCTGAACTCCCTGAGCGAGCGCCCACATTTTGCCGGTCCAACCTGAAGGCAGATCTGGAGATGAGATGACGGTCACAGCATTGCCATGTTGAGCGGCAACTGCGCCTGTATTGTCCGTACTGTGGTCGTCCACAACATAGATGTGGAGTGGTCCGCCGTAATCTTGGTTCAGCAACGATTGGATTACCGGACTAATGACGTCCGCTTCATTACGGGCAGGAACGACAGCGGCAACGCGCGGCAGCAGATTTCCAGGTGCTATTGCGCGTGAAGCGGGCACAATGCGCCAGAAGTGACCCCACGCGAAGAATAGGTATAACCAAATCAATAGCGAGAGTGCGCCAATCGAAGCTGCGACCATGGGCCAAGTCCGCCGGGGCAGAGCGGTCGTTGGCCATTCTAACCAATTTGAGCAGGGAACTCCCCGCCCGGTACACCAGAGAATTCTTTTCTATTCGTTACTTGGCTGGTCGGAATTCTTCTTCCATCCACTTCTTGAACGCATCGAGATTCTGTGGGCGACCCAGGAATCCGCGAACGAGTTCTGTACCTGGTTTGGATCCTCCCGGTTCGAGCACGGTTCGCCGATACCGCATCGCGGCCTCGCCACCAAGCAAGTTCGATTTGTCGAACTGGCTGAAGAAATCGAGCGCAATGACTTTGTCGAGCACGTAGGTGTAGTAGTTGGAGGTATATCCCATTAGATGGGTGAAACTCGCGTACATGCGATTTCCTTCGACGAAAGGATACGGATAGAAGCGGGTGCAGTCGTCGCGCAAAATTGCATCGAGATCGATGGTATCGGGAGAGCGATCGTGTACGTCGAGTGAGTAGTTTGAGTAGAAAAGTTGTCCCTGGACCCAAATACCGCGTCCGAATGCGCTGGCCCGGTTCATGCGCTCGATCAGATCGACCGGCAGCGGCTCATTCGTCTGGTAATGTTTGGCGAAGGACCGCAGGATCGTGGGATCGTGAAAAAATTCTTCAAGCATCTGTGATGGGGCTTCGACGAAATCTCCCTCAGTAGCGAACCCGGCCTCGCCGGACCACTGCAACTGGCCGCCGAGGATGTTGTGCATCAGATGCCCGAACTCGTGGAAGAATACAACCACGTCGTCGTACTGCATCAGTCCGGGATCGCCGGGCTTGCCCCCGGCGAAGTTGCAGATCAGAGCGCCCTCCGGCACCTGGCGATTCTTGATTCCCGGCACGACCGGGGAGGAACTGAACCACTTATCCTTGCCGTCTCGCGGATGCATGTCCAGATAAATACGGCCGACTAACTTACCGCCATCGAGAACGTTGAACGCCGAAACCGACGGATCCCACACCGGAAGATCCGGCGCCGCCTGGAAAGACACGTGGAACAACTTCCCCGCTGTGTCGAGGATTCCCTGCTGTACACGATCGTATGGGAAGTACGGCCGCACCGATTGCGAATCGAAGTTGAAGTTGGCGCGCGCGTACTGATCCTCCCAATAAAAGCGACCGTACGCTGGAAGGTCCTGCAGTTCAGGACGCTTCTGACGTGCAAACGCTAGCAGCATCGCGTACTCGCGATGAGATGGACCGCGTGAAGCCTCGTTGACCTGGTTCAAAAATGCCTTCATGTTTGCCGCACTACCCATCATCTGGTCCGCAGTCGCGAGGTCGGCAAATGTGGGGTAGCCTAGCGTCTTAGCGAGTTCGTAGCGGGTCTTCAGAACATCCAGGAGAATCTCCTTGTTCTCAGGATAGGAGCGTGTCATGTACGCCAGATACATCTGCTTGCGGATATCGTCGCTGGTCGCATACGTGAAAACGGGCATGACGTCAGTTTCATCTGTACTGAGCGTGATTGTTCCATCCGCTGCCGGAGCATGTGCGGCAATGAAGTCATCGGGCAGTCCCGCGAGTTCGCTCTTGTCGTGCACCGTGATGTGGTTGGGATGCTCCTGGACGTTGCGGCCGAACTTAAGCGCCGTCTCCGTGATGTGGTCCTGCATCTTCTTAATCTCGGCGCGCGTGGCTGCGTCTTTATCCACGCCGGCGAGGTGGTATTCGAGCAGGGTCCGTTCCATGTAGTGCCGCGTGGCGGGATCGGCCGCCGAAACATCGACGGCCTTCAACGCGCGGTACACGTCTTCATTCAGGCTGAGCGCCGTGTTGGCTTGTTGCACCTTCTGCGTCAGATCCTGTCCGGCATCGCGCACTTCTTTTTGCGGCGCAACCGAGAACATGAGGCCCGACTCAAAACCGGCAATCGAGAGTTCATTTTCTGCGTCGTCGAATGGGCGCAGCGTGTTCGCGAGTGTGCGTGTTCCTTTGACGGCGAGAAGTTCGTCCAAAAACTTCTGCTCGCGCTCCAGATGATTTCCGACCCACTTCTCGGCACCAGCGCGATCGAGTTTGCCGACCCAGAGATGAAGTGGATCGTCTTGCGCGCTAGCTGGAGCTGATAGGCAGAGCAGGAACAAGCCGAAGATGAAATAGGCTAGCGAGCGCCGTATAAGTGCAAAAGTGTGCAGAAGTGGAAGCACCAAGAACCTCCTTAGAAGAGAACCCGTCTACTTGCGGAGAAGACTGCTTGGCAGGGGATACGACGAGTCCTATCGAACGTTGAAGTCTAGCACATCGCATGCGCTTGATCCGCGCAGAGGAGAGGTTGAATCAGCACAAAAATTTCCCGGCGCGCAATACTTGCGCGCCGAGAGATGACAAACATTGGAGTGATGTTTCGTTTAGTGACTTAGTGAGTTCCTGCCGGCGGTACAGGATTGAGCGAGGCCTGCACTGTGGCACTTGGAAGCTCGTCACCGCGGAAGTATCGCGGATCTTTCGATCCCTGTTTGAAGTTTGCCAACTTCATTTCCGGCATGGCGGTGAACGGCTTGGAATAGTCGTTTGCGGCATTCCAGAAGAGAAATCCTACGCCACCTTTTCCTCTGGCGGTTTCTACCTGAACTTTGATGTATTCCGGCGAATAGGTCTTCGTGCGCCAGTGGAACGCTTGCAGCCACGGACGGATCACAACGCCGCTGCCCTTGGTGATGAGCATGAAGCGATCCATCGACTCACCGATAAAGTGCTCCGGTTCGTCGCCAGGATTCTTGATGTTGTCCATCCCGAAGAAATGCGACGGATAAATCATCGGCGAAAGCACGTCGCAATATTTGGCCATTTGCACGATGTCCTGTCCGGTATGCGACAGATCGACCGGCCGCTGCCACGCCATCACGCCGAAGACATCCAGCGAGAGCAGAACGCCCGTGGGATGGAGTTCCGCATAAGCTTTTTTCAGGAATCCGGCGATCACATCAGACCGTTGCGGGCCTCGCGGCTTGCTAGCCACTGGGCATGGACCCTTCTGCATTGCCGGAGTTTCTGTCGTTCCGGCCGCAGCGCCTTTCTTCTGGTGATGCTTTGGCGCCGGGATGAGGCAGGTCGACTCGGGGCTCACTGCCGCCGTATTCTCAGGTTGCGGTTCCGGCTGATCCTTCTGGAACACGAACATCGCATCTTTCTGATCGCCTTCCGCGGGGAAGCGGACATAGTCGAACTGGATCTCGTCCACTCCTAGACCGGCCACGTACTTGGCCAGAGCGATGTCATAGTCCTGTACTTTGGGGTTCGAAGGATCGGTCCAGACGAGCTTGCCGTTTTCACGCCATGCCGTGTGATTGCTTCGCGATTGCACCGCCAGCTCGGGATGCGCCACAACCAGCCGCTCATCGCGGAACATCGCGATGCGGGCAATGGCATGCATGTTCATGCTGTGGAGGAAGTGCACAAGTTTCGGCACATCGTGAACGTAAACACTGTGCGGGCCGAGCAGCGGATGCTCGAAGGGAATCGTCACGCTACCGTCGGAATCCTTGATGTCAAAGACCACGGCATTGCCACCCACTTCGCGCCAGTGTTTAATCACGCGAATGCCGTGATCGCTGCCTGCCATGAACCCAGTCAGATAGATTGCGCGGACCTCAAAATCCTTAGCTACTGGGATGGTTTTCTCAGTGACCGGTCCGGGGATAATGCCTGGGATGATGACCTGCTCGTTGTTCTTCAGAATGTTCGAACTGTCTGACTTATGGTTGACTGCGCGGATTGCCTCGGCCAATTCCGATGAGGTCAAATACGAGGTCCGGCTGAGATAACGATGTGCAACCGTAGGAATAGCTTCGCCGCGCTTGGCCGTATAGATTTCGGTGCCCGGAGCGGCAACGAGTGTGGGTACAGTCGTCGTCTTTGACACCGATGCGCTGGCCGGTTGCAATGTGGCTTGCGATTGGGACGCTACGGCTGGCTTGGCGATCTGCGCCGCGGCTACGAAATTCTTAGTGGAATGGGGTGCCACAATCCATGCTGCCCCCGCGAAAAGAAGACAGAAAATTCCTGTAAGTATGCGGACAGACGAACGACGCAAGCGATCCTCCCCCACGTACAAGGCGATACTAGAGTGACTTCGGGGTTACCGCTAGTTACCGAGGTGTGGGGAGAGTTGACTGTTTCAGTACGGGCCTGACGTCGGAGAATCCGACACGCGCCCGTGTAAACCCCCCAGCGCAGGGCCAAGGTGTGTGTGTGCGAACGTTAAATTATTTCCGGATCCGATGACCCTCAGCAGCTCCGAAATGCTGCTGAACGATTGCATAAATAGAAGGTTTCTGAGGACGGGCCCTTTCCCGCAGAGTGAGCGGGACCTCGTCGTCGCACCATCGCGTTTTTCAGACGATATCTCCTCGTGGATCCCTCTCATGAGCCCGGCCAGAGTATTGTTCACCGATGATGGCGAAAACATACTGTCCGCCGCAGACACTCGAACCCTGCAGACGACCAGGCAAGCTCTATACCTGAGTTTTTCCGGGATGAGCCCGGCATTGCTTGACGCCCACACTCGTGACCATAGTTCCGACGCCGAAATTCACTCATTACTGCAACAAACGGACCGTACGCTTGCAGGGTCGCCAATGATCGACGATCGCGTGAAGGTACGGCGTTTATTGAAGGACCGTCTCGCCCCGATAATCTTGCGACTTCAGAATGATCCCGCGGCCAGCGGAGACATGTTGAATGGCTACGAGCGCATCATCGTGATCGATGACAACGCCCATCCCATCTTTAACGATTCGGCCATCACGAACTATCTGGTCATCAGTCAATCGTATGAGCGCGGAGGAGTCCGCATCTACGTGTGTCATGCTCGGTGAGGTTTCGAAACTTCACTGCCATCTCAGTTGCTCCGAAAAAGTTAAGAGTGACAAGGCTGGTTTTTCGCATACTGCGACATTCGGTTGGCAGGTGCGCCGTAAGCAGCAAACTATGTTAGGATTCGTGCTCAAAATCGTTCGCCCTGATGTTCAACTTACGTCCAATTCCACTGGGTTCGATTCCTGAGATCGAACCGGTTTTCGTAGTCGGCGCAGCGCGATCCGGCACCACGCCACTCCAGCTCGCCCTTAACATGCATCCCGACCTCGGTGTCTATGGAGAGACACAGGCCTTTTTCATGCGTCGCAAGTTCGGGGCGGAGCCCAATGAAGTGTCTTTTCGTCGTCTGCTTGAGTACTGGCGTGTCGTTGTTTCGGGATGCTGCCCGTATTCCGATCTTCTCGACGGTGCCGACATACAAGAGAGACTGAGGCACGCTGCGAGTTATGCACATGTGCTGAGCATCATTATGGGTGCCATTGCCGCGCGCGAGGGTAAGAGTCGGTGGGGAGAAAAGAGCCCAGCGCACATTTTCCGGTTGGCCGACATTCGCGCTTCTTTCCCAAACGCGCGCGTAATCCACATCGTGCGCGACCCCCGTGCGGTGGTGTGCTCCACGATCAAGGCTTTCAGGGGGGGAAAGTTCGACGACTGGAATGTCTACAGCGCTGCCAAATACTGGGCGCGGTGCATTCAAGTCCACACGCGGCAGGTATCAAGCCAGGCGAAGCTCTACGCGGTTGTCAGATACGAGGACTTTGTGACGAGACCGGAAAGCACGCTGAAGTCCCTCTGCTCATTTCTCGGAATCACGTTTGCGGAAGATATGTTGAACGCCCATCGGGTGGCACCTGACTACATCCGGCCTAGCAGATCAGGCAGGATGCCAGAGTTGCACGCGTTGACTGAAAAGCCGCTCGACGCAACTCGCGCCGATGCCTGGAAGAGCACATTGTCTGCCGCGCAATCGAGACTCATCGAACAGGTCGCCGGAAAACAGATGATGGCCTTAGGGTACGTGCCGGAACGCAAGGAGTACAGCCCTCCGAGGTTGATTCGGGTTTCGCGATTTTCTCCGCGTTGGACCTTTTTGGAGAGTCGACGGATAACAGCGAATCAGATACGAACCCCCTACTGGGCCCTCCGCCGTGTCCTCGATTTGGGCCGAAACGCATTCAAGGTGCCGGGAGTCGCACCGTAGCACAGCCCCCCACATTTGTTGTGTGTCGAGTGGCATCAAACACGCATTCCTGCGCAGTCCGGAGCGAGGATCTCGTCGCTAACGCTACCGCCCCGTCCGCCAAACGATCGAATGAAAGCCACTGCCGCAACGATATAAGTCCAAGTCAAATAACGATCGTCTCCCGAAGGATAGAGCAAGAAATGCGCGGTAGCGGCTATTCCCAGCACGATCAATATCGGCCGCAATGAATTTCGCCCCCAGGTGGTCAGACCCAAAAGAATCCAGATCGCAACGCGCGGAAAGATGGTGGTACTCCCGCGCAGCCAGGCGGCGCCGTATTCCCTCAGAGAGATCGCATGTGGCATCTGTGCCGGATGTCGCCCGCCGATCAGTGAAAGGCGAAACAGCACGGCCCAGCCATAATTCGAGGCCCAGTGGTTAATCGCGAGCACCACTCCGATTGCCACCGCAGCCAGCAATGCGGCTCGAGATACCCTAATTTTCTTCTCCCATGCCAGTAGACCCAGCACGGCGAGCAGAAGCAGCAAGTTATCGGTCCGGATTCCGAGCGAAAGGAACAGAACTGCTACCGCGAGGCTAATCTGCATCCTCTCCGAGATCAGCCAAAGTGCAAGAATTGTAAGAAGGGCAGAAAGAGCGTCAGGCGTTCCAAACCGGGCCAGCAACAGCACCGGATAAAACGCCATCAGTAATGCGCTTTGGACGGGCTTATCCGTCCAGCAGAACACTATGATGCCGATCCCGAAGAGCGAAGCTGCCGATATCAAACTGATCGCGCTCTGTATCGGCACGAAATAGCTCAGCAACCACACCGTATCGATGTAAAGCGGGCGGACCGCCCACAAGGGTTCAAACTCCCGGAGCAGTTCAGGACTCTCAAGATTCGAACTCTCTTCGGTTCGCTTATTTTCGTGCCGAATTTCTTGGTAAACCACCTCCAGGGGCTGTGATTTTCCTCGAACGATCGCCTCATACATGTAGCGATCAAATTCATCCGGCACAGGATGGCGGTAACAGCCCGCGGCCAGGCCCATTAAGAACAAGAGGTAAAGCCCGACCTTCAAGGATTTGCCCAAGTGTTGGTGCATGTTGTAGGTCTGTCCCGGGGGTAGGCGCACGATGAACCATGATAATCGTCGGGCGCTTTGGCGCTGAAAGTATCGGACATAACGCCGCAGCAAGGCATTGCGGGTACATCTTCCTTCCCCCATGGTGCAAAGGTTTTCTCACTGCCCTTGAGGACGACTGTGGCTATCCTCGGCCAATCCCGGCGCGGACCGTCTAAGCTATGCAGAATTAACGACTTGTAATATCCTTGAGCGCCTGCGAGCGCATGGCGAACTGCTTGCTCAACTCCAATGTGCCGGATGCATCAGATCTGGAGGACATGGGGAGTTCTTCCAGGAACAAGCCAGAAAAAGCAAGTTTGGCCTGTGAGGTCCGGAAATACATCTAAAGAAGAGCCTAAACGGCCGAAAGGGAAACGTCCCAGTTTGTGGACAACGATTTTATGAGAACGAACCTCGCCACTGTGCTCGATCCGAACCGCCGCAGCAACGATGCAGGAGAATTTGAAACCGCCCTTCGCCGCCGGATCGTGGGGCAGGATCAGGCGGTCGAGAAGGTCGTCGAGATCTACCAGATGTTCCTCGCGGGATTGAATCCTCCCGGACGTCCAGTCGGAAACCTGTTGTTTCTGGGGCCCACGGGATCGGGCAAGACCCGCGTCGTCGAGGCAATGGCAGAGGCACTATTCGGCGACTCCCGGGCTTGCATCAAGATCGATTGCGCCGAGTTCCAGCACTCCCATGAAATCGCAAAACTGATCGGATCGCCTCCGGGATATTTGGGACACCGCGAGACCCATCCGCTCCTGACTCAGGAAGCGTTGAACCAGTGGTTCACCGAGAAGCTGAAACTCTCGATCCTGCTCTTCGATGAGATTGAAAAAGCGTCCGACTCTCTGTGGCAATTGTTACTAGGAATTCTTGATAAGGCGACTCTGACACTCGGCGATAATCGCCGCGTTGATCTCTCGCAGTGCATCATCATCATGACTTCGAACCTGGGCGCCGGCGAAATGATGAACCTCGTCGATGGCGGTTTCGGATTCGCCCCGAAGCAAGTCGAGGTTGACGAGTCATTCGACGACAAAATTCAGCGCACGGCAGTCGAAGCGGCGCGCCGTAAGTTCACGCCCGAGTTCATGAACCGCATCGACAAGACGGTCGTGTTTAAGACTCTGCGCGATGAACATCTCAAGCAGATTCTCGACATCGAGCTTGGCATGGTGCAACAGCGCGTGCTGATGTCGGCAGGCACGAACCAGTTTGTATTCAACTGCACTCCGGCTGTGAAGGAATACTTGCTCAAGGAAGGTACCGATCCACGGTATGGCGCGCGGCATCTTAAGCGTGCCATCGAGCGGAACCTTGTGTTCCCCTTGGCGAACCTTGTCGCTACCGGCCAGGTGAAGCTGGGAGATTTCGTCCGTGTCGATATGGCTTCGGAAAACAAAATGATTTTCGTGAAGGAAGCCGAGAACGCGATGGCTCCGATGCTGCTGGAGCGCTATGGCGCAGCGGCAGGGAATCCGCCGACGACGCGTGCAGCCCGTACCGCTGTAAACAATCGCCGCGATTTTGGAACTCCGCAACCAGGAGTCGCGGAGAGCAAATAGCTCTGAGCTTGGAGTAAGACCAACGACTCTTAACCTTCTCGCTTGACCGCATCTCGCGAGATGTTCTCACGGCGCCGGTTACCCTTTCCGGCGCCCTTTTTATTTTTGGGAACTCCTACCAGACTCCCTTCTGGTGCTTTCGACGAACGCTGCCAGCAACGCCAACACAAGCCACGTTAGCGGGCGATCCATAAAGTTGACTCGATGGTAACGAAAGAATCGGATCCTGAGAAAAGAGTCTGCGCAAAGAAGGAAAAAGATGAACAGGAACGCAAAGAGAACGCTAAACGTCCACCGGGGGCGATGCCATAACCTTCGGCGATCCCGCCAAGGCCTCGGATGAGCAACCTGTTCATACCCCGAGTCGAAGCACTGATGACAGAGTGTTTCCTCACCAGGAAGTTCGCGATAGCAGTAGGGACAACGAGACATGTTCTCGGCGCAGACAATGGATCACCTTGAAAGATACCAGCACCGCTTACTGCGGTAACTACCTTCCGGGAATCCCTAAATCTTCGATATGCAGGAGCATGTCCTCTGGATCGGAGTAAACGCGAAACGCTCCCGATTCCTCGAGTTCCTGCTTGCTATAGCCCCCACACAGCAGTCCTATGCCGAGTGCGCGGCTGCGCCCTGCGGCGACCATGTCCCAGATCGCATCGCCCACAACGGCGCAGTCTTCCAAAGCCGCTCCTAACTTTTCTGCCGCGGACCGAAAGATATCTGGAGCCGGCTTGGCATGTGCAACGTCGTCGCCTGTAACCACAACCGCGTCTTTTCGCAAGCGCAGCCTTCGCAGCAGTAACCGTGTTTGCCTCTTGTTGCCTGTCGTGGCGATCGCCCACGGAATCCTGTTGCGCGTGAGGTGATCGAGTAATGCGCGCGCACCTGGCAGGATGCGCGCTTCGCGGCTCGCTTTCAGAAAAATGGCATCGTGTCGTGATTCAGCTTTGTCAATGTCAATGCGGCGCCTCTGGACTTCTGGTTCTCGAAGCAATTGCTTCGCCATCGATTTTCCGCTCATCCCAACGCGCCGGTGAATCTTCCAGCTTGGAATCTCTACGCCATGTTCCCGAAGCGCAGCAGACCAGGCGATGACATGCTCGTAGACGGTATCCACCAGAGTGCCATCAAGGTCGAAGAGGATCGGCGGGGAAGAGGAGTGACGTGACATGACTCTTCTGGGTTGCGGGATCAAGACGAATGGCTGCTTGAAATCAGAGCCGAGGCATCCCGTGAAGCCCTGTCAGTGGGCTTTCTAGGTCTGCGTGAACCGCACTCAGGCTTGGCCGCCGCCTGCATCCTTGCGGGAAAGAGTCTTGGCGCGTTTCTGCTCGTACATCAAAGCATCAGCTCTTCCCAGCAGAGATTCGATATTCGATTCCCCGTCGGTACCACACGAAATAATTCCAATGCTGAAAGATAAGCGATACGAACGGTTCGGTAGCGCGTTACAGGTGTCAAGATGCTGCTGAATTCTCCGGCGAATTCCCTCCGTTTCCCCCTCATCCGCGTGAAGAATGAAGACAGCGAATTCGTCGCCTCCGAGGCGGCCCAGGATGTCGGATTGCCGGAAGCTCTCTTTCAGCACATTCGCGACTTCGATCAGAGCCCGATTTCCCGTTTCGTGTCCGAATGTGTCGTTTATCCTTTTCAGGTCGTCAAGGTCGATGAAAGCGACTGAAAATGGTTCTTCATTCCTCAGCGCGACCTTCATGCGATGCTCCGCCAACGCCAGAAAGCCCTTCCGGTTATAAAGTCCCGTCAGGTCATCTACAAGGGACAGGTTCTCCAGCACGGCGTTCGAGGCGGCAAGTTCCTGCGCCTTCAACGCAAGCTCCTGTTCCGTGACCTTTCGCACGGCGATGTCTTTTTCAAGCAGTTCATTGGCGCGTCGCAGTTCAGCCGTTCGCAGGCCGACCAAATCTTCCAGCTTGGTGCGATATTCCTGAAGTTCGCGCTCCACGCGCTTTCTTTCCGTAATGTCGCGTGAAATTCCCATCGTCCCGATGACGTTTCCCTCGGGGTCGTGAAGTGGAAGTTTGGTGCTGAGCACCCAGCTTTCGTGACCATCCGGCCAAGTTTCCCTCTCTTCTTTATCAACGATTGGCTGGCCGCTGCGGACGATCTCCTGCTCGTCATTGAAGGCCTGCCGGGCATGCTCTTCACTGAACATGTCAAAGTCAGTTTTGTTGAGAGCTTCGGTTGCGTCCTTTAGCCCGAAACGCAGTGCCAAAGAACGACTGATACGGACAAATCTGCTTTGGCGGTCTTTGAAGTAGACGCCGTCAGGAATGTGCTCCAGAAATGCCCTAAGAAGATCTTCTTCTGTTCCGCGAGTTGGCATTAGAGGTGCTTCAGGATGATCCGGACATGGTACCCCATTCCTGCTGTTTTTCAGCATTCCGTGGGTAATTCCGTGGTTACCGCAAGGTAATGAAATATTTGACTCAGAAGCAAAGGAAATACCAGGCGAAGAAAAAGCATCGGGACGCTGCCTCGATCGGCCCGAATAGCAGACGGCCAGCCCGCGTCGCCAACAGGTTCGATTTATCATGCAGGCATGAAACGCTCACCCTGTACACGTATTTCAGTCATTGTTCTGGCGGCTTATCTCGCTGCTTTGCCTTCACTTGAGGCGCGGGTCGAACCTACGCACGGCTTCGACATCTTTTCTCAGGATGAAGAGATTCAACTTGGCAAGCAGAATGCCGCGGACGTGGTGAAGCAAATGCCGGTATTACCAGATTCTGATCCGGTGACCCAGTACGTGCAGAAACTCGGTGCTCGCCTCGCTCTGCACGCGCCCGGATACCAGTGGCCGTACAACTTCCACGTGGTCAATGTAAAGGAAATCAATGCCTTCGCGCTTCCTGGTGGGCCGGTTTTTGTGAACCTTGGAACCATCCAGGCGGCGGACAACGAAGCGCAACTTGCCGGAGTAATGTCGCACGAAATCTCGCACGTCGTGCAGCGCCATGGAACTCGCGCCGCTTCGAAGCAGATGGGCGCGCAACTTCCCATCGCGATCCTTGGCGGATTACTTGGATCGAGCACTCTGGCGAAAGCGGCCGAGCTTGGAATTTCGTTCGGCGTGGGATCGTACTTCCTGAAGAACTCCCGCCAAGCGGAGTCCGAAGCCGACCTTCTCGGCACCGACATCATGTATGACTCAGGCTATCAGCCGCAGCAGATGGCCGTGTTCTTCGAGAAACTCGAGAAGCAGATGGGAGCCGGCGCGAATTCGATGCTCAACCAGTTCATGAGCGATCATCCAAATCCAGGAAATCGGGCAGCCGCCGTGAACGCTGAGGTGAAGACGCTTATGGCGCGGACATATCTGGCCGACAGCAGTGACTTCAAGCAGATCAAAGCACGTGTAGCTGAAATGAAGCCGCTTACTTCCGATCAAATTGCAGCGATGCAAAAGCAGGGAACCGCGGCGCCAGCCAGTGCGGAGGATGTCAAACCAAGCACGACCCTAAAGGTTTTCGCGCATAGCGAGTATCAGATTTCTTACCCGGACAATTGGCAGGTGTTCGGAGATCAGAGTTCGAGCGCGACGATCGCCCCTCCCGCCGGAGTGTCGCAAAATGCCGTGGCGTACGGGGTAATGATTGCAAACTATCAGCCGGAGCAGGATACAAGTCTGGACACCGCTACCCACGACTTGATTGCTCAATTGCGCCAGTCAAATCCGGACCTCAAAGAGATCGGACACAGTGAAAGCATCCGGGTGAGCGGAGTGAAGGGCAGGTCGGCTGAGTTGGTCGGCAGCTCTCCGATCAAAGACGCGCAGGGCAAGGCGCTCGAGGAGCGCGACTGGCTCGTCGCGGTTCCGCGCCGCGACGGCACAGTCCTTTATCTGGTCTTCATTTCTCCCGACAAGGATTTTGGATCGATGCGCCCCGCTTTCGAGAGAATGGTCAGGACCTTACAGATGAAATGAAAACCTTTAGCCAGAATTTTGTCATTCCGAACCGCGAAGCGGTGAGGAATCTGCTGTCGGTGGCAGGGGCACAGGTCGTTGACGGGCACCCGAGTCGGACACGGTCGTTCTGAACGCAGCCGAGGGATCACAACATTTCGGAATCACACAATATCCAACTACTTCGCTCGATACACCACCTTCCCAGCGACCATAGTCCACACAACCTTCGTGTCTCGCATTTCTTCCGGGCTGACCGTTAGAACATCTCGATCGAGCAGAACCAGGTCGGCGCGTTTGCCCGGTACAATACTGCCGATGGAATCGAGATTGAGCGCCTTCGCCGAGTTCCGCGTATAGGCGTAGAACATGGCTTCGCGTGGCATGTCCTGGCTCGCATCCAGAACTCCTTCATCCCCTTTGCGCGTTTCTGCTTTGTAGATTGCGCGGAAAACATTTGCGGTCGAAACGGGCCAATCGCTGGCGCCCGAAATAATTCCTCCATTGTCGAGAATTGAGCGGGCCGGATATTGCCATTTGTAGATTTCTGGGTCGACATACGGCTTGAGGATTTCGATTGTGTCATTGGATGCTTCAGCCCAAAAAAGCTGAAAGGCGCTTATTACGCCAAGTTCGCGAAAGCGTGGAAAATCCTCGGGACGAATAAATTGTTCGTGCGTGATCGTATCCGGCAGGTGGGAGTCTCCATTAGCAGCGCGGGCGGCAGCGATCCCATCGAGTGCGGATTTCACTGCGCCATCTCCGATCGCGTGAACGTGGATAATGAGTCCGTCTTTGTCGGCTGCAATGCAGAGCTGGTTGAATATTTTTTGGTCGTAGAGGAGTTCGCCGTTACGTCCCGTGTTCCTGTAAGGCTTAGTGAGATGTGCAGTCTGCGACGGATACTCCGCAACACCGTCCGCAAAGACTTTGATACCGGTGATGTGCAGGTGGGGAATGCTTCCATACTTCGCCTGCTGCTGGTGGACGAAGTCGAGTTCTTTCGGAGGGTCTTTTGCAAGAACTCTCGGGAACGCGGCCACCTCGCCGTTCAGTTCGCCATGTTCGGAGAGCATTTTGTAAGAGCGAAGAGAGTCTTCGGGAGCGCTTGGTTCGAGCCAGGCCGTGATACCAAGGGTGTAGTTGTATTGAAGCGCAGCGCGACCGGCAGCGAGGATCTCGGATTCGGTCGGCTTGGGTATCAGCGCATCGACTTTCTCTTGTCCAGCGTCAACCAGAAACCCGTTCGGCTGCAGGGTGTTCTTGTCGAAGCCAAAGTAGCTGCGCTGGTCGGCGTTCAGCGTCTTCAGGTAATCGGCGTTGATCCCTGCTCGCTTCAGCATCGCCTGATTCGCCCACGCGGTGTGACCGTCCATGCCGCGCATGATGATCGCCTGCTTCTCGTACGCGCCTGTGCTGAAGTCTTGATTTAGCGTGTCGGTGTGCGACCAGAATTTCAGCGGAATGCCGAGGATTTCGAGAATGTCGCCATGCTTTCCGCGGCCGGTTTTATTGGCGTCGGCGATGAAAGCCTGGAGTTCGGGAAAGGTATCGACCTTCTCAGACGCATCGGCGTTGATGAGATTGAATCCGCCATCAATCGTGTGGCTGTGCGAGTCGATGAAGCCGGGGAACAGGCTCTTGCCGTCGAGGTCAGTACGAGCAGCGTTTGGTGCAGCCTTCTCGACCTCGGGAAGATTGCCGACGGCGAGGATCTTGTCGCCGCGGATCGCTACGGCTTCTGCGTATGGATTCTGCGGATCAGCGGTGAAGATCTTGGCGTGATAGAAGATCTGGTCTTGCGCGTTGAGCAGCGTGGCGGAAAAGAAAAGAAGACCCAGGACTCGTCCCATGTTGCCTTCCTGAATTCGGTTGTAACAGAAGGGAACACTATACACGGAGGTGCGCGCTTGGGAAGCCTTGCGTCCCCAGACTGCCGCAAGACAGTTTCCCGTTTTGGGAATCCGGAGAGTTTTTGAGGTACCCCCCTCCCCCCCGGATCTCTGGAATCATCGACTTAGCGGGAAATTGAGAAATAATCTATGGCGCTCAATTAGTTACGGGTAAAATCTTGAGCCGCAATGACTTACGTTTTGCGGGCTCCCCACTGCATCTACCGCTACCGCCTTGACCATGATCTGCTCCTTGGATAATGGATCGCTAGGACTGTGATCACATCGGGTTGTGATTCCGATCGAATCAGCGCAGCGAGACATTTCGTTCATTCCTAGGTTCGGAGGATAAGTTTCTGGAAGAGCGTTTCTTGAGCTAAATACCAATTCAGTCACAAAAAAGCGGCCCGGGGAGGAAATCCGGGCCGCGGTGGTCGGGCGGGTGTTGGGGGTTAAAACCTCAATTGAGCTCTGATCTGTAGGGCACGCGGGGAAGCGTCCGCACCCAGGAAGGAGCCGAAGATGCTGGTTGGGGTTGCGACCGTTCGATTGATAAATCCGAACTGCGGATTGGAGATATCGCCCACGGGTTGGTCGAAGTTGGGGTGATTCAGGATGTTGAACGCCTGCGCCCCAATCTGAAGTTCCGCACCTTCCCACTTGGGGATGCGGAAGTTCTTCATCACGGTCAGATCTGTATTGAAGTACAACGGACCGTAAACCTGGTTGCGTCGCTGATTTCCGAACCCGAACGCTCCAGTTGTTGCGAGCGGTGCCGTGAACTCGGTGGCGGTCATGCAGGGTGAGGTCGTGACGTAGTTGTTGAATGCCGCAGAACGGCTGCAATTGAGCGGCCCTACGTTGCTATCGGCAAACAGAGTGTTTCCGTAGTTGAAACCGTTGAGCGCACCGGTGTCCGCTCCGTCGATGACCGTGAAGGGCAGGCCTGAGCGCACAAACAGCGTTCCTGAGATCGACCAGTTCGCGAGCAGGTCGAGCAATCTGTTTTGGAGTTTCGGAGTCTGGAATGTATACGTCAGATTGCCCTGATGGCGAACGTCGTAATCAGCGTTTCCATAGTTGTAGCACCGGAAGCAGTAAGGATCTTGCGGAGTGAGGACGCTGGCATTCGTCCCTAAATTGAACGGCAGGAAGCCGCCATTGGACACATCGTCGAGCGCATGGCTCCAGGTGTACGACGCCTGTAACTGGAACGAGTTTGAGACTCGGCGAGTAAACGATGCGGTCAAACCGTTGTAATTGGACACACCGTAGTTGCCGACCTCGGTAATGGTGCTGAAGCGCGTATCCATGGGCGCAGCGGGCAGACCTACAAAGCTTGTGGCTCCCAAACTCGGAGCGCACAATGCTGAATCGCAGTAACCATTCAAGCCCGCGTTCGTGGCCGCGAGATCGTAGCCGTGATTCCCTACATAGTTCAGGCTGAAAGAGTTTTTCGTGCCGATAGCCTGCTGCACTTCAAGATTCCACTCCTCGTATTTGGGGTAGCGGATGTTGTTTTCCGAATTGGTGAACGCCGGTGGACTGAATGCTCCCGGCGGGAGCGACGCCTGGATCTGATCGAAGGTGAGACCGGAAGCGAAGCCTGACGCAAATGCAGCATTGGATGCAACGGCCGCCGATTGCGCGTTACCTGTCACTCCAGGTGCGAGCAGCCCCGTCGTGAGGAATGTATTCTTCAGCGGCGAATTGGTGTCAAAAGAAGTCGCCACTGTTCCGGGGAAGACGTCAGAGAAAAGGCCGAATCCACCGCGAATGACGGTGTTTCCGTGCCCGAATGGCTGCCAGGCAAAGCCGATGCGCGGCTCCCAACTGATTGTCTGAAGATCAGGCAACGCCTGGTGCAACCCCGTCTGAATAGCCTGGTTATAGGGCTGCGTCGGATCGTGGCTTGCGTTCAGGAATGGTCCGTCGAGGCGAGCAAAGCAATTCGTTTGGCACACCGGATTGGAATTGTGCTGTGCGCGAAGAGAGAGCGTGACCTTCAACGAACGAGTTAGTGCCAACTCATCCTGCGCATACAGTCCCAAACTATAGATCGCCAGAGGCTGTGTAGGCCGCGTAGCGAATCCCTGTTCAAACGTGTCTACGTTTCCAGTAAGGAAGCTGTTTTCGGATGCGATGATCGCAAGCGGAATAGCTGAGAAGAACCCGCCAGGGGTGTAATCGGTGAGGTCGTTGCGGCGGAAGTTCACACCGAACTTCAGGTTGTGACGCCCTTTCTGCCAGCCGTAATCATCTGAAAGTTGATATTGCGTGACGTTGCGTCCCTGCGGCCAGGTTCCATAGAAGGTCGAGTTCCCTGGAGTGGTGAAGAACCCACCACTGAAATCGAGATCGTAGGGAGCTAACGCAGTCGCTTTCGCGAGACTGGGCGGACCAAACACCGCGCTATACCATGAACCGGCCATGATGAATTGGTTGACGCCATTGGCTCCGAACTGGTGAGTTTCCTGAAGTTGCCCTTCGTATTGCGGTTGCACGCTCTGTGCGTTCAGCGCCGGAGAGAAGGGATCAGTGATCGATGCTTGTAGACCATGGTCGGTTCGGAAGTGGACGAAGACACGGTCCCTGTTGCCGATGTTCTGATCCACGCGCGCGGTCAGGAGCCACTCCGTTGTCAGATTACTGACATTCGATTGGAATTTGAGTGCGCAAGGAGCGCCACCTGCCAAAGTTACGGTTCCATCGCAGCCTCCGGCCGGCAAAGTATTGGCTGCTGTCGAGGCGCCCGGTGCGTTGTTGAACAGATTGAATGTCTGGTTGTAGAACGGCACTTCTGCGGCCGGAATGCTCGCCAGAGTCGCCGCTTGAAATTGCGGGCTGGGAATATTCACCGGTTGCGATGTGGGAATGAGCAGCCGGAGGCCTTCGGTATCGACGAAGAAGAATGTCTTATCTTTCTTGATGGGACCACCGATCGATGCGGCCCACTGATTGGCGTTGTCGAATGAGCGAGGCACGCCGGCATTGTTGAGGAACCAGTCGTTGGCGTTCAGCACGCTGCCATTCCAGAAATATTCCAGATTGCCGTGCATCTTATTGGTTCCCGACTTGGTGACATAGTTCACGTTCGCGCCCGCGAGCGTTCCATACTCACCGCTGTATCCATTGTTCACCACGGTTGCGGTCTGGACGTCGTTTGCGCCGAGCAAGAGGTTGGTGGCGCCGGAATTGTTGAGGTTCAGAAACGGATCGTTCTCGTTCATGCCATCAACGGTGAACAGGTTCGAAGTCGCCGAGATGCCATATGTGGAGCTGTTACCGTAGCCGCCCTGAGTGTTCATGGTGGTGCCGGGAGCAGTCTGAACGTAGTAGCTGAGGTCGTTGCCGGGGTTGGGCATGTTGGCGACAATTTCAGGACTGACCGTGGTGGACACGTTCCCGTTGTCCGTCTGCAGTACGCTGCCTTGCGCTGTGACTTCAACTGTGGTGGAAGCGCTGGCAACCTGTACTTTCAGATCGACTGTGCTGGACTGACCGACCGCAACGGCGACATTCTGCTCAATACCCTGGAATCCCTGCGCTTTGACTGAGACGATGTAATTGCCAGGGTTCAGCAAGGCAAAGCGGTAGGCCCCAGTGCTATTTGTGGTCGTGTTTTGCGTGGCACCAGTGTCGCTGCTCTTCAAAGTCACATTCGCGTTGGGTACGGCGGCGTCGCTCGGGTCTGTGACCGTCCCGGTTACGCCGCCGCTAGTGAGCGACTGGGCGAAGGAATTGGGCGCGAGGAAGGTAAGAGCGGCAACGACAATCAAAATTGCGAACAGCGAAACGACATACGGCTTCATAGGTGAATCATCTCCTGGGAATGCAAGGCAGACGAGCGAGCTAATGGAATTGGAATTGACACGAATATTGGCCCGACTAGGGAACGACATGGACAACACTTTGGGCGGATCACGATTCGCGACGCCTCTCGCGAGGATCCTGCGGGACAATTACGAGCGGAGCGGCGGGGCACCCTAGCGAAGAGACGATGCCCCAGATTCTTACTTTATTGTGTCAGTGTGAGTTGATTCTCAGTAACGACATCATCTGCAAGCCGGATGAAAAAGCATATCGGGTGGTTACTGTAATGTTTAATAACTAAAGATATAACTATGGAGTAGGAGCGTGAGACGGCTAGTTGCAGGACTGGATTGAATGCCGTGATTTTCGATGCGCCGCGAGTGCTCCTCCCGGCTTCGCTCAGCATGTCATCAGTGTGCCCGGCGGCTTCGCAGGATCAGGAAAGCGATTGTTAGCACAGCGAGTAGCGCAAGACCGCTGAAGAGATTGATCAAAGGGTGCAGCCAAGTTTGCAGCAGGGCAATGCTTACGGTGACGAGTCCGATGATGGATCCCCATTGGCCTAGCGGAGAGCGCAGCAGCAATGCGCTGATCTTATTTTCGGGAAGAGTTTGGCGAAAGCGGATGCAGGCCGCTAGGGAGACGAGCCAGGAGAGGATCATTCCAGTGAAGGCGGCGCCGAGCATGTAGCGGAAGGCGTTTTCGGGAGCGAAGAGAACGAGAGCGAGGGCAAAGCTGATTCCGATAGACGAGTGCAGAACTGCGTTTTGCGGAGAGCCTTCGTGATTGAGGCGGCCGAGGCTTTGGGGGTCCATCCGGTGCGGGCTAGAGAGAAGATCATGCGCGAGGCGACATAGAGGGTTGCATTGGCTCTCGAGAGTGCCGCGGTAAGCACAACAAAGTTCATGATCCCGGACGCGTGCGGGATTTGGATGAGGCGAAATGTCGTGACGAAGGGGCTCTCGGTAACGCCAGCGCGATTCCACGGGATGATGCCAAGAAGAATGATCATCGCGCCGACATAAACAAACGTGAGTGTGAGAACAGTTGTCCAAACAGCGCGTGGGATTCTTTCGAGGAACGAGTTTCGCCGCTAGGGGTGAGCGCAGGCGAGTTCACCGAGAGCCATGGCGACGGTCCAGTTGATGAAGGCGGCACCAACGAAGCTGAGGATGGCGGCCGGGCCGGCGATTTCCATGGCTGCTCCGGAGCCGAGGAGGAGCCCGGTGCCGATGGAGCCACCGACGGCAACCATCGCCATCTGCGCGGCAGAAAGTTGGTGGCGGAGACCGTCTTCGTGGATATGAGCCGAGTTCACTTGAATCAGAGGAGTTGCCGACGGCATGCAGCACGATACAAAAAATCTGCCGTATGAGTAAGTTGGAGATCGCCGCGATCGATTTGGGATATGTTGTCCACGCGCGCACGGAAGTGTTCGGAAGCGGACGCGGCAGAGTGGTCGTACAGCGTTGTTTGCCCATAGTTCCGCCTTGTAGATAAGGTAGCTTTCGGCACGCCGGATGCAGCAGAATGTGGGAGCTACGGAGCGGACGTCTATGGCGACACTCGGACAAAACGTCAAATTTGCGGCCCGGCAGTTGAAGCGGAATCCAGGGTTCGCGGCAACGGTGATATTCACGTTGGCGGTTTCCATTGGCGCGAACACCGCGGTCTTTTCCGTGGCGAACGCAGTTCTGATAAGAAGCCTGCCGTATTACCAGCCGGAACGCATCGGGACAATCTTCACGCGCATTACGGGGCCATCTGCGGAGGATGAGCGTCACCACATTAATGGCGAGCAGTGGGAGTTGCTTCGCGACAACGTGCCTTCACTTATCTCAGCCGTGTCAGCAACAGGCACCTCGGGCGTAAATCTGCAAGCCGACTCACGCGTCGCGTATCTTCATGCAGGGCGGGTCTCGGCACACTATTTCGATGTTCTGGGCATCCACCCTGTCTTCGGGCGTAGTTTTTCGGATACCGAGGACCGAGCACATGGGCCGAAGATGACGGTGCTCAGTTACGAAACCTGGCGGAACACGTTCGGATCTGATCCGCATATTTCCGGCCGGAGCGTACTGCTTAAGGGCGAACCATACACCGTAGTTGGCGTTCTGCCGCAAGGAACCACAACTCCCTTGAACGCTGATTTGTACACGCCGCTACAGGCAAGCCGCGAGGGCGAGGGCGGAGGGACGAATTTTGATGTGATCGTACGGTTGCGTGATGGCGCAACGTGGCAAGAGGCAGACAGTGAGATCAACCTTACATGGTTACAGCGGTCTAGCCGTTACGAGCTGGAGGACAACCCCAACGCCCAAGTGAGTTACTACACCGTTCCATTACATAAAGGTGAATTCGCCACTCTGCGGCCGCAAATCGTGGCGTTGATGATGGCTGCCGGATTCATCCTGCTGATTGCCTGCGCGAATCTTGCGGGCTTGACGCTGGTTCGGATGTTGCGGCGCATGCCGGAGGTGGCCACGAGAATGGCCCTCGGAGCGTCGCGATGGCAGATACAGAAGCAATTCTGGATCGAAGCGTTATTGCTTACATTCCTGGGAGGAATTGCCGGCGTGTGTGTCGGGTTCGTGGCGTTGCGCGGAGTGCTCGGGCTCTTGCCCGAACATTTCTTGCCGGTGGGCGACGTGACGCTCGATGGCCGTGCGCTGGTGTTTACGGCGGCGGTTTCTGTGTTGACCAGCGTGCTGTTTGGGATGCTTCCTGCGCTTTCGGTGCGAGGCTTCGATCTGCGCAGTGCTGTCGCGAGCCGGTCGGTAAGCGGCCGTAACCAGTTGCGCCTGCGTCAGAGCCTTATCGTGGCGGAGGTCGGTTTAACCGTCGTACTCCTGGCGGCGGCCGGCCTGCTGATTCGAACCCTTGTCCATCTCCAAACCTTGCCGGCTGGATTCGACCCTACCGGCGTGATGGCGGCGAAAGCCTCGCTGGATGATGCACGATTTCACGATCCCGCAGCGTTCCAGAAACTTCTCAGTGAAAGCACGGCAGCAATGCGGCACATTCCAGGCGTGCATTATGCAGCGGTCGGCCTCAGTCTGCCGTACGAGCGAGCACTGAATGATGGGATCACGCTCAGCGACGGGAAGAATGCCGGAAGTCAGGTGATGTCTTCGAAAACATACGTGACGCCCGATTATTTCTCTGCATTGCAGATTACGGTGCTCGCGGGTCGAGTGTTTACCGAAGCCGATACCGCGCATTCGCAGCCGGTGGCCATTGTGAATCGGACGTTCGCGCAGAAATTCTTCTCGGGAGAAAATCCGATCGGCCATTATGTGGACAAGGACATACTGGTCGTCGGAATGGTCGAGGATGTGGCGATTCAACCGGGCCTGAATGCGACAGCGCCGCTTTCCACTGAAGAGGGCATGTATGTTCCCGCAACGCAAATCGACACGCGGTCGCTGACCCTGCTCCATATCTGGTTCCAGCCAAGCTGGATTGTCCGCACAGCAGGACCAGTCGACGGTCTGACGGCGCAGATGCAGAGCGCACTGGGCAGCGTCGATCCGAATCTGCCGTTCTCTGGTTTTTACCGGATGAGCGATTTGATGGCGAGGACACTCGCGATGCAGCGGATTGAAGTATCGCTGTTGAGCACGATGGCGGCTCTGGCGTTGCTACTGAGTACAGTCGGGATTTTTGCTTTAGTGGCGAACCTGGTAGCGCAGAAAACGCGGGAGATCGGGATCCGGATGGCATTGGGTTCGACAATTCGGGAAGCTATGGTGAACGTTGGAGCGCCGGGACTCCGGGCCGCGGGGCTGGGACTGGTTCTCGGGTTACTGGCGTGTACTGGGACCCTGCGCGTGATGCGGAGCGTGTTGTATGGCGTTGGCTTCTACGATTATCCGACGATTCTTGCGGTTGTTGCGACGTTGGGTGTGGTGACTCTCATCGCTGTTACTGTGCCTACGCTGCGGATCGCACGGATCGATCCTGCGGAGACGTTGCGGGAGGAGTGATTCGGAGGTCGTCGCGAGATCCCGATCACGGGCGTGTCAGGAAGGTAGGGATGTTTCGACTTCGTGGCGATTCGCTTCGCTCCCCGCCACTGCGCTCAGCATGACATTGCTCGCACCTTTATGTGGTGCTACCAGCGACAGCGGATTCCTCACCGCTTCGCGGTTCGGAATGACAAAAGCGAGTGGTGGCTAAACAGACAGAAGTCATTAACCTTTTCAACACTTTTTCATCTGTGACCTTCGTAATCGCAGGCTGGCGTTACCGCATTGCTGGGGGGTGGGGGCACTCCTAGAATCGGAAGAGGGTTTACTCCGCCCTTTTTCGCATGCCTGAGATCACAAAACGCCTGGACCGAGCCGAGTTGGGGAAGCGCATTGAACGCGCGGAGAAACTCCTGCAAAAAGGCAAGACCGCGGAAGCCCTAGAAGAGTACCTGCTGGTCCTCAAAGACGATCCGGAAAATGATGTGGTGCGGCAACTTACGGCGGATTTATGCCTTTCGTTAAGCCGTAATGCGGAGGCCGTGAAGCTGCTTGGTGAATTGTTTGAACGCCAGGTGAATGCCGGGGACGCGACGCGGGCCAGTCTTACTTATAAGAAGCTGGCGCGGCATGGAAGTCCGACGTGGCAGCAGAAGTTCCGGTTCGGCCAATTGCTTGAGGGGTCGAACAAGAAGCTGGCCGTCGGGACGTACGAAGCTGCGTTGCTAGACCTCACAAAGCTCAATAAGAGGCAGGAAGCGGCGGAAGTGCTGGATCGCATCGTGGCGATCGAACCGACACAGGCGAACCTGCTGCGCGTGGCGGAACTGGCTTCGGAATTGGGAAATCGGAAGGCAGCGGCGACGGCGTTCCAGAAGGTAGCGCAGGCAGCGGCGAACGAAGGTGGTGATGCGGCACCGTGGTACGAGCGCGCATACCAGGAGGATGCGTCGGATTCGTCGATTGCGTTGGCCTACGCTCGGACGCTGCTTACAAAGGGACAAGTGGGAGCGGCAATTTTCGTATTGGAGCCGCAGATCAATTCCGGCCCGGTGACGCCGGAATTCCGTGAGGCGTATGCGGATGCGTTGGTCGGAGCGGGACGGTTCGCCGAGGCAGAGCCGCTGGTGTGGCAGCTATTCGAACAGAATCCAGGGCGCGTGCAGCAGGTGATCGGGCTAATTGGAAGTTTTCTGGATGGCGAGCTGGAAGAGCAGGCGGTAGCCCTGGCACGCAAGCTGGAGCAATTCCAGCGCAGACGGGGAGAGCGGCGTCAGTTTATCGCGATCATGGAAGATGTGACCGGGGCGCGGAAGCCTTCGTCGCGGATGCTCGAGTTCCTGAGCGAGCTTTACAACTCGTCGAACCGAGAAAGCGACTACTGCGCGACGTTGCTGAAGCTTTTTGATCTCTACTGCGGTGAAGGGGATTTTGCAAAAGCGGCGGAATGCCTGGACAAGGCGGCGGAGGTGGATCCGTACGAGCCGGGACACTTGAAGCGGCTCGATATGGTGAAAGGGAAGATCGACGACTCACGCTACAAGGTGATTGCGTCGCGATTCAGTTCAGCGTCGAAGCCGGTGGAAGAGCCGACGCATGCGGATGCGCCGACACTCGGCGCTGGCACGCTGCAAGATCTCATGCTGCAGGCGGAGATTCTGGTGCAGTACGGGATGCGGAGCAAGGCGGTCGAGCGGCTCCAGAGAATCCAGGAATTGTTTCCGCGGGAAGAAGAGCGCAACGAAGATTTGCAGCGGCTGTATTTGTCGGCGGGAGTCACGCCGCGATATGCGGGATCGGCTCCTTTGCCGCCGACCGCGGTGAGTACGCCTGCTCCCGCGCCTGTCGCATCAGCTCCGGCGGCACCGGTTGCCGATCCAGCCGCCGATGTCCGGACATTCACCAAAGTCGCGGAGATTACGAGGAAGCTGTATCACCAGAATACGGCACCCACGGTGTTGAGCACGGCAGTGAAAGAGATTGGAGCACAGTGGGAGGCATCGCGGTGCATCGCCGTAATGGGCAAGGCGGGATTGCCTCCGACGGCGATGGATGAGTTCTGCAGCGAGGGATTGAAACGGGTGAGCCCCGCGGGGTTACAAGAGTTAGTTACAGCATTGCACGGGGCTGTACAAGGGCATGATCCGTTGACGCTGCAGGATGCAGGCAGCGCACCAGCACTTTCAGCAGCAAAAAAGGCGGCGTCTGAACTTAATGCCGCGACCATACTTGCCGTTCCCCTCACCGATGGAGAAGAGCGGGTTGGACTGCTGGTCATTGTTCATAATCGTCCGCGGGTCTGGCAATCGTCGGATCTAGTAGTGCTGAAGACGCTTGGCGACCAGATGGTAATCGCGCTGAACAACGCCGGGCTGCGCCGGCTGGTGAAAAACCTGTCCGTAACGGATGAGAAATCCGGATTGTTGAAACGTGCATCTTATATAGATCTGCTTTTGGCAGAGAGTAAGAGGGCGATCCAGAATTCTTCGGCGCTAACCGTGGTGCTGATGCAATTCGGCAAGAGCGCTGCGATGGTGAAAGAACATGGCGAGGCGGATGTGCAGGCCGTGATGGAGAAAGCGGGGCAGAAGTTTGCCGCCAATATTCGCTCGAATGACTTGGCGTTCCGTTATGACATGACGACGATTGCGATCCTGCTGGGTGAGACGCCGGAGAAAGAAGCGATGCTGGCGATCGAGAAGCTGCGGAAGATCATTGGCGAGGTGCGGTGGCCGGCGAGGGATGGAGCGGAATCGCAGGGTGTTTTGTTCTCCGCAGGCGTGGCGGAAGCGGTGATTCGAACGGAGTTTGATCCCGTCGATGTGGTAACAGAGATCATCAACCGTGTGGAACATGCTCTGGGGCAGGCGATGGGACAGGGATTGGGCAAGGTAGTGGCATTGGGGCCCGCACTGGCCGCGGGTGCTGTGGCGTAGAAATAGGAGTAGTTATATGCCGAGACTCAGGTGGTTCACGTGGGTCGGCGTGTTGGGGGCAGGCATAGCAGGGTGGGGCCTGCTTTGGCTTGCGATTTCTTCATATATCATCCGAGCTCTCGCTCATTTTGAGTTTCTCACGTCGGAAATAAATCCATCCATGGGGAGTCAGGCCTTAGCGGTGCTAGGCGCAGTCTCATTCGCTGTAGCGGGGGCTGACTGGTTGCGTCGGCGGTAAGATCCAAATAGATCTGTGGATGGTCCAGGTGTGCCTGCCGTAAGCTTTTTTCGCATAAGCGCATAATCCTACGGTGGAAACGTCCGGCTGTTGTGAGCGATCACTCCGTGACCTTATAGCAACGCTATGTCAGGCGTATCTTGCGTCCGTGTTACAGCCATTCCGCTGCGCCTTAGTGCACGATTCTTCTCTGTCCCTCCAAGTCTCCACTGCGCATCGGGTGGTCAAAACTTCTTTGCCGCTGATAAACTGAACAGTTTGGCGAATTCACTCTGGCCGGGTCCGGTTGGGGTTCTGCGAGTTCTTTCATCATGTTAAAAGCCGGCGATATTGCAATTGTCAGCGGGGCGCGGACGCCCTTTGGGCGTTACTGCGGGAAGCTGAAAGACTTCAGCGCGCAGGAGTTGGGAGCGATTGCGGGGAAGGGCGCGATTGAGCGGTCGGGAATCGACGCGAAGGAGTTTGATCACGTTGTTTTCGGAAATGCACAGCAGACATCGGGCGATGCCTTGTATGGGGCGAGGCATGTGGGGTTGCGGTCGGGAATTCCGATCGAGACTCCGGCGTTGACGGTGAACCGGCTTTGCGGATCGGGCATGCAGGCGATTGTCTCGGCGGCGCAGATGATTCAGACCGACGAGGCGAAGATTGTGCTGGCCGGCGGGATGGAGGCGATGTCGCAGGCGCCGTTCGTTCTCCGCGGGCGCGATGGGTTCACGCTGGCTCCGGGAGGGAAGCTGGAAGATTCGCTGATGGTGGCACTGCTGGATTCGTACTGCGGGTCGTACATGGCGAATACCGCGGAGCTGTATGGATCGCAGCAGGGGATCACGCGCGAGATGCAGGATGAGTTTGCGCTGCGTTCGCAGAAGTGCGCGGATGACGCTTATAGGGCGGGACGCCTTCAGGAAGAGTTGGTGCCGGTGGCACTGCGGAACCATAAGGGCGAGGTCACCGGGGAACAGCTGACCGAGGATGATCACCGGCGTGCGCAGACGACCATGGAGGGGCTGGCGAAGTTGAAGCCGGCGTTTGGCAAGAATGGAACAGTTACGGCCGGGAATGCCAGCGGGATTGTGGATGGTGGTGCGGCGGTGGTGGTGATGTCGCTGGAGAGTGCTTTGAAGCGTGGGTTGAAGCCTTTGGGGCGGCTTGTTGGTTGGGGTATTGCGGGCGTAGAACCAAAGATTATGGGACGCGGTCCGGTGCCGGCTTCGAAGATTGCGCTGCAGAAGGCTGGGTTGTCGCTGGATTACATCGATCTGATCGAAGTGAATGAGGCGTTCGCGGCGCAGTATCTGGCGGTGGAGAAAGAGCTGGGGCTGGATCGCGAAAGGGTGAATGTGAATGGCGGGGCGATTGCGCTGGGACATCCGCTGGGCGCGACCGGGACGCGACTGGTGATCACGCTACTGTATGAGTTGCGGCGGCGGAAGAAGAAGTATGGGCTTGCTACGGCGTGTATTGGCGGGGGGCAGGGGATTGCGATGGTGGTGGAGAGTTTGAACTAACGTCTCTTCCGCGAATTTCGCGGATGAACCCCATTCTGTGTCGTGACGAAAACTCCTGCATGACGCTGGATTTGGATTGAGCTGAAAGGGATCCTTCGACTGCGCAAATCGATTCGCTTTGCTCATCGATTTACTCCGCTCAGGATGACATTGCTTTTTTCAGTGTGCGATTGGGGAATGGATTATGGAGATTAAAAAGGTTGGGGTTCTGGGTTGTGGATTGATGGGATCTGGCATTGCGCAGGTCGCGGCGATGGCTGGGTTCGATGTCACTGTGCTGGAGGTTGAGCAGAGGTATCTCGACAAGGGATTTGCGGGGATCGAGAAATCTTTGTCGAAGTTTGCCGAGCGGCCTGTTGAGAAGGGCGGCATCACGGCGCAGCAGAAGGACGCAATTCGTGCGCGGCTGAAGGGGACGACTTCCAAGGCAGACCTCGCGGACTGCGACATCATTATTGAAGCCATCATCGAGAATGTCGAAGACAAGAAGAAGATGTATGCATCGCTTGAGGGGATTGTGAAGACCGATGCGATCTTCGCGACCAATACTTCTTCGATTTCCGCGACCGAGTTGCTGACGGCGACGAAGCGTCCGGAGCGGTTTATTGGGCTGCACTTCTTCAATCCTGTGCCGCTGATGAAGTTGGTGGAGGTGGTGCGGACGATTGCTACGGCCGATGACGTGTACGAGTCGGCTTATGCCTTTGCGAAGAAGCTGGGCAAGGTTCCGGTGCGGACGTCTGACAAGACCGGGTTCATCGTGAACCGGCTGCTGGTGCCGTATTTGCTGGATGCGATCCGGGCGTATGAAGAGGGTGTGGGGTCGATTGAAGACATCGATAACGCGATGAAGTTGGGTTGCGGGTATCCGATGGGGCCATTTACGCTGCTGGATTTTGTCGGGCTCGATACAACGTATTACATCACGCACGTCATGTATGACGAGTTCAAGGAGCGGCGGTTTGCTTCGCCTCCGCTGCTGAAGCGGCTGGTGATGGCGGGGTGGTATGGGCGGAAGTCGGGTAAAGGGTTTTATGATTATGCGGACCCGGAGAAGCCGCGGGCGCAAAAACTTTAGCCACGGATTTGCACGGATTCTCACGGATTTAAGTCACGGCAGGGAATTCTTTTTGTACTCGTAGTTTTGCTGAAGTGGTAGGGATCCTTCGACTGCTCAAATCGATTCGCTTTGCTCATCGATTTGCTCCGCTCAGGATGACAGGATTGAGTGTGCAGTTGAAATATCTGCGCTGATCCGCGTGAATCTGCGGAGAGGAATCTATGAACTTTGAAAATATTATTCTCGAAAAGAAAAACGCGATTGCCTATGTGACCGTGAACCGGCCGAAGGTACTGAACGCGCTGAACATGGCCACGATGGAGGAGTTGCGGGCGGCGTTTCATGACATTAAGAGCGATGCGGCGATTCGCGTCGTCATCTTCACCGGGTCTGGCGAGAAGGCGTTTATTGCCGGAGCGGATATCGGCGAGCTTGCGAAGCAGGATGCGGTGACTGGCAAGGAATATACGCATCGCGGGCAGAACGTGCTCAATCTGATCGAAAATCTCGGCAAGCCTGTGATCGCGTGCATCAATGGATTCGCGCTTGGCGGCGGATGTGAGATTGCTCTGGCTTGCACGATGCGCCTGGCGAGTGAGAGCGCGAAGATGGGGCAACCAGAGGTGAAACTGGGGATTATCCCGGGATACGGCGGGACGCAGCGGCTGCCGCGGCTAGTTGGTAAAGGGATCGCGATGCAGATGGTGCTCGCTGGGGAGATGATCACGGCACAGGAAGCGCATCGGATTGGGCTGGTGAATGAAGTACTCCCGCCTGCGGAGTTGATTCCGCGGGCAGAGGCGATTGCCGCGAAGATTATCGCGAACGCTCCGCTGGCCGTGCAGTATGCGATGGAGGCCGTCAACAAGGGCATGGAGATGACGTTGAGCGAGGGGCTGTATCTTGAGGCTGTGCTGTTTGCTGTGGCGTGCTCTACTGAGGACAAGACGGAAGGGACTCGGGCATTCTTAGAGAAACGCGCGGCGGAGTTTAAGGGAAAGTAACTTCTTTCCCGCGGATTCCCGGATTTCGCGGATTAACATCTTTCAAATTCTTTCACCACAGAGAGCACAGAGATCACAGGGAAAACCAAATTCAGAATAGAGCCTGTCCCTGAGATTCCCCATGCACTTGAGGGGAAACTCGATGCTTCCGGGCGACGCTTTGCGATCGTTGTTTCTCGCTTTAATTCTTTCATCACGGAACGACTTCTGCTTAGCGCTTGCGATGGGCTGATTCGGACGGGCGCGCGCAAGCAGGATATCGATCTGGTGCGGGTGCCGGGAGCGTTTGAGATTCCGTCGGCAGCGCGGAGTTTGGCCCTGACCAAGAAGTACCACGCGATCATCTGCATCGGGTGCCTCTTGCGCGGGGACACGGCGCACTACGACGTGATCGTCAACGAAGTCACTCGCGGGATTGGGCAGTCGGCGCAGGAGACTGGTGTTCCCCATGCCTTCGGCGTTTTGACTTGCGACAGCCTGGAGCAGGCGATTGATCGCGCCGGCTTGAAGATGGGAAACAAGGGATTCGAGGCGGCGCTGGCAGCGGTGGAGATGGCTTCGTTGAAACAAGTCGTCAGTCGTCAGTCGTCGGTCGTCAGCGAGAAGCAGATTTCTCGCTCCGCTCGGAATGACAAGGCCAGTGGAAAGTCTTCGAAGAAGCGTAAGTGAGTCCTTTCTGAAGTAAACTGGCCACTGACCTCTTATCACAGACAACTGATTTATGGGTACGCGGCGGAAATCTCGCGAGATTGTTTTGCAGATGCTTTTCCAGTCGGATATGGGGAAGCAGAATGCGGAGCAAGTGCGGCGGACGTTCTGGGCTGAACACGGGACGACTACCGCTGAAGTCCGGGGTTTTGCCAATGATCTGTTCCGGGTTGCGACCGATCGAGTGTCGGAGATCGACAAGTTGATCGAAAAGCATGCGGAGCACTGGCGCATGGAGCGCATGGCGGCGGTGGACCGGAACCTGTTACGCGCGGCGGTGGCGGAGTTGCTAGCTTATCCTGACACCCCGAAGGCCGTGGTGATCAATGAGGCGCTGGAGATTGCCCGAAAATTCTCTTCTCCCGAATCAGTACACTTTGTGAACGGTGTGCTAGACAGTGTCGGGAAGGAATTGGAAACCAGTAGCCAGTAGCCAGTTCTCAGTTCTCAGTTCTCAGTTCTCAGTTCTCAGTTCTCAGTTCTCAGTTCTCAGTTCTCAGTTCTCAGTTCTCAGTTCTCAGTTCTCAGTTCTCAGTTCTCAGTTCTGTCGTACTTCATTGAGGGTTTGAGAAACTTTCCCTGCCTTCAAACGACTCTCAAAAAATCGATTCACCACAGAGGACACAGAGGTTCACAGGGGAAATCATTTGGGATCCGATTTCTTCTCGGTCTGCGCGGATGCCTTTGCGTCTGGCCTCCACGGGTTGGGGTTCGCGGCGGCCTTCGGGTTGACGCCGAAGTCCCAGACGAACAGGTTCATCGTTTCTTTTTCGCCCATCTCCACGAGTGCGTATTCGCCGGGCGCGAGAGCTTCACTGGGGGTAACTTTGAACCATCCGCCACGAAGTTTGGAGATGCTCGTCTTCATGGCGTGTTGCTCCTGGCTCATCTTGCCGGTTACCTGGCGCTTGACGTCTCCCAGGATGCGTTTGTTGCCTTTGACCTCGACTTTGAGGATGCGGAAGCGGTCAAAGGGGACGCTCGGCTTTTCCGGTTGCTCGGGCTGCTGGGGTTGGGCTGGCCGTTCGGATTGAGAATTGTCGTCAATGTTGATGTAAAACGTGGGTACGCCGACGTGCGACTGGATGGCGGCGTGCGATCCTTCCAGTTCAATCGTCTGCTTGAGGCTGGCTACGGGGTTGAGAGCTCCACGAAAGATGTTGCCTTTGGTGTTACGGTTGACGTCGCCGGCGCTTTGATTCAGTTCCAGAAGTTGAGGCTCGCCCTGGAAGTTGTCGAGCAGGAAAACGCCAGTGGGCTCTGGTATGCGCAACCCCGGAGCAACTTGCGGGAGTTGGGCGTCTTGGAGCTCGCGTTCCTGTTCGAGTTCTTTATCGAGTTGGACGGCTTCCGGGGTGATCGTCCGGTCTTTTTCGAACTTATCCGTAGCCGGCCAGTCAACCAGCGCATTGGGAAGTTCTTCCCATTCTTCGCGTTCGGAGCTGTAGTAGTGGACGCGGTCTCCTTTGACCTCGTATTTGGTTACGAGTTGGTAGGAGCCGTCTTTCAGAATGAGACGGTGTGGGGTGTCCTGAGCTTGTTGGGGGAAAGCCGGGTGAATAGCGGCCGCAAGAAACACGATGATGCGAAGCGAAAGCATTCATGCAATTATCACTCTATCTTTGGGGTGAGTCGAATCGTGGGGGCGGGGAGGTCAGGCATCTGCCTGATCCACCCTAGGGGGGTGATTGTAGTATTCTGAACCGCTGAAAGAACGTTCGAACAATGAAACGTAATTTTCTGATCTTAGCCGGTTTGTACGTGTTCATCGTCGCGATGGCGGTGGCGCAGTCCGGACCCGCGCCGACAGCAGCTCCCGCCGCGGGCCAGGGGCAACCTGTTTCCTACGCGTCCGTCTCCCAACTGAACGGCGTGCTGTCGCAGCTTGAGGAGGCATCGAAGAGCACGCAAGTAGATCTCGCGAAGCTTCGAATTGAGAAGTGGAAGATGAGCGGATCCGACAAAAAGCAAGCGCAGGGGTATGTGGACTCAATCCAGCGGAATCTTCAAGGAGCGCTTCCGGAGATCATCGCCCAGCTCAGGAACTCGCCAGAAGATATGCCGGCTACATTCAAGCTGTACCGCAACCTGGATGCGCTTTATGACGTTATGAACATGGTCGTCGAGGGAGTCCAGTCGTTTGGCGGGAAGGACGACACACAAGCGCTGGCGAATGACTTGAGCGGGTTTGAGGGATCGCGCAAGCAGTTAGCAGAGCGGATCGAGAATCTATCGTCGTCGAAAGAAGCAGAGTTGACTCGGCTACGATCCCAGTTGAAGACGCTACAGGCCGAGGTGGAGGCTGCTCCTCCGAAGAAAGTTGTGGTGGACGATACAGAGCCGCCAAAGAAGCCTGCTCCCACAAAGAAGAAGTCGACAGCGAAGAAACCGGCGGTGGACACGGCGAAGCCTGCTGCGGGTGCGGGCACGCAGAGCGCACCAGCGCAGCCGCAGAGCAAACCGCAGTAAGAGGCGGCTTCGGGGTCCGGCTTCCGGAAATACGTGCGCGGGCTGAGGCCCGCGTTTCTTTTTGGGGATTTAACGCGGCCCTGAATGGGCGCTGTTCCACGGTGATGGAAAGTTGCTCGCTTGTCATCGCCGGTAATTCTGTCTGTACGGCGAACGTTGGACCGGATTCCGCTTCGAATCTGGTAAGCTTCCCGACGCATCTAGATTTCAATGTCCTTGGCGATCATGAATTCACAAGTTCACATCGTCGGAGTGGTTTTTGGTGCCGCCATCATCTGGGTGGTGCTGCTGGATGCGTTTGAGACGGTGGTGCTGCCGCGGCGTGTGATGCGGAATTTCAAGCTGACGGCGTATTTCTACCGCCGCACGTGGATCCCATGGAGGGGCGTTGCTCGGCGCATCAGCAAGCCTTCGCGGCAGCAGAATTTTCTTGGATACTTCGGGCCATTGTCGCTGATTCTGCTGCTCGGGTTCTGGGCTGCAGGGCTTATTTTCGGATTTGCTTTGATCCAGTATGGGATCGGCGGACATGAGCAGTTGAGCGGAGAGAGAATTAATTTCGGCAAGATCCTTTACCACAGCGGCGAAACGTTTTTCACCTTGGGATATGGAGACATCGTGCCCACGACCGGGGCTGCGCGGGCGTTGTCAGTTTTCGAGGCCGGGATGGGATTTGCGTTTCTCGGCGTTGTGATCGGGTACATACCGGTAGTGTATTCGTCATTTTCGCGGCGCGAGATACAGATCTCAATGCTGGATGCGCGGGCGGGGTCTCCGCCGTCGGCCGCGGAGTTACTGATCCGCCTGGCTGGAAGGTCGGAAGATCCGGGCATGGATCAGTCGGTGCTCGACGACGTGCTGCGGGATTGGGAGCGATGGGCGGCGGAGTTGCTGGAGTCGCAGATTTCGTATCCGGTACTCACGTTTTTCAGATCGCAACACAGTAATCAATCGTGGCTCGGAGCCCTCACGACGATGTTGGATGTGACCTCGTTGGTGCTCACAGGGATTGAGGGGGTACATCCGGGACAGGCAAAACTAACGTTTGCCATGGCACGTCATGCCGCGGTGGACTTGGCGCAGGTCGTGAATGCCCGCTACGATGCGAGTGCTCCGGAACGGATGAATGAGGCAGGGTTTGAGGAGATGCGCTCCGCGCTCGGAAACGCGGGATTGCGGTTGAAGAGCGATGAAGTGGCGCACGCGAAATTGGCGAAGCTACGAGGAATGTACGAACCATACGTGAACGCTACCGCGCGGAACCTGATGTTAACTTTGCCCGCGTGGACGCACGTGGAGAAGGTGCGGGATAACTGGCAAGCGGGTCCCTGGGATCGATTGATCCAGGCGAGAGGATTGGCGGTGCTTGGACAGAGATCGCGGGCGGACGTCGGCGCGCGTGTCGACGGAGATCATTTTTGAACTTTGCGCGGCGCTGATTGAGTGGCTAGAGGTTTGTTAGCATTCCGTGTTCCCGATGTAGTTGTTCCGAACCTCTCACCACAGAGGACACAGAGGGTGGTCACAGAGAAATCTTTGAAAAACATTGGCGAGAATGTTGTACGGATTGAAGCCGAGGCCTTGACGGCACTGGCCGAGCGGATTGCGGGTCCAATGGCTGCGGATTTCCGGAAAGCAGTCGACCTAATGATCTGCTGTGCAGGGCGCGTCGTGGTCACAGGGATGGGGAAAAGTGGGCTGATCGCGCGCAAGATTGCGGCCACGTTGAGTTCGACGGGAACTCCGGCGTTTTATCTACATCCGGTGGAGGCACTGCACGGAGATCTCGGGATGGTGGTCCGGGGAGATCTGGTGCTGGCGCTGTCGGCAAGCGGAGAGACTGAGGAGATTCTCGCTTTGCTTGCGACGATCAAAAGGTTGCAGGTGCCGCTGATTTCGATGACCGGGGATGAAATTTGTTCTGTGGAGTCAGCCAGCAGGAAGAGTCAAAATCCCCACATCTCGCGCAAAGAGCGCGCGAGAAATGGGGCACCCATCAAGCAGGGCATCTCAACATTGGCGTCAGCGGCAGATGTTGCCTTAGATTGTTCTGTGGCGCAGGAGGCTTGTTCTCTGGGTCTGGCGCCTACTGCCTCAACCACCACGATGTTGGCGTTAGGGGACGCGTTGGCTGTTGTATTGAGTGAACGGCGCGGATTTAAAGAAGAGGACTTTGCGGACTTGCATCCCGGTGGGAAGTTGGGGAAGAAACTGGCGAGAGTGGAGTCTCTGATGCATAGCGGGGAAGCGTTACCCTGTGTGGCGCCTTCGACGCGGATGCCGGATGTGATCTACGAAATGTCGCGCAAGAAGTTAGGCATCACCGCGGTGGTTGATGGAGAACGGTTGGTGGGGATCATCAGCGACGGAGATCTGCGACGGCTGCTGGAGAAGCGCGGAAAAGATGTGATGGATTTGACGGCGGGCGAGGCGATGACGACGAGTCCGAAGACAATTGCCACCGATCAGTTCGCGGCCTCGGCAATCGCGATCATGGAAGAGAAAAAGATTACCTCATTGATGGTTGTCGATGAGGACGGACGACTCAAGGGCATTGTGCATCTACATGATTTGTGGGGAACAGAGATGATGTAGAGGATTTTGTAATCTGGTAATCGGGTAATTTGGTAATTGAAAACCGCGAAGTGAGACTCTCAAATTACGAAATTACAAAATTACTCAATTACAAAATGGGGTTCTTATGTATCATTACGATCCGAATACCGCGCTTGAAGAGTTGAATGAAGATGCGACGCTGCCGAACCCGGTTCACGTGCGGGACATGCTCCTGCGCAAGAAGCTGACGGCCGACAAGTCGCTGGAGTTGAACCGGCTTTTTGTGGAGTATCAGAAGTTCTTCGGGGAGACGCAGAAGCTGGGGAGAGAGATATTAAAGCAGTTGACCGCGTGAATCTTGGCGACGAAAAAACCTTTTAACCACAAAGGGCACGAAGGTTCACTAAGGACGGCCAGCCTGGATAGCTGAGGAACGGCAAGGACTCAGGCCGTCGAATTCGTTAGGCCCTCGCTTGAGAAGATGGCCTGCGCCACCGTAGAGGTTTCCTGCAGGAAAGCGGAGAGATCGGTGGGAGAAATACTTTTTCCCGGGCGGTAGACGAACAGGTTCGTCGCATTGGTTTCGATCCTCCACTGTTTGTCGGTCGGAATCTGTTCCATGTAAGACATCAGGCTAGGTGTGAAGAGCTGGCGCGTCCCGGCTTCGTCGGGACTTTTCAGCGCGTAGCGATCCGAAAACACCGGGTGAGAAGGGAAGTCGATATCGTTATGCACGAACGCGTCGCCGATGCGATCGAAGAGGCCCTCGGGCTTCAGGGCGAAGGGAGGCAGTTGCATCTTTTTGCTGTAACAGGCGAGGGTCTGGGTTATCGTACTCTTGCCTGCTGAATAGGTGTAGTCAAAGACGATAGCTTCCAGGCCTCCAGCAATCCCCACCATGACATTGTCGAATCTTCCGCGAGTGTGCTGGAGAAGGCAGGACTTGTATCGAGGGTCGATGGTGGGGCCGTGCCAGGCGTTGCCCATGAACGTGAAGCCGAGTTGTGATGCGATCTGGGAGAGTTCCTGACTGCGTTTTCTGCTGGAAAGGATGCCCCAAGCGATAATTGCGAGCACCAACGCGACGAAGAAGACGAATATCCAGGGATTCGAGTTGTTGGCGTGGTGCATGGTGGCAGCGAGGAAATAGTAGCCGCGGGTTCGTTTGGAATCAATCGCATGCCGAGAAAGCTGCCCGAAATCCCTGGCTTGCTCGGCTGTCTGCACATTTGTGTCGCTACTCTCATCATTTACAATCAAGAATTCTTCTTCCAATCGAGAGCTCAACTATGCATCGTTGGTCAGAACTGTTTATTCCCACATTGCGCGAGGCGCCGGCGGATGCCGAGGTGGCGTCGCATAAATTTCTGGTGCGGGCCGGGTACATTCGACAGCTTGCGGCGGGAATCTACTCTTACCTCTTTTTGGGGACGCGGTCGTTTAACAAGATTACGGCGATTGTCCGGGAAGAGATGGACCGGATCGGGCAGGAGTATTATCTGCCGGCACTCCATCCGCTTGAGCTTTGGGAATCTTCCGGGCGCGCGGCGGTTATGGGGGAGAACTTATTCCGCCTCAAGGACCGCAAAGGCACGGATATGTGCCTGGGCATGACCGAAGAAGAAGTCATCACCTCGATTGCGCTGAAGGAATTGCGCAGTTATAAGCAGCTACCGCAGATCTGGTATCAGATTGCGCCGAAGTTTCGCGATGAGCCGCGGCCGAGATCGGGATTACTCCGGGTGCGCCAGTTCATGATGAAGGATTCGTATTCGTTCGATATCGACGCGGCGGGGCTGGATGTTTCCTACAAGAAGCATTACGGAGCATATTGCCGGATCTTCGATCGGTGCGGACTGAAGTACGTGGTGGTGGAAGCGGACTCAGGCGCAATGGGTGGGAAGGAATCGCACGAGTTCATGGTGCGCACTTCTGCCGGTGAAGATCAGGTCGTAAGTTGCGATGGATGTAACTACGCGGCGAACCTGGAGAGGGCGACCTCAAAACTCTGGCCAGTCGAAGATCTTGCGTCGGAAGGCGACGGAAAACCGATCGAGGTGCACACTCCGGGGCAGAAGACCATTGAGGAGGTTGCACGGTATTTAGGTGTGTCGCCGAAGAACAAGATCAAGACGCTGGCGTACATGGCCGACGAGGTCGACGAGAAGGGCAAAAAGAAATCGCGCCCAATTGTAGTTTTGATGCGGGGCGATCATCAATTGAATGAAGCCAAGTTCAACGGAACTGTGGCGGTCGCGACGCGTCCGATGGAAGAGACAGAAATTCGCGAACTGTTCAAGTCCCCGGCGGGATATCTGGGCCCGGTAGGAATCGAGTGGGCTCGCGATCTGAAGAATCCCGATGGGAAGCCAGTGTTGATCGTCGACAAGGCACTCGAGGGCCGGACGAATCTGATCGCCGGCGCGAACAAAGAGGACTATCACCTGAAGAATCTGACACCGGGCAAGGCTTTCGTCCCCACCGCGTATGCGGACTTGCGGTCAGTGACGGCTGGCGAGCCCTGTCCAAATTGCAGCAAGCCGCTGCGCATCGATACTGCTGTCGAGATCGGTCACATCTTCAAGCTGGGATACAGATACTCCGAGTCAATGGGCTTGCGGGTGCTCGATAAGAATGGGAAAGAAGTGATGCCGATCATGGGCTGTTACGGGATCGGAATTGAGCGCATTTTAACCGCGGCGGTGGAGCAAGGGAATGACAACGACGGCTTCTGGCTGCCCGGATCGATTGCGCCATTTGAGATCGTAGTGGCACCGGTCAACACGAAAGACGAGGCGGCGAAGAATGCCTCTGAGGATATTGCCAAGAGGTTGGAAGCCGCTGGATTCGACGTTGTTCTGGACGATCGCGACGAACGTGCGGGCGTGAAGTTCAAGGATGCAGACTTGGTCGGTATCCCCTTTCGAATCACCGTGGGGAAGAAGGTTACCGAAGGTACCGTGGAAGTTGTTTTACGCGAGACTCGGGAAGTTCGCGATGTTACGATTTCCGCGATAGTCGAACATTTTCAGGGAGTGCTCCGCCGGGCGTCGTAAGTGAGTTCTGCGTCCCGTTGAGCAAAGTGGGACATGGGAACAGTAAAGGCAATCATCGGGTTTCTCGTATTCGTGGGACTGATCTACTGCGGTTTTCAGATCATTCCACCGGAGCTCAGCAATTATTCTTTTCAGGACGATCTGCGGCAAATCGCCATGGTTGGCGGCGCCAACCCCCATCAAACCGACCAGGAAATCATCGACTCGATCGTGAAGAAGGCGGCTGACCACCAGATCACGCTGGCTCCGGAGCAGATCACGGTGCAGCGGATCGGAACACCAGGTGCGCCGGCCGTATATGTAGCGGCAGAGTACAGCGTTCCGGTGACTCTACCGGGATATTCCTTCAGTTTGCATTTCACGCCATCCAGCGGGAATCGCGGTATGTAGGAAGCAGTCGTGCTATCAGCAATTCGCTGTTAGTCAACGCTCAGTGTGCCGGTTGTGGCAAAAGTAAAGTTTATCGTCGGATTGATTTTCTTCTTGTTGATTCTGAGCACGGGATGGCAGATCGCGTCCTGCGAACTTGCCAATATCCAACTCAAAGACGAGTTACACGATGTGGCGATCATGGGCGGCTCTGAGATTGGACTGCTGGCGGGCGCTTCGGACGATGACTTGCGCGATTCAGTGATTCGACGGGCGGCGGAACACAGGATTCGTCTCCGGAGGGAGCAGATCATCGTGCGGCGCGGTGGCACGGAAACGAGGCACACCGTTTTTCTGGCGACGAAGTACAAGACCCGCGTCTCAATACCCGGGCTGTCGTTGGTCATTCATTTTTCGGCCACGAGCGAATAGTAATAAGGCCGAAATCCTTTCAGCGCGCGATCGCGCGGACGCTCTGACACTTTTGGTGTGAAGAATGACGTTCGTAACCTTGTCAGCAGGTTACGAGGCACCTAGCATCGGCTTGGGATGAGAGTGTTCTTCGCGCTCTTTCCAGGTCTGGCCCAGAGACTTTCCTAACAAAACCGAAAGTCATCACGCGGGGCGAGCATTACGGGTGGAGGCGGTTCATGACGATGAAGGTTCGGGCTCTAGCGATTGCGATCTTGATGATGGCGGCGATGTGGCTGGTAGGCTGTGGTCACTATACGTGCACCAAGGGCTTTGGGGCCACGACTTGCGGATCGAGCAATGGAAGCGGGAATGGCAACAAGGGATCTGGGAACGGCGGTACGGGTGGTACTTACCTCTTCATCGCCGATGCCGGCAATGTTCAAGGGGAAACGCTCGACACTTCAACGGGGAAGATTTCGGTCACTTCGAACTTTAGCCCGATTCAGCTGCCGACCAACGAGCCGGGAACGTGGATGGCAGTCGCCAACGGGACGTACTTGTATTCCGGGTATCCGACGATTGGGGAAATTTACGGCTGGCTGATCGCGCAGGATGGAACCGTTTCGTTTCTCAACAGCCAGCAGCCATTCCCTGCGAGTTTCTTAATCGCTGGATTTTCCAACGGGACACAGGCGATGATCACAAATCCGGCCGGAACGCTGCTGTTCATTGCAGATCCAATCAACGAACAAGTCCATACGTTTCAGATTGGCACCAGCGGAGGGTTAACCGAAACCAATGCGGTTTTTATGCCCTCTGGGTTCATTCCTTACAATCTCGCGATGGATGGGCTCGGGGCATATCTTTACGTGAGCAATGTCTCCAACGGAGGAGTGACGACGGAGGTCGCAGGCTTCAGCGTTGGGAGCGACGGCGGTCTGACGGCATTGCCGAACAGTCCGTTCCAAATGTCGATGCAGCAGATGCAGGGGGACTCGTCGGGCAAGTACATGATCGGCACGACCGCGAGCTTTTTCCCGGCTGACGACAATGTGTACATGTCGACCATTCAATCGAATGGTGTGCTCTCAGCACCGGTCGCGTTTGCAGCGGCAGACTCGCCACAACTGGTCACGGTTCAGCCGAGCCAGGGCGGAGTTCTTGCCTATACGTTTGATCTTGGTGGCGGCGTCGAAGGCTTTCAGATCTCGAATGGCGCTCTCGCCCCGGTTTCGGGATCACCTTTCAATATTCCGGGAGCGATGGGACAATTCGATCCGAGTGGGAAGTTTCTCTTTGTGACTGAGGAATCCCCTGGCAGTTCCACGAACATTCTGGATGTTTACGACGTGAGCGCCAGCTCTACCTTGACAACCATTTTTGGCAGTGTAGGTTGGAGCCCGGGAGCATGGGCTGTCACAAGCACTCAATAATCTCCTGCTATTGGCTTACTGGAGACCCGCGTGTACTGCGGGTCTCTTTTCGTTTCATGATCGGGCGGTACAATAAAGGGACGGCAAATTCCTCCTTGTTCATCGTCCGCTCGTCGGATAAGAAGACGATCGTTACGGGTGACGCTTGCAATCAGAGCCGGAACAGATCAAACCTTTTTGGCGGATGTCTCGTCTGAATAGAGTCCGGGCGTAGAGTCGAAAAAAGTTGGCTATCAAAATCAGAATTCCGAAAGGAAGTGGGGGCGGTGGAGCGAAGGTCCGCGGCCTGCCGCGCGACCCCGTCTTGCGAGCAGCGTTGGTCGCGTTCCTCGTGCTCGCGGTCGCGTTCACCATCTTTTTCTCTTACTTCTATATCAAGTACGACCGAATCATCGAAAAACGATTCAAGACCCCGGTATTCGCGAATTCCGCGAAGATTTATGCACTTCCCCGCGTGGTGCGAAATGGCGAGAAGATCGAGGTTCGGGAGATTGCAGCGCAGTTACGGGACGCTGGATACTCCGACAAGGACGGGCAATCGAAGTTTGGGACATTCCATCTGCTGAAGGGTGGAATTGAGATCACTCCTGGAGCGGAGTCGTATCACGCTCCGGAGCCTGCGCGGATCAGCGTCGAAGATGGGCAAGTCACACAGATCACCAGCCGGGGTACCGATCTTTCGGCGTATGAGCTGGAGCCGCAGCTGGTGACGGCCTTGTTCGACGCCGAGCAGCGATCCAAGCGGCAAGTCGTGAAGTACAACGACATTCCTCAAGTCATGGTGCAGGCGACGCTCGCGATAGAAGATCGCCGGTTCTTCGAGCACAGCGGTGTGAATTTCGTGCGCACGGTTGAGGCTGTGTGGGAAGACGTGGTCAGGCAGAAGCGCGCGCAGGGCGGATCGACCATTACGCAGCAGCTGGCGCGCGGATTTTTCCTGACACCCGAGAAGTCGATCAAGCGCAAAGTGACGGAGATGCTGATTGCGGAAGAACTGGAGCAAAAGTTCAGCAAGCAGCAGATCTTTGAGTTCTATGCGAATTGGGTCAACTTGGGGCAGCGAGGATCATTCGCAATCAGCGGCTTCGCCGAGGCGTCGCGGGCGTACTTCGATAAAGATCTGAAAGACATTACCCTGCCGGAAGCAGCCTTGTTGGCGGGAATCATTCAGGGACCGAGCCGCCTTTCACCCTACCGGCATCCAGAACGGGCCTTAGAGCGCCGCAATCTCGTGCTGGACTCGATGGTCGATACGCACGCGATCACTCGAGAGCAGGCGGACAAGGCGAAGGCTACGCCGCTGAAATTGGCGGCACCCAATGTCGAAGCAAGCGACGCACCGTATTTTGTGGACCTGGTGCGCGATCAGTTGATCGGCAAGTTCAGCGAGACCGAGCTGAATGATTCGTCTTATCGCGTCTATACGACGCTTGATCCTGACCTTCAGAAAGCGGCAGCACAAGCGGTGGAATCGGGAATCAAGCTCGTCGATGAGCAGGTGAAGAAGCTGCGGACCAAGAAGGTGAAGGTGGGAAAGAAGGTCGAAACCACCGTGCAGCCAGGACCGCAGGCCCAGGTCGCACTGGTGGCGATTGATCCTCATACCGGCGCGGTGCTGGCACTGGTTGGTGGTCGCGACTACGGTTGGAGTCAGTTGGATCATGCGGTGGCGAAGCGTCCGACGGGGTCGATCTTCAAGCCTTTTGTCTATGCTGCGGCAATGAATACCGCGCTGGATGGATCGCCAACGGTGATTACGCCCGCATCGACGGTGACTGACGAGCCGTCGACATTCGCCTACGGCGACACAATCTACGAGCCGCGAAATTACAAGGAGGAGTACCACGGAGACGTCACGCTGCGGTACGCCCTGGCGATGTCGCTGAACAATGCGACGGTGAAGGTCGCGGAGGAGGTCGGGTACGACAAGGTTGCGGACCTCGCGAAGGCAGCGGGAATTGCATCGGTGAAGGCAACGCCGGCCATGGCGCTGGGATCGTACGATGCCTCGCCGCTGGACATGGCTGGGGCATATACGGTGTTCGCGAACAATGGGATCCGGCTTTCGCCCATGCTGTTGCGATCGGTGCGGAATGCCAAGGGCGACGTCATCGCGAATTACAACACGGACCAACGGACAATACTCGACCCGCGAATCTCCTATGTAATGACGAACATGATGGAAGGCGTGATCAACAACGGTTTGGGATATACCGCCGTGCGTTTGCGCGGATTTACACTTCCCGCGGCAGGTAAAACCGGAAGTTCCCATGATGGATGGTTTGCGGGCTATACCTCGAATCTGCTGTGCATTGTGTGGGTCGGGTACGACGATTACAGCGACTTACGGTTGAGTGGTGCGATGACCGCAGCCCCCATTTGGACCGAATTCATGAAAAAGGCTTCGTCGCTGCCGCAGTATTCGGATATGCGGGATTTCTCGCAACCTTCGGGAGTGGTGGACGTGCAATTGGATAAGGCGACGAACCGCCTGGCCACTCCGAATTGCACCGACGACTACGTTTCTGCGTTTGTTGCTGGGACTGAGCCACACGATACGTGCGAGTCTCAGCAAGGATTTAAGGGATTCCTTTCCAAAATCTTTGGTAGCGGCGATAAGCCGGTGATGCCGCAAACTCCGGCACAGGCTGCGAACCCGCAAGACACGAATAATCAGCAGGATCCGAAGAAAAAGAAGGGCTTGTTCGGCAAGATCGCCGGGATATTTAAGGATGACAAAAGCTCGGCTCCGGTGTCTAAACCAGCAGACCCGGGGCAGACCGCGCCGCATTAGAGAGCTTGTGGCGTTCGGGATCGGCGAAAAAGCAGAGTCCTCGGGACTGTGACAGAATAATGGTATTGCTTGGGGGTGGCCCGTGGCTTTCTACCCGAAGTGCTCGTTGGTTTCCGTCTCTCTGATAGTTGTTACCCTCGCTTTTTCCCTGACATCCACCGCGCAGGTTTCGCATCCGGAACAGGTGCAGATTGCGCCTCCACTCATGCGAACAATCGACCCTCCGAAGCCCGATGCAACATTGTCGCAATTGGAGTCGCGGGGGGATGAACTTCGTATGCAGAAGCTGTACCTGGACGCGATTGATTACTATCGTGCTGCATTAACCAAGGAGCCGAATTCTGCACGGCTGCTGAACAAGATCGGCATCGCCGAATTGATGATGCAGAGATATCACGACGCCAAGAAGACATTTGAGCAGGCAATCAAAGCCGATCGAAAATTTGCGGATGCGTACAACAATCTGGGCGTTGTTTACTACGAAGAGCGAAAGTACGGGCCGTCTGTTAAACAGTACCGGCGCGCGATCGCGATTGATGAAGGCTCGGCCTCGTTCTACAGCAATCTCGGAGCGGCACTGTTCTCAAAGAAGGAGTTTGAACCTGGTTTTCTGGCATACCAGAAGGCGATGGAGATCGATCCGGACGTGTTCGAACGCACCTCGCGTGGCGGAGTGCAAGCACAGTTGCCGAGTCCGGAGGACCGGGCACGGTACGACTACACCGTCGCAAAGTTGTACGCCAAGATGGGCCTGTCGGACCGCTCGCTGGAATATCTTCGGAAAGCCCTGGAAGAGGGATATAAGGATTTGAAGAACGTCTACAAAGATGCCGAATTCGCCGAACTGCGCAAGGACAAACGGTTTACCGAGTTGATGGCGATGAAGACGCCGGCATTGCCGGAATGAACCAAGTCTACGACTCGGCGATGTTTGTGCGTTGATGTGGGTTACTTAGACTTAGTTAAAACCTAACAATTGCGCAATTCGCACGCATTTTACAAAGCTTTACAAAAATAGACGGAACTTCCGCCCAAACCGGTGTTTAATTTTTTCAACATACTCCTGAAAACAACAGGGTGAGTAAGGAGAAACGGTAGAACCCACCGGATGCTGACCCGAGCACGCCCCAAGCAAGCTTCCGGTGGGTTTCTTATTTTGGCTGATAGCTATTAGCTTGTGGTTTGTGACTTGGTTGTAAGCTATTACTGGACGATGGGATGCTCGGTTAGGTAGGTTTCCAGAACCTTCTTCCACTTTCCCTGGGCTTTAAACAGGAATTCGACCGCATCGCGCAGTGCACCTTCGCCGCCTGAATGTAGTGTGATGTAGTGGGACTCTTTTTTGACCTCGGCGCGGGCATTCTGGGTGGCGATAGCGAGTCCAGCATGGCGCATTGCAGGCAGATCAACGATGTCGTCACCGACAAAAGCGGCCTCGTCCAGCGCGAGCCCAGCCTGTTTGACAATCTGCCGGAATGCACTTCCTTTATCGTGGATACCCTGAAACACAAATTCCAGTTTGAGGTCGCGGGCGCGGAGGGCGACGGTTTCCGAAAAGCGTTTGGTGATGAGCCCGGTACGAAGGCCGCCAACCCTCGCAAGCGAGACGGCAACCCCATCATGGGCGTGAAAGCCTTTGAATTCAATGGAGCCGTGTGCGCTAAGCTCGGTGTTGTGCTGTGTTTGGTCGTGCTGTGGCAGAAAGAACATCTTGCCATCGGTTAGGACGCCGTCGACGTCGAACAGCAGGAGTTTGATTTTACGAGCGCGTGCCTGAGCGGAGATTTTGGCCATCGGAGAGATTCTAACAAGCGGCAGGCATCTCGACGAAGGAGCGGCGATTCTGAGTAAGGAGGAGCGTAATTAGGGTAAATATATCGCGATACGATATTCTGTCTGGGATGTGGAAATGTCCGCGTCTTGGGTGTGGAAATTGACAGCGACCAGAAACAATTTTTAACATAAAGCTCATCCCCACTCAGTTCTGGTGTGGGTAAACGGCTGCGTAGCCCGCCGTTGCCAGCGAAAACTTATGATCAAAGTCACACAGCTTACCAAAAGGTATGCGCGGACGATCGCCGTCGATCAGATCTCGTTTGAAGTAGGGAAGGGACAGATTGTCGGATTTCTTGGTCCGAACGGCGCCGGGAAGACGACCACCATGCGCATGCTGACCTGCTTCCTGCCACCAACTTCCGGAACGGCGACGGTGGCAGGCTTTGATGTTTTGGAGCAGCCGCTGGAGGTCAAAAAGCGGATTGGGTACCTGCCAGAATCGCCGCCGATTTATCCCGAGATGGGTACCGCAGAATATCTGCGATTCGTCGGCAAGTTGAAAGGACTGTCGGGCGCCGACCTTGAGAAGCGTATCGATTACGTTTGCGGGCGCTGCGCTGTGTCCGACGTCAAGAACAAACTGTTGGGGAAGTTGTCGAAAGGCTACCGGCAGCGTGTGGGACTCGCGCAGGCGATTATTCACAATCCCGACGTGCTGATTCTCGATGAACCGACCGCCGGGCTCGATCCTAAGCAGATTAACGAGACACGGGACCTGATTAAGGATCTCGCGGGCGAGCACACGATTATTTTGAGTACGCACATCCTGCCGGAAGTTGAGCAGACCTGTGAGCAGGTGGTCATCATCAACAAGGGAAAGCTGGTCGCGACCGATTCAGTGCGCAATCTGCAGGCACGGGCTCGCGGAGCGGAATCGGTGCTGGTGGAAGTCGCGGGACGCAGTGGCGCGCTTGAGCCTTCCATTGTGCAGCACCGTCTCGAACAAGTGGCCGGTGTAACCCGCGTCTTCTGCAAACAGCAAGTCGACTCCCGCGCGGTATTTGAAGTCGAAAGCAAGAAAGGCGGATTCGTTCGGGGAGATGTAGCGCGCACAGTCGTTGAAGCAGGATGGGATTTGAACGAGCTGCGTTCGGCCGCGATGAGTCTTGAAGAAGTCTTCCTGCAGCTAACGGGCAGTGAAGCGGCGGCTCCGAAAGAAGAAACGCCAGTCGAGGTGCAAGCCTGATGAGAAACGTTTGGGTGATTTGTCAGAAGGAGCTTCGAAGTTACTTCGTGTCGCCGGTTGCGTACATCCTGCTGATCATGTTTGGCGTGATCTTCGGGTTCTTTTTCTGGAACGCGCTGGGCACGTTCGTTTTCGAGAGTATCCAGTCACAGATGAGCGGCCGGTCGTTCCCGATGAATCTGAATGAATGGATTGTCCGGCCACTACTCTCGAACGTGGGTGTTGTGGGGCTTTTCTTCATCCCCCTGATCACGATGCGGCTTTTCGCAGAGGAGAAGCGTACCGGCACCATTGAATTGCTGGCGACCTCCCCGGTGCGCGATATCGAGATCATTCTCGGGAAGTGGTTTGCATCAGTTGTGCTGTACGCGTGCCTGTTGCTGTTCACGGCCGTGAACTTCACGTTTTTGTTTGTGTACGGGCATCCCGACTGGAAGCCGCTGCTGATCGGTTATCTGGGCCTACTGCTGCAGGCGGGCGCGCTGCTGGCGATTGGAACGTTTATTTCGACCCTTACGAAGAACCAGATTATCGCCGGCGCCGTGACGTTCGGTGTTTGCTTGCTGTTGTGGGTACTGGAGTGGGTGAGCGGATATGAGACGGCGACATGGGCGAAAGTGCTGGCATACATGTCGGTGATCACACACTTCGAATCGTTTGCCAAAGGCGTCCTCGATACCAAGGACGCGGTTTTCTATCTCACTATAATTTTCCTGGGACTGTTTTTCACGGCGCGCTCGATGGAGTCCCTGCGCTGGAGGTCGTAAATGGCGAGCCAATGGATCAAGGCAAGACAGACCAAGTACGCCGCTTACGCGGCCACCTACATTCTGGTTGTCATCGCCATTGTCGTCGTGGCGAATGTTCTCGCGGATCGCTACAACAAGTCCTACGACGCAACCGCGAACAAGCGCTATAGCCTTTCGGATCAGACTGCCAAGATCGTAAAGGGGTTGAAGCAGCCTGCTACGATCACCTATTTCAATCAAAGCACACGCTTTCGCGACGGCCGGGACCTGCTCGATCAGTACGCCAATTTATCTCCAAAACTTCAGGTGAAGTACGTCGACCCAGATAAGGAGCCGGAAGTGGCGCGCGAGTCGGGAATCCGCAACCTGGGGACCGCGGTCGTGCAAATCGGCGCGAAGCACGAAGAAGCCAAAAGCATGACAGAAGAAGGCATCACTGGTGCCTTTATTCGCGACCTGAAGAGCACGACCCGCACGGTGTGTTTTGCGAGCGGGAGTGGTGAGCATCCGCTTGATGGCAGCGATCGCGAAGGAATGTCGAAATTCAAAGACGTTCTTTCGAAAGACAACTACGAAAGCAAGTCGGTCGATTTGCTGACGAAGGCCGAAGTTCCCAGCGACTGCACGACCCTGGTGATTGCTGGTCCGACCAAGAACTACGAACAGCCAGAAGTGGATGCCATCAAGAAGTACGTGGAAGATGGCGGCCGGGCATTGTTTATGCTCGATCCGCCGCTGAAACTCGGGCACGACGAGATCGCAGACAACAATGCGCTCACGAATCTGTTGCAAGGCTGGGGTGTCACGCTAGACAAAGACTTGATTTTGGATTTGAACCCACTGGGCCAGATCGCCGGAGTTGGTCCGGAAGTTGCGCTGGTGACTAGCTATGCTTCTCAGCCGATCGTGGACCAACTACGGGGCACGGCAACAGGATTCCCGCTGGCCCGGTCGTTGGATATAAAGAACACCGATAAGACTAGTGTTCAGAAATTGTTTGACAGTTCGAGCACGAGCCTGGCGACCAACAACTTGAGTTCGCCCGCCGTGAATGCAAATGATCCGAAAAACAGGAAGGGGCCGCTGACCATCGCGGCGGCGGGAACTTACAACACCGGCAAGGAGAATTCACAAGGACGGTTTGTGGTGGTAGGTTCCTCAAATTGGGCGGCAAATCGGTTCATCGAGTTCAACGGCAACGACGATCTGGCTTCGAATACCATCAACTGGCTCTCGTCAGATGAAGATTTGATTTCGATTCGTCCGAAGACGCCGGAGGATCGGCGCATCACGATGACTGGTGCCCAGTTAACTTTGGTAAAGCTAGTCAGCCAATTCGGATTGCCCCTTGTGGTCATGGTCATGGGAATTTCCGTATGGTGGAAGCGGCGCTAGGGCGCGTCGAACCTGTTAGAACGAGTACGAATCAGCCATGAAGATACGTGGTCTGCTCATCGCAACCGTAGTTTTCCTCGCGTTGGCGGGAACGCTCTATTGGTCGGATCACCGCAAGCCAAGTGCCGAGGCGGCCAAGCCTGACGCCGATGCCGCTCCATCGATCCTGAAGCTCGATGAAAACTCCATCACAAAGGTGGAGCTCAAGAAGAAAGATGCGGTTCCTATCACGCTCGCGAAGAGCGGTTCGGATTGGAAGATCACAGAACCGAGGCCTCTCGGTACAGATCAGGCCACGGTGTCCGGAATGCTTTCGACTATTTCCTCGTTGAATTCCGACCGGCTTGTCGAGGAGAAAGCCAGCGACCTGCAGCGATACGGGCTAACCGCTCCCGCCTTCGAGGTTGATGTGACTGAGAAGGACAACAAGACTCAACGGCTTCTCCTCGGCGATGAAACGCCCACTGGGAGCGCGGTCTATGCCGCGTTGGCTGGGGATCCCCGCGTGTTTACGATTGCGAGTTACCAGAAGACGAGCCTGGATAAGGGACTCAATGATCTCCGAGACAAGCGGCTCCTGACGGTGAGTCTTGACAAGGTGAGCCGGCTCGAGATCTCCGGAAAAAGTGGTGAAATTGAGTTTGGCCGCAACAAAGACGACTGGCAGATCCTGAAGCCAAAGCCGATGTGCGCTGACACCAACGCTGTGAGCGGACTGGTGAGCAAGTTAACCGACGCGCGTATGGACCTCAGCGGCCCCGATGCGTCAACGAAAGAGGCAGACTTGGCGTTCGCCAAGGGAGCGCCGATCGCTACTGTGAAGTTGACGGATGAATCCTCGACCCAGCAGCTACAGCTTCGAAAGGACAAAGACAACTACTACGCCAAATCGAGCGTGGTGGATGGCGCATATAAGGTCAATACTGACTTGGGCGATGCCGTCAACAAAAAGCCTGACGATTTTCGCGACAAGAAGTTGTTCGACTTCGGATATGCCGATCCCTACAAGGTCGAGATTCATAGCGGATCGAAAAATTACTGGTTGATCCGCGGCGGTCAGGACTGGTGGGATAACGGCAAAAAAATGGATGAGGACGGCGTGCGGACCATCGTTTCGGACCTGCGCGATTTGGCGGCAGATAAGTTTGTGGATTCAGGTTTCACCACACCCGAGATAGAGGCAAGCGTCACTTCTCAGGATGGCAAACGTATAGAGAAGGTCCAGATCTCAAAGTCTGGGTCGAACTACGTCGCCAAGCGGGAAGGCGACCCTACGCTGTATCAATTGACTTCATCGTCCGTGGACGGCCTTCAGAAGGCGCTCGATGGGATCAAGCCAGCTGCGAATCAGAGCAGATCCGCAAAATGAGGTTAGGACGTTCTTTTGCGGACGGCTAAAACCCTTCACCACAAAGGACACGAAGGCACACGAAGGAATGCCATTGCTTTAATCTCGTCCTTCGTGGTTGAAGCTTTAACGCTTTCAAGGCGAATGCTTGGCGAAACCATCGGTTCGGAATAGAATATTTGGATGCAGTCCCTTCCTTCTTCTCTTCTGTGGGCGCATCCTCTCGTCGCGGAGTGGTTTGCCATGCGATTCGGCACGCCGACCGAGCCGCAGGAGCAAGGGTGGCCGCATATCCTGGCGGGAAGAACGACCCTCATTTCTGCGCCTACAGGATCAGGTAAAACGCTGGCTGCATTCCTTGCGTGTATCGACCGCTTAGTGCGGAAAGCTCTCGCCGGAGAGCTAAGCGATCGAACAGAAGTTCTTTATGTTTCCCCTCTGAAAGCTCTCGGAAACGACATCCAGAAGAACCTGGAAGTTCCGCTAGGCGAGATTCTCGCGATGGCAGGCGAGCGTGGGTTGTTGATGCCGGAAATTCGCACGGCTGTGCGTACGGGCGACACGCTGATGCCGGAGCGGCGCGCGATGTTGAAGCGGCCTCCGCACATTCTGGTCACGACGCCGGAATCGCTGTACATCCTGCTGACCTCCGACAAGAGCCGGCAGATCTTGCGGCACGTGGAAACGGTCATCGTCGATGAAATCCATGCTGTGGCGGACGACAAGCGTGGCGCGCACCTGGCGTTGTCACTGGAGCGATTGGACGCGCTGACGTATCGACGTCCGGTTCGAATCGGATTGTCGGCCACGCAGAAGCCGATTGAGGAAGTGGCACACTTTCTGACTGGCAGCGGACGCTCTGATCCTGTGGTCATCGACGTCGGGCACAAGCGGAAGCTGGACCTCGCGATCGAAGTTCCGCCCATGCCGCTTGGTCCGGTGGCGTCGAATGAGATGTGGGACACGATCTACGACCGGCTGGTCGAATTGGTCGGTCAGCATCGGTCGACTCTGGTGTTTGTGAACACGCGGCGGATGGCCGAGCGGCTCGCGCATCAGTTGGGCGAGCGAATAGGAGAAGAGAACGTTGCTGCACATCACGGCAGCTTGTCGCGGAAGTTACGGCTCGCCGCTGAAAGAAAACTGAAGGAAGGCCAAGTGCGGGTCCTGGTGGCAACGGCCTCTCTGGAATTGGGAATTGATATTGGATTCGTTGATTTGGTGGTCCAAATCAATTCTCCGCGGGCAATCGCGGTGGCTCTGCAGAGGGTTGGGCGCTCAGGACACTGGCGAGGAGCTGTGCCCAAGGGCAGGCTCTTTGCTACGACTCGGGATGATTTGATCGAGTGTGCTGCGTTGGTGCGGGCAATCAAGCTGGGTGATCTGGATCGGCTGATTATTCCGGACGCTCCACTGGATGTCCTGGCGCAGCAGATTGTGGCGGCTTGCGCGGCAGAAGGACCTGCGCCGACTCGAGTAAATCTGCGTCAACCTAAGAGCGAGATTGCCGCCACCAGTTCAGAGTCGCGGGCGGAGGCGCCCGCGACACACAATTCCGACGGTTGGGACGAAGATGAACTATTTGCTCTGGTGAAACGTGCTTACCCGTATCGAAATCTTCAGCGCGAAACTTTCAATTCGATTCTCGAGATGTTGTCGGAGGGGATTGCCGCGCGGCGTGGGCGGTACGGAGCGTACATCCACCGCGATCGCGTGAATGGGAAGTTGCGAGCGCGGCGTGGAGCACGATTAGCGGCAATTACCAGCGGAGGCGCGATTCCGGACAATTCGCTCTATACAGTTGTCGCCGAGCCGGACGGTGCGATTGTCGGAACAGTGGACGAAGACTTCGCGGTCGAGAGCAATCGCGGAGACATCATGCTCCTCGGCAATTCGTCGTGGATTATCCACCGGATCGAGACGAATAACGGACGGATGCTGGTGCACGATGCGCATGGAGCGCCTCCCAGCGTGCCGTTCTGGCGCGGCGAGGCTCCGGCTCGGACTGAGGAACTCTCGACGCATGTGGGAGAACTGCGACAGAAGATCAGCGACCAGCTGCCGAGGACTTCGCCAGTGGGATTCTCGGCCACGCAGCCTGAGGTTGCTGCCGCTGTTGCATGGCTGAAGGACGAATGCGGGTTGGATGATTCGGGAGCAGAGCAAGCGATCGAGTACATCCTGCAAGGTCGCGTTGTTCTGGGTGCTGTACCAACGCCAACCACTGTGATCGCGGAGCGGTTCTTCGACGAGGGTGGCGGGATGCAGTTGGTGATCCATGCTCCATTTGGCGGGCGGATCAACAAGGCCTGGGGATTGTCACTGCGCAAACGATTCTGCCGCGGATTCAATTTTGAGCTGCAGGCGGCGGCTACCGATAACGGATTGAACATTGCCTTGGCGGAACAGCACAGTTTTCCGCTGGGGGACGTCTTTCACTTCCTGAACGCCGAGACGGTGCAGCCAATTTTGGAGCAGGCGGCGCTGGATTCTCCCATCTTCGGGACGCGTTGGCGCTGGGATGCAAATCGCGCATTGGCGCTGCTGCGATTCCAGAACGGTAAGAAGGTTCCGGCACAGATTCAGCGGATGCGGTCGGATGATCTGCTGGCGTCCGTATTTCCAGATGCCGCAGCGTGTTTCGAGAACATTGAGGGAGATCGTCAGATTCCCGATCACCCGTTGGTTGGCGAAGTGATGAAGGATGTGCTCAGCGAGGCCATGGACCTGGAAGGTCTAAAGCGGGTCTTGCGTGGCATGGCTTCGGGGGAAATTCGCATGGTGGCGGTGGATACTCCGGTGCCATCGCAGTTTTCGCATGAGATCTTGAATGCAAATCCGTACGCCTATCTCGATGATGCACCGCTTGAGGAACGGCGGGCACGCGCAGTCCAGATGAGGCGTGTATTGCCCGAGTCTGTGTTGCAGGAGGTTGGCGGGCTCGATCCGGGAGCGATCGCGCAGGTGCGTAGCGAGGCCTGGCCTGATGTTCGCGATGCCGATGAATTGCACGATGTGCTGCATAGTCTCGTGGCGTTGCCGGAGGAAGCCGTTGGCAATCAGCAATCGCCACTCAGTTCGGCCGACGCTGGGCCGGGATTTTCAAACGTCGGCGAACGGTGGAGAACATATTTTCAATCGTTGAGGGATCAAGGACGGGCCACGGTGGCGATCGGAGCGGAGGGCGAGACGCCCTCTGGACAGCCGGCGGGACGCCGGCGCTACTGGATCGCAGCCGAGCGGATGCGTTCCTTTGAGACTCTGTTTCCTGCTGCGCAGTTAGAGACTGCAGTGGCCGATGTGGACAAGAACGGAGTTTCGAAGGATGACGCTTTGTTGACCCTTGTACAGGGATGGATGTCTGCGTTGGGTCCCGCGACCGCTTCGCAATTGGGCGAGTTATTGGGGCTTCCGGCTTCGGAAATTGAAAAGGGATTGCTTCGCATGGAAGCTGCGGGGACAGTTCTGCGTGGACAATTTACCGGAACTGTCAGCACGCATGCGGGGGCGCACGCTCCACAAGATTCCGAGGTCGAATGGTGCGAGCGGCGGCTTTTGGCCCGGATTCATCGGCTGACGGTCGGGATGCTGCGGAAGCAGATCGAACCGGTAACGGCGGCTCAGTTCATGCGATGGTTGCTGCGGTGGCAGCATGTGGCTCCGGGATCGCAGGCGAATGGCGAGCGTGGCACGCTCGAAGTTTTACAACAGCTTCAGGGATTTGAGGTTCCCGCGAATGCCTGGGAGCGCCAGGTACTGGCGCGAAGAATCGCAGATTACGATCCCAAATGGTTGGATCAGCTCTGCCTCACAGGCGCGGTGGGCTGGGGAAGATTATCCCCACATCCGGCAACGCTGGAATCCGGGCCTTCGAACGGAAGCGCTCCGCGACAGCGAAGAGTGATTCCCACAAGCGTGGCTCCCATTACATTTTTTGTGCGGGAGGAGGCGGACTGGATGGGATTGAGCAGGAATCCTCATGTTGCGCAAAACCGGCGAGACGTGGGGCACTCTAATCGTGAGGATTCCATTCCTGCACATGAAGCAGGTGGGCTGAGTCACGGTGCTCAGCTCGTCTTCGATTTTCTGCGGCAGCGGGGAGCGTCTTTTTTTGCCGACATCGTGCGCGGGACTGCCAAGTTGAAAGCTGAAATTGAAACCGCTTTGTGGGAACTGGTCGCGGCTGGCCTGGTTACTGCCGATGGCTTCGACAACTTACGGTCACTGATTGATCCGAAACGGCGGGCTGGGCAGGGAAGTGGGCGAAGTTTCCGTCCGAGGCACAGCGCAGGCCGATGGGCTTTGCTTCACGCGGATGCGGCAGTCGAGAGAACACGCGCGGTGGAGGCTGCGTGCTGGATGTTGCTGCGGCGATATGGCATTGTCGTGCGTGATGTATTAGCGCGCGAGTCGAACCTACCTCCGTGGCGAGAACTGCTGATGGCTTTCCGGAGGCTGGAGGATCGCGGCGAGATTCGCGGCGGTCGCTTTGTGGACGGGTTTCTGGGCGAACAGTTTGCTTTGCCCGTGGCAGTAGAGTCGGTGCGAGCAACGAGGAGTTTGCCCTTGAGTGGCGATACCATCACACTTTCGGCGGCGGACCCGTTGAATTTGGTAGGTATTCTCGTCCCAGGCGAGCGCGTGCCCGCAATCTCAGGGAGAAAAGTCAGCTATCGGGATGGAGTGGGCGTCACAGCAGAGCCCCAGAATCTGATGACGGAGGAAGATGCCGCTCAAGCCGTGTGAAACTGGCGGACGCGGTCGAATGGAGCGCGGAAAGGTCTGGTTCTGAAAAAATAAAAAAGGTCAGAAGCCCGATGAGGGGGTCCCCCGGGCTTCTGGCCCGCGATCTCGGCGAGAACTGCACGAAAGCGCTTCCCCCATCGCTTTTGCCGAGCATCCGCACTTTTATTAGAAGCAATCGCTGTACCAAAATGGAATCGACAGGGATTCCGGATGTATTGATCGCTTGTAAGCCAAAGATACAGAACTATTTACCGCCATTTCCGGCTGCATGGCGGTCAAGAGTTAGAGACGTTCCTTCACCGTTCAAACACTATCCATTCAGATAGGCGAGCTAGCTGTTCGGATATTGGAAAATTGCCGCCCGGGATATGCAAATGGCTTCGGGCTGTGGTAAGAAATTGTGCACTGCATGCGGAGACCTGATTGCGGCCCAGACTGTTGGTGATTGCGGGACCCTCGAAAGATTCAACCCTTCCGTTGCCCGACGGAGAAGCGACCATTGGCCGTGACCCGACAAACGTAGTACCACTTGTCGATCCTTCAGTGTCCCGCAAACACTGCCTGCTACGACGCGAAGACGACCGATTCCAGATCAAAGATCTCGAGAGCCGAAACGGAACGCTGGTGAACGGCGAACCTGTCAAGGAACAGTGGCTGCGTCACGGAGATGAGATCGCCACCGGAGACTCAGTGTTTCTGTTCCTGCTGGAGGAGGATGAGCGCGTAGCTGCGGTGAGTCGCGTCGAGTTCGATGAGAGCCAGCCGACGACCGATACGAAGGTCCTGCATCCGAGGGAGGTTGTGTACCTGCAGCCGGACCGTCTGTTGCGGGAACTGCCGGCAACATCGCAGGTAGCGCGGAACCTCGGTGCACTGCTTAAGATCAGCCGAGTCGTACATGCGATCCGCGACCTGGAAGAGCTGCAGGCGCAACTGCTGGACCTGATTTTTGAGGTCGTGCCAGCCGGGCGCGGGGCGATTCTGCTCACGGAGGGCGCTGGGCAGGAGTTCAACTGCATGTATGCGCGGACGCGTCATGTGGGGCAACCGCAACTCGTACGCGTGAGCCGTACAGTGGCGCGGCAGGTGATGAAAGAGAACGTCGCTATTCTCGGCGTGGATGTCCCAGCTAGCAGGCCTCTGCGGGATGTCGAAAGCCTTGTGGCTTCCGAAGTCCGATCCCTTCTGTGCGTTCCCTTAAGCGTCTTCCAACGCATGATTGGGTGCATTTATCTCGACAGCACGAATTCGATTAACCGCTTTCAGGAAGATCATTTGCAACTGATGGCGGCCGTGGCCGGGATTTCGGCAATCGCATTGGACAATGCACGGCGACAGCAATGGCTGGAGCAGGAGAACCAGCGGCTCACCATGGAAGTTCGGCAGGACCAGAGTTTGGTTGGAGAGGGCGGGCGTATGAAGGAGATTTTTCAGTTCCTGGCCCGCGTTGCCCCCACCGATTCAACCGTGCTCATTGAAGGGGAGAGCGGTACCGGGAAGGAACTGGCTGCCAAGGCTCTCCATCGCAACGGTGCGCGAGCAAACCGGCCATTTGTCGCGATTAATTGCGCAGCCATTCCTGAGACGCTGCTGGAGAGCGAGTTGTTTGGTCATGAGCGCGGCGCTTTTACCGGAGCGGCTACCCAGAAGAAAGGACGGCTGGAGATGGCAGATGGTGGAGTCGTGTTCCTGGATGAGATCGGGGAACTGGCTCCGCAACTCCAGGTCAAGCTCCTACGTGTTCTTCAGGAACGAGAATTTGAGCGGATAGGCGGAACGCATTCCATCAAACTCGACATTCGCCTTATTGCGGCAACCAACCGTGATCTCGCGGAAGCTGCGCGCAAAGGAGAGTTCCGTCAAGATCTTTACTACAGGCTGGCGGTTGTGAAACTGACGATGCCTCCTTTACGCGAGCGGCGGGATGACATTCCCATGCTGACGCGACATTTCGTGCAGAAGCATGCGAAACGCTGCAAGGTGAAAGCCAAGCCGGTCTCACGGGAAGCGATGGCTGCGCTAGTGAACTACGATTGGCCGGGGAACGTCCGCGAACTGGAGAATGCTATTGAGCGCGCGCTGGTGTTGGGGTCGTCCGACTCGATATTGCTGGAGGACCTGCCGGAATCGGTAGTAGACCAGAGTTCGCCTGAAGAATCGCACGAAGGCAAATATCACGCCCAGGTGAAGCAATTGAAAAAGCAGTTGATCCAGGATGCCGTGGAGCAGACCGGTGGAAACTACGTGGATGCCGCGGCGGTGCTTGGACTGAATGTAAATTACCTCCATCGCCTGATCAAAAATCTTGGAATTAAAGAAGCGTTAGTTCAGGCATTACGCGGACGGGGAAAAATGACGGGTGGTGCGGCATGAGAGCCAAGCATCTGATGATTTCGCCCTATCGCGGCAAAGAGAGCTGCAACAGACGAGCTGGGTCCAGATAAGTACCTTCCCACCGGACTGCGACGTGCAGATGCGGGCCTGTTGCGCGCCCTGTGCCTCCGCTTAGGCCGATTTCCTGACCGCGTTGTACTGTCTCCCCTTCCTTCACTTTGAACTCAGAAAGATGAAAATACAGCGTCAGCAGTCCTTGGCCGTGGTCGATAACTACGCAATTTCCTTCGAAATATAGGAACCGGGCGAGCAGGACGGTGCCGTCGTTCATCGCATGCACTGGAGTTCCGCTGGGTACGCGGTAGTCCAGGCCGAAATGGGGGCGCTGGGCTACGCCGTTGAAGATGCGTTGCGAGCCGAAGACGTCGGATGTTGCAGCTTCGACGGGAGCATCAAAGTTGCCGCGCCATTCACGATCGGGTGTCATACGTCCCAGGTAATCCTGTTTGATCTTCACACCCTCGGCGATCTGGGATTGCTGCTCGGGGCTGGGTTCAGTGAACTTTTTTTCGACCGCTAGTTGGACTTTGATTTTCGGGTAAATGGCGCGTCCTACCGAGAAGTTGTTCTTGAGATGGATCGGCTCCTTCGAAGTTGAGGTGTGGCCGGCCATTTCAAGAGCGTATTTGCCGGGTTTTGTTTCGATGCTGACTCCGGCGAGAGCGAACCACGTTTTGCGAGTGGCATCGGAGCTGAAGGTGAGTTCGTGGCCGAGCCAAGCTCCAGTCAACGAATCGAGTTTGTATGGGGCGTGAACTTCGAAGAGCACCGGCGCGCCGTTGAGCAGCTTCGGCGGACGCGCCGTGACGGACCATGGAGCAGCCAGAGACAGAGAACACGCCGGCAATAGAAAACTAAGGCCGACAGTGATGCGGTGCGTAATAAACGTGAGCCTCACTGAAACAGCGTAGCACTCTAGAGATTCAGGCGGATTATAATCCGGCGATGCGAATCCCGGTGCTTACGGGTCGCGTATGGTGCCTCCCACTAACAGATGCCTATACAAACCAAGCGAGCTGAAGTTCGTACCGGAACTGCGCCTGCGCTCGTCCGAGGCCTGAATGTCTGGCATGCAACATCGATCGTCGCAGGGACGATCATCGGCAGCGGAATCTTTCTGGTCCCGGCTGAGATGATGCAGGCGGTGGGATCGGCGGGACTTGTCTATCTAGCGTGGGTCGTCGGCGGGCTGCTTTCTTTTTTTGGAGCGTTAACCTATGCCGAATTAGGGGCGGTACGTCCGTTCGCTGGCGGAGAGTATGTCTATGTTCGGGATGCATACGGTCCGCTTCCTGGTTTTCTTTACGGATGGACGTGGTTCCTGATTGCAAAACCTGCGTCAATCGCAAGCGTGACTGCAGCGCTGGTGCGCGTGCTCGGTACCTTCTCGACATTTGCGTTTCTTCCGCAATCGCTTTTTGCATGGCATGTAACTTCCACTCGCGCGCTCACCGTGAACTACGGCCACTTGGTGGCGATCGCCGCCACAGTGCTGATTACCGGGCTGAACTACGTTGGAGTTCGAAAGGCAGGGAATTTTCAGTTTGTTTTTACCGTGCTCAAGGTTGGAATAATTCTGACGGTGGCCGCGGTGGCGTTCACTGCGGCAACGGGGTCGTGGAGCAACTTCGGTACAAGCTTTGCAGGGGCAAAGGGTGGCATCGCGGGATTCATGGCTGCGCTAGTGGCAGCCTTGTGGGCCTATGACGGCTGGAACGACTTGAATATGGTGAGTGAAGAAATCGAGCGGCCAGAGCGAACGATTCCGATCGCGTTGATTGTGGGAGTCGGGTTGGTGGCGGTTCTCTATATCGGGATGAACGCAGGTATTCAGCGGGCTTTGCCGGCCACAGCAATCGCCAAGGCTGCGGTTCCTGCGGCTGCTGCCAGCGAAGCGGCGTTGGGTCGTCTCGGAATCTCATTGGTTTCGATCGGGATGATTTTTTCGATGCTTGCCACCTTGAACGGCACGGTGATGAGCGGGGGGCGCGTGCCATTTGCGGTTGCTCGCGATGGTTATCTCTTCAAAGCTCTGGCTGAAGTTCATCCCGTGTTTCACACTCCATCATTGGCACTCGTTATCCAGGCACTGGTCGCAATTCTTTTGATTGTGCTAGGCGGTGCTTTCCGCGAGCTATTTTCGCTTGCGATATTTGCCGAGTGGTTGTTCTACATGATTGCGGCGAGCACGATTTTCGTATTTCGACGGCGTGAACCCGATGCATCCCGACCTTACCGGGCTGCGGGGTATCCAGTTGTGCCAGCGTTATTTATCGGAACCGCCGCCGTTCTGCTTTACTACACCTTCGTTAGTAACTTGAGAGACTCGATAGCGGGACTCGCGGTGATCCTGCTCGGAATTCCCGTCTACCTCTGGTTCGCGCATCATAGGTCAATCTCGGTATAGCTTTGTTTTTACCATTAATGCCATGACTAATCCCTGAGCATCGGGTATGCGCCGTATGTATTTTCTTGAGACCACTCCCCAACATTAAAGAAACGTATTTCTTGTGGAGGCTCTGATGCGGATTTTCTTGTTCGGCTTGGGAGTTGGAGTGGCTGTAGGCCTCTTGATCGCGCCGAGAGAAGGCAGCGAATCACAGGCGAGACTAGCCGATTCAGTACGAAATTGGTGGCGCACTCTGCAGGGTGGCGTCGGACAAGCTGGGGAAAAGCGCGCGCCAGGCGGCGGCGCGGATGTCTGGGAGGAAGTGCGCGAACAACAGACTGGGCCCGAGCGTCAGGTGGCGGAGGAAGCGGAACGCGAATCGGAGGCTGTAGCGGAAGTCCTGAATACGGCGACGAAAGACGAGTTGATGAGTGTCCCCGGCATCGGACCGGCAACAGCCAAGCAGATCATCCGCAACCGTCCGTACGAATCGGAGGAGGAAGCTCTGCAGGAGGGCGTTTTACCTGAGGTCAAACTGGAAAGAGTCAAGGAAGAGTTAGTCGAAAAGAAGCGCGAAAAGGCTTCTTAAGTGCGTAAATGTTTTGTTTATTGTTTGACTCATATTTCTGATCGGGGCCAATGGTCATCATTCGTGACTTGGGCCCGAGTTCTATTTCAGCGAAGAAGAATCCAACAAGATGAAGACCGTCGATATTTTTCTGGATGGTCTTCAATTGTCTCCTCTATAATGCCGCCCACTCTGAGCGGGAGGGTCACGGTCTGACCCAGGTTCAAGCACAGAAAATCTGAAGGCGCAGGCGGCCGCTAAGAAGTGGAACGCGCGCTGATTTCTTTGCCACGCGGTTTCGCTCGTGCGGCCTTATGCAAGGGGGCTGGACAATGTCGCGAATCTACCGTCGATTGAGCACGGCACAGTCGCATCAGTTTGTAGGTCGATCCAGGAACTGGGTTCGCGCGATCAGTGTCTGCGCGGCACTACTGCTACTGGCATGCGTTGCGTTCGGACAGTCAACAAGCCAGCTGAACGGCAGCGTCTCTGACCCTTCGGGCGCGATCATCGCGGGTGCCAAGCTCATCCTCACCGATGCTGCAACAGGCCTGCAACGCACAGCGACCAGCAATGGCGCGGGGCTCTATCAATTTCTTGAAGTTCCTCCCGGAGACTATCGGCTGGAAGCGAACGCCGGTGGCTTCGCACCAATCGTTTCAAAAGTAACTCTCGTTGTGAAGACGCCGGCAACGGTGAACATCAAATTCCAGGTCGCTGGTGTTGAGACATCTGTGACCGTGGAGGGGCAGACCCCGCTCATCAATCGCACCGATGCGACACTCGGCAATACCATCGAAGAGAATCAAATCGCGGAACTGCCGATTGCGGACCGCAATGTTGTGCAATTACTGAGCCTGCAACCAGGCGTGGCTTACTTGAGCGGCGCTGCGGAGGAAAACAGAGACACGGACACGCGTAGCGGCGCCGTGAATGGGATGCGTAGTGATCAGTCAAACGTGACACTCGATGGTATCGGTGTGAATAATCAGAACTACGGCTACGCATTCTCGAGTGTGCTGAATGTGCCGCCAGACTCCGTGCAGGAATTTCGCGTCACAACCGCAAATTCCAATGCGGATTCTGGATATTCCAGCGGAGCACAAGTTTCGCTTGTAACCAAGAGCGGCACAAATAGTTTTCACGGATCGGCCTACGAGTACAACCGGAACACGATCTTCAGCGCGAACGATCCATTCTTGAAGTATTCCCAGCTGACGAGCGGACAGAAGAATACGGCGCCGAAGCTTTTGCGCAATGTTTTCGGAGCGACGTTCGGAGGGCCGATCAAGAAGAACCGGCTCTTCTTTTTCACGAACTATGAAGGCCGACGCGATGCCCAGGGTTTCAGTGTGTTGCGCACCGTGCCAAGTGCAACCTTGCGTGCCGGAAATCTTGTTTACTTGTGTGCGGATGCCAGCCAGTGCCCCGGTGGGACCGTAAACGGAGTGAGCAACGTGAAGCCGGGATACTATGCTCTCGGTCCGGACCAGATCAAGGCAATGGACCCGCTGAAAATTGGCGTAAGCCCAGCGGTGCAGGACATTTTGAATCAGTATCCCGCTTCGAATGAGAATTCCGGGGACGGCTCTAACACTTTGGGTTACCGGTTCGCGTCGAATGCGGATTCGAGCTTTAACACATACATCGCACGAATGGATTACCACATTACATCCAGCGGCTCGGAAACCGTTTTTGCCCGCGGGCAAGCACAAAACATTAAACAGCCAGGAACACAACAGTTTCCGGGGCAAGATGCTTCCACCACCACTCTGGACGATAGCAAGGGCGTGACGATCGGGCTGACATCATTGATTAATCCTCGGCTGATCAATGATTTCCGGTGGGGATTCATCCGGCAAGGAGGCAAGACGGGCGGCAACAATCTTCAGCCGGGCATATATCTGGATGGCATTGACAATCTGGTCCCGTTCGCAAACGGCCAACGGTCCATCACCTTTTCTGTACCGGTAAATCAGTTTACTGAGAACTTGAGCTGGACGCACAAGAATCACACGATCCAGTTTGGAACTGACCTGTTTTTTATCCGCAACAACCACCTGAGCTATCAGAATTCATTTTCTGATGCGCGGACGAACGCGGTGTACCTGAACACTGGAGGGATCGCCGGGACGTCGAGCCCGCTTGATCCGGGGAACAATGGCTATCCCGCTGTGGACGGCAATTTCGGCCCCAACTATGACAGCGCGGCCACGATCGTGATGGGAATTTTCCCTGAAGGCGATGGAATCTACAACTTCGCCCGTAATGGAAGCGCATTGCCGCAAGGCACCCCTATCAACCGCCGATATGCCATCAACGACTATGAATTTTTCGGACAGGATACTTGGCGGGTTACCCCTCGCATGACGCTTACGTATGGCCTGCGATGGGTACTTGAGGCACCCCCTTACGAGACGAGCGGTTACCAGGTAGCGCCCTGCATTGAGGCCACCGGTGGAGGCTGCACGAATCAGAATGCCGCTGACTGGTTCAATAACACAGTCGCCTTGGCGAACTCCGGCCAGGCAGCGAACAGCGCGGGAGAAATTTCGTTCCGCCTGGGGGGCCCGGTTAATCACGGTCCCGGTCTGTGGAATTGGGACCGGAAGGATTTCTCTCCGCGTATCGCAATGGCCTGGGCGCCGGATACAGGAGATGGATGGGTATCGAAAGTCCTCGGCAAAAGGGATCAGTTTTCGTTCCGCGCCGGATACAGCATCATGTACGACCACTTCGGCGTCCCGGTTGTAAACACTTTCGATCAGAATGGTTCTTTCGGCCTTTCCACGAAGTTGGGAAATCCCGCGGGAGTAGTTTCGCCTGGCAATGCTCCGCGGTTTACCTGCCTGACTCCTGGCTCTTCCGGTGGGTCGTGTCTACCGCAGCCATGCCCGTCATTGAACGATCCGGGCTGTCTATTTGGGCCTGCGCCAACGGGAGGATTCCCTTACACTCCGGGAAATACGGCCTTTGCGATCAACTGGGGGCTCGATCAAAGTGTAAAGACTCCGTATACGCACGTCTTTAATTTGTCGGTCGAACGCCAACTCACATCTCATTCCTCGCTGCAGATCGCCTATGTGGGAAGTGTAGGCCGGCGTCTTTCTATGCAGGACGACTTGGCGATGCCGATCAATCTGACAGATCCAACCAGCGGAACGAAGTACTTCCAGGCGGCAACGATGCTCTCACAAGCGGCCGCGGTTGGAACTGACGTGAACTCGATCAAGCCAATTCCATTCTTCGAAAACGTCTTTCCTGCGTACTCTGGTGCCGCAGGCGCGATCAACGGAAATGGGCTTAACTGCGCTCCGGGGAACTATCCCGCCGCTCCGAGCGCAACGCAGAACATCTACGAGATCTGGAATTGTTTCCCCCATAACGAAACGTTCTCGTTGTTTGAGATGGATTTGCCGTCGACGATCTCAGGCCTTAGCCCCGCTTTACCAAACAGCAAGTATGGCCCGTACACCTTCTACCATGACCAATTCAGTTCGTTATTTGCGTGGCGGAACCTCGGTACTTCGGACTACAACGCCCTTCAGGTAACCTACAACGCGCGATTTTCAAATATTCAGGGACAGTTTAATTACACGTTCTCCAAGTCCCTGGACGAGGCCTCAGCTGCTGGAAGAGTGGGAGCTTACGAGGGCACGGGCGGCACAGGCAGCGATCTGAATGGTGGCGGTATTGTCATCAATTCATACGCGCCTTTGACTCTGCGTGGACTTTCCGACTTCAACGCCTTTCACCAGATCAATGCGAACCTCGTATACCTACTTCCATTCGGAAGAGGGCAGCGCTTCCTGGGAGGGGCGGGTACCGTGGTGAATGAGTTGGTCGGAGGGTGGCACGTCTCTGGGATCTTCCGCTGGACTAGTGGGTTCCCGATCACCATCGACAATGGCTTCACTTGGGCGACAAACTGGAACATTGAAGGGGATGCGATGCCGAACGGCCCCGCTCCGAAGGCGAGCAACCCGAAGAACGCGATCGTCAACGGCCAAGGAATCGGGCCGGACATTTTTGCTGATCCTGCCGCTGCCGAAGCCGCGTTCCGGCCGGAATGGCCCGGAGAATCCGGCGTGCGGAACAACGTGATTGGCGATGGCATGTTCAACATCGACACAGGCGTAAGCAAGGACTTTTCCCTGGGAGAAGCGCGGCGACTCGAGTTTAGCTGGCAGGCCTTCAATGTTCTGAACTCAGTGCGCTACGACGTGCGCGGCGCGCAGCCCTCTCTGTCCTACGATCCAACTCAATTCGGTAAATATTTGTCGACCCTGACTACACCACGCTTCATGCAATTCGCACTTCGGTTTGTTTTCTGAAAAATGATTCGAAGCCAAGGGGCTGCACCCCCCTCGGGTATGCAGCCTTCGCATTACAGAAAAATTACAGACGGTGGTTGATCGAGGTCCCCTCCCTCGCTATACTGGCCTTTCTGTACTTGGCGGGGGCAATAACAGGTAGCACCCGATGCCTAAATCGGGGTAGTTACTAAGGGAAGTTACGGAACAAGTCAGCGCCAAGCAGTTCGTCTGCAGCAGCACCCGGGTGTAGAAAGCCTCAGCACCCCTTTCTGGCCACGGCCTTCCACGGGGTTTCCCCTAGCTGGATGGCTGCCGGGGATCTTCCGCTCAAGAGCCCTCCCAAAATCCCATTGTTTGAGGTTGATGATGTTTTCTCGTTTGCATACTCCTGCGCATAATATGTGCACCCAGAGGCTGACTCGCGTCACGAATGTGCTATCAGCCATAAGTTTGGCCGGAATCGCTGCCCTTGCCGGATGTGGAGGTGGGCCCAGCGTTGCGAGAACGAGTCCGACTGCACCGAGTAACGGGAGCTTCAACGTCACTGCGTCCCTGCCAGCCGCAACCGAAGGTACTACTTACAGTGGAAGCATCAGCGCGAGTGGTGGAGCATCGCCGTACAATTTTGCGGTTGTATGGGGCCAGATGCCTCAGGGCGTCAATCTCGACAGCTCGACGGGAAAGGTTTCGGGAACGCCGAGCTCTGACGGCAAATTTAACTTCGCTGTTTCCGTCTCCGATGCGAATGGAAATTCAAAAGAACAATCGCTGCAAATCGCAGTCGCTAGCGCTCCTGCCCCTGCTCCGGTGCCAGCGCCAAGCAATCCTCCGCCCAGCACTCCGCCGCCGAGCAGCCCTCCGCCCAGCAATCCGGCACCTAATAATCCTCCCGCGAGCAATCCGGTTCCGAGCAACCCACCCAGCGACAATTCAGGCGGGGGAAATGCGTTCGCGAATCTGCAAGCATCGGGTGGCTGGGCGCAATACGGACAGGGCCCGCCGAACTTCGTAGACTGCTCGCCTTCGCCTTGTAATGGAATTAAATTCTCGATGTCGCAGAGTCAATCGTCTCCGTCGCTCAGCGGCAACTCCACGGTGTATTGGGTGGGTGGGAGCACTCCGTATTCGGATGCCTTGTGGAACAACCACCTGATCGGAGATGGGTCATCTCAGGGAATGGAAGACGGTGACCACTCAAAGGTACCGACGATCTACAACTTTACTTACGACGTGGATTTTTACGGAGATGATCTGAGCGTCGCAGAAGCGCTGGAGTTTGATATTAATCAGTTTTTCGACGGCATGGGGTTCATCTTCGGCCATGAGTGCCGCGTCGCCGGCGGGAACCAATGGGACATCTGGGACAACTCCAAAGGGAACTGGATTCCAACGGGCATCCCTTGCTATCCGAAAAGCGGTCAATGGAATCACCTGACGATCAAGGTGCAGCGCACCTCGGACAATCATGAGGTGTATCAATCCATTACGCTCAACGGGCAGACGAAAAACCTGAACTGGACCTTTGAGAAAGGCGCGGCGTCTGGATGGTACGGCGTGACGGTCAATTTTCAATTGGACGGAAACTACAAGCAGGATGGATACAAGGTCTACCTAGACAATCTCAAACTAACATACCAGTGAGAACTAGTTGTAAGCGGTGCGCGGAGGGAGTGAACTTTCGTGGAATTTGGTGGACCTGGTCGGGATCGAACCGACGACCTCTTCCATGCCATGGAAGCGCGCTCCCAGCTGCGCCACAGGCCCACTTTTGGAGGAAAGTTCTCCGCTGAGTTCGAAGAACCCAAAAAATATTGTCGCTGATATATTTTACCCCGTCAATGCGACGATTTTATATTCCTTTCCACAGGCGGGTTTGTCATAATTGATCGTGCACCCCACCTGCACAAATCTTCAAAAACAATTTAAAGCGAGGAAGAGATGCCAGCGAAGTACATCTTTGTGACGGGCGGAGTCGTGTCTTCACTTGGCAAGGGACTGGCCGCGGCTTCAATTGGATGCCTGCTGGAAAGCCGCGGGATCAAGGTCAACATTATGAAGTTCGATCCGTATCTCAATGTTGATCCGGGGACGATGTCGCCGTTTCAACATGGCGAGGTCTTCGTCACAGATGATGGAGCCGAGACGGATCTCGACCTCGGACATTACGAACGCTTCACGCACGCCAAACTTTCTCGCGACAACAACTGGACGACTGGACGTCTCTACGAGCAGATCATCGCCAAGGAACGCCGCGGCGACTATCTTGGCAAGACCGTGCAGGTCATTCCGCACGTTACGAACGAAATCAAGGCTGCGATGAAGAAGGTGGCTCAGGACACGGACGTAGCGATTGTCGAGATCGGCGGCACTGTGGGAGATATCGAGTCTCTGCCCTTTATGGAAGCAATCCGGCAGATGCGGCAGGAACTGGGGCGTGAGCACACTTTGTTCGTCCACGTAACTCTGGTGCCATTCATCGCGGCCGCGCAGGAGTTGAAGACAAAACCTACACAGCATTCTGTGAAGGAATTGCTGAGTATCGGAATTCAGCCCGACATTTTGCTTTGTCGCACGGACCGTTTCCTGGCGAAGGAGATGAAATCGAAGATCGCATTGTTCTGCAATGTGCCGGAAGAGGCAGTGATCACGGCGAAGGACGTTGCATCCGTTTACGAAGTACCGCTGGTCTTTGCGAATGAAAATGTAGACACGCTGGTGCTGAAGTGCCTGCACATGGAGGCAAAAGAGCGCGATCTTTCGAAGTGGGAGGACATTGTCCACCGCGTCTACAACCCGAAGGACACCGTCACCATCGGCATTGTAGGGAAATACGTTGAGTATGAAGATTCGTACAAGTCGCTGAAAGAGGCTCTGGTCCACGGAGCTCTTGCACACAATTTGAAGCTGCAACTGAACTGGATTGAAGCTGAAGGGCTCGAAACCAGCGACAGCAGCTTCGAGTCGCAACTCGAGGGTTATGACGGAATCCTCGTTCCTGGTGGATTTGGGAAGCGGGGAATTGAAGGGATGCTGTGTGCCATCCGTTATGCGCGCGAGAGGAAGGTTCCTTACTTTGGGATTTGTCTGGGAATGCAAACGGCTTGCATCGAGTTCGCGCGGAATGTCGTTGGTTTGGAAGAGGCGAATTCGAGTGAATTCGATCCCGCAACTCCGCATCGGGTGATTTACAAGTTGAGGGAGTTGCGAGGTGTGGAAGAGTTAGGCGGTACCATGCGCCTGGGAGCGTGGACGTGCCGAATTGAGCCGAACACTCTGGCGCATCGTATCTACGGAGCGCTTGAGATCAGCGAACGCCACCGACATCGCTATGAGTTCAACCGCGAGTATGAAGAGCCAATGGTAGCGGCTGGGCTTCGAATTTCCGGGTCGTCTCCAGATGGTACTTACGTGGAGATGGTGGAATTGCCGGATCATCCCCACTTTATCGGGTGCCAGTTCCATCCCGAGTTTAAGTCGAAGCCCCTCGAGCCGCATCCATTGTTCAAGACGTTTATCGGTGCATCGTATGGGTACGGCCAGAACCGGCGCTCAGAAAAAGAGGTAGCCGAAGTAGAGATGTTCCATCGTCCTGAGCGGGCAAGGGTTTAAGTCGTAGCCACGGATTCACGGATCGCCACGGATTTTTGCTTTTGTCTGCTAATTTCCGTTTAAATCCGTGCTCTTCAGTGGCTGAATGGTTTGCAATGACTACCTCCTTCCAAGTCGGCGATGTCCACATCGGTTCGGGAAATCTTTTTCTGATCGCCGGGCCCTGCGTCATCGAGAGTGAAGACCACGCCATCCGGATGGCGGAGATCATCAAGGGAGTCGCGAGGTCCCTCGGTTTTCCTTTCATTTTCAAAGCGAGCTATGACAAGGCGAACCGGACCTCGATTCGGAGTTTTCGCGGGCCAGGCCTGAAGGAAGGCCTGCGGATTTTGAAAAGGATCAAGAACGAGCTGAATCTGCCTGTGCTAACCGATGTGCATGAGACTGCGGATGTTGCAAAGGTAGCGGAAGCCGTCGATGTGCTGCAGATCCCTGCGTTCCTAAGCCGCCAGACCGATTTGGTCGTGGCTGCCGCCCTAAGCGGGCGTGTGGTCAACATCAAAAAGGGACAGTTTGTCGCTCCTTGGGACATACGGCACGCAGTCGAAAAATGCCGGCAGGCAGGCAATTCTCAAGTCTTTGTGACAGAACGGGGAGCGAGTTTCGGATACAACAATCTTATAGTGGATATGCGTTCGCTAGCGATCATGCGGAAGTTTGCTCCGGTAGTTTTTGACGCGACTCATGCAGTGCAGTTGCCATCGGCTCAATCTGATGAGAATGGCCCTGCAATGAGTGGAGGACAGCCGGAGTTCATTCCGCTGCTCGCGCGCGCCGCGGTGGCCGCCGGAGTCGATGGCGTTTTCATGGAAGTGCATGATAATCCCAAAGAGGCGAAATCGGACGGGGCGAACTCGCTAGAGTCTACTAAGCTGCGCGGTGTGTTGAAGGAACTGCTGGCAATCAAGAATGCGATGGATGTCGCGCACAGCACACCATAGGACTGAGCGTGCGCTTTCGGATCTTGCAGGATTGATCTAGTTGATCGTGAAGGTTAACTTATCTGAGAGTCCTCCACCGCAAGGGCCGCTAAGATTTGTCCCGCCCGGAATTCCGGAGACCCAGACCTCGACCGTCCCAGGCACAGCAATCTTCGCAGCATCAATGTTTGCCGTGATTGTCGAGCTGTTAACGGTCCTGGCGGCCCATTCCGCGCCTCCCCAGAAGAACACGGTGTCGGAGTGAAAATGCCTACCCGTGAGCGTCAATTGAAACGCGGGGTCTCCAGCCGTGGCACTGGTGGGTGACATTGACGTGAGAACTGGAACGTCAGCGCAGGCATCGTAGCCGCAGGATTGGAGTAGTAGACCTGATACTACACAGAGCAGAGCGCAAACCAAAAAGACTCTCATAGAAGGGCGCATAGACTCTCCTCTGAAAGGTTTGTCGGATTACCAGTTCATATCGCTGATTCGAGCTGCGTGCGGTATTACGCGGCTCTGTCGTTTCGTCATACCGCAAAGCGCTGGTTTACTCCAGCACGAAGATATTCCTCTTCGCGCACATCTCTTTCAGAATTCTGGGCCAGACTGTGACGCTCACTTCTCCTAAGTGCGCTTTGCGAAGCAGAAGCATGAGAGTACGCGATTGTCCGATTCCCCCGCCGATCGAGAGCGGCAGGATGTTATTGACAATGGCCTGGTGATAAGGGAATTTCAGATTATCGAGGAGCTTCGACATTTCCAGTTGTTTCCGCAGCGTCTCGGCATTCACGCGGATTCCCATCGAACTGAGTTCATGCCGACGCTGGGTCACATGGTTCCAGACGAGGATGTCGCCGTTGAGGCCATGCGTTTCTTTGTTGGTCTCGTGGCTCGTGTCGGTAATCCAGTCGTCGTAATCGGCAGCACGCATCTCGTGTGGGTAGCCGTCTTTTAAGGGCCAGCCGATTCCGATAATGAAGATGGCCGGGTATTTCTGTAGGACCACGGTCTCGCGCCGTTTCCGCGGGAGGTCTGGATACATTGCGAGAATCTCTTCGGCATGCAGGAACGTGAGCTCTTCCGGCAGATTCGGATACCGAGGATTCTTTAGCTCGGGGAACATCTCTTGCGCGAATTTCTCCGCGCCGACCAGGACTTTCCAGATCTTGCGCACGACGAACTTCAGAAACTCAATCTTGCGTTGCTCGGGTGCGATGACACGTTCCCAGTCCCATTGATCTACGTACGCCGAGTGGTCATGGTCTAGGAAATAGTCCTTACGAACCGCTCGCATATCAGTGCAGATGCCTTCGCCCGTCCGGCACTCGAACTGCTTCAAGGCGACGCGTTTCCATTTGGTTGCAGCCTGGACCACCTGCGCATCAATCGGGTGCTTATCGCGATCATTTGAGATGTGAAACTGGATTGGGGTGCGAGATCCGTCGCGATCGAGCATATCGTTGACACCGCTCTCAACGTCGACGATGAGTGGAACCTGGACCATGTTCAGTCCCAGTTCTTTGCAGAGGTTGTCTTCGATGTAACGGCGCAGGTGGAAGATTGCCTTCTGCGTCTCCTTCGGGGTGAGGAGGGGATTGTAGTTTTGCGGCAGAATGTTCTCTAACTCAGCGTAATCGCCGATCCCGGGACCGGCCAAATCGGCTTTCTTGCTAGCTTGGGTATCTGCGCTGCTGGCTTGACTGAATTCTTCAGTCGCAGAGCTTAGAATGGCTGGGCGTTCGCCAGAAATGAAAAGGCTCATGTTTGCTCCTTGAAGATGTTGTACAGCTGGAGCGGCCTGCCGCAGCGAGATCCCGCTCCGGTCATATTGGACGGCGCGGGGGACGTATCCACAGTGATGCGAATCACATCGCGATGTATACGGAACAACTGGCAATGTGCACATCTCTCTACAGCCTCACATTTACTTGATATTTAAGTTTTTGTCTGAGCCCAGATCAAATACGCCTTCAGAAGGGGTGTGTTAGATTGAAATCCTTCGGATGAAGCATGTCGCAAACTGGGCGTTGAATACGGCATCGTCGCGCGGGGTGAGCTACGCCGATGTGCGCGTGGTTGCGCAGCGAGGCCGGGCACTGTCGACGAAGAACGGCAAAGTTGGAAGCGCATCTGACGCCGAATCGGTGGGCATGAGTGTCCGTGTGATTGCCGATGGCGCGTGGGGATTTGCGGCGTCCTCTGGACTCGGACGCGGAGCTGTTGAGGCAACTGCGGCCAAAGCGATTGAGATCGCGCGAGCTTCTGCCCGGGTTAAGCGTGGAGATGTGCGTCTGGCACCAGAGAAGCCTGCCGTCGCGGAGTGGAGCACCCCTTACGAAGTCGATCCGTTCAGCACTTCAATCAAAGAGAACATCGATCTGCTATTGAGAATCGACGAAGAATTACGCTCCGTCACGGGCATCACCCTCGCAGAATCCAATCTGAATTTCAATCGCGAAGAGCAGTGGTTTGCATCGTCAGAAGGAGCGGATATCCATCAGATGAAGCTCTGGACCGGTGCCGGCTATACTGCGTATGCATTCGCAGGAAACGAGATTCAGAAACGGTCATACCCCAATTCTTTTGGTGGGCAATGGCAGAACAAAGGTTATGAGCTCATTCAGGAGTTGAAGCTGGTCGAGAATGCGCGCCGAATTGCGGAAGAAACGGTGGCGCTGCACAAGGCAGATCAATGCCCCGAGGGAACGTTCGATCTCATTCTTGATAGTTCTCAACTTGGACTGCAAATTCATGAATCGATCGGACATCCGATTGAACTGGATCGCGTGCTAGGCATGGAGGCAAATTTCGCAGGGACCTCCTTCCTGACGGTCGACAAGCTCCGCAACCTCCGCTATGGCAGCGATCTTGTTAATGTAGTCGCCGATGCCCGGCAGGAACATGGACCCGGGCTGGGAACTTTCGGGTTCGATGATGAAGGCGTTCAGGCGCAGTGCAGTCCGATCATCACCAACGGTCAATTCACCGCGTACCTGACTTCACGTGAGACCGCTCACGCGATCGGAGAGGAGCGTTCAGGAGGAACTTTGCGTGCGGAAGGATGGAACCGTTTGCCTATGATCCGTATGACGAACATCAGCATTCTGCCGGCGACCAGTCCTCTCACCTTAGAGCAGCTAATTGCCTCAACGGACCATGGGATTCTGATGCAGACAAACCGGTCCTGGTCGATTGATGATAAGCGCTACAACTTTCAATTTGGTTGTGAAATTGGTTGGGAGATCAAGAGTGGCAAGCGGGTACGAATGGTGAAGAATCCATCATACTCAGGCATCACCACTGAATTCTGGAACTCCATGGACGCAATCTGCTCGCGTAATGAGTGGACGCTTTGGGGCACACCAAACTGCGGAAAGGGACAACCACAGCAAGTCATGGGAACAGGACATGGGGCATCGCCCGCGAGGTTTAGGAGAATCAAGGTGGGTAGCGCATTTCAAGGATGCTAGCAGCCGCATCGAGCCCGCAAGGTACGGGCTAAATCCAAACTCGGAATGTTGACACAAGATCAAGCTGGCCAGATTTTCGATCGCGTTCGAAAGCTATCAAACGCTGACGAGGTGGAGGTTCATTTCTCTGGGGGACATTTCGCGCTCACCCGGTTTGCCAACAACACGATCCACCAGAATGTCGCCGAAGAGAATCAAGTTCTTTCAGTGCGGACAGTTTTTGGACAGCGGACTGCCCGCGCCTCCACAAACAAGTTTGATGATGAGAGCCTCGATCATGTAGTGAAGAGTTCTGAAGCCCTGGCCAAAGTGCAGCATCCAGACCAGGATCTCTTACCCATGCCGGAAAGCAAGGAGGCGAGCAGCAAATCTTCCGTCCGGGTGCCTCAGCGGCATTTTGAGCAGACTGCGGACACCAGCGCGGAAAGACGTGCCGAAAACGTCAAAAGTATTGTCGGAGTGGCGGACCGCTATAAGCTCACGACTGCTGGTGTGTTTTCGAGCGGTGAATCGTTCGAAGGCATCTTCAATTCGCGAGGCTTAACCCGGTGGCATACACAGAGCATGGCCGAGGTTTCGATCACCATGCTGGCCGGCGACTCGTCAGGATGGCAGAAAGCGAACTCTCCTAATGTCGCCAGTCTCGATCCGGTACTATTGGCGGAAACTGCGGCTCAAAAGGCTGTGGATTCCGCTCATCCCAGAGAAGTACCGCCAGGAAAGTACACAGTTATTCTGGAGCCCGCAGCCGTGCTAGACATCGTGGGCTTCATGTTCTTTGATTATTCCGGTGTGGCGATTCTGGATCAGCGCTCATTTCTCACAGGCAGAATTGGAACCAAACTGTTTGGCGACAATATTACGATCGTTGATGACGTAGCGCACTCTCTACAAGCGGGATCTCCATTTGACGGTGAGGGTATGGCGCGACAGCGAGTTCCGCTGGTCGAGAACGGGCGCATAACCCGCGTTGTCTATGCTCGTTCGACAGCTGCCCGAATGAAACGCGCTGAGTACCGCGAGACCGTTGGTCCTATCGAAGAGACGGGGCACGGTTTTCCCCTTCCGAATGAGATGGGCGAGATGCCACTGAACATTGTTTTCGCATCTGCCGATAATCCACAAACGGTTGAGCAGATGATCGCCTCCACCGACCGGGGCCTGCTTGTGACCAGGCTTTGGTACATTCGCGAGGTTGAACCTTTCGAAAAAATGCTGACCGGCATGACGCGTGACGGGACATTCCTAGTGAAGAATGGGCAAGTACAGTGTGGGGTTCGCAATTTCCGTTTCAACGAGAGCCTTATCCACATGCTCTCCGATGTCGAGGCCATGAGTGTTCCGGTGCGTTCGTGCGGCGAAGAGTCGTTTGACATGGTTGTTCCAGCAATGAAGGTGAAAGATTTCAACCTCACCGAAGTGACGAAGTTCTAGCGCAATTCGCTTTCAGATACCAGATTTGGCTGTTGGCACCTCTCCTCATCCCTTCAAACTCCTCCGAAGATAGCCGCGAGTTCTCCCGGTTTTGCCTGAAATCCTCCGCCTTACATGGGAAGTTAAGGAATAGATTATTGAATGTGCGAATTCGTTGTAATTTATTCAAAAATAAGCATTTACCACCATTTGTTCCATGACTTCGGTAACTTTGTTTCGATGTTTTCGGGGTGTACGCTGCGCTTGAGTTAAACAGAAATCCGGCGAGCAAAAATGGCTGCCGGAAGGAAGGATCGGGAAGCGTGGCAGCGGAAGGAACGGCACCTATGACAGAGGCGCAGATGACCCAAAGCCAGTACGAGGATTTGCAGAGCGCGCCGCGATTCCCGCTTCATCTTTCAGCCTCGGTGAAAAGCCAGGGCTCAGCGTACTCGGCGCTGACAGAAAACATTTCGGCAAACGGCGTGCTGTTTGCGATGGACCGCGACGTGCCTGTCGGATCGATTGTAGATTTCACCCTGATGCTGCCCGCGGATGTAGTGGGTGCGCGCCAGGACGTGCAAATCGATTGTCGCGGACGGGTGGTACGTAGTTTTGAAGACCGCGGGCGCCGCGGTGTAGGAGTTCTGATCGACGAGTATCACTTCGAACGGGCTTAGGCAAAAACCAATGGCAACCATTCCAGTTGGTATGGAAGAAAATTTCGAAGCAGGCGATAGCGGACAGTTCGTTCGCGTGATTGTGGCCGATACGCAGGCCATTTTCCGCGCCGGCTTGCGAAAGATTTTTGCCTTGGAAGATGACATTCGCGTCGTCGGCCAGGCGGAAACCCTTGCGCAAACTCAGACGGCCGTATCCAAGTTTTCTGCCGACATCCTGATCTTCGAAGCAGCGCTTTCGCCCAATCCTGTCGATGCAGTATCTGACCTTTTGCAAAAGAACCCGAAGCTGAGAATCGTAGTGGTCACACCCGGGCCCGAGGAAGAGTTGACTTTGGAACTTTTCCGCCGTGGCGCGCACGGGATCGTTTCGCGGGAGGTGGAACCGGAGTTGATGGTGGAATGCCTGCGCAAAGTGATCGGCGGTGAAACCTGGCTTGACCGTCAGGCGATCCACTGGGTCATGGAGGCTTTCCGCAGTCAGAGTAGCCGCACCTCCGGCACGCGTCCAAAGGTTCAACTCACTCCCAAGGAATCGCTGATCGTCTCCTGCGTTACGCAGGGAATGAAGAACAAAGAAATTGCACTGCGCGTGGGCACGACCGAGCAGGTTGTGAAGAATTATCTGCGCAAGGTGTACGACAAACTCGGTGTGGCCGACCGCCTGGAACTCGCTTTGTATTGTTTAAACCACCACGTTGTAGACAATACGAAGGTGCCTCCACTGCCTGCAGGCGCCACTAGCGGCTCTATGGCCAATGCTGCTGCAGCCGGAGCTTCGGCTTCAGCATCGGCGCCATCGCAAAATACGACGTCGACATCGCCTGATCCAGAGAAAGTTTCCTAATCGCTAGGCGACTGCTCGCCATCCATCTCCGCAATCAGCGGTATCCCGTGAATATTGATCAGTGGACTTGTGCCTTCAGGTATTTCTCAATGGAAAGCACCTCCGCGCTTTGAGAGACCATGAACGTAGCAAAACAAAGGGCGAGCACGGAGTGATCTAGCGACGCGCCAAAATATTGCCAAAGAGGAACACCACGGCCGGGAAAATTGGAAGAGAACAGAAGCACTAACATGTATACGAAGCCCAACACGCTGGCGGTCCTTGCGTAAAGGCCGAGCACAAGAGCCACGCCGATCGCAAGTTCGCCGTAAGCAACTAGGAAAGCGATCCATGTTGCATGTGGTAGCACAAAGCCTCTTAAGACTGGAAACATGAATGGGTAAGCGGTGCCGTCCTGAAGAAACTTGTTGATCCACCACTGAAATCCGCCGTGAAGAGTGAATTGCGTGCCCAGCACCTTGTATTCGCCGAAGATAAGAAAAAGGCAGCCAACCGCAATGCGCAATCCAGCTAGCGCGAACGCATTTTGTCGAGCCGTGCTCCAGGTGACGTTCATGTGTCCGATATTGTAGGTCGATGGAAAAGAATGTAGAAAGCGATTTCTGTGTTAGCGGAATTCTGTCGATCTCCTGACAGCAGGCGTTCTGGGGCTTTGAGCTACTCATCCAAAGGATTCCTCGATAGAGCAACAGGATTGTTCAACTCCGGGCGTTCTCAGATAGAATCATTTGAGCTCCGGTGCGATGCTCCGACTACAAAGGAGTTTTGAAGGAGACGAACGCACCTGCGTCCGCGCACTTAACGGAGAGATGGCCGAGTGGCTGAAGGCGCACGCTTGGAAAGCGTGTTTAGGGGAAACTCTAACGTGGGTTCGAATCCCACTCTCTCCGCCAGTTCTTTGTTTTCAATGAGTTAAGTGCCATCCATACCGTCATCCATACCGTAAAACCCATTTCGAGGACGGTATGCGATGCGATTTTGTCATCCTTTTACCCTGACAGCGAACTCTCGCGACGGCGAGCAAGCGCTCGCCCGTCACCAGCGTTTTGGAGCCAAAGCCGGCGTCCAATCCGACCAACCACAATTCACTGTCTTCTTCTCGCGCGCTATTTTTTTTCAAAAGATCGCGCGTCCGACGCGGCGCCCGCAGAATTTGACCGAATTTCCGTTTGCACCTAATTTCTCCAAACCTGATTTGGAGGTCTTATGATGCGAACCGGAAAGTCCCATGCGGGGCGCGTCAATCTCACGAAGTACGTGAAAGTGCGCGGCGCGGCGTCGGAGACGTGGCGCTTCTGTCCAGTCGTTCACACAAGTAACGGCCGCATTCGGCCAGACTACGTCTTGATCGATGGCCGGCCCGAACTCCACAAAGAAGGTGCTTACTACATCGAGTGGTATCGCGATGGCAGACGATATCGAGAATCGGTGGGCAAGAGTCCAAGCGAAGCGTTTGCTGTGGCAGAGCGCAAAGTTCAAGTTCTCAGGAACCAGGCGCTCGGGATCGAGATCGTCGGCGAACAGAAACCAATCGGAATAACCTTGTCGGAGGCTTGCCGCGAGTTCCTCGAGGAAACCCGCCAACACCACAGACCGAAAACGTACAGCCAGTACAAGACCGCTCTCGAATATTTCCGCCAATCGTGTCGTGAAAAACCGCTGTGCGGTGTCGAACGATCTGACGTTATGAGTTTCATGGGCTTTTTGTCCGACAGAGGCCTTGCCCGCCGCACGATCTGGACTAAAGTGCAGGTCGTGGTCTCGATGCTCAAGGCGAACGGAGTTACGAAACTAATCCGCAAGCGCGATTGGCCACGCTACACGGAAACCGAACCCGAGGTCTACACCAGTGAGGAGATCGAGAGATTTCTTGCGCAATGCAATTCCTGGAAGCGAGTGCTCTTCGAATTCTTCTGGATGACTGGTTTTCGCGAAGGCGAGGTCATGCATGTAGCGTGGCCTGACATTGACTTCGGGAATCATGTGGTTCGGGTGAAGGCAAAGCCAAAACTGGGATTCATCCCGAAGGACTGGGAAGAACGCGAGGTTCCGATTCCCGATCGCCTATTGAACAGCTTGCGCGATCACAAAGCCTCAGCCAACGCGAATCATGCGCTGGTTTTCTCGACCAGCAACGGCGGACTCGTTCACAACTTCCTGCGGCAATGCAAAAGTGTGGCGTGGCGCGCCGGGCTGAATTGCGGCCTGTGCGATACCGGGCAAGGGCATTGCGCCAAAGGACCGCATTGCCAAAACTGGTTTCTGCATAAATTTCGGGCAACGTTCGCGACCATGCACCTTCGCGCTGGAGTGGATTTAACAACGGTTCAAACGTGGATGGGACACAAAGACTTGGAATCGACGATGCGCTATCTCAAACCCGCCCGGGACAAGGAAGCACTGCGGAAAGTTAATGCTACGTTTCCTTTCCCGAAAACAACATCCGAGTCGGACGGAGCACATGCCTAGGCGGCCGTTTGGTTCAGCGGCATCTTCCGACGAAGCCAATCGGCAATTGCTTGCGGGTCAAAACGGATCAGACCACCAACCCTGAAGTAAGGAATCGCGCCTTGTCCCACGAGGCGATAAATAGTCATCTTGCTCGTCGAAAGGATCTTTGCCAGTTCCGACGCTCGCAACGCATGTGGCATTTTTTCAAGCTCGACTGCTAAGGACGATCGCGTATTCATGGTGTTCTCTGGTTAGGGCCAATCATGATTGGGAGAAACCCGCCACCAGCAGGGGTGTCGCTTCCAACCGCGGCCCTGTCATTGGCGTTGTAGTAGAGGTTCCTGATTCAGTCAATCGACCCCGAATCGTTCGGGATTTGACCGAAATCTCATTCCGGTCTACGTTTCAGACGCTCGCAACCGAGCAATCCGCCTCGGGCAAGGAGCCAACCGTGTTTTCGTCTCTTGAAGAAGTTGGTCAACGGCTGAGGGCCACCGGCTACATCGCCGATTCGATTGCCGCTACAACAGTGTATTTGGCGGCCAGACTGCAGAAGCCATTGTTGCTCGAAGGTCCCGCTGGCAGCGGAAAAACTCAATTGGCATACGCTGTCGCGGATGCGGCGGAAACCGTAGTCGAACGCTTGCAGTGCTACGAGGGCATCAATGAAGAGAAAGCCATTGGGAAATTCGACGAGTCGCTGCAGCGGCTTTGCGTTGAGCTGAAATCGAAGTCCAGCAGCGTAGATTGGGAGTCCCTGCAGACCGAATTGCATGGCCAGCAGTTTTTCAGCGCCGGGCCTCTGTTGCGCGCCCTCCAGTTTGAAAAGTCTTGCGTCTTGCTGATCGACGAACTGGATAAAGTGGACCACGCATTTGAAGCCACGTTGTTGGAGCTCCTGAGTGTTTGGCAGCTGAGCATTCCGAAACTCGGAACGATTCGAGCCAGGAGCATTCCGTTCGTTGTACTCACATCCAACGAGGAGCGCCGCATCGGCGATCCTTTGCGACGGCGCAGTTTCTATCTTCGGGTGGAACACCCTACTGCCGAACGTGAAGCGGAGATTGTGGCGCTGAGAACGCCAGATTCCACACGCGACTTTCACGCCGGCATGGCGGGACTCGCGAAGGCCTTGCGCGGCTGGAGCATGGAAAAACCGCCATCCGTCTCCGAAATTCTCGATCTTGCGCAGGCGCTCAAAGTTCTCGGCACCGAACAAATTACAGCGGAAATGAGAGACACCCTACTGCCCTTGCTGGCCAAGACCGAGGCCGACCGGCGGAAGCTGCTTTTGCGCGATGGGTTTGCCAGCTTGATTTACGACGCACAGCTGTACAGCGCCGAGGCCCTCCGAGAGTGTGCAGCATGAAATCGGTGTTCATCGTAGGAGGAATCCTTTGCGCGACCTCGATCGGTTGGGCCCAGTCGAGTAGGGCACCAGCACGGATTGAAGCTGAGTACTACGTCACTTCCTACGCGCAACACTATCGAGTGCCCGTTGCGTTGGTGCGCGCCATTGTGGTGCGCGAATCGAATTGGCAGCCCTGCGCGATTTCTCCCAAGGGTGCCTCGGGACTAATGCAGTTGATGCCTGCGACTGCCAAGCGGCTTGGAGTGGCCAATCCGTGCAATCTCGACCAAAACGTCTCGGGCGGCGTGCGCGATCTCGCCTTTTTGATGCGACAGTTTCATAACGACCTCAGGCTCGTGGTCGCTGCTTATTACACCGGCGAAGACAAGATCGGAAGGCGGGGACTCGCTTACCGAAATCCCGACGTTGTCGCGTACGTCTCAGCAATTAGAACAACTTACCTTCGCGAAGTGGGCGTTGAACCAAAAAGCCCGGACACCGTACAGAAAAGAGATGTGAGATGAACAAATGTTTGAGTTTGATGCATCTGATAACGATCAGCTTGCTGCCATTGCCCTTGGCTTCGGCGCAAACCGAATTGCCGCAAGCCCGAATCGCAAACCTAAGTATTGCTCCGGAACAGGTCGTGGTATTGCACGTGCGGCCGGGATATGTCAGCTCGGTGCGAGTGCTGGAGGAAGTTAGTTCCGTTGTCTTGGGTGACCCGGGTGCCTTTAAGGCCGAACACTCCGAAGCCGAGCCACAACTCGTATTTTTCAAAGCAACGAGTGCCAAGCCCGTCCAAACCAACGCTCTGATTACGACCAAAGGCGGCCATGAGATCTCACTAAGCCTCGTGAGCCAAGGAAAATCAGTCCATAGTGAAGTGGTCGATTATGTCCTCAACTGCGAACGGCCGCACAGCTTTCTGATCACTTCATCTCATCCCAGCTTTGTAGTCGGGGAAACAAAGAGTGTTGCACCAGAAGGTCCACCGGCCGTCGCTCCCCAAGAGAAGCCCAGCAGCCAAGAACAACCTCTGCAGAAGGCGCAGCAGCTCGAAAATCCGCATTGGGAAGGCAAGCTGTTGCGGGTTGCGGTGGGAGAAACTACGGAAAAGGAACAGCAGATGGCCGTACCTTTCGCCGTTCTTAACGCTTCCGCACGAACCATCGAAGTGTTGCCCCCGCAAATACAGCTTGCCGGGACATCCAGAGACAAGCATCGCAAGGCAATCAAGGCCGAACCGGTGCCGATCAAGGATTACTGGATGAGCGCGCGTAGACTTGCACCTGGCGCCAGGGCCGATGGAGTGGTTGTATTCGAACGGCCAAGTTTCAAAGAATCAAACGAAAGGTTGTTGCTGGCAGTTGCCCAAGCGGAGGAGGTAGATCGTCCAGTCTTGGCGCCGATCGCGTTTGTGGCTTCGGTAGCGGGAGGTGCGAAGTGATTCGCCCTAACCGACACAGTGACAATGGCAACACCGGGTTGATGCAGGAGCCAGACGGAAATGAAATCCTCGACAACGTGCCTGTACCTCCGCTCGCCCCAGCCGCCTTGCCTGAGTTGGCGACTAGAACCAAGCAGAGAGCCAGGCAGCAGATCCAACAGAACCGATTC